>ERZ779861.4375-NODE-4375-length-10692-cov-5.617749_pt1 | contig 10692 bp, 7 predicted proteins | sample MGYA00511558_ERZ779861 | MGnify/ENA primary metagenome ERZ779861 (study PRJEB29588, sample SAMEA2163432) | human gut metagenome | biome: human gut; feature: human-associated habitat; material: faeces | place: Denmark | collected 2008/2010 ... | reverse complement strand
GCGCGAAAAATTCGCTTCGCATCTTGGCGCATTCTCATTTGGAAATAGTATTACTTGCTCGAAAGCGTGTCCAGCTTCACCCAGCCGCGGCGGGTAACATCCTTCGCATAGGAGTAGTACTCCACCTGCGCCCAGCTGCCCTCAATCTGGCAGATAATCGCGGTGTCGCCCTCGTAAATCCACGACCAGCCGTACTTGCGGTATGTCGTCGACGGCCCGAAGTAGACCGCGCCGGAGGTAATCACCGTCCGCGTGTCGTTCAAATTCGTCTCCGTCGGGATGATGTCGCTGCTCACATCCACGCGATTGGCGGGCGTGTAGGCGCGCATCCAGCCATCCGACGTGTTGAACTCAATCTGATACCACCAAATGTCGTTCTCGCTGTCCCACGCCTTGCTGATGACGTTGACGATATCGCCCGCGTTGTAGAACGAGCCGGGCTCATCGAAGCGGTTGCTGGGGCCGGAGCGGGTCGCCGCCCGCTTCGTCAGCGCCGCCGCAACACCCTTGGACGGGAATACAGGCTCTGCCGTGGGAGTCGGGGTTGGATCAACGTCCTTCGTGACCGTCGGGGCTGCCGTCGCGCCAGTCGGCGTGGGGGTAATCCACTCCACCGTCGAGGTCGGCGTGGTGGACGGGCGCGGGGTCACATAGGCGATGTAAGGCTTCGGGGTCGCGGTGGTGTAAGCGCGCGGAGTCGCCGTGGCGTGCACATCCGCCGCAAGGGCAATGTCCGAAATCGCCGCGCCCGCGTTCCCTCTGCCCGCGTAAACCGTCTCGATGGCAAGGTCAACCTGCGTCACGCCGGTGTATTCCTCCGGCAGCAGCAGGCGCTGGTAGCCGTTTGACCAGTCGGCGCTGCTTGTCGTGGGCAGGAAAGCATCCGACAATGTGTAGCGGTAGGTCACGCTCTGCTGCCCGTAGGCATACCAGATTGTCACGGCGACGGTCGCGGGCCGGTCATAGCTGTTGTAGTAGTTCTGGTTGTAGCAGTAGCCGCTGCGAATCCAGATTTCGCCGACGCTGGCGCCGCTGAGCGCGAGGGACAAGTCCGGCGCGGCGGCGCTGGTGCGAACCCACGCGGTGGCAGTATTGCCGTCGAGCAGATCAGCGGTCACATCGGTTTCGCCGCTGTGCTCGGTGGCGGAGAGAATCGCGCTGGTCGCGCCGCGCCCGCTGCTCGTCGCGGGAACGTCCGCCAGCACGGGAATGCAGATCGCTGCCGTCAGCGCGGCACAGAGCAGAATCTTCAAGGTGCGCTTCATGTTCATCATCCTTTCCGGATAGGGGGCGTTATCCTCCTGTCACTCATATAACGAACGACAGTGGGTAATTCTTCATCTGTTGCAAAATTTCCTCCAATTTTTTTGCTTTTCATGAAAAAAAGCATCAAAATCATCCATGCCCCCCTTTTCAAAAAGCAAAAAACGTTGTACAATATGGAATGAAAGGTGCTGCGTTCAGACAGTGCGTTTCTTTATCCTGATTTGTAAGCACTTACACAACGAAGGAGGACTTCTTCATGGAACTTCGGACGGCATCCTCTCCGCGCGACGTAAAGACGTACGACACGCAGCGGCTCCGCGAGGAATTTCTGATTGACGACCTGTTCCGCGCGGATGATATCAAGCTGGTGTACAGCCACATCGACCGCATCATCACGGGCAGTGCCGTGCCGGTGAAGGGTACGCTGGCGCTGACGGCGGGCGAGGAGCTGCGCGCGCAGTATTTTCTGGAGCGGCGCGAGCTGGGCGTCATCAACATCGGCGGCGAAGGCACGGTGACGGTGGATGGCACGGTGTACACGCTGCGCCACCGCGACGGGCTGTACGTCGGGCGCGGCAGCAAGGACATTGTGTTTGCATCCAAGGATGCGGCGAATCCGGCGAAGTTCTACCTCAATTCCTGCCCGGCGCACACGGCATACCCGACGGTGTACATCCGCCCGGAGGACTGCGTGCGGCAGGAACTGGGCAGCCTGGAAACGGCGAATCACCGCACGATTTGCAAGTACATTCTGCCGGGGCAGGTGCAGTCCTGCCAGCTGGTGATGGGCATGACGAAGCTGGAACCCGGCTCTGTGTGGAACACGATGCCCTGCCATACCCACGACCGCCGCATGGAGGTCTACCTCTATTTCGACATGCCGGAGGACGCGTTCGTGATGCACTTCATGGGGGAAGGGCAGGAGACGCGCCACATCATCATGCGCAACGAACAGGCGGTCATCAGCCCGTCGTGGAGCATCCACAGCGGCTGCGGCACGCAGGCATACACCTTCATCTGGGGCATGTGCGGCGAAAACCAGGACTTCGACGACATGGACGGCATCGCCATGAAGGACCTCAAATAAGGGGAGGCGCCAGAGGCTCTGCCTCTGGACTCCGCCAAAGGGTCTTCGACCCTCTGGACTCCCATTCGCGCGATTGAGTTGAGCGCATTTGCATACAGCTTCCGCGTGTTTATTGAGGCGCGTCTGCGGACGCGCGATAATGGTGGACAACGTTCTATTATGAAAGGAGATTTCCCATGAGCAATATGTTCTCTCTGGAGGGCAAAATCGCCCTCGTCACTGGTGCGTCCTACGGTATCGGCTTCGCCATCGCCTGCGCCATGAGCGACGCCGGCGCGACCATCGTCTTCAACGACATTAAGCAGGAATTGGTGGATAAGGGCATTGCTGCCTATGCCGAAAAGGGCATCAAGGCGCACGGCTATGTCTGCGACGTGACCGACGAAGCCGCCGTCAACGCGCTCGTCGCCAAGATTGAGGAAGAAGTCGGCGTGATTGACATCCTTGTCAACAACGCGGGCATCATCAAGCGCATCCCGATGTGCGAAATGACCGCCGAACAGTTCCGTCAGGTGATTGATGTTGACCTGAACGCGCCGTTCATCGTCTCCAAGGCGGTCATTCCGTCGATGATTAAGAAGGGTCACGGCAAAATTATCAACATCTGCTCCATGATGAGCGAGCTTGGCCGCGAGACGGTGTCCGCCTACGCCGCGGCGAAGGGCGGCTTGAAGATGCTGACCCGCAATATCTGCTCCGAGTACGGCAAGTACAACATCCAGTGCAACGGCATCGGCCCGGGCTACATCGCCACGCCTCAAACTGCGCCCCTGCGCGAGATTCAGCCGGATGGCTCCCGTCACCCGTTTGACAAGTTCATCATCGCCAAGACGCCTGCCGAGCGCTGGGGCGACGCGGCGGATTTGGGCGGCCCGGCGGTGTTCCTTGCGTCGGACGCGTCTAACTTCGTCAATGGCCACATCCTCTATGTGGATGGCGGCATTCTGGCGTACATTGGCAAGCAGCCCTGACGGATGCGCAGGCATAGGGGAGAAAATGCCGCCCGCAAGGGGAGTTTTGCGGAAGAAATGCGCGCAAAAACCGCTTTTTCTGCAAAAGCCCCTTGCGTTCCAGCGAAAAATGTGATAGACTGTAAAGCGTTGATTTCTCCCCAAGGAGGTTTGAAGCATGAGTGCATTTGGTGTGGTTCTGACGGTCATCATCACGATTTCCGCTCTGTTCATGATTTTTACGGTTCTGATGCAGAGCAGCAACGTGAAGGGTCTGGGCGCAATCGCCGGCACGTTCGACAGCTATTTTGACAAGCACAAGGCCAAGAGCGCGGAAGCGAAGCTGGCGCTGGGCACCAAGATTGCTGCGGCGATTTTCGTGGCCTGCTCCCTGCTGATGCTGCTGGTCAAGTAATCAGCGGTTTCGCATGACAAAATAGGGCTGACAGGAGACTGTTTAGCCCTTTTTGTCGTGGAAGAGAAAAAGTTTTGCTTCGCGAACAGTGCGTTTGTGTTGCAGGGGTTTCGCTCCTGCGGGAGCGACAAGGGGGCTTTGCGATCGCCCCCTTGACTCCTTCGCAGCGCACACCCATGTTTCTTGAGCTGTTATGTTACTTGGAGAACGAAAAGTACACTAACTAAAAAACTTCCGATTAAAATCAAGTAACATCCGGAGGGGCAGGCGAAGCAGTCCAGAGGGCGACCGCAAAGCCCTCTGGTCGCTCCCGCAGGAGCGAAACCCCTGCGACAATCAAAATCAGCATAAAATCATCAGCATACGAAAAAAGAGCAGGGGAGTCGCCTCCAACTGCTCTTTTCCCATTACTTAACCAGCTCGCAGAACTTGTCAATGTTCCCCTTGACAACCTCCAGACTGGAGCGCCAGAAGTCGGGATTCCGTACATCAATCCCCACGCTGGCGGCGACGTCGGCAATCGTGCCCGAACCGCAGGAGCGCAGCAGACGGCAGTAATCCGGCACAAACGCCGCGCCCTTTTGCAGATACTGCGCGAACACGCCCTTGGCGAACAGCTCGCCGAACGCATAGGGGAAGTTGTAGAAGTTGTAGCCGGACGAATAATAATGGCTCTTGCACGCCCACATGTACGGGTGGCGAATCTCCGGGTCAAGCCCGTCACCGTAGGACGCTTCCTGCGCGCGCAGCATGGCGTCCTTCAGCTCATCGACGCTCATGGCGTGGTCGGCGCGCGTGTCGATGACTTCCGTCTCGAACAGGTAGCGGCTGTAAATGTCCACAATCGTCTGGTTCGTTTCCATCAGGTTGCCTTCCAGCAGGGACAGCTGCTCGTCGGGGCTTGCGTCCTTGAGCACCATGTGCGCCAAAAGCTGCTCGTTGAAGATGGACGCGGTTTCCGCCAGCGGCATGGGCGTGTCAATCAGCGAGTACGGCAGCCCTGCCAAGCAGCGGTTGTGCCACGCGTGACCCAGCTCATGCGCGATGGTCGACACATCGGAGAAGCTGCCGGTGAAGTTCGTCATCACCAGCGAACGGTCAGCAAAATGCACGGGGGAGCAGAACGCGCCGCCGGTCTTGCCCTCGCGCGGGTAGATGTCAATCCAGCGCTGCTCAAAGGCGTTGTCGATGAACTTGCCCATTTCCGGCGTGAACTGCCCCATCAGGCGGACGAGCATTTCGCGCGCTTCCTCCACCGTGTAGGTGTGCACGTTCTGCCCGACCGGCGCAAACAAATCGTAGAACGGCAGGCCATTTTGATGCCCCAGCAGCTTCGCCTTCGCCTTCATGTAGCGGCGGAAGTGCGGCAGATATTCGCGGATGGCGGTCAGCATGGCGTCCAGCGTCGCGCGGTCCATGCGGGAGTCGCTCAGCGTCATGTCCAGCACGGAAGGATACCCCTTCGCCTTGCTCAGCGTGCGCGCCTCCATTTTGACGGCGTTCAGGCAGTAAGACATGGGCAGCTCCATCTTCTTGTAGGAAGCAATTTCTGCCTCGTAGGCATCCTTGCGGACGGAGGCATCCGCGTCGTACGCAAGCCCGCGCACGGCGGACAGCGGAATCTCCTGCCCACGGTAATTCGCCGTGTGGGTGGAATCCAGCTTGTCGCGCAGCTGGCTGAACGCGCTGCCGCCGGACAGGCTCATCTCCAGAATCCACGGCTCAACCGCTTCGGGGATGGTGTGGTGCGCGTTCTCGGCGGATTCACGCAGGTAGAACGCGACCTTCTGCAATTTGGGGGACGCGGCAATCAGGGCTTCGAGGCTTGCAAGACCTCCGATATAGCGCGTGACGGCGCTGCTGACGATGCGGCTGTCGTTGAAAATCACGTCCAGCACGTTCAGGTACTTTGTCGCGTCGGCATTGTTCGCGTCCACCGCCTGCGTCAGGCTGCAGAACGACGAGAGCCGATCGGCCAGCGCGCCAAGAACCTCCTGCTGGTCGGTGAGCTTCTCCAGCTTCGTCTGCGGATCGTCGCCGCCGTCCAGAATCGCCTGTTCGACCTTGATTTCCTCCGGAAAACGCTTCAAATCAGCCAGAAAAGCCGGGTCATCAAAGCCCTTGTAGAGATAGGACAAATCCCAATTCGGGTTCATGGGGGTTACGCCTCCTTAAAAGATATAATCATTAACAAGATGATACCCCAAAGCGCGAACATTGTCAATGCCCGCTTGCCATACACGGTGATTTTTCAGGTGCTCCGGGTCATGCGCGTCCACACCGAGGATGACGTCATTGTGCCATTTTCGGGCGTATTCCCAGAATGGCGCGGACGGATACCCCCGCGTGTGCCCCTCCATCTGGCTGCTTAGCCCCAGCAGATTGTACTCGATGGGCATGTGCTGTTCCTTTGCGCACTGGCAGAGCATGTCCGCCGCTTCCTCGCACGCGTGATTGAACTGGTCGTCCGTGCGGTGGCGCATGAACAAATCCGGGTGGGCGATGTAGCAGAACAGCCCGGTGCGCATGGCGGCGACTGCGGATTGGGCATAGCGCAGCACACCCTCGTCCGTCTGGCACTCAAAGCCGATATACGGATTGTCCTCCTCGCTGTCGGCGTAGTGCTGACCGAGGATGTAGTAGCCGATGCCCTGCTCGCGCATCCGCAGCAGATGGTCGTGATAGCGCGGAAAGTACTCGCTCTCCAGGCCAAGGCGGATTTCGAGCTGCCCGGCGTAGCGCTGCTGGAGCGCATGGACGGAATGGATGTAGTCCGTCAGCTGGTCAAGCGGCATCCGAATCCCGCTGACGAAGCCGTTTGCGAACGGGAAGGGCGCGTGGTCAGCGAAGCCAAGCACATCAAACCCGGCGTCCAGCGCGGCTTCGACATAGGCTTCATCCGTGCCGACGGCGTGCTGGCAGCGGGATGTGTGCGTGTGAAAATTATGCTTCATAATTGCTCCTTGCAAAAAGATGCACCGGCGTATGTGGGCGGTGCATCTTTTGCCTGATTACATTTTTTGCAGATAACGCTGGGTTTTCAGCGCTTCGAGGCATTTCTCCTTGCTGCGCTCAATGTGGCGGTGCATCAGCTTCTGGAAATGCTCCAAATCGCGCTGCTCGATATAGTCCACCAGCTTGTAATGCTCCTCGTGCGCCTGCAGCAGGCGGTTCTCCTGCGAAATCGCCATGGACGAGAAGCGCGTGATGTACTGGTCCTGCCCCTCAATGACGCGCAGAATGCGGTTCTGCCCGCAGATTTCGGTCATCTGGCGGTGGAAGGCGCGCGCCATGGGGGAAAGCGTCTCGAAATCGCGGCTTGCCATCACGCCGTCCATCTCGTGCAGCCGGTCGCGCAGGGCGGCGATATCATCCGCCGTCGCTTTCTGGATAATTGCGGGCAGCGTCAGCATTTCCAGCGCGTTGCGGATGGTGTAGATTTCCTCCACGTCGGCAATCGTGAACGCGCGGACGATCACGCCGCGCCGCTGCACATACTCTACCAGCCCGTCGCGCTCCAGCTTCCGCAGGGCTTCACGCAGCGGCGTGCGGCTGATGTGCAGGCGGTCGGCGTATTCTGTCTCAACGATGCGCTCGCCAGCGGGAATTTCCCCGGTGATAATAGCGTGCTTGAGCACTTCGTAGGCGATTTCACGAATCGGGCGGCTTTCCATCATGGGCTGAAAGGGGATGGCTGCCATAGCGAACAACTCCTTGTGGGTGGCTTAGAATCCGCCGCGTTTGTGTCCTTTCTGGTCAACACGTCCGCGGACGCAAAGTGCATTTTGTTTGCACTTTGTATACAAGAATAATACAAAAAGCAGCCCTTGTCAAGGGAAAAATCCATTTTTTCCGCAAAAAATGGCGAAAATCAAGGATGATTTTTCATTACCCCTTTTGTGTGCGGCGCAGGGTTTCGCCACTGCGGTGGCGACCAGAGGGCTTTCCGCTCGCCCTCTGGACTCCTTCGCCTTCCGCATCTAAGTATATTGGCAGTTATTGCGGCTTTTTTAGTTAGTACACCTTTCGTTCTCCTAAGCAACGATAAAAACCAAGAAACATGGGAGTGCAGTGCGAAGGTTTCCAAAGGGCGACCGCAAACTTCGTTTGTTTTCATGCCCTTTGGTCGCGTCCGCAGACGCGAAGCCCTCTGCAATAAGAAAAATCAAGTCACATCGAAAGCGAAAATCACGAAAAAAGCGCAAAGAAAACCGCCTGCCTTCGCGCCTTTGCGAAAACAGACGGCTTCCAAAGTCAAATCAGGCGAATGCAATTATTCCAGAATCTCACGCCGCAGCGCATTGACATAATCCAGCTGCTCCCACGGCATGTCCGCCTTGCCGAAATGACCGTAGTTGCAGTTCGCGCGGTAAATCGGGCGGCGCAGGTTCAGCCGCTGAATGATGGCGTTCGGGCGCAGGTCGAACAGCTTGTCCACCGCTGCCGCCAGCTTGTCGTCCGCAACAACGCCCGTGCCCATCGTGTCGATGAACAGGCTCACCGGGCGCGCGACGCCAATGGCATACGCCAGCTGAATTTCGCAGCGCTTCGCCAGCCCCGCCGCGACGATGTTCTTCGCGATGTGGCGCGCCGCATAGGCAGCAGAGCGGTCAACCTTCGTCGGGTCTTTGCCGGAGAACGCGCCGCCGCCGTGCGGGGCGCTGCCGCCGTAAGTATCGACGATGATCTTGCGGCCGGTCAGGCCGGAGTCCGCCTGCGGGCCGCCGACGACGAAGCGGCCGGTGGGGTTGATGAGGTAGCGGGTGTCGTCATCGAGCAGCTCGGCCGGGATGGTCGGGCGGATGACGAGCTCGATCATGTCCTTGCGCAGCTGGGCCATGTCCACCTCCGGGGCGTGCTGCGTGCTGAGCACGACGGTGTGCACGCGCACGGGGCGGTTCTGCTCGTCGTACTCGACCGTGACCTGCGTCTTGCCGTCGGGCCGCAGATAGTCGACCAGACCCTGCTTGCGCACGGCGGTCAGGCGCTTGGCCAGCTTGTGGGCCAGCGAAATGGGCAGCGGCATGAGCTCCGACGTCTCGTCGCAGGCGAAGCCGAACATCATGCCCTGATCGCCCGCGCCGTTGTCGAGCGCGCTGTCGCCGGTCTCCTTGCTCTCGAGCGACTGGTCGACGCCGAGGGCGATGTCCGCGCTCTGCTCGTCGATGTTTGTGATGACGGCGCAGGTCTCGCAGTCAAAGCCGTATTTTGCGCGGTCGTAGCCGATCTCGCGAACGGTCTGGCGCACGACCTTCGGGATGTCGACGTAGCAGTCGGTCGTGATCTCGCCCATGACGTTCACGACGCCGGTCGTGACCGTGCATTCGCAGGCGACGCGGCCGTTCGGGTCCTGCGCCAGAATGGCGTCGAGGATCGCGTCGGAGATCTGGTCGCAGATCTTGTCGGGATGTCCTTCCGTCACGGATTCGGATGTAAAGAGATGATGAGCCATTGCTATTCCTCGCTTTCTGTTGTGCCGGGCAAAGAAACAAGCGCCCCGACAGCCGACGGAGCGCTTGGAAAAGGCGAAGATCCTCATCTCTCGATTTGCACCGCCGGATTTGGCACCTTGCAGGTTTCTGCAGGTTGTCGGGCTTCACAGGGCCGGTCCCTCCGCCACTCTTGATAAGGCTGTGAAATTGTAAGGCACATTATACGCGCTTTTGCGCGCTTGTCAAGTCCAAAATTCCGAATTTCGTCAATTATTTTTCAGCCAGATCCACAGCCGCCGCCACCACGGCAGCTTTTTTCGTGGCTGGGGCGGGGCAGGTGGCGCGGGCTTTTCGACGGTGCGCCCGGCAAAGTACGTGTGCAGATACGCCTGACTGACAAACGGCTCGCCCGCGCCCTCGGGACGGATGTAGCTGCCATCCGGCTGCATGATCCACGCCTGCCGGTTGTCGCGCCGCATGGCGCTGAGCACCTCGAGCACCTCCGCGCGCGCGCTGGGGTCGGTCACGGCGGTGAAGGCCTCAATCCGGCGCATGGTGTTGCGCTCAAGCAGGTCGCCCGAGCCGATGAACACCTCCTGTGCCTCCCCGCGGCCAAAGACGAAAATACGCTCGTGCTCCAGATACCGCCCGATGATGCTGCGCACCGAGATGTGTTCCGTCCGCCCGGGCACGCCTGGCCGCAGGCAGCAGATGCCGCGCACGAACAGCTCCACCTCCGTGCCCGCCTCGCTCGCGCGCACGAGCCGCGCCATAACGTCCGCGTCGTTCATGGAGTTGACCTTGATGCCGATGTACCCCTCCGGGCCGAGGCGCGTCTGCGCCTCGATGTGCGCCATCAGCTGCGGCTTGTAGCCCTCCGGCGCGAGCCAGAGCGCCTCCGTCTCGCCGACGGTCTCGCCGCGCGCGAGCCGGTCGAACGTTTTCGCCGCGTCGCGCCCAATGGCCGGGTCGCTCGTCAGCAGCATGAGGTCGGTGTACTGTTCGGCGGTCTTTTCGTTGTAGTTGCCGGTGCCGACCTGCGTGTAGTAGCAGATGCCGCCGGGACACCGCCGCGTGATGAGGCACAGCTTCGTGTGCACCTTGTATTTCGTCAGGCCGTAGAGGATGTCGCACCCCGCGTCCTCGAGCATGCGCGAGTAGTCGATGTTGCTCTGCTCGTCAAAGCGGGCGCGCAGCTCGAGCAGGCACTGCACCTGCTTGCCGTGCTCGGCCGCGTAGGCCAGCGCCGCCGCGATGCGGCTGCTGCCAGCGAGCCGGTAGAGCGTGATCTTGATCGACACGACGTCCGGGTCGTCCGCCGCCTCGTACAGCAGATCGACGAACGGGTTGATGCTCTGGTACGGCAGCGCGAGCAGCAGGTCGTGCTGCGCGAGATAGGCAAAGTAGTCGCCCTTTTGCAGCGCCACGTTTTTGGCCGGCGGGATCTCGGGACACGTCAGCCCCGCGAGGTCAAACTCCCCCGGCATCGTGAGCACGAACGACAGATCCGTCGGCGCGCTCGTCACGAACAGCTGCCGCTTC
>ERZ779861.4345-NODE-4345-length-10732-cov-5.485623_pt1 | contig 10732 bp, 8 predicted proteins | sample MGYA00511558_ERZ779861 | MGnify/ENA primary metagenome ERZ779861 (study PRJEB29588, sample SAMEA2163432) | human gut metagenome | biome: human gut; feature: human-associated habitat; material: faeces | place: Denmark | collected 2008/2010 ... | reverse complement strand
AAACCAAACATCAGATTCATGTTCTGCACCGCCTGTCCCGACGCACCTTTGAGCAGGTTGTCGATCGCGCTCACCACCAGCAGCTTGTCGCCCACGCGGAGCACCGAATTGCCCTTGGGGACGAAAAACGTCCCGTCGCGCGCCACCATCACCACCAGCGTCGCCGCAGGCAGCACGATGTCGCGCAAGTGGTGTCCCGGCTCCAACATCGCTTCGGTGACGGTCAGCTCGGTCGTCGCATCGTCGAGCATGCGGTTCATCACTTCGTCGTTGAAAATGCGTTCCCGTTCGGGATAGGCCAACCCCAGCCATTCGGCCATCAGACTGACCGTCGTACCCTGCACGACCAGCGACAACAGCGTCACGAAAAAGACGATGTTGAACAGCAGGCTCGAATCCTCCACGCCGGCCACGACGGGATAGGTGGCGAAGATGATCGGCACGGCGCCGCGCAGCCCCACCCACGAAACGTAGAGGCGGGCGCGGGTGGTGAACTTACGGAACGGCAGCAGCGAGAGGAAGACCGCGGCGGGACGTGCGACGAGGATCATGAACAGACCCGTCAGGCCGCCCAGCAGCAGCACCTCGGGCTGCAACAGTTCGTCGATATTGACCAGCAGTCCCAGCGTGACGAAAAGGATCACCTGAAACAGCCACGTGAAGCCGTCGAAAAACGTTCCGAGCGTCTTCTTGTGAACGATCGGATAGTTCCCCACAACCAGTCCCGCGACATAGACGGCCAGATAGCCGTTGCCGCGGATCAGGTCGGTCACCGAGAAGGTCAGGAAGACGAACGCCAGCAGCAGTACGGCGTAGAGCGACTGGTTTTCGATATTGATCCGGTTGATCGTCCAGACGGCCAGACGGCCGAACGCATACCCTGCCACGACGCCGAGCGTCATCCCCACCACGAAGAGCAGCAGGCTCGTACCGAAGCCCATGCTTTCGCCCGGCGTCAGCAGCCCGACCAGCAAAATGGTCAGAATATAGGCCATCGGGTCGTTACTGCCGCTTTCGAGCTCCAGCAACGGTTTCAGATTCTCGCTCAACCCCTGCCTGCGGCTGCGCAGGATCGAGAAGACCGACGCCGAGTCGGTCGACGACATGGTGGCGGCAAAGAGCAGCGCCAGCAGGAACGACATCCCGGCATTGCACCACGGCGCCACCACGTAGACGAACCCCGCCACGATCAGCGCCGTCAGCGCCACACCGACGGTGGCCAGCACCACGCCGGGCCCGATCACGGAGCGAATGGCGCGGTAACGGGTGTCCATACCGCCCGAAAAAAGAATGATACACAACGCCACCATGCCCACGAACTGAGCCACGGGAGCCGAATTGAAGGAGATGAGCCTCAACCCGAACAACATGCCGACGCCGAGAAACAGCAACAGGGCCGGAGCGCCGAAACGGTAGGCCACTTTTCCGGCAAAGACGGAAACCAGCAGCAGCAACGCCCCGATCAAAATGATATTCTCAGTGGTTAACAACATATTTCTTCCATTTTATTATCAACAATCCGGCCGGCTCCCGAAATCGCGGGGAACCGGACGATGCCGCACACCGTCCGGTTCCGCCGCATAACGACGTACTCCGCTACGCCTCGTGGCCGGAACGCACGATGTGCAACTCCGTGAGGGGCCGCTCCTCCAACTCGACGTATTCGAACGCCTGGCAGGCCACGAACCCCTCGTCGGGCGTATGGTAGGCCACGAGCCGGATGGCAGGGACCTGGCTCTGAGCGATGCTGCGCAGACGCGCCCAGTCGTGGCGCGTCAGGCAGTCGGCCACGGCGGAGGCGGCCGATTTGGGATAATAGCGTTCCGACCAGACCAGCGGCACGCGATTCTCGCCGTAGAGCGGCACTCCGCTGTCGCCGAAGAGCCGGACGAGCAACAGCAGTACGCCCGTTGCAAAGATTACGCCGCCGAAAAGCACCAGCGCCGATTTCAGGTCTTCATACCCCGCCGTTGCGGGCAACAGACCGTTTACGACCAACAATACGACGCCCGCAAGCGTCAGACAAAGGGGTACGACTTTCGATTTGCGTCCTTTGACGACGACCCCGTCCGGCAGCGCATAAAGCAGCTCCGCCATTTGATTCTTATTCATAACGATACTACTTATTTAACCTTTTCGATAAGCCGAGCGCAGAATCACGCTTGTACGGATTATGCCAAGGCGGGAAAAGGTGCATGAAAATGAACCTTTCGGGAAAGAGGGACGACTTCTGCGGAGACACCCTTCGGGGGAATCCGCCGGATCGCTCCGCACTTCCCGACAATATGAAAGACTCCCTGCGTTTCAGGGAGCGCATCCCAATCCGTCAACCGATAACGAACGGGAAAGGTCAAATAAGCAGCCGACGCATACGGAAGACGTAATAGTCCACCGGATGCAGTACGGCACAAGGTATCCGCGTGTTGAAATGAGAAAAGATACGGCACCGGACATCGTCCGACGAAACCTCGGACAGACCGCCGCAACGCATGAAATGGATTCCGGAAGGAGCGGTTACGGGACACCGCAGCAAACGGCCGAACGTCTCAGGCCCGCAGTCGGAATGCGCCGGATTGGAAGCGTACTCCGCAATCGAGTCGACGAGCCTCTGCCTGCCGACCCTGAATTCACGCTCCTGCGACGCCGGCTGTGAAGCGACCGCCACCGACCGCTTCACAGCGGACGATGCGGAGGCCGTAACCTCCCCGCCGCCCGACAGGACGGCGATACAAGCAAGCAATATGGTGAGCCATTTATGCATCGAGAGCAAAGATAACGAAAAAATCCGAACCGTGAAACTTTTCCGCACTCCGCATCGGGGCACCGGAAGACGAAAGGCCCAATCCTACTAATAAAAAGTCCCAATCGGATCCGACCGGCCCGTTCCGCACTCGAAACGAAGTAAAATATTACATAACAACAAATTAACCAAATTGCAGGAGACACCGGAATGCCTCATCGCGCCCCGCCCCGTCCGGCCGCCGCGATCCGATTCCGCAGCCGGACGGGGCGAAAATTCGCAAAAAAACGATATATTTGAGACGACAAACCCTCCGCGTAATGAAAACGCACCTACTCGCACTCCTGTCGCTGTTCTGTATCGGGACCGCCTCGGCGCAGACGCCCCGCGACGAACGCATCGCCCGCGCCGTCGAACGGATGGACGACGGCGACTACGACGAAGCCGCACGGCTGCTGGAATCCGTGCTGGACGCCGATCCGAAAAACTTCCTGGCCAATTACGAAACGGGCTACCTGCTCTACATGCAGGAGCGCTATGAAGAGGCCGTCGAAGTGCTGCGCCGCATCAAGCGCAAGGACTACCCGCCGCTCTACCAGCTGCTCGGCAACGCCTACGACATGGCAGGCGACCGCAAACGTGCCGTCAAGACCTATGAAAAGGGGTTGCGTGAGAACCCCGACGCCGGACGGCTCTACCTCGAACTGGGCAATATCGCCTACGCCGAACGACAGTACGACCGCGCCCTCGCCTGCTACCGCCGCGGCGCCACGGTCGATCCCGCCCACCCGTCGAACTACCGCAGCCTGGCCCTGCTCTACGCGATCTCGGCCGAACCGGTCTGGACACTCGTCTGGGGCGAACTGTTCATGAACCTCGAACGGGGCTCCGGACGCACCTCTGCCATGAGCGAAACGCTCGCGCGGACCTACCGCGACAACATCCGCATCGAAGGCGACACGGCCGTACGCATGACTTTCAGCCGCAACGGCCGCGTCGCACGGGAGGGACTGCGCCTGCGGATTCCGTTCGGGACGGCCGTCTTCGAAGTCGCCGCACGGGCGGCACTGACGGCAGACGGCATTCCCGACAGCCTGACGCTGGACGTGCTGAGCGACATGCGCGAACGGTTCGTCGACCGTTACTTCGAGAAATACGACCGGATGCTTTTCGACGACGACGCGGCACGGCCGCTGATGGATTACCAGCGGCAGGTCAAAGAGGCGGGCATGATGAGACCCTACAACTACTGGGTGCTTTCACAGGGATTTCCCGACGAGTTCCGGCAGTGGCGGGACGAACACGCCGTACAATGGCAGGACTTCATCGCGTGGTTCGCCGCGCACCCGATGTCCGTTCCCGACCCCGCTGCCGGACGGCAGAACCCTTGAACCGCCGGAGGCGCCCCGCCTCTTCGGAACGGGATCGCCGGCGGAGGAAATACGGCCCCGCTTCCACACTGTAACCCGCACGGTTTGCATGGAATTTGAACGAAACAACCTAAACCCCTGTAAAATTATGAAAAAAGCGATTCTGTTATCGACGATCGCCGCCCTCTGCTGCGGCCTTCACCGGACGAGCGCCTGCACCGGCATCGCACTCTCGGCCGCCGACGGCAGTTACGTGCAGTCGCGCACGATCGAATGGTCGCGCGGCGTTCTCCGAAGCCAATACGTCGTCATCCCGCGCGGCCAGCAGCTCCGGTCGTTCACCCCGACCGGTGCGAACGGACTGGCCTTCACCGCCCGATACGGCACGGTCGGGCTGGCCGTGGAGCAGCAGGAGTTCATCGCCGAGGGAATCAACGAGGCGGGACTCTCGGCCGGTCTCTTCTTCTTCCCACAATACGGAGGCTACGAATCCTACGACCCCGACCGCAACGACCGCACGCTGGCCGATTTGCAGGTAGCGGCATGGATGCTGACGCAATTCGCCACGATCGACGAAGTGAAGGCCGCCGTGGCATCGGTGCGTATCGTCGCGCTGGAAAAAAGTTCGGTCGTGCACTGGCGCATCGGAGAGGCTTCGGGACGGCAGGTCGTGCTGGAAATCGTCGACGGCGTGCCGCATTTCTACGAGAACGAGGTCGGCGTACTCACCAACGCTCCGGGCTTCGAGTGGCAGCTCACGAACCTCAACAACTACGTGAACCTCTATCCCGGCGATGCCCCCGTCCGACAACTGAGCGGCATCACGCTGCGCCCCACCGGCAGCAATTCGGGATTTCTGGGCATTCCGGGCGATGCGACGCCGCCTTCGCGTTTCGTGCGCGCCGCCTTCTACCGCGCCACGGCGCCGCAGCGCGCCACAGCCTTCGGAACGGTGCTGCAATGCTTCCACCTGCTCAACTGCTTCGACATCCCCATCGGCATCGACCACCCGCAGGGCGACGCGCCCGACATCCCGAGCGCCACGCAGTGGACTTCCGCCATCGACCTGACCCACCGCAGGGTCTACTACAAGACGGCCTACGACAATTCGATCCGCTGCATCGACCTCGCGGAGATCGATTTCGGACGGGTGAAATACCAGTCCCACCCGCTGGACGAGGTGCGCGAACAGCCCGTCGTGAAGATCTCGGTCACGCACTGAGACGCACGGGTCACGGTTGGAGGAGCGCTTCGGCCGTCTCCCCGACCGCCTCTTCGTCGGCATCGCCGAGGCTGAACTCCCTGTCGGCGAAGAGTGCGGCCAGCCCCGTGATCTGTTTGAGCCGCAGCAGTTCGTCGCGGTCCATCCCGATATGGCGCATGATCCACTGGTCGGACATCTGCGCCCGCGTCAGTTCGGCGACGATCTCGCTCATCAGCTCGATGTTGTGCGTGCCGCGCGCCCGATTGTGGCGAATGGTCGATGCCATGCGGTCGGACAGATCCTTGTCGATCACGGCCACGGGCAGCAGTCCCCGTTCGCGCTCGTAGATGCGCTTCGAGGTTTTGAGCACCAGGTAACGATGATAGCCGTCCACGAGTTCGTAGCGGTCGTTCGCCGCATCGTAGTAGCAGACGCACGGCATCGTATAGCCGTCCTCCCAGATCGACAGTTCCAGCAGCCGCATTTCGGGCGGCGCAACGACGTTGGGGTTGTAGCTGTTCGCCACGACCTTCTCCACCGGAACGGCCCGGACGCCATAGACCGGACTCCGGTACTCCCCGTCCGGTTCAGATTCGTAACAACGCTTCATATTTCTCCATGATTTTCTTGCGGCGCAGCCTCTCGCTCTTGTTGGGCGAGAATCCCATATATTTGCAGGCGTGGTCGTTTTTGAGGATGCAGATGCAGATACGCTTGAAGGTCGGCAACTGGCTGAACTCGGAAATATCCAGATCGTCGAGATACTCCATGCGCACCTGCCGCTTGTCGGTGCGGTAACCGCTTCGGCCGCCGACCTCGATCGGAACGCCGGCCTTGCGCAGTTTGGCGATGGTCGTCTCGGCGAGGCATCCGCCCTTCTCGCGCCAGAAACGGATGCTTACGGAGAGCTTTTCCAGATAGTTCCGGCGGGTCTCGGCGGGAAGCGTGGCGAGCAGGAAGTGCATGTAACGCTCCCACGTCAGCCCCTTCGGCAGGCGTGCGGACTGCCAGCCGAGCGCCGACGTCCGTCCGTACAACGCCGCGAAATTGACGCCGTTGACCCGCCCGATCATACGCCCCCACATGTCGGGGTCGATCGCCTTGTAGAGGTGCAGGCTCGACAACGCCTGCGAAATGAAGGGGCTGGCCACGCGCTGGGTGTCCAGCGGTACGCCGGCACGGTGGAAGAGGTCGTACAACCGGTTATAGGGCCACCCGAACCGTCCGTTGGCCGTCCACACGTCGGTCGTCAGCCAGTCGTAGATCGGATAGGCGTTGCATATTCCCGCGTCGGCCCATTGGCGTATCCAGCGCCGCCCCTCGAAACGGTGGTGGTTGCGGTCGCTGTAAATCGTGCGCCAGCGGTTGAAACTCTCCTGCGTGCGAATGCCGATCAGGCAGCAGGTGCGCGTCGCGCCGCACCGCCGGTGCAGCCACTCGGCGAACCGGTTCTGGAACTCGTAGTCCCACATCTCCTCGCTGAAAAAAGGGAAACTGCCGCGCGTGTAACTTCCGGCCGGCATCGCGCGAACCCACAACTCCCGCTTGCCCTCCTCCCACGGGCGCCAGTAACGCTGGAACATGGAGGCGCAGGTGGGCACCTTGAACGGGACGCAGACCCGATAGACGTCGAGGATGTCGGGATTCGACGCCAGCATCCGGTCCACGTAAGAGAGCGTGTCGCGGTACTGGATCTCGTAATCCATGTGAAATACGCCGATGCGGCGTTTCAACCCGTACCGCCGGATGTAGTCGATGCAGAGATTGAGCAGCACGCCGCTGTCCTTGCCTCCGGAGAAGGAGACGTAGACGTTGTCGAAGGCCTCGAAAACGGTTTTCAGCCGCCGTTGTGTCCGCTCGTAGACGTTCATGGCCGGCGGTTTTTCCCGTATTCCATGGCCACGTACTCCTTCCACTCCCGCACAGGCACGAACCCTTCGGCCCGGAACACCTCCGCATGGCGGGTCAGCGTAACGGAACGGATCGTATAGTCGCGGTGGTAGCAGCGCACGATCTCCTGCAAAAAACGGGCGATCAGCCGCGGATCGTCGCCCGACACGTAGTAGTTGTTGATTTTGGCGATTCCGCCGTCGGTAATCTCCACCGGCACGAATCCGAAGACGATCTCCCCCTCCCAGGCGACGAACCACGTGTGCGAACGCGACGTCCAGAACGGATAGTTGTTGTTCTGGCGCAATACGCTGCGCCGCATGACCAAAGGTGCGACGAGCGCATAGAGACGCGGGGAGGTTCCGTCCAGTTTCTCGACAGTCATATCCGGGAATCCACTCTTTTAGACCGAATGTTATATATTTACGACTGAACAGGTTGTATCCGTACTTGTTCACCACAAATATAAAAAATATCGTCCGTTTTCTCAAATTTTCCGACGGGATAAATCCTTCCGTACAGCCGGCGACATCGCAGAAACAGGCCGAATCCCCGTCTGCGGCTTTCGATTCGAATCCGAATCCGATCGAATCGACAGGAGATGAAAAAGCACCGGCAACCATACCGGAGCGCCGTTTCCACCGGATCAGGCCCCGAAAAGGGAGTCGTACTTAAATCTTTTAATATCGCTCCCCCTCCCCTTCCCTGCCGGCCTCCGCACAGTCGCCGCATAATCGGCTAACCGACAATCATCCCCTGCCATATTCTGCATTTCCGAACGGCTCGGGAATCCGCGAACGAGATATTAAAAAATAATAAATACTAAAAATATCCCGCAAATTTGTTTTTTCAAACAAATAATTTTAATTTCGTAAAACAGTTTCAATACGAAACCAAAACAGGAAAGACAGATAATATCGAGCAAAACACTAATTATCAGAATAATTAACCGCTAATATTCCATGTAATCATCCATCAACCGAAAAACAAAGTTTCAAAATGAAAGACACGATCAAGTACTTAGTATGGATCTTCGCCATCGTCCCGTTCCTGATCGCCTGCGGCGACTCGAACACCGACGACGCCCCGACGGACGACTTCGACGTGCGGTTCGAACTGCCTGCAACGGTCGACGTCGCCAAAGGCGGAGAACTGACCTTCACGGTAAAGGAGGAGAAATCCCCGCTGACTACCGATTCGTTCCTCTTGGAGGGGGGGGGAATTTCCTACCTCTGCCCCATCCTCAGAACATCTTCTGAGAGTTTTACCGTCCGCTTAGCCGACGAGTGCGAATCCGGTTCCTACACAGCCTACCTCAAACGGGACGCACGCAAGAAATCGATCGGCAAAATCTACATCAACATCGTCGACAAGATCGACTTTGAACCGAGCGCCGGCACCACGGTCTTCGGTCTGGTATCTTCGGAGGAAGGTCCCGTCGCGAACGTCGTGGTATCCGACGGCACCGAAGTGACCGTCACCGACGACAAGGGCATCTACGAACTCAAATCGGCCAAGAAGTGGGGCTATGTCTTCATCTCCGTCCCCAGCGGCTACGAAGTAGCGGCGGAGGGCGTGTTCCCGCAGTTCTACCAAACGCTGAAAGGAGCAGCCGACGTCGTGGAACAGAAGGACTTCAAACTTACGAAGGTCGACGGACAGGATCGCTACAAGCTCTTCCTGCTGGGCGACATGCACCTGGCCAACCGCACCAACGACGCCGCCCAATTCACCCAGTTCACCACCGATCTGAACGCCTACATGGCCCAGCACAGCGGCCAGAAGATGTACGCCCTCACGCTGGGCGACATGACGTGGGACCTCTACTGGTACAAAAACAACTATGCGCTGCCCCAGTACCGGGAGACGATCAACCGCCAGGTCAAGAACCTGCAAATCTACCACACCATGGGCAACCACGACAACGACTTCATGACCACGTCCGACTACGACGCGGCCGTCAAGTACGTGGACTGCATCGGCCCGACCTTCTACTCGTTCAACATCGGTCAGGTGCACTACGTCGTCATGGACAATATCGATTGCAGCGCATACGACGGAACCGACTCGCGCAACTACGTCAAGAAGCTCTCCAACGAACAATTGAAGTGGCTCGCCAAGGATCTGGCGTACGTCGACAAGTCGACGCCTCTGATCGTGGCCATGCATGCGCAAATATACAAGCCCACGAGCACGGGCTTCGCCTTCGACCACGACTCGGCCAACACCGAGGCGCTGCTCGCGGCGTTAGACGGCTACGAAGTCCATTTCGTGACGGGACACACGCACAAGGTCTACAACATCACCCCCGACGACGACGTGGTGAAGGGACGCGATATCCACGAACACAACTCCGGCGCGATCTGCGCATCGTGGTGGTGGTCGGGCAACCTGACTCCCGGCGTCCACGTCAGCATCGACGGCGCTCCGGGCGGCTACGCGATCTGGGATATAGACGGAACCGATTTCGCATGGCTCTACAAATCCACCGGCTGGCCCGAGGAGTACCAGTTCCGCAGCTACGACCTCAACAACGTATCGTTCTCGATGGACGACGTCCCCAACATTCCCTCGAACGTACTGATCCAGCTCGCCTACAAGAAATACGTCAACGCCTACCCCGAAAACTCGGACAACGAAGTGCTCATCAAGATATGGAACTGGAACAGCAACTGGGAGCTGAGCGTCGTCGACGAGCGGGGCAAGACGCTCGAATACACGCCGGTATGGGCATACGATCCGCTCCATATCGCAGCGCTCTCCGTGCCGCGCTTCAACAATTCCGGCATCACCTCCACGCCCTCGTTCGTCACGGAATCGGCCACCAACTTCTTCAAGGTGAAGGCCGACGACGCCGACGTCGACCTGACGATCACCGTCAAGGACGAATTCGGGCACACGTGGACCGAGGAGATGCAGCGCCCGAAAGCCTTCTCGACGGATGCCTACAAACTCAGATGATACATAACTAACCTTTCACTAACCAAACCTTACTTCTTATGAAAGTATTCAGACTATCGGTTCTGTCTCTGGTTCTGACCGTGTCGGGAGGTATCCTGGCCCTGGCCGCCCAGAATAGAACGGTATCGGGAAAAGTCCTCGATGCCCAGCAACAGCCGATCGTGGGAGTAGCCGTTCTGGTCGACGGAACGACCCGGGGTACTACGACCTCCGAAAACGGCAGCTTCACGCTCGACATTCCCGCCGGCGAAGTCGTCCTGAACGCCACCTATCTGGGCTACATCCCCCAGAAAGTGACGGTGCCCTCGTCGAAGAGCGAAGTCACGATCTACCTCCAGGAGGACGCCATCCAGCTCGAAGAGGCGGTCGTCATCGGTTACGGTACGCAGAAGCGCGTCAACCTGACGGGCGCCGTCTCGACGGTGAGCAGCAAGGAACTCGAAAACCGCGTCACCCATTCGGTGACCAACATGTTGCAGGGTTCCGTAGCGGGCCTGAACATCACCACGTCGTCGGGTAAACCCGGCAGCACGCCCTCGATCAACATCCGCGGCGTGAACTCGGTCA
>ERZ779861.4333-NODE-4333-length-10758-cov-2.614314_pt1 | contig 10758 bp, 9 predicted proteins | sample MGYA00511558_ERZ779861 | MGnify/ENA primary metagenome ERZ779861 (study PRJEB29588, sample SAMEA2163432) | human gut metagenome | biome: human gut; feature: human-associated habitat; material: faeces | place: Denmark | collected 2008/2010 ... | reverse complement strand
TCGGCAATCTCAGCGTGGATTATGAGTATATTAAGAAGATCCGTGCTTCTTATTATCTTCTGGGTGCTTTGCTTGGTAAGTATAAGCATGCGGAGGTTCCGCTTCCGGGTGGATGTAATATCGGCAGCAGGCCGATCGACCAGCATCTGAAGGGATTCAGAGCGCTTGGTGCAGATGTAGATATCATGCATGGAGCAATTGTTGCGAAAGCAGATGAACTTCATGGAAGCCATATTTTCCTTGACGTTGTCTCTGTAGGTGCAACGATCAATATTATGATGGCAGCCTCATTGGCTCCGGGACGTACTATTTTGGAAAATGCCGCAAGAGAACCGCATGTAGTTGACGTTGCCAACTTCCTGAACAGTATGGGGGCAAATATTAAAGGTGCAGGTACAGATGTGATCCGTATTAAAGGTGTGGAGAAGCTCCACCGTACAGAGTATTCTATTATTCCGGATCAGATCGAGGCAGGTACATTTATGTTTGCTGCGGCAGCAACAGGCGGAGATGTAACAGTTAAGAATGTAATTCCGAAGCATCTGGAAGCAACTACGGCTAAACTTGAAGAAATTGGATGTGAGGTTGAGGAATTTGATGATGCAGTTCGTGTACGTGCACCAAAGAGACTTCACCGTACTCATGTAAAGACTCTTCCATATCCCGGATATCCTACAGATATGCAGCCACAGATTGCTGTAACTCTGGCACTTGCAGAGGGAACCAGTATTGTAACAGAGAGTATTTTTGAGAACAGATTCAAGTATGCGGACGAACTTTCACGTATGGGAGCAAACATCAAAGTTGAGGGAAATTCAGCAATTATTGATGGTGTGAAGAAGCTTACAGGTGCGAGAGTAAGTGCACCGGATCTGCGTGCAGGTGCAGCCCTGGTGATCGCAGGTCTTGCAGCAGATGGAATCACAGTTGTTGATGATATCGTATATATCCAGAGAGGATACGAGAATTTTGAAGATAAGCTGAGATCTCTCGGTGCTGAGATTGAGAGAGTATCCAATGAGAAAGAAATCCAGAAATTCCGTCTCAGGGTGGGATGATAAAAAATACCAAAAAATTACTTGACATTTGTAAAGGTTAAGTATATTGTATGGTATGCAGCAATCTTAATTAATGCAAGTTAATAATTAGTAATAGCCTTTTATTCAGAGTGGTGGAGATACAAAGGATCTGCGAAGCCACGGCAACCCCTGTTTGTGTAGGAAGGTGCCAACCTGAGCGAGTGATCGAACAATAAGAGGATTGTTGAGATAATCAGACAGTCCGATTACTTCGGGCTGTTTCTTTTTGTTAACGGAAAAGTATCAGCGGAGAGAAATAATCTGTTGATACAGTACATAAATGGCTGCGGGTTATTCTGCGGTCGGGAAACAATTGTAAATGAATAAAAAAGGAGAACACAATGGAGAAAATTTTATTTACTTCTGAATCTGTAACTGAAGGCCATCCGGATAAAATGTGTGATGCTATTTCCGATGCTATTCTTGACGCTCTTATGGAAAAAGATCCTATGAGTCGTGTTGCATGTGAAACTGCTACAACTACAGGTCTTGTACTTGTTATGGGTGAGATTACAACAAATGCATATGTTGATATCCAGAAAATCGTAAGAGATACTATCCGTGAAATCGGATATACACGTGGAAAATATGGATTTGATGCTGATACATGTGCAGTTATCACAGCAATCGATGAACAGTCTGCTGATATCGCTCTTGGCGTAGATAAAGCTCTTGAAGCAAAAATGGGTGAAGATGAAATTGATGCCATCGGAGCAGGTGACCAGGGTATCCAGTTTGGTTATGCTTCCAATGAGACAGAAGAGTATATGCCATATGCCATCAACATGGCACACAAACTTGCACGTCAGTTAACGAAGATCCGTAAAGACGGTACATTAAAATATTTAAGACCGGATGGAAAAACACAGGTTACTGTAGAATATGATGAAGCCGGAAAACCAAGCCGTATCGATGCAGTAGTATGCTCTACACAGCATGATCCGGATGTAACTCAGGAGCAGATCCATGAGGACATTAAGAAATATGTTTTCGATGAGATCATTCCGGCAGATATGGTAGATGAGAATACAAAATATTTCATCAACCCAACAGGACGTTTCGTGATCGGCGGACCTCATGGTGACAGCGGACTTACCGGACGTAAGATCATCGTTGATACTTACGGTGGAACCGGACGTCATGGCGGCGGTGCTTTCTCCGGTAAAGACTGTACAAAGGTAGACCGTTCCGCAGCGTATGCTGCACGTTATGTTGCAAAAAATATTGTTGCAGCAGGTCTTGCAGATAAATGTGAGATTCAGCTTTCCTACGCGATCGGTGTTGCTCATCCGACATCTATCCACGTAGAAACATTCGGAACCGGTAAACTTTCTGATACAAAGCTGGTTGAGATCATTCGTGAGAACTTTGACCTTCGCCCGGCGGGAATTATCAAGATGCTTGATCTGAGAAGACCGATTTACAGACAGACAGCTGCTTATGGACATTTCGGACGTACGGATGTAGACCTTCCATGGGAGCATCTGGATAAAGTTGATGACCTTAAAAAATACCTTGCTTAAATAAGAAAATCGTAACTGTTCAGTACTTGCATAGACAGTGGAATGCTGAATAATTACAGAATATCACAAAAATTGCAGTGCAATGGGATAAAACAGGAATTATCTGAAAGAACAGGACAGATGATTCCTGTTCTTTTTATAGAAAATTTAGATATGTAAAACAGACTTTATGATATAATGCTTGCAGAGGGCAAAATTATAGAAACCTTATAAATCAACAGATAAAGGATGATCGGGATGAAGTTAAAAACAAGGATTATAGTTGGATTCGGTATGAGTATTCTGGTTCCTCTGCTTTTATTTTCGGCAACTTTGTACGGATTAGGTCATACAAAGTTTGCACAGCAGACAAAGGATTCCTCGGAAGTGGTGTATGATATTTCAGTAGGGGAATCCACCCACAGCCAGACACAGGTAAGGATTATTGCAAAAGATCTGCTGTTTACTGCGACGGTAATATTAGTATTCACAGCTTTATCTATTGGATTATGGATTTACAGAAGTATTGCCACACCGCTGGTTAAATTAAAGAAAGCCACTCAGAATATCAAAGAGGGAAATCTTGATTTTGTTCTGGAAGTAGATGGTGATGATGAGTTTTCGGAACTTTGCCGGGATTTTGAGGAGATGAGAAAGCGGCTGAAGGAATCAGCAGAAGAGAAAGTTCTTATGGATAAAGAAAATAAAGAACTTATCAGCAATATTTCTCATGATCTTAAGACGCCGATCACAGCGGTAAAGGGATATGTAGAGGGGATTATGGACGGCGTAGCGGATACGCCGGAGAAAATAGACCGTTATGTGAAGACTATTTATAATAAGACGAATGAGATGGATCATCTGATCAATGAGCTGACTTTTTATTCAAAGATTGATACCAACAGAATTCCATATACTTTCAGTAAACTGAATGTAGAAGATTATTTCAGTGATTGCGCAGAAGAAGTAGGACTGGAACTGGAAACCCGGGGAATCGAACTGGTATATGCCAATTATGTTGAGGATAATGTGCAGGTGATCGCAGATGGAGAACAGATTCGGCGTGTTATTCATAACATTATCAGCAATGCTATCAAATATATGGATAAACCGAAAGGTATCATCCAGATTCGCGTAAAGGATGTGGGAGATTTTATCCAGGTTGAAATTGAAGATAATGGAAAAGGAATTGCAGCAAAGGATCTGCCGTCTATTTTTGATCGTTTTTACAGAACAGATGTGTCCAGAAATTCATCCAAGGGTGGAAGCGGAATCGGGCTTTCCATTGTAAAGAAGATCCTGGAGGATCATGGAGGAAAGGTCTGGGCAACAAGCAGGCTTGGAATCGGCACAATTATGTATTTTGTACTTAGAAAGTATCAGGAGGTACCAATGAAATGAGCAGGATTTTAATCATAGAAGATGAAGAGGCAATTGCAGATCTGGAGAAGGATTATCTGGAGCTTTCCGGATTTGAAGTTGAAATCTGCAACAGAGGAGACACCGGACTGGCACGTGCGCTGAATGAAGAATTTGACCTGATTATTCTGGATCTGATGCTTCCGGAAGTGGATGGATTTGATATCTGCAGGCAGGTAAGACAGGAGAAGAATACTCCTATCATCATGGTATCTGCAAAGAAAGATGACATAGATAAAATCAGAGGTCTGGGACTGGGGGCAGATGATTACATGACAAAACCATTCAGTCCAAGTGAACTGGTAGCCAGAGTCAAGGCACATATGGACAGATATAATCGTCTGATCGGTTCCAATGTACGCAAAAATGATATTGTGGAGATCCGCGGGATCAAGATTGATAAGACTGCACGCCGCGTATGGGTAAACGGAGAGGAGAAAACATTTACTTCCAAGGAATATGATCTGCTTACCTTCCTTGCAGAGAATCCGAACAGAGTGTTTACCAAGGAAGAGTTGTTCCGGGAAATCTGGGATATGGAATCTGTGGGAGATATTGCAACAGTCACTGTCCATATCAAGAAGATCCGGGAGAAAATTGAATTTAATACTGCAAAACCTCAGTATATTGAAACAATCTGGGGCGTAGGATACAGATTTAAGATATAATGAGTCCAAAAGAAAAACAAGCGACACCGAAGGTGGCATTTGTTTTTCTTGGACCATTAACGAAGGTTCCGCCTGCGAAAGCAGGCAGTAGAGCGCGAATGCGCGGGGAACCTGATTGTTCGAGAAATCAACTTGTTGGCACAATAGTATAAAAAGGAAAAAAATGGAAAGATTATATAAAAAATTAGAAAGCTATGGGCAGTCTGACTATTATCCGTTTCACATGCCGGGGCATAAGAGAAACCGGGCATCTTCAGCAGATGATTTTCTTTTTGAGAGAGATATTACAGAGATTTCAGGATTTGACAATCTTCATCATGCGGAAGGAATTTTGAAAGAAGCACAGGAATATGCAGCTCAGATTTATGGGACAAAGAAATGTTTCTTCAGTGTAAATGGAAGTACGGCGGCTCTTCTGGCAGCAGTCAGTGCAAGTGTAAATAAAGGTGGGAAGATACTTGTCGCGAGGAACTGTCACAAGGCTGTTTACCATGCATTGTATTTACGTGAGCTTCAGCCGGTCTATATTTATCCACATGAAGATCAGAGACTGGGGATAAACGGAGGAATTTCTCCTGAACGTGTGGAAAGATATCTGGAAGAAAATACGGATGTGCAGGCTTTTCTGCTTACTTCGCCTACATATGACGGCGTTGTGTCTGATATAAAGACAATTGCAGAAGTTGTACACAGACATAAGATTCCTCTTATTGTGGATGAAGCACATGGTGCACATCTTCATTATTCTAAATATTTTCCGGTGTCTGCTGCTGATCTGGGAGCTGACATCGTAATACAGAGTTTCCATAAAACGCTGCCATCTATGACTCAGACGGCGGTGCTTCATATATGCAGTGATATGGCAGATGTGGAAAAGATAAAGAGATTTATGGGGATTTACCAGACCAGCAGTCCGTCGTATATTCTGATGGCGAGTATGGATGCATGTATGGATAAACTGAGAAAAGACGGGCAGCAGATGTTTCGCGAATTTACCTTCAATCTGGAAAAAGCCAGACAGCGTCTTTCAAAGTGTGAAAAAATAAAACTGATCGAAGGTTCTATGATCGAAGGCAGTGGAATCTATGATTTTGACAGATCCAAGCTGTTGTTCTCCGCAGTCGGAACTTCTGTTAACGGACACCTTCTCCATCAGATACTTCGTGACAGATATCACATTGAAATGGAAATGGCGGCTGAGAAATATGTTCTTGGAATTGCAGCAGTGGGAGATACAGAAGAGGGATTTGAGAGACTGTGTACTGCAATTGAAGAGATTGATGCAGAGATACAGCAAACAGATGAGTCGGAGGAATCGCAGTATCATACTTCTCATGCGAGAATGACACAGCTTATGACAATTTCTCAGGCAGTGGATGCACAGCAAAGGCGATATTCTCTGAAAGAAAGTGTTGGCAAAGTCAGTGCAGAGTTTGCTTATCTGTATCCGCCCGGAATTCCGATTATTGTGCCGGGAGAGCAGATAACTGGACAATTTGTAAGAAATGTGAGAAGATACATGGAACAGGGGCTAGAAGTACAGGGACTCAGTGATACATCTGCTGAAACAATCTGCGTAGCTGCCCGAAATGAAATTGGACAGGAAGAATACAGCCCGGCAAAGGAATAACATAACAGATATGGGAAAGATTTTTTACATCATGGGAAAGAGTGCATCCGGAAAAGACAGAATCTATTCACTTCTGGCCGCACATAAAGAATTGAATCTGAAAACACTTATTCTGTATACAACCCGCCCGATCAGGGCAGGAGAGCAGGATGGAAAAAATTATTATTTTGTAGATGACGGAAAACTGGAAGAATTCAGAAAAAACGGAAATCTTATCGAGGAGAGAGCATATCATACGGTTTATGGGATATGGACTTATTTCACTGCAGATGATGGTCAGGTGAACCTTGCAGATTCCGATTATCTGGGAATCGGTACTCTGGAGTCATTTAAAAAGATGCGTAAATACTATGGGGAAGATGCAGTCTGTCCTGTTTATGTCCAGGTAGAAGATGGAGAAAGACTGAGTCGTGCTCTTAATAGAGAGAGAGAACAGGAAAATCCAAGATATGAGGAAATGTGCAGAAGATTTATTGCAGATCAGTCGGATTTTTCAGAGGAAAATATTCTGAACGCAGGGATAGAGAAACGTTTTCAGAATATAAATCTTGATGACTGTGTGAAAGAAATCGCAAATTATATAAAGTCTGTGCAATAGTTCTTCTTTTATGGTATAATATCTTACAAAACGGACTGGTGAGGTGATTCTTATGATGGGATTTAACAATATTATCGGACACGAAGAGATTATCGGACATTTAAAAAATGCAATAGAATCAGGAAAAATATCGCATTCTTATATTTTTACCGGCGAACCAGGTTCTGGTAAGAAGCTCCTTGCAGGGACTTTTGCGGCAACACTTCAGTGTGAGGCCGGAGGTACAGAACCCTGCCAGAAATGCGATTCCTGCAAAAAGGCGATGGGTAAGAATCATCCGGACATTATTATGGTCAGTCATGAGAAACCTGGAACGATCACAATTGACGAGATCAGGGATCAGGTGATCAATGATATAGATATCAGACCATATTACAGTCCTTACAAGATTTATATTATTGCAGATGCAGATCTTATGACACCACAGGCACAGAATGCTCTTCTTAAAACAATTGAAGAGCCGCCGGCATATGCAGTGATTCTCTTGCTGACTAATAATATCGGGGGACTGCTGCCGACTATTCAGTCAAGATGTGTTCGTCTTGATCTGAAGGTAGTGGATGACGGTCTTGTAAAGAAATATCTGATGGAGCATCTTCATGTTCCGGATTACCAGGCGGAGATTGACGCATCCTTTGCACAGGGCAGTATTGGAAGGGCAAAAGAAGCAGCTACTTCTCAGGAGTTTGCAGAGATGACTCAGAATGCACTGAGGATTCTTAAATATGCAAACACCATGGAAGTTTATGAACTGTCAGATGCGATTAAGAGTCTTTCTGAGGACAAACAGAATATCAACGATTATCTGGATATTTTCCAGTTCTGGTTCAGAGATGTCCTGATGTTTAAGGCAACACAGGAGATTGACAATCTGGTATTTAAACAGGAAATTAATTTTATCAGAGAACAGGCAAAGCAGCGTTCCTACGAGAATCTGGAGAACATTCTGGATTCTATTCAGAAGACAAAGGTACGTCTGAAAGCAAATGTTAATTTTGATCTGGCATTTGAATTGCTGTTCCTGACGATCAGGGAGAAATAGAATGACAAAAGTAGTAGGCGTGAGATTTCGTAATGTAGGCAAGATTTATTATTTCAGTCCGAAAGATTATGAAATTAAAACAGGCGATCACGTGATCGTGGAGACAGCCCGGGGAATTGAATACGGGAAAGTCGTACTTGCACCAAGAGAAGTAGGTGAGGAAGATGTTGTTCACCCTCTCAAAGAAGTTCTTCGTGTGGCAACAAAGGAGGACGACGAGAGAGAGGCACAGAACAGAGTCAGAGAGAGAGAGGCATTTAAAATCTGTCAGAAGAAGATTCGTGAACATGGTCTGGAAATGAAACTGATAGATGCAGAGTATACATTTGATAATAATAAAGTGCTGTTTTATTTCACTGCTGACGGCAGAATTGATTTCCGCCAGTTGGTAAAAGATCTGGCAGCAATTTTTAAAACGCGTATCGAACTTCGCCAGATTGGTGTTCGCGATGAGACAAAGATTCTGGGAGGAATCGGTATCTGCGGAAGATGTCTGTGCTGCCACACATATCTGTCTGAGTTTGCACCTGTATCCATAAAGATGGCAAAAGAGCAGAACCTGTCCCTTAACCAGACAAAGATTTCCGGTGTGTGCGGAAGGTTGATGTGCTGCCTGAAGAACGAGCAGGAAACATATGAAGAGCTGAATAAAAAGCTTCCGGGACTGGGAGATACAGTTACAACTCCGGATGGGCTTACCGGAACTGTACACAGTGTAAACGTGCTTCGTCAACGTGTAAAGGTAATTGTAGAGATCAATGACGAGAAAGAAATTCAGGAATTTCCGGTAGATGACCTGAAATTCAGACCGAGAAAGAAGAAAGTCAAAGTCTCTGAAAAAGAATTAAAAGAACTTGGAAATCTGGAAGATAAAAAAGGAGATTCCAAATTAAATGACTGATCAGCTGGTAAAAGATAATGAACGTATAGATGATCTTCAGAACGGATATTATGTGATACAGGATCCGGATAAATTCTGTTTTGGGATGGATGCAGTTCTTCTTTCCGGCTTTGCAAAAGTAAAAAAGGGTGAGACTGCTCTGGATCTGGGAACAGGAACGGGAATTATCCCGATCCTGCTTAAAACCAAAACAAATGGGAAACACTTTACAGGTCTTGAGATTCAGAAAGAGTGTGCAGATATGGCCGGACGCAGTGTCAGATATAATCATCTGGAGGACGATGTTGAGATCGTACGGGGTGATATTAAGGAGGCTGCTGATATTTTTGGGGCAGCTTCTTTTGATGTAGTGACAAGTAATCCGCCTTATATGATCGGACAGCATGGACTTCGCAATCCGGATATGCCAAAAGCAATTGCCAGACATGAAGTACTCTGTAATCTGGAGGATGTGGTGAGCCAGGCATCAAAGGTTCTGAAAGAACGTGGAAGATTTTATATGGTTCACAGACCGTTCAGACTGGCTGAGATTATGAATGTTCTCACAAAGTATCGTCTGGAACCGAAAAGGATGCAGCTTGTATATCCATACATAGACAGAGAACCAAACATGGTTCTGATCGAGGCATTAAAGGGAGGAAATTCCAGAGTTACAGTGGAACCTCCTCTGATCGTATATAAAGAGCCGGGAGTCTATACAGAAAATATACTGAAGATTTATGATATGATTTAACCGAATTTTATTTGCAAAGTAATATGAGAGGAAACAAATTATGAGTGGTAAATTGTATTTATGTGCAACACCCATAGGAAATCTGGAGGATATTACACTCCGGGTACTTCGAACATTGAAAGAAGTGGATCTTATTGCAGCAGAGGATACCAGAAACAGTATTAAACTGCTGAACCATTTTGATATAAAAACACCTATGACCAGTTATCATGAATTTAATAAATATGATAAGGCAAAGGTTTTGGTGCAGGAAATGTTAGATGGAAAGAATATTGCACTGATCACAGATGCGGGAACTCCGGGGATCTCAGATCCGGGAGAGGAGCTTGCGGCAATGTGTTATGAAGCGGGGATTGAAGTAACTTCTCTTCCGGGACCTGCTGCCTGTATCACTGCCCTGACTCTGTCCGGACTTCCAACCAGAAGATTCGCTTTTGAAGCATTTCTTCCGGCAGATAAAAAAGAAAGAAAATTGATTCTGGAAGAACTGAAGAATGAAACGAGAACTATCATTCTCTATGAGGCTCCTCACAGACTGGTAAGAACTCTGGAGGAATTGAAGGAAACTCTCGGAAATCGCAGAATGACTCTTTGCAGGGAACTGACGAAAAGACATGAGACTGCATTCCATACGACTATCGAGGAGCTGATCCTCTATTATCAGACAGAGAAGCCGCTTGGAGAGTGTGTGCTTGTGATTGAAGGCAGAAGCAGACAGGAGATGGAAGAGAAACAGAAGGCATCCTGGGAAAAAATTACCATAGAAGAACACATGGAAATCTATGAAAATCAGGGACATTCAAGAAAAGAAGCTATGAAAATGGTAGCAAATGACAGAGGAATGACGAAGAGAGATGTCTATCAGTACCTCATCAATAAAACCGAAGAATAAGATTAACATACAGAAGAATTCCCGTTTTCGGGGATTCTTTTTTATTCAGGCTGTGGAAAGGAACGGGCTTTTGTGCTATAATAAATTTGTATTATTATGTCCAGATACCAGAATATATTTGAAAACCTGTCTATAATTTTCACGCAGGGGTTTTCAGATATATTCTGGTGATAAGTATATATAACAGGAGGAAAGAAATGGGCGGAGAAAATACAGAATACGGAGCGGATCAAATCCAGATTCTGGAAGGTTTGGAAGCCGTACGAAAGAGACCAGGTATGTATATCGGAAGTA
>ERZ779861.4329-NODE-4329-length-10769-cov-5.123390_pt1 | contig 10769 bp, 9 predicted proteins | sample MGYA00511558_ERZ779861 | MGnify/ENA primary metagenome ERZ779861 (study PRJEB29588, sample SAMEA2163432) | human gut metagenome | biome: human gut; feature: human-associated habitat; material: faeces | place: Denmark | collected 2008/2010 ... | reverse complement strand
ATAAACGCACAGACCATGGCTTCCTTTGGAAAGCCCCGCCGCCCGGTTGCCGCTCCGGGCAGCGTGAAGTCCAGACTGCTGAAAAGCTTGTCGTAAAACATGGCGGCACTTTGGGATGTAAACAATGTCACATCCTGAATGATTTCCTGTCGGTAGATAGCGGTCAGCCCCTTTCCGGTTGGTTTTCTCTCAAGTCAATTTTACTAAAAAGGGGCTCCGTCTTCTATATCATTTGAGTGATTTCCGGTTTCAGCCATGGCCGGGAACCATTGCAATCACTACTCTTTTGGAGTTTTGCTCATGGCTGACATTGATACGTTAGGAGTGAATGTTATGCAACTTAATTTAATGAGTTATAATATCCAGCATTGCCTGAATTATATAACACGAAAAATTGACTTTGATCTTTTTGCAAAGGTAATTAAGGACTCGGATGCGGATATTATTGGTCTGAATGAAGTGAATGGAGAAGGAAAGCATGAGGACAATTTGCCGCAAGCAGAAATCCTGGCAAAAAAGCTGGGATATTTCTTTTATTTTGCAGAAGCAATTCGTTTTGATGGCGTGAATCCCTACGGAAACGCATTGTTGTCGCGGTATCCGATCATTCGGGCACAGACAATACATGTGCCAGATCCGAGGGTTCGCGGCTACGATGGATATTATGAAACCCGCTGTTTGTTAAAGGCAACTATACAAACACCGCAGCCGATTACTGTCTGTGTGATTCATTTTGGCTTGAATCCAGATGAACAGGAACTCGCCCAAAAAACTGTTTTGTCGCAAATTGAAGAACGGCGATGCGTTTTAATGGGGGACTTCAATATATTACCAAACGATGAGCTGCTGCAGCCGATACGCAAGCGCATGACTGACACGGGAGTGCTTCTTCTGGACAATGGCTACACATGGCCGTCCGACCGGCCAGAGATGAAAATTGACTATCTATTTATCAGTCGAGATCTGCAAGTAAATCAAGCAGAAATTCTTCCGATTATTGCTTCTGATCACCGGCCCTATTTTGCAAGTGTGACGATTTGACAAAGAAGAAAGAAAGAAGAAAAAAGAATACATTCTCAGAAATAAAAAAATAGGAGTACTTTAAGAAAACTGTGATGAAAGCATCAGAAATAACTATTTATCAGTTAAGCCTGCGTGTTTTTACGCCGGAAGGAACGCTGCGCGCAGCAGAAAAAATGCTACCAATGCTGGTGGACCTTGGTCCAAAGTACATTCAGCTTGTTGCACTGACAAAAGCCGATGACAACGAAGACCGCACCTACTGGAGCAACCGGCAGATTGCTTCCGGTACGAATAATCCCAAAAACAGCTATCGCATGAAGGACTATTTCCATGTGGATGAGGAATATGGGACGGACGAGGATTTTAGAGACTTTGTAAAAGTGGCGCATAAGCTGGGACTGAAAATTATTTTGGATCTGGTTTACCTGCATTGCGGGCCAGAGGCTGTATTTATGAGGGAGCACCCAGAATTTGTCCAGCGGGATGCGGATGGGAAAATCAAACTGACGGGCGACTGGGCTTTTCCCCGTTTTGACTATTCCAACGATGAAGTCCGGGAATATCTGTGGTCCAATATGGTCTATTGGGTCAGAGAGTTTGACGTGGACGGGTTCCGCTGCGATGTTGGTGACGCGGTGCCTCTTGATTTCTGGCGTGAAGGCGTTCGCCGAGCACGCGAGGTAAAAAATGACCTTGTAATGATAAACGAAGGAAAAGATGTGTCGTATCTGGACGTCTTTGACATCAATTATTTTTACGACGGCTGCTTTGACGCGGTTCAGGTTGCAGAGGGAAATCTGACAGCTGCCGCATTCCGGGCTAAGTGGGACGCTTGCAGAAATACGCTTCCAGCAGGCAGACAAATGCTGCACTTCACCGATAATCACGATGTTGCTTCTGATAGCGGTGAAGACCGAATCGAAAAGGTAATCGGGACAGCTGGCGTGGATGCGCTTCTGGTTCTGGACTTTATGCTTGACGGCGTGCCGTTCGTGTTCAATGGCTATGAAGTAGCCGATGAATTAAAGCATAATATGTTCGCCAACCGTTTCTTTGGCAAAGATCCGGCAATCAACTGGGCGAATATCTTCTGCGAGAAAGGTCAGAAGCGATATGCACTGCTGAAAAAACTGTATCATCTGCGCAGTGAGCATCAAGCTCTCAAGACAGCTGAATTAAACTGGCTGGAAAATACGGCTGCCGATCAAGTGATTTCTTTCTGCCGCCCAGCCGATGAAAAGTCATTGCTCGTACTTGTTAATATGACAAAGGTCCCTGCCGTATTCGAGGTAGGGGACATACCGGAGATGGCAAGACTGATGCAGCCAATTTTACAGTCTAACGTAAGCTGGATCTGCAAAGATGGAAAGATGAGAGTTCAGATGCTGGGATTTGGATACCTTGCAGCTGAATACTGAGAACCAGAAGAACGGAGAAATACAATGAATCATTCTACGATTGACCCGCGCACACTGCGTATTACGGATATGCGTTTCGTCGATATTGACGGTGCGCCGAAACGCTGTACGATTCTCAAACTGATGACCAATCAGGGATTGGTTGGTTACGGCGAGGTACGGGATGCTGCCAGCAAAACCTATGCTCTCATGCTCAAGAGCCGTCTGCTCGGAGAGAATCCCTGTGATGTTGACCGTATTTTCCACAAAATCAAGCAGTTTGGTGGCCCGTCCAGACAGGCAGGCGGCGTCTGCGGCGTTGAAATTGCGCTCTGGGATCTGGCGGGCAAAGCGTATAACGTGCCGGTCTACCAGCTTCTTGGCGGTAAATTCCGTGATAAAGTTCGTGTTTACTGCGACACAGACGTTGATGGTAAGCATACGGGACACGATATGGGGCTGGCCCTGAAAAAGCGTATGGAGATGGGTTTCACCTTCCTCAAGATGGATCTCGGAATCGGAATGCTTCTCGATGAGCCGGGAACGCTGAATGCGCCGCTTGGCTTTATCGATGAGATGAAGCAGTATGCGCCGCATATCCTGAACGTACAAGGCGGCTCTGTTACGGCGGATATGGTGAAGCACCAGAAAAGCTATCAGATCGTAACGACAGCGCACCCTTTTACCGGTATTCATCTGACCGAAAAAGGGCTGGACTATCTGGAGAACTATGTGAAAGAGGTTCGTGATGTGATTGGCTATGAAGTGCCACTTGCTATCGACCACTTCGGTCATGTTGCACTCGAAGACTGTATCCGGTTTGCCAGACGTATGGAAAAGTACAATCTGGCATGGATGGAAGACATGGCTCCGTGGATGTACACCGATCATTATGTGCGCCTGCGTAACGCTACGACCGTTCCTGTCTGTACCGGTGAAGATATTTATTTGAAAGAGGGCTTTGAAAAGCTGATTGACGCTGGCGGTGTATCGGTAATCCATCCGGACATCCTGACCTGCGGCGGTGCGCTGGAACTGAAGAAGATCGCAGACTATGCGGATGAACATGGTGTTGCTGTTGCAATTCACATGGCCGAAAGTCCGATTGCTTGCATGGCGGCGGTTCATGCAGCTGCGGCAATGCACAATGTTCTTGCACTGGAATTCCATTCTGTTGACGTTCCTTGGTGGAAAGACATGGTGAATGGTCTTCCGCAGCCGCTCATTGAAAATGGCTTTATTAACGTCCCGGACGCTCCTGGCCTTGGCATTGAAAGCCTGAACGAAGAACTCTTGGCCAAACACATTAATCCAGATATTCCGGGTATGTGGGAATCAACCGATGAGTGGAATACAGAATTCTCGAATGATCGTATCTGGAGTTGAAAGGAAGAAGACAAAAGATGCATTTTAATAACAGAGAAGAAATCATCGCACTGACTCCACAGTGGACCGGCGAGCGTCTGCCGGATGGACGCCCGAAAGTCGCAGATCGTTATCTGGACGCGCTGGCTGACATGACGCTGGAGGAAGTCTGGAAACCGATTTTCGTGAAGGGCTATGAGAATCAGTTCATTGCCATGAAAACGCTGCATCCCGAATTCAAAGAGGATGGCAGCCTCAATAAAAAACTGATCGGTCGCGCATTGACCGCAGTCTATGCCCCGACAAGACCAGACTATTATGAAGCGATGATGCAGTCAGCCACTGAGAACGGCTGGAGCGGCACGCCAAATCAGTGGGTCATTGACAGCTTGCAAGAGCGGGACGTTGTCGTGGTCGATATGTACGACAAAATTTATAAGGGAACCTTTGTCGGCGGAAATCTTGCGACAGCGATTAAGAACAAAACAAAAACTGGCGGCGCTGTGATTTGGGGCGGCATTCGTGACATCGAGCAGATGCAGAAAGTAGACCTTCAGGTATATTATCGCGGCGTTGACCCGACACCAATCCGTGATTTTGTAATGCTGGGCTTCAATACTCCTGCAAGAATTGGCGATGGGCGTGAAGCTGCCATTTGTCTGCCCGGCGATATTGTCTACGGCTGCAGCGGCGGTGTGCTGTTCATTCCTCCGCAGCTGGTGCCAGAGGTGGTAGACGGCGCGGCAAAGACGCAGGTAAAGGATATGTTCGGCTTTGACATGATCACTGCTAATAAGTTTACGACTGCGCAGATTGATAAAAACACATGGAGCGAAGAAATGCTTGATCTGTTGATGGAATTCATCAAAACAGATCCGCGCGCAGAGAAGTACCGCGGCCTTGACTGGAGCCATGAATACGACTTAGCCAGAAACGGAGATCCGACAGATACACAATCGGCCTTGTGAGGCATAAACAGGCAAAGCCGCTTGTGTGGCTTTGCCTGTTTTGAAATAAAAGGAACGTGATATTCTCGTCTCGTAATACAAGAAAAGAGGAAACAGAAAATGTTTGATCTGAAGGGTAAAAAAGCGCTTGTTACCGGCTCCACGCAGGGCATTGGTTTTGCTGTTGCAAAGCTTCTGGCAAATTGCGGAGCAGAAATTATCATTCATGGTGCAACCAGCGAAGAAAAATGCAGAAAAGCTGCAGAGAAGATACTTGGCAAGACGCAGATCGCTGTTGCAAATTTAGCGGATTCGGACTGCGCAGAAAACTTATATCGTCAAACCGGCGACATTGATATTTTGGTGTTGAACGCATCCGTACAGATACGAAAGCCTTGGGACGAAACCACTGCCGAAGAATTCGAACTTCAAATCCATACCAACCTGAAATCCTCACTTATGCTGATCCAGAAATATGCAAAGCATATGCAGACACAAAATTGGGGACGTATCGTGACCGTCGGCAGCGTACAGGAGTATAAACCGCATAAGGACATGGCGGTTTACGCTGCCAGCAAATGTGCGCAGATGAGCTTGGTTCAGAATCTTGCGAAGCAGCTTGCGCCGTACAAAGTAACGATCAATAACCTTTGCCCCGGCGTAATTGCTACACCGAGGAATGACGCAGCGTTGGCCGATCCGGAATACGCGCCGAAAGTTCTGGCAGGTATCCCCCTTGGCTTTGCTGGAAGCGCTGAAGACTGTGCAGGAGCGGCGTTGCTGCTTTGTTCCGAGGAAGGTCGATATATTACCGGCTCTGAAATTATCGTTGATGGTGGTATGCACTTATAAGGGGTCGAAAAATGACGGCAAGCTTGTTCTTTTCATCCTGCGCCGAAGACGGCGGGATTTATCACTATATTCTGCAAAATGGAAAACTTACTCTGCGCAGTTTTACACCTTGCGATAGACCAATGTACACCATCACAGAAAAAAAGCAGCTTTGGGTCATTCTGAGAGACTGCTTTGATGACCATACGAGCGGTTTGCAGGAATATGAAATTCTTGACTCTGGTACGTTAATGCCGATTGGAGAACCGGTCAGTACGAAGGGAATCGTTGCCTGCCATCTGTGCAGGTTTCATGGAAAAATTTATGCAGCCAATTATCTCTCCGGCAGCATTTTCAGCAGCAGTGGAGCGTTGGATGTACATAACGGTCATGGTGTTCACCCCAGCAGACAGGAAGCACCTCATACGCATTTTATTGCGCCATCTCCAGACCGGAAGTTTTTGCTTTCAACAGATCTCGGCTTGGATTCCATTTTTGTATATGATGAGGGTTTGAACGTGCGGAGCATTGCGCACGTTCCAGCAGGACAAGGTGTTCGGCATTTAGCTTATGCAGACGATGGTATGACAATCTTTGCGGCAAATGAGCTTGGATCAGCCGTGAGTATGTTCACATACCATGATGGGCAAATGACGCTTCGACAAACGATTCCTGTTTTGATCCATGAATGTGAAAATATGCCTGCTGCAATCCGCGTGCGTGGTGAATATGTCTATGTATCCAATCGCGGCGATGATTCCATTTCCTGCTTGCACTGGGATCAATCCGGTATGGAACTTTGCTCAGTTACGCCATGCGGCGGATGTTGGCCACGAGATTTTGAGATCATTGAAAACACGATTTTTTGTACAAATGAAAAAAGCAATACGGTTACAGTTTTAAGTGTCGACAGTACAAAAATCAAAGATACCGGAGAACGAATTGCAATGAAAGCCCCTATTTGTGTGACAGTTAATTGACGAAAGGATAAAAATGATGAATGTTCTCGATAGATTAAAGCAAAGCGGTGTTGTGCCGGTCGTGGTATTGGATGACGCAAAAGATGCCATTCCGACCGCGAGGGCGCTGCTTGCCGGCGGCGTGGACGTGATGGAAATCACGTTCCGCACGGCTGCTGCAGCGGGTTCCATCAAGGCGGTCGCGGAAAACTGCCCGGAAATGCTGGTCGGTGCTGGCACAGTTATCACGCTTGACCAGTGCAAGCAGGCTCTGGAATGCAGCGCAAAATTCATTGTCTCTCCGGGCTTTGACCCGGAGGTGGTCAGCTGGTGCGTGGAGCGGAACATTCCCATTACCCCCGGCTGCGTGACTCCAACGGAGATCATGGCGGCTATGAAACTCGGCCTGAACGTGGTGAAGTTCTTCCCGGCGGGTGTTTACGGCGGCCTCAAGGCCATGAAGGCGCTCTCTGCGCCGTTCGGCGGAATCAAATTTATCCCGACCGGTGGTGTGGACGCAAAGAACCTGAAAGAATATCTGAAAGCGCCGTTCGTCTACGCAGTCGGCGGAAGCTGGCTGTGCCCGAAGAAAGAAATTGCCGCAGGTAATTTCGACGCAGTGACAGCACTTTGCCACGAAGCTTCGCGGATTGTCAAGGAGGTGCGCGGATGAAAGTCTTGACATTTGGAGAAATCATGCTCCGCCTGAAAGCACTGGGACACGAGCGATTCTTCCAGTCTCCGATGCTGGAAGCCACCTTCGGCGGCGGCGAAGCAAACGTAGCCGTCAGCCTTGCAAATTACGGCATGGATGCAGAATTTCTGACGGTTCTTCCGCAGAACGACATTGCCGATGCCTGCATCCGCGAGCTGCGCTATTTCGGCGTAGATACGAAAAAAATCGTCCACGGGGACGGACGAATGGGGATTTATTATCTCGAAGCCGGTGCAAACCAGCTCCCAAGCAAGGTCGTCTACGACCGCGCGTATTCCTCGATTGCGCTGGCAAAACCCGGTGATATCGACTGGAACAGGGCATTTGACGGCGTAGGATGGTTCCACATCACGGGCATTACGCCTGCAATCAGCGAATCCGCGATGGAACTGAGTCTGGAATCTGTCAAGGAAGCAAAGAAGCGGAACATCACCGTCTCCTGCGACTTGAATTACCGCAAAAACCTCTGGAAATACGGCAAAAAGGCCAGTGAGGTCATGCGGGAGCTTGCCAAGTACGTCGATGTTGCGATTGCCAACGAGGAAGATGTGCAGAAGTCGCTTGAAATCACGGTCGACGTGAATGTGGAATCCGGCGAGCTTGACCGTGAGAAATACCGTGCCCTCGGCAATAAGGTCTTGGAAGCCTATCCGAATATGCAGTGCATCGCCATCACGCTCCGCGAGAGCCACAGCGCGGACTGGAATGGCTGGGCGGCGTGCCTGAACGACGGCAAGGACTTTTACGTTTCCAAGAGGTACGAAATTCGGGACATCATCGACCGCGTCGGCGGCGGTGACAGCTTCGCGGGCGGCCTGATCTACGGCCTGAACCATTACGAGGACAAGCAATCCGCACTCGAATTCGCGGTTGCCGCCAGCTGCCTCAAGCACAGCGTCATCGGCGATTTCAACCGTGTTTCCGTTTCCGACGTAGCAAAACTCATGGGCGGCGACGGCACGGGTCGGGTGCAGAGATAGAAAAATGTACAAGGGGGACATTGTGAAACCGAAAGTAATATCTGAAATTTCCCTTCTTTCCATGCGAGCAAGTGCAGAGGGAATGGTCTTACTCAGAAATATGGATATGCTGCCATTCAAAAAAGGCGATACTGTCGCTGTATTTGGAAGAACGCAGCTTTCATATTACAAAAGCGGTACAGGCTCTGGAGGAATGGTCAATACAATATACACAACCAATATTCTGGATGCGTTGATGGATAAAAGCAGTATTACGATTGATGAGCCACTCGCAGAAGCGTATCGCAAGTGGGAAGCGACTAATCCGGCAGATCGCCGCTGCGCATGGGGTGCGGATTCCAGTCAGCCGGAAATGCCTCTTTCCGAAGAACAGATTTCGGAAGCAGCAGCCAGATCCCAAAATGCGGTTGTTGTAATCGGAAGAACAGCTGGCGAGGATCGAGATAACACGCCAGAAGAAGGATCCTACTATCTGACGCGGACAGAAGATACAATGCTGCACAATGTCCGCAAGCATTTCGCACGGGTTGCCGTTGTCTTGAATGTAAGCAATTTGATTGATACATCATGGGCGGATAAACAAAATATAGATGCGCTTTTATATGTCTGGCATGGAGGGCAGGATGGCGGAACAGCGATTGCTGATGTTCTGTGTGGGGATCGATATCCATCGGGAAAACTTTCGGATACAGCAATATATGATCTGAGACAACATCCAGCATATGATAGTTTCCTTGAAAACAGCGATGAGGTGGTCTGTTCCGAAGATATCTTTGTGGGGTATAGATACTTTGAAACTTTTACGCAAAGCAATGTGCAGTTTCCGTTTGGATTTGGTCTGTCCTATACGAGATTTCGGACAGAAACCTGTTCGGTTCATCTGAATGATGGAGTATTAAAAATCAATGTGAAAGTTACAAATATCGGAGATAACCCAGGGAAAGAGGTTGTACAAGTCTATTTTGGCGTGTCGAATGGAGAAATTTGTCGTGCAGCCAGAGAACTTGCCGCGTTTGAAAAGACAGACGAACTGAAAGCGGGAGAAAGTCAAAACATAGAATTCTCAGTGCCAATAAACAGAATGCGGGCATTTGACGATTTGGGAAAGACAGGGCATCAGTTCTGTTTTGTGCTTGAGGCTGGAACATATGCAGTTTATGTGGGAACAGATGTACGCACAGCAGAGGCTGTGTTCTCGTGGAGCCAGCGAGAAACTAAAGTTGTCAAACAGTTAACACATCGTTTCGGTCTGAATCGTCCAATAAAAAGAATGAATGGAACTGGTGAAAGGGTCGAAGAAATTCATGCGGAGAATTATCAGCCCAAAATGGATGACGGAACGGAAATTGCCTATACAGGAAACGTGGGGATTACGCTCGTTGACGTTTACTTAGGCAGAAGCACAATGGAACGATTTATAGCTCAACTCAGTGATTTTGACTTAGCATGCTTGTCGCAAGGAGAAGGGATGAACAGCCCAAAGGTTCGTCCGGGGACGGGTGGCGCAATTGGTGGATTAACTGATCGGCTGCGTAATATGGAAATCCCTGCTGTTTGTGTAACAGATGGACCGTCCGGCCTACGCTTTGATAACGGAGATCCGGCAACAAGCCTGCCAAATGGAACACTGATTGCATGCACATGGAACAGATCCCTTGTCCGTGCGCTATATGTATGTGAAGGAAAAGAAGCAAAAGAAAATCGTGTGGATGCTTTGCTTGGACCGGGGTTGAACATCCATCGTTTTCCTCTCTGTGGAAGGAACTTTGAATACTTGTCTGAGGATCCATTCTTGACCGGAGAGATCGGAACGGCAATATGTGAAGGACTGTATGATGGAGGGGTTACAGCAACGATAAAGCATTTCGCTGCCAATAATCGAGAAGACCGCCGATATTGGTCTGATAGTGTGGTATCTGAGCGCGCGTTACGGGAAATATATCTGCGGCCCTTTGAAATTGTTCTGAAAAGCAACAAAGTATGTATGATAATGACTGCGTATAACCAACTGAACGGCGTATATTGTTCCGCAAATTATGATTTGGCAGCAGGTGTATTGCGTGAGGAGTGGGGATTCCAGGGACTTGTGATGACTGATTGGGGGGCAAAGACCGGCATTTCAATAGAGGGAAAGGCCATGAATGAACGAGTTTCCCAGATTTTGTCGCAGAACGACGTTTATATGGTGAATGAAAATGCAGAGACAGTTGCGGACACCTTACAAAGCGTAATTCGCACAGGTATCCTCTCACGAGCAGCCATGCAACGGAATGCGATGAATATTTGCAGAACGGTTATGAGATTACCTACGTTCCTCCGCATGGTAGATGAAATAAATCAAGATAAGTCTATGGCATGAATGCTGAGAGGCGCAATAAGAAAGCAAATGGTGTAGAAATCATAAACTATAATGAAATGACTGGATGCAAATAAAGTATCAACTATCGGTGACAGTTATACTTGCCCAGCCTGCTGACTACGAGATATGCCAAAGTAGACAGCGGGTGAATCTATATGGAATTGCAGGCCCCGCAGAAGTGCGAACTTCTGCG
>ERZ779861.4328-NODE-4328-length-10770-cov-2.375735_pt1 | contig 10770 bp, 7 predicted proteins | sample MGYA00511558_ERZ779861 | MGnify/ENA primary metagenome ERZ779861 (study PRJEB29588, sample SAMEA2163432) | human gut metagenome | biome: human gut; feature: human-associated habitat; material: faeces | place: Denmark | collected 2008/2010 ... | reverse complement strand
GGCCTGTATACAGGACGGAATCCTCGGATTCCAGCACTTCCACCTGCTGTAACGTCTCCACGGGGGCGACCGCCAGGTCTTCACAGCCCCGGAGGACCACATGGAGGTCCAAATATTTTTGATGGTTCTCAAAAAGGCTTTCCTGGGAGTATGGCGCGGTCGTATAAGAAAAATGATTCCCGTAGACGGCATCCCCGTCGATATCGACCCGTCCGGAAGCGAGGGCGGAGAGGTCGGCGGTGAGGAGAAAGTCGATGGCGCAGTCCAAAGATGCGGAAATACCGCGATACCGCGTCAGATGGCACAGCTTATCATAGATCATGGGGATCCCTCCAAACAAATCGTTTTCTGAACGGCCAGGCTAGAGCAGCATGGGGTCGGCGGCGGAGAGCGTGCGCTCCCGGTTTGCGCTGGAAAGCTCAGGATTCCTGGCGCAGAACTCATGGAAAAGAATATCGATGATAAAGAGCTGGCCCAGCTTTACAGCCACGGATCCCTGCTGATTGGGCGCCTCGTTGGCGCCGCAGATGAGAAGCAGGTCGGCGTACTGGGCCCCCGGCGAGTTGGGGAAGCGCGTCACCAGGATCAGCTTCGCCTCTGTCTGCTGGATGAGGCGCCCCAGTTCGGACAGTTCCCGCATGGCGCCGGAAAAAGAAAAATAGAGGATCACGTCCTTTGGCCCCAGAGTCGCCGCTGTGAAAGCCTGCATATGGTAGTCCGTGACCCAGTGGAACTTGGGCGTCACAGAGATGAAGCGCCCCCAGGCGTCCATGGCGACCATGGAGGAATTGCCCTGCCCAAAGCAGTATACGCTGTCGGCCTGGCAGAGCAGGCCCACGGCGCGGTCAATGCTGTCATAATCAATGAGGGAGAGGGTCTGGGAGAGCGCCTGCGTCTCGATATGGTACAGCTTCTGGCATTTCTGCTGGAGCGTGTCTTCGGCCCGGATCTCCTCGTAGGCGTCAAGGTCGGCGCCCGGGCTCATACTGTCCCCCTGGGAGAGGGACTGGACGATGGCCAGCTTGAAATCCCGGAAGCTGTTGTAGCCGATGGTCCTGCAGAAACGGGTGATGGTGGCGTCGCTGACGCCGCAGGCCTCGGATAAGGCGGAGATCGCGATGTGCGGGATCGTCTGCCGGTGGGCGAGGACATAATCCGCGACCTGGACCTCCATCTTTGTCAATATATGGTACTTTTTGATGATCAGATCGAAAATATCGTTCCCCTGCATAGCAAATCCTCCTGACGCTTCTGATCAATACGCATTTTAAACGAATATCGGGGATCTGACAACAAATATTTGGCAAAATTCTGAACTTTGTATACCCATACAAAAAATAAAAATAATTTTTGTAAAACATATAAATTGAAATTTATTTTCATATGCAGTATAATTTGTGACAACACCTGATCCGGTCAGCAGCAAAAGAATTGTTGATTTTGCGGAAGGTGCAAGCGGCGCCAAATTAAGAAAGAAGGAAGGAAGATCACATGAAAAAGTTGTGGAAGCGCTCCCTTGGCCTCTTGCTCTGCCTCGTGATGGTGGTCGGCTTGATCGCCTGCGGCAGCACCAACAACAGCAACAGCGGGAACAATGGCAACAGCGGCACTGCACCCAGCGAGGGGAACCAGCCGTCATCCGATCCTGCCACCCCGCCTGAAGCGGAAGGCGAGAAGATCGTCTACTCCAATGGCGGCCCCGAGGAATTTTTTGAGACGCCCTGGCTGAATCCTGGTACATATATGTACAACAAGACGGTTTACGCGCATCTGATCGTTGCGGACGAAAACCTGAATCCGATCCCCGACCATCCCGACGCCCTGGCTACCTACGAATACAGCGAGGACGGCAAGACCCTGGTCTTTACGCTGCGGGACGACGCCTATTGGCATGACGGGGAGAAAGTCACGCCTGAGGATGTCAAGTGGAGCATCGAGTATGTCTCCAAGACCCCGGTCATCAACTCCGTCTTCCTCTCCACGTTCAAGGCCATTGTCGGCAGCACCGACGCTGACGGCAACATCAACGATACCTTCTCCGGCATCGAGATCGACGGGCAGAAGATCACCATCACCTTTGACAAGGTCGCGCCCGACGCTCTGCTGACCTTTACCCAGTTCGCGCCTGTTCCCCAGAAGTACTTTGCCGATGTGGATCCGCTTCAGGTCCAGCAGGCGGCCTACTTCCAGAAGCCCATTGGCTGCGGCCCGTTCATGGTCGAGGAAGTCCAGATGAAAAACTACACCATTCTGGCCCCCTTTGACAAGTACTATAACGGCGTTGCCGACTTTAAGATCCAGCTGCTGCCCAGCGCCGGCGACTCCGACCCCAATATCGTTACCCGCGCGAAGGCTGGCCAGCTCGACTATGGCTATACCAAGATGATCTCCGACGTCCAGGCCCTGGAGGGGACGCCCGGCATTACCATCACGCCGATCAACGTGCGGTATACCCGGCTGTTCTTCCTGAATAAGTTCGCCAAGCAGGACGGCACTGCGGCGCCTCTCGCCGATGAGCGCGTCCGGCAGGCGATCCGGTATGCGATCGACATGGACACCATCTGCGAGACGCTGTTCCAGGGCGCCGCGGTATCCGCCAACGCCATGGTGCCTGACGAGGATCTGAAGGACAGCAGCCTGAACAACTACGGGTACGACCCCGAGAAGGCCAGGGAATTGCTGGCCGAGGCCGGCTGGGACTCCGGCACCACCATCAAGACCGTCTACTACTACACGGACCAGGCCACGGTGGATCTGATGACCGCTATCCAGGCATACCTGGCCGATGTGGGCATCACGATGGAGTTCGAGCTGGTGGAGGGCGATCTGGCTTCCATCCTGTGGACCGCGCCCGCTGACCAGACCAACGGCCCCCGCGCGGTGGACTGGGATATGTGCTATGCGGCCAACGCCGCCCTGTCCCTCCACGAGTACTATGACCGCTACCGCACCGGTTCTCCCACCAACTCCCACACGCCCGAGGATCCGGAGCTGAACGCGCTGATCGACGCCACGAACGCCTCCCCCAATGTGGACGACCAGAATGCGGCGTTCAGAGAGCTGGTCAAGTACGAGAATGAGAATATGTTCACCATGGCCCTCTACTATCAGCCGATTTTCCTCATCACCAGCGATGCCATCGGCGATATCCAGAAGGGGACGCCGCAGTATTGCATCAACTGGGATATCCAGAACTGGGCCGTTCAGTAACAGCCGGTTCCCCCACACGATAACAAGAATGCCGGGTCTTCTTCATCTGCTCCCCAAGAGCACAGCGAAGACTTCAGAAAGGAAGGGCGGCTCCACCGCCCTTCCTTCGCTTTAATCCAGGAGGGTAAACGATGCGAAATATGCTGCAATACATATTAAAAAAGCTCCTGATGATGATCCCCATGATCCTGGTGATCACCTTCCTCATCTACGGGGGGCTGGAGCTGACGCCGGGAGACGCGATCTCCCACATGATCCCGCCGGATCAGCTGGCCAACGTGGATCCCGCCCAGCTGGAGGCCCTGCGGGAGGCGTATGGACTGAACGACCCGTTTTTTCTCCGGTATCTGCGCTGGCTGGGCGAGCTGCTCCGGGGCAACTTTGGATACTCCATCACCAGCGGCGTGCCCATCAAGGACATCCTGCTCCAGCTGTTTCCGGCCACCCTTGAGCTGTCCCTGGCCGCGCTGCTGATCTCCTCTGTCCTGGGCAGCGTGCTGGGTGTGGTCAGCGCGCTGAAAAAAGGCTCCATCGGGGACAATGTGCTGACCATCTTCGGTATGATCGGCGTGTCCATCCCCCAGTTCTTTTTCGGTATGCTGTGCATCCTGGTGTTTGCCCTGGATTGGGGGATACTGCCCATCGGCGGCAGGATGGCGCCGGGGGAGACGGGCCTATGGAACCACTTCAAGTACCTCATCCTGCCGGCCAGCGTGCTGGGCATCTCCCTGACCGCCGGCGTGATGCGCTACTCCCGCTCCAGCATGCTGGATACGATGAACAAGGACTACATCAAGACCGCCCGCGCCAAGGGGCTGCCGGAATGGCGGGTCAACCTGGTCCACGGCTTCCGCGTGGCGCTCACCCCGGTGGTGGTCCTTATCGGCTTCCGCCTTCCCACGCTGATCGGCGGATCGGTGGTCATTGAGACGATCTTCCAGTGGCCCGGCATCGGGAACGCCTTTAAAACGGCTGTGACCGGGCAGAACTACCCCCTTGTTATGATGATCGCCTTTTTCTCCGTGCTGGCCGTGCTGATCGCCAGTTTCCTGGTGGATATCTTCACCGCGATCCTTGACCCGCGTGTTAAACTGGAGTAAGGAGGAGCAGATATGAGCGCTGATGTCGTGAAAATAAGAAAACGGACCCGGCTGGACCGGAAGTTTGACAAGCTGCTGCAGGCGGAGGAGGCCGGCAAGCTTGGCAAGCGGAAAACCAGCCGTGCGGTGCGGAAAATGCTGGAGAACCGCCTGGCCGTGATCGGCCTGGTGGTGTTTGCGGTCATCCTCCTGGCCTGTATCCTGGCCCCGGTGATCTCCCCCTATGACCCCCAGGCCACGGATCTGCGGGGGATGACCCAGCCGCCGTCCCTTCAGCACCTTTTTGGAACGGATAAGCTGGGGCGGGACGTGTTTACCCGCGCCCTGTACGGAGGCCGCCGGTCTATCCTCATCGGCCTGGGCTCCGCCCTGGGGGCGGCGGTCATCGGCGTGCTGCTGGGGTGCTACGGCGGGTATAAAGGCGGGCTGTTTGACCAGATCGTACTGCGGCTGTCCGAAATTTTTATGTCCTTCCCGCAGCTGATCCTGGTGATGATGCTGGGGACCATTTTTGGCCGGGGGCTGTGGAACCTGATCTTCATTTTCATCCTCACCGGCTGGGGGGGCGTCTACCGCCAGGCCAGAGCAAAAATGCTGTCTCTTCGGGAGGAGGAATACGTGCAGTCCATGCGGGCCTTCGGCCTGTCCGACTTTGTGATCGCCTACAAGCACATGCTGCCCAATGCCATCGGTCCCGTGGTGGTCAACCTGACGCTGTCCACCGCTATGTTCATTCTGGATGAGGCGGCGATGAGCTTTCTGGGCCTGGGCGTCCCGCCGGAGATCCCCACCTGGGGCAATATCCTCAATGCGGCCCAGGACCTGTACGTGATGCAGAACTATTGGTGGCTGTGGCTGCCGGTAGGCGTGGTTGTATCCCTGTTCGTCATCAGCATCAACTGTATCGGTGACGGTCTGCGCGACTCCACCGACCCGACACAGCAGGGCTAAGGAGGCAGAGAGATATGGAACAACAAGCAGTGATCACCGTCAAGGATCTGCGGACCTATTTTTACTCCGATAAGCGGTGCAACAAGGTCCTCAGCGGCGTGTCCTTTGAACTGTACCGGGGCCGGACCCTGTGCGTGGTGGGCGAGTCCGGCTGCGGCAAGAGCGTCACGGCGTCCTCCATCATGCAGCTGCTGCCGAAGCTGTCCCGGATCGAGAGCGGCTCCATCACCTACCACAGCGACAAGGGGGATATCCGGATCGACCAGCTCCCCCGCAACGGCAAGACGATGCGCTCCCTGCGGGGCCGGGACCTGGCCATGATCTTCCAGGATCCCATGACGGCGCTCAATCCGGTCTATACCATTGGCTTCCAGATCGGAGAGGATCTGAAATACCATACCGATCTGGACAAGAAGGCCCGGCGCGCCCGGACGCTGGAGCTGCTTACCCAGATGGGCATCTCCACGCCGGAAAAGCGCATCGATCAGTATCCCCACGAGTTCTCCGGCGGCATGCGCCAGCGGGCCATGATCGCAATGGCCATGAGCTGCCACCCCAAGGTCCTCATCGCCGATGAGCCGACCACCGCCCTGGACGTGACCATCCAGGCCCAGATCTTTGAGCTGATGGAGAAGCTGAAGCGGGAGAACGATACCGCCATCCTGCTCATCACACACGATATGGGCGTGGTTAGCGAGCTGGCGGATGATGTTGCCGTCATGTATATGGGCAGCATTGTGGAGCGGGGCTCGGTCCGGGAGGTCCTGACCCGTCCGGCCCACCCCTATACTGCGGCGCTGCTGCGGTCCATCCCTGTGCTGCACAAGGGCAAAGCGCAGAAGCTGGAACCGATCCGGGGCTCCACGCCGGATCCCTACGACCGCCCCAAGGGCTGCCAATTCGCGCCCCGGTGCGATTACTTCTGCGAGAAATGCATGGAGATGCCCCGGGAGGAGCGTATCAACGACAGCCACTGCGTCAGTTGCTGGAATAACAGGAAGGTCTACGGCCAACAGGCAGGGGACGCCCCTGCCGGCGAGGCGGAGCCTTCTCCCGTATCGTGAGGTGTGCGCATGGAAGCGACGAAAAAAGATGTTTTGCTGGAACTGCGGGGGATCAAGACCTATTTCCCCGTCCGGACCGGCTTTTTCAACCGTGTAACAGACCACGTCAAGGCCGTCAACGACATTGACCTGGATATCTACCGGGGCGAGACGCTGGGGCTTGTGGGCGAGTCCGGCTGCGGCAAGACGACGCTGGGGAAGTCCATCATCCAGCTGGTCAAGGCCACCGAGGGCACCATGCTGTATGATTTCGGCGGGCAGGTGGGCAAGAAGGACCTGCGCGGCCTGTCTAAGGAGGACGAGCAGCTGCTGCACCACTGCGCGGAGCACGAATATACGCATTATCTCCACCGCGACCACATCTGGGCCGTCCTGCGCGGCGTGTGCCTCGCGCTGCACTGGTTCAACCCGCTGGTGTGGTGGGCGGCGGCGCTTTCCCGCACCGACGCGGAGCTCTTCTGCGACGAGGATACCGTCCGCCGTCTCGGCGAGAACGCACGTGTGGATTATGGCCGCTCACTCATCCGCATGACGTGCCGCGAGCGGGTCGATCCCCTCAGCGCGGCAACGACAATGTCGGGGCGCGGCGGGCAGCTCAAAACGCGCATCATTTCCATCACAAAGCACCCGAAAACCGCAATTCCCGTTCTGATCCTCGTGCTTCTGCTCTGCGCCGCGGCAGTCGGCTGCACCATGACCGGCGCGAAGGATACCGCGCCAGCGCAGCAGACATCGGAAAGAATGGAGAACACGCCCAAGGAATCAGAAGTGCAGGAGGCCACACGCGAGGAACCGGAAGCGGCAGTGGAATTCACCACCACACAGGACACGGTCACGCTCAGTGTCCCGGCACGATACGAAAACGAAATCACTGCGGACGATTCGTTTATGATCGAAGCGCCGGAGACCGGCGAGCATGACCTGGACGATGTGCTGTTCTCCTTCTACGACAAAAGTCAGGCGGCAGAAGACCGCCTCGGCCTCGTCTGGGCGATCCGCGCGTTCCAGTTTGAAGACCCGGCGGAGCTGGTCAAGGACGGCGCAGACCGATGGGTCGAGGAAAATCTTATGGCGCTGAACACGCATCTGCTCGGCACACGCGGCAGCACGGCATATTATTTCTTCTGCCTGAGCCCGTCGGACAAGGCGGTACGGCAGTATGACAGTTCGGACACAGCGGCGGTCAGCTCGTATTACCAGCACGCAGCCGACGGCTTGGATATCTTAAAGGATTTTGTTGTCCGCAACGGCCTTGCGCCGGTGGAGGGCGCGGTCGACTGGGAGGCGTGGTATCAGGAATTCATTCTGCCGCGCATTGAGGCCGAAACGGACCCCGCCGCGGACGCGGCATGGTTCGCCGCGCGCGAGCCGGTGGAGCAGTGGCCCAAATTTACCGTGAACGGCACGTCGATCTATGATCTGACGCTGGACGAACTCACGCCCGCCTTCGGTAAGCCCACGCGTATTTATCACTGGATGGACATCGGGACGGAATACTATGACGTTGTGCAGTTCCCGGACGCCTCACAGATTGCGGGCTGGATAGATGAAGACGGCACAATTCACCATCCGGACGGCTCACAGGCCGCGGGCTGGGTCGGCGAGGATGGGGAGCTTCATCACCTGAATGCCGCGTATTTGCGCCTGGAAAGCGGAACCGAGGTGTGCGGCATCCGCTACAGTTGGAATTACTTTGCGGCGGCGAACCTCTTCCCACGCGATGCCGAGCCGGTGCTGGAGCAAATTGACGAACATACCACGCGGCTGAGGCTCGGCGGCGAGATCACCTACATGGGCAAATACAGCTACATCGAGTACACGGACGGCGCTGCAACAACGCTTGTCGTGAGCGACGAGACGCTCATGACGTTCTACATTGAAAACGGCGTGATCGCCGCCGTCAGCTGGATGGCGCCGGAGGAGTCCATGCGGCTGCCGGTCACGGAGGAATGGGTGCAGCAGCGCATGACGATCGACCCGAGCCGTCTGACGGATGAGAACCTGCTAAGCATTCTGATCGGCCCGGAGATCGCGCTTGTCAATAACGGATTTACGTTCGATTCGCCCGCAGACTTGTCGTCAGAGAAGCTGTTTATGCTGTTTCTGTACTGGTCGGTCGATTCCACGCGCGATAATTACAAGCAGGCCGACGGGAAGTATCACTTCACGCAGGACTTTATCAACGGCATCCTCTCACATTATTTCCGCACCGGCAGCTTCACGTTTGACATTACGCAGTGCAGAAACTACGACGCATCGGAAGGCACGGCGGTCATCGAGAACGTATCCGGCTTCGGCGGCGGCCCGGATCTGCGCATTGCGGACGTGCAGGTGCTGGAGGGCAGCACCGTACAGGTCACGGCGGATTTTTATAACGCCAACCCGTTTTTTGACAACAGCGGCGGTGAGATTCGCTATGCGCGCAAGGTCTATACGCTCGAATTTTACAACAGCGGCGCACTGTTCCAGTCGGCGCGGTTCGCGGCACTGCCGGAGGATGACCTGCGCACGGCCCTGCAGCTGCACACCGGCGAAACGACGGACGATCTGACCGAACTGTTCTGGACGTATGACAGCCAGAACCGCAATCTGTTAGGCAGTCTGCCGAGCGGCAATTGGACAGCGCTGCCGCTGACCGAAGACGCGTGGGATGGACTTTCCCTGTTCGTCTACGAGCGCTGGGCGCGCGAAAACAACTGGCCGCTGACGATCAGCGAGACGGATTTCGACCATACGCTCGAACGCTATTTCCCGCTGGGCCGGTACGGCTGGGAGGATCGCAGCTCGCACTATCTGACCTATCAGGATGGAACCTATACCCGCACCATCAACGACAACCACGGCGCGCGGTACTGTTATCTGAAACGCATCTCCTGCATGGCAGACGGAAGCTTCCAGCTGGTGTTCCGCTGTCTCGACGTGCCAGAGCTCACGGAGTACGCGGACGCGTCTGCGGACGTGCGCGCGGTCTATGACCACGCGGGCGCGGAGGAGCTTCAGCCGCAGGAATTCCGTCGGGCCGTGTACCGCGCGTTCGCCGACGGAGTCATTCCCACCGGAAACAGCATGACGGAGCTGACCGTGACCGTCCGCCTGACCGGCGAAGCGCGGTATCCGTTCCAGTTCCTGTCGGCCAGTGATGGATAACCAGAGCGGGATTTTCGGCGGCTTCCTTGATGGTCAGCTGCAAAGCTGCTTGATCTGCTGTAGGGGCCGACGACTCTGTCGGCCCGATAAATATTGCGGATTCGCCGCAGATTTCAGAAAAAGCGCTGCTTTCTGTGGGCGGACAGAGTCATCCGCCCCTACAATGGAATGGGCAGGCGTTTGCGGATTTGCCGAAGATTTCCGAAAAATACGATGTATTCTGCGGGCGGGCAGAGTCGTCCAGCCCTACACTGAAAACGGCAGGCGATTATCGTTTTTCACGCTGCGGCGGCTCTACGCCCCAGTTGGGAAGCGGCTGGCGCTGCATGGCGCCGAAGATCTTGCTCTTGAGGTCGGGATACTGTGCTTGCAGCACCACAATCAGCTCCTTGACCTCCTGCCGCTTGGTGTGCTTGTCGGCAGGACAGACATTGTGGACGACGGGCAGCTCGTATTTTTCTGCAAAATGCGTAATGGCCTGTTCGCCGACATAGAGCATGGGCCTGATCTGCGTGATGCCGGTGCGGCTGAGATACGTTACGGGCTCAAAGCAGCTGATGCGGCCCTCGTAAAGAAGGCTCATGAGAAACGTTTCGACGGCATCGTCAAAGTGATGGCCCAGCGCGATCTTGTTGCAGCCCAGTTCCAGCAGCACATCGTTCAGCGCGCCCCGGCGCATTTTTGCGCACATGGAGCAGGGGTTCTTCTCGTGCCGGTACTCGAAAATGATCGGGCCGATCTCCGTCTTTTTGATCTGATACGGCACGTCCAGCTTCGCGCACAGCTCCGCCACCGGGGAAAAATCCATGCCCGGCAGGCCCATGTCGATGGTGACGGCCTGCAGCTCATACGGGACGGGATAATACCGCCGCAGGGCGGCCAGCAGATATAAAAGCGACAGCGAATCCTTGCCGCCGGATACGCCGACGGCGATCTTATCGCCCGCGCAGATCATGTTGTAATCCTCCGCGCAGCGGCGGATGCGGCCCATCAGATTCTGCATACGAATTCCTCCAAATTCTATTGTTTTTGCATTTTGAGCATTTGCGAGTATTTTGAAGCATTTACGAGCATTTTGAAGCTCTTGCCATGAAGCATTGAAAATCAGAAAAATCGTGCTTGACACCGGTTTTGCCCTGTGGTATAAAGAATGAGCGCGTTTTCCAGAGCTATTGTATACACGCGCACCAAACTTGTCAAAACTTTTTATCATAAAAGAAAACCATGCGTTTTCAAACGGAGGAACAGACATGACCACTATGGCTAAGAAAGAGACCGTCCAGAGAAAATGGTACGTT
>ERZ779861.4320-NODE-4320-length-10791-cov-3.564735_pt1 | contig 10791 bp, 3 predicted proteins | sample MGYA00511558_ERZ779861 | MGnify/ENA primary metagenome ERZ779861 (study PRJEB29588, sample SAMEA2163432) | human gut metagenome | biome: human gut; feature: human-associated habitat; material: faeces | place: Denmark | collected 2008/2010 ... | reverse complement strand
GGTGCGGTTTTGGCAAAGTTTCGGCAAAAATTTTCAAAAAAATTTTCCAACGGCATAATGAGCCGATGGAAAAAGAAAATATGGTACTTTGAGCAACACAAAGCGGTGTTCAGTCATTACACATCCAGATAGTTTTCTTAGCGGCATAACATGACCAGGACAATCATTTCCTTAACTGAATCAGTCGCCGTTACTCCATGTCGCTTGCGCGCTGATCCGTCGATGCTTGAAATGTCCGAACAAACGGCTTTGTTGTAAAAAAATAAAATCTGTGCTAAAATCTATCTGATCTCCGGGAGGTGATGAGCGATGTATACAGTGGCGGTCTGCGAAGATCAAAAGGATACGAGGGAGGAAGCGGCGGCACTGTGCGGCGAAGTCCTCACCGACCTGAAAATCGAACATCGCATCGCTGCGTTTTCCTCGGCAGAGGATCTGGAAACACAGCTGCTGTCCGGTGAACGGTTTGACCTGCTCTGTCTGGACATTCTTATGGATGGCGAGAGCGGCATGGAGTTTGCAAAAAAACTGCGCATGACGGATGACCGTACCAGCATCCTTTTTCTCACAGGCAGTTCCGAGTATCTGAAGGACGGCTATGAGGTCCGCCCGATTCAATACCTGCTCAAGCCGGTAAAGAGGGAAGAGTTGGCACGGGCCATTGAAACCGACCTGCGGCTCCATCACCGACCGAAAACCTTTTCCATTAAGGTGGGCGGGCGCATGGCGGTGCTGCCGCTGGAAGACATTCGCTATGTGGAGAGCCGCGACCACGGGAGCCTGTTTCATATGGAAAGCGGGGAGCAGTTTTACCCTCTGAGCCTGACCGAAATCGAGGGAAATCTACCGGCAGAGCAGTTCTGCCGCTGCCACAACAGCTTTCTTGTGAATCTGGCGTGTGTGCGGGAAGTCAGCAGCCGCACTGTTTCCCTTGAACATTTGAAACTGCCCATCGGGCGGAAGTATGCCGAACGATTCAGGGAACAGTTTGTGCGATATCTGAATGAGCGATGAAAAAACGGACGTATGGGAAGTCTCCCCATGCGTCCGTTTTTTTGTTTTAAGGCAGCTTGAGGGCGGTCATGACTGTGAAACGCTCCGCATTGTAGCTGACGGAAAGGGTGCTGCCGTATTTGGCAGCAATCCTGCGCATTTGAATTAGTCCGTAGCCGTGGTCGGCAGATGCAGTCTTTGTGGTCAGCAAATTGTTCTCCTCGTCGAGGGCAACCACACCGCTGAATGTGTTCTCGCAGCGGATGGCAAGGTAGCCTTGGCGAATTTGCAAGGAACAACGAATTTCCCGCGGCTTGCCCGATGGTGTTCCGGCTGCGCCCTCCGCGGCATTGTCCAGCAGGTTGAAGAGAAAGCTGCACAAGTCATCCTCATCAATAGACAGCTCGGCAGGTAACGGAGCCGTTGCATGGAAGGCAGCGCCAATCTCTTTCGCCTTGGCTACATAGCGCTGCAAAACGGTGTTGACAATGAAGTTCGCCGTATAATGGAGGGGTGAAAGCTGCTCCAACTGGTCATCCAACTGCGCAAGATATTCCGTCAAACCTTCGGTATCCCCCTTGCGCTGCAAGAGCGACAGCACGGAGATGTGGTTTTTCCACTCGTGGCGGAAGGCCGATACATTCCGAAGGGATTCTTGGGCTTGCTTGTATTGCTCCTGTGCCTGTTGGCTGCGGCTTTGCAGGGCTATCATCTGCCGCTGGCGGGAGAAGGCGGTGCGGATGAACTCCGCCACCACCTGCACTGCACAGAGCAGACCGGTCACAGCGCACAGTAGGGTATACAGCGCTTTCGGATTGCCGTAGAGCAGGGAGGTGATGGGATTGCTCAGTGGATAGAGATATTCCACGCCCACGAACCGGCTGACGCACCATGCGGCAAACAGCGCGCCTGCGACGCAGCAGAGGCAGAGGCTTGTCCGACGGAGCATCCGTTCATGAGAGAGCAGCATCAAAAGAACCGCCAGCAGGAACAGGCCAAAGCCAAGCCAGTCCATCAGCCTGCCGTAAAACAGTGTGACCGACGTAAAGCACCGCAGGGCCGAGCACAAAATGTGCGCCGCCGCTCCGATCAACAATATCCGGCGCTTCCAACCATGCAGGGAAATGGCCAGAAAGCAGAACAGCAAGTCAATATAAATGAGACAGAGCCAGGCCGTCAGGCTGCCCGTTGTATCCAATCCGGCAGAAAGTGCGAAGAATGAGCCGCACGCCACAGGCACCGCCGTCAACAGAAAATAGCCGCTCAGCGGCAGCAGTTTCCACAGATACGGTCCCGTCTGGGCGCTGAAAAGGAAAACCAGCAGCAGGAAAAGCGCCAGTATGACCTGTGCTGTGATGGCTGCCATGGGCCAGACAATGCTGGAAACAGCGGTCACAGAGTCGGAAAAGCGACTGACCAGAGATGGGAAAGCAGGGTAAAGTAAACCGTTGAGGGCTGCGCCGTAGGTGACAATCCGCAGCGTCTTCCCAGCGCAGTCTATAGGAAGCGGGATGCACAGGCCGTCATAGGAAATGCTGCTGAAATCCACATCTTCCAAAAAGGCATCCGCACGGTTTTCTTCGTTCGGAAAGTCAGTGTAGAGCAGTTCACCATCCAGAAACACCTGTATCCCCGCGCCAAAGCCAAAAAATTGCAGCAGATCCCGCTGACCGGGATCTTCCATGACCCGCTCCGCCGCCACCGGGCTGTCTCCGTCCACCGGAATACCATCCAGATAGCCGCCGAAGCCAAATACAGGTTCCACCGGACCGCTTTCTGTCTCAAAGGTCCAACCGTTCCGGTTCGTCTGTGTGCAGTTCAAAAGAAGCGATGTCTGCATCCTGTCTGGCTGAGACAGGCGGAACAGGCAGAAGACCGCTGCAGCGGCAGCAAGGATCAACAGAGTGGCTGCGGGCCAGATCTTTCTGTGCTGAGGCTCCATGATACCGCCTCCTTTCCTGTTTGCCATTGTAACAAAGTGTGTTCCTCTGCACAAGCGGCAAAGGGCTCTTTTTCCTAAACGACACGAATTTGCCCCTAAACAACACAACACAGCACGGTATGGGAATGGTAAAATAAAAGTGCAACATCATGCTGTGGAGGGGCTTGCGTGCAAAACCCTCTCAGGCGTGCGCCTGAGAGGGAGGCGTACTTTCCGCACATCCAATTAAAAAATGAGGAGGGGTATTGGATGAGGAGAAAATGGAACCGGTTTGTGGCCGGACTGCTGAGTATCGTCCTGCTGGTAACGATGCTGCCCATGGAGGTACTTGCCGCAGGCAACGGCGGCAGGGCGGAGCAGCCCAGCCAGACAATGCCATTTCAGGATGTAAAGTCCTCGGACTGGTGTGCCAAAGCTGTGGAGTACGTCTATTCCCACGGCATATTCAACGGCACCTCAACTGCCACCTTTAGTCCCAGCGGCACCATGACCCGTGGAATGTTCGTTACGGTGCTTGGGCGTATGGCCGGTGTAAATCCAGATGATTACAGTGGAGAGACGCCGTTTTCTGATGTGCCGCAGACGATGTACTACGCCCCCTATGTGCAGTGGGCGGCAAGGTACGGCATCACAGTAGGCACAGGTGACGGAAAATTCTCTCCCGATGCGTTCATCAACCGGGCACAGATGGCAGCATTCTTCGTGCGGTATTTTGAAGCGTTCCAAGTGGACTATGCGACCGGCGCAAATGTCACCACTACGCCTGCGGATCTGGAGCGTACCCCCGCCTACGCACAGGATGCTGTGCTGAAGCTCTGGAAACAGGGACTTTTGAACGGTGACGGCACACGCTTTGCCCCCGAAGGCAATGCTACCCGCGCCCAGATGGCGACGCTGTGTATGCGTGCGGACGAGGCGGTGGAGATTTGGTATTCAGCACCCGGCATCGTGGGGCGTAAATCGGGTGAGACACCCCAGAAGGAAGATCAGAGCAAGCCGAATAGCGGCAGCAATTCCTCCGGCAGCAGTTCCTCTGGCGGCAGCTCTGGTGGAAACGGTTCTGGCAGCACAGCTCATACCATCACGCTGTATCTGCCCGATGGAACGACTTCTACCTTTACACAGACAACTTCTGCACTTTCCCTTGCCAATCTTCCCACGCCTTCGGCAGCGGGGAAAGCCTTCGTCGGCTGGTATTATGATAAAAGCTATAACAAGGCCGTTGCCGACGGTGATCCGCTCAGCGAAAATCTGTCCCTTTACGCAAAGATGGTGGACTACGATGCGATCGAGGGCGTGGAAACACCGACTTACGCCGGAGCGACGGATGTCGGACCGAACTTTACGATCCGCGTCAACAGCGATTCCGAAAGCGACCTGACGGGCAAGATCAGTCTGATCGGCACGGAGCAGCCCACCAGCGAAGTGGACGCGGACGGCAATACGATCCTCGTTGTCGGCAGCGTCAGGAACAATCACGATGGCACCTACACCGTTGCGCCGCCCGCAGGCGGATGGGCAGAGGGCGGCACTTATAAGGTGGTATTGGAAGATAACAGTCTGTACTTTGACGGTACAGCACCTTCCGTGCGGGAATACCACTTCACCGTGGAAGCGGGCGATCCGGTGCTGAACTGGCATCTCAGAGAGGAAGTTAAATCCATCCCGGCAACCGCCATCGGCAATGCCACCCAGAACGGCAAACGGGTCAAGGCACTCAGCATGCCGGTCGCTGCTCTTGGTAGCGGCGGCACAGCCATGGATGCTGTCTCCGACAGCACAGGTACTTTTGTTTATAAGGGCGACTTGGCAGTCGGTGACACCGTGGCCATTTATGAGGGCACCGAGCCTGAAAAGCGTGTGGCAGTCGGAACCACCGATGCCAACACCGGCGATGTTTCCTATGTGAAAATCACTGGGGTCAACAAGACAACCAATACCTATTCCTATCAGTCCGCCGCGGTGGAGGATGTTCTGTTCGTTCCCGATGTGCTGCCGGTGAAGGCAAGCCGTAAAACGGCTAAGGAAGAGAACCCGTCCAACGACTATACCATCCTCGTTCCCGTGGAGGAGCTGACCTTTACCGCTGCATCGAGTGTGGGAAATCTGGACGAAAACACCACCATTGATGTGGGAGATTTCCTTGCGTTCTATACGGGCGAAAGCTATACAGCCGGAAACGCAGAGTCCGATGGCTACGGCCGCATCACGGCTGTGGACTATACCACGGATGAGCTCGGTTCTGACTATTATCAGATTACTTATACCGATGCCACTAAAGATGATGTGCTCTCCTCCATGGATGTGGACACCACTGACCCCATCAGCGGCGATGCCATGCTGCATGATGTTGACACCCAAAAATTGGAGAAGCAGATCGCCCGTCAAGCCGTAGAAAGCGGCTTTGCCCAGACTGTGGCGGACCGCATTTCCGTGGCGATAGACGAGATGGATCTGAGCGGCCTGACGGCAGGTGATGAGATCGACCTGCGTTCCATTGACATCGACCCGGAGGGCACTCTCGGTATTTCTACCCTATCCTTGAATGATGCAAGAGGCTCCGGCGCTGTCTCACCGGCGAGGGCAAATGCCAACGGCGGGGGCAAGACCAGTGTGAAGGTCAAAAGCGCTCAGATTACAAAGAAACTGCAAAACTTTACGGATGCGTCCGGAAACCCGCTGTCCGGCGTGCGTCTGGAACTGCAACTGGAGGTCACGAAGGAAATCCAGAAGGACGGCGGCGACATTGTCATCACCGTCACACCTACCTTTATTCAGGAGCTGAAACTGGATCTGAGCACCCACGGCAAGCTTGTTTGGAAACACAAGTTCATTTTCTACTGGATCAGCGATGTGTATCTGGAGGCTGGTCTGAATGTTTATACCTACACCGCCATCAACCTCGACGCCACCGTTGTTTCTCAGGGCGAAAAGGACACCGTGACGAAGGTGAAGGACTTGGTGAACAAACTGGGAAAGAAACTGGATGCTTTGGAGGGCAAGGACACCGGCGGCGAGCGAGAAGAAATTGATACTTCCAAGCTCAGCTTGCAGGAGCTGTACAACAGTATGCTGGAGTTGGACAGCGACTGGGTGGAGTTGTACCGCAAACAGATTTTCAGCATGAAAAAGACCGTGGCAAAAATCATCAAGTTTGAGCTCACGGTAGACTTTGTGGTCGAGCTGAACATCCGAATGGCCATGGGTATGAACTTCAACTATACCAATGCCAAGCGATATGTGTTCGGCGTTTACCTGTTTAAGCACAGGACCACCACCCGCACTTACAATCTTGTGAACGAGCAGTACAATCTGCGCCTGTACGCGATGGGTGCGGTGGGTCTGCGAGCCGGTGTGGAGATATGGCCGAGCGTCAGTCTCATATCGAGGAAGGTGGCCACGGTGGGCATTGTGGCCAAATTGGGCGCGTACTTAAAAGGCTATGGCTATGTGCTGTATGCGCTCCACTATGAGGCGGGGAAACCCAAAACCTCCAATGCCTCGGGCGCGCTGTATGTGGAAGTCGGCATGTTCATGGACATCAGCGCCAACCTCTCCGCGTTTAAGGGCAAGGTTTCGTGGACACCGGAGATATACACCGATGAAACGCCACTGTGGTCGGCGGGCAGCACCCATGCCATCACGGCATTTAAGATGGAAAATGCGGACGGCGAGGAAGACACACCGACGGTTTATCTGAAAAACGGCGGCCTTGATGTCGTTTTGCCTCAATCGGTGCAAGCGCTGACCGGATTTGACCTCACAACGGGCAACGACCGCACCGAGACGTATGATTGGAACAAGTTTGACATCAGCTTTGACGATCCCCGCTTTAGTGCCTATCACACCGGTGTTTACGGCGGCAATTACAGTCAGCAGCACATAAAGCTGGCACTTGATAACTGGCAGACCTGCGACGAGCCAGAGATCGACTGCGTGATGACGCTCACCTACAAAGGCTCAGACCTGAGCTTTTCCACCACTCCGGTGCAGCTCAAGGTCAAGGTCCATTGGGACCGCCTGCGGGACGGTTATCCCATTCATGAGCTGAGCAGCACCGGCGGTTACATCGGTTGGGAGCAGCGAAAATTCGACGAGGCGCTCAATCTGAAAACGCCCGCCCGCACCGGCTATGACTTTACGGGCTGGACGTATTATCTGCTGAAAAACGAGAGCAACATCTTCTCTTACGATAAGGAACACCCCTATACCGGCACCACCATGCCGGAGAGCGCATTGGTAGCGGTGGCAACGTTTGAACCCAAGACCAACATTCCGTACACGCTCAATTTCTATCTGCAAAACGAGGACGGAACCTATCCCGAAACGCCGACCAAGAGCGTGGTTCATTATGGCACCGCCGACAACTACTTTGTGCCGGATAAGGCCCTTGTGCCGGACGAAATCGGCTACCGCCACCCCGGCTATGCGGGCATCCACATCCGTCCGGACGGAACGGGCGGCCAGAACTACTATTACAGCCGCGCGCCCTACACGCTTACATTAAGAAACGATGGTCAGGTAAGCACTGTGCCCTATCGCTATGGCGATCAACTTGACCGGCTGAACGACGCCCCTACCCGCCTTGGCTATATCTTTGATGGCTGGTACACGGACGAAACCTACCAAAATGCGTTTACCGCAACGACCATGCCTGCCAAGGACTTTACCCTCTACGCCAAGTGGGTGCCGGTCGATATCAATTATTTCCTTGTGCTCCGCAAAGAGGGGGCAGACGGCAAGTGGTCACAAGCGACCGAGACCCGCACCGGAAAAACGGACGAAACAGTTACCATCAATCCGGCGGAGTTCCTTACGGACGAAGAGAAAAACACCTATGACTTTCCCCAAAAGGTGAACTACACCGTCAGCGCGGAGGACGGCGGAACGGTTTCCATCAGCTATGCCCGTAAGCGGTACAGTCTGACCTATGACTTGAACGCCGAGGACGCAGATTGGGTTTCGAAACCCGGTGTTAAATCCTATCGTCTGGACGCTGCGCTCAAGCTCCTGACGCAGAGCTATGTGACGAGAGCGGGTTATACCTTTGATGGTTGGTACACGGATGCAGACTGCACGACTGCGTTTACCGCAGCCACCATGCCTGCCGAGAACATTACCCTCTACGCCAAGTGGACAGCGCAAGGCGGTATCTCCTACACCGTGGAGCATTATCAGCAGAATGTAGCGGACGATGACTACACCCTTGCGGACACGGAATCCAAGACCGGCGCTACAGGTCAGCCTACTGCCGCCGAAAGTAAGCCCTACCCCGGATTTACCGCACAGAGCTTTGAGCAGAAGACTGTCGAGGGCGACGGCAGCACGGTGGTCAAGGTGTATTACACCCGTAACGAGTATACGCTGACCTATGACCTGAACGGCAGCGATGCCGTTTGGACAAACGGTGAAACCGCCAAATCCTGCAAATATCGTTTCGGTGCGGAAATCACCACTCCGACCTCCAATGACCTGAGCCGAGTAGGTTACGCCTTTGATGGTTGGTACACGGATGCGGGCTGTACGACTGAGTTCACCGCAGCCACCATGCCTGCGGAGAACACCACCCTGTATGCCAAGTGGAACGCTGGGCAGGTCAACTACACCGTAAACTACTATCTGCAAAACGTGGACGGCACGGATTACGTACTGAAAGATACTGTGACCAGTTCCGGCGTGACCGGTCAGGCGGTGAATGTGCAAAAGTCTTTCGAGGGATTTGTACCGAAAGCTGATTCGTCCACCTCAATCACCCTCAAAGCCGACAGCGCGCAGAATGTGGTGGATCTCTACTATACCCGTAACCGATACACACTGAGTTTCAATCTGGGCGACGGAGTAAGTCTGGACGATGGCTGCGTCCCCAACGGCGGAAGCATCTATTACGGCGCGGAAATTTCTGTGGACATGACGAATGCAAAGCGCACCGGCTATACCTTTGCCGGTTGGTATGAAGATGTGGAATACACAACTCCATGGAGCGGGACGACTATGCCCTCCCGTGACCTCACCCTCTACGCCAAGTGGGATACCATGACCTATTTCCTCCGATTCGACTGGGACGGCAATGTGCCGCTGAGAGATTGGCTGCTTAATAATGGCGGCAAGCTGCTCACGGCTGAGTACGATGAGGCGAATTATGTGTATATCAACGCCAACGACCACGGCATTCCCTATATTGATGTGAGCGTGGCATACGATCAGGTCTTTACCCTGCCCACCGGTATCCCCGGCGCCGAATATTTCGGCTATTATAAGGAAGAGCTGAACCAATGGGGGAATCCTACCGAGACTTTTGTAAAAGTGGAAGATACCAAACTAACCCAAATGGCCGCAGAACAGGGAGCCATCGTCAAGGTCGGTGTCCAATGGAAATCCGAAACTGATAGCAATGGCACAGAGCTGCTCTATAATGCCAACGATTTTCTGACTAAGGTCGTGCAGGATTCCGCCTATGAGGCGGCAAGTTACGCACTGGGTGTTGATCTGGATCTCTGCAATGTGAATATGAAGTACAATGGAGACATTGTCGACGGCATCACATTCGATGGAAACAATCACACGATCTACCATGCAAAACGCGGCGAGGCGGCTCCCAACCAATCCGTGGGCACCATCTACGGCTACGGAGATAACGTGACGGTGAAGAACCTGACCATCGACGGCATGACGGTGGATTACACGGCTGCTGTGGATAGCTTCAGCAACGAGTATCATGCTTTCGGTGCTCTGGCGGGCTTTGTGGGCGACAGGTTCACGGCGGAAAACGTGACGGTCAAACATGTGACCATGAAACTAAACCTGCTGGGCGAGGAAGGGAATGCTTATATCTCCGCCCACCTGCTGCCTGCGGAGTGCATCGGCGGACTTGTCGGCTATGCCAAGGGCACCGTGACCTTGACTGACTGCAACGTGGAGGATCTGACCGTCAATGTCACCGATAAGAATGACAGCGGCGGGACGCAGTTCCTGATCGGCGGACTCATCGGCTACGCGGATGCGCTCTATACGCAGATTCCGGGCGAGAACGAGTATTCTTCTTCCAATGATTACAATGGTAACGGCAGCGTGACCATCACCGGCTGCACGGTATTGGATATGACGGTCGACAAGAATGGTGCAACCGGCGCGTCGGTCGGCGGTTTCCTCGGCGGCATCGGAAAGCACGTTGTTTCGAAAACCGGAGCAGCATACTCCGTGACAACCACTATTGATGAGGTCAGCGCGTTCCCCGAAGGATTTGAAAGCATCGGCAAAGAACTCACAATAAACGATTCCACCGCCAGCAATTCCGCGGCGCGGTCGCTCGATGCCATGCCCGCTGCTGCTTTCGAGGATGAGTCCGACGAGGAAAACACTGCGGCTTGAGCCACGCATCACGAACGCACGATCACACAGAGGAGGGCAGGCAAGCGTAAGACTCCTTTTCCCTGCATTAACAAACAATTCGGCAAAAAGCTGCTCCGGCATGTAAGTGCCAGAGCAGCTTTTTTTCATCTATTGTGGAGGAGGACAACTCTGCCCTGCAATGCGGCTTCTCAGGCATTGGGGCAGGCTGTTCGGCTCTGCCAATGACTGCACGAGAGCGCAAATCGCCGCATTCCTGTGGCAGGCGTACAGCAAGTAGCGTATTCAGCTCCACAGCACGCCTGAAAAAGATCATCTGAAGTTGGTTGCTGTTATCATCTGTGAAGCTGATCACGCCGGAGCGTAGCCGGATAGTCTTAACCTGTTCAATCCAAGTGTATGGGGGCAGTCAACGGCATAGCCGATGGCTGCCGAAACTAACAAAAAAATAAGTCGAGGAGAATTCCCTCGACTTATTTTTCGTGCCCTGTACCGTCCGGTCCGCCCTA
>ERZ779861.4316-NODE-4316-length-10799-cov-3.407576_pt1 | contig 10799 bp, 9 predicted proteins | sample MGYA00511558_ERZ779861 | MGnify/ENA primary metagenome ERZ779861 (study PRJEB29588, sample SAMEA2163432) | human gut metagenome | biome: human gut; feature: human-associated habitat; material: faeces | place: Denmark | collected 2008/2010 ... | reverse complement strand
AAAATATAGACTATATTCTTCATCGTTTCGTTTTGCATTGGCGGCGTAAAATATCGGAACAAAGTCTGTCAGTACAAAAGAACAATTCTATGCGTCTTGGTTTCTGTGCTTGCAATTTTATTTTTCTGCAACTGGTACATCACAGGGGATATTTTTGGAAAATGGCAGCAGGTTCGCTTTTCTACCAAAGGAAGTAAAAAGTTATCTTATATTGAAACGAAGGATAACCATGTGAAAATCCGCTATAAAAATAAAAATTATTCTTTTGTCATAGAGGGAAGTGGTGAAAATATCACGCTTAAAAAGACACCGGATAGAAAGTGGAAAGCATTTTCATTTGAAAAGAAAGCATTTGCGGACGGTGAAAAGACCGTTTATGGCTATGAAATGAAGTACAAAAAGAGTGTCTGGCGGTTTACCAATCAGCGTGGGGATGGGAAGTATTATTATCTCAATGCAAACGGAAAATGGGATTTGTGTATTCACGCCGAAACGGCACTGCCATCGTGGATGAATGAGGTGGCATCGCTTCGTGGTTTTGTGTGGTCAAGAACGATACCGCTGTTAAAAGATTATGTGCTGCTTGGCGCGGGGCCCGACCAGTTTGGTTTTGTGTTCCCGCATAATGATTATGTTGCCAGATATCAGTATGATTTGTTGACAACTTATTATAAGAAGCCACATAATTATTATCTTCAGATGGGAATTGAGACAGGGTGCCTCTCGCTTGTTCTGATGCTTGCATTTTTTGTGATTTTTTTAAAGCGTGGCTTTGCGGCGGCGAAGGGAAAGTGCCATACGCAAAAAGAGTATTTTATACGGGCAATTTTGATTTCTGTATTAGGATATCTCTTTGCCGGGATGTTTAATGATTCCATGGTAGTAACTGCGCCTGTGTTCTGGTGTCTGTTGGGAATAGGAGCGGGTGGAATGGATGATAGAGTTAGGAATACAATAAGCTAGACTTACCTAAAAAAGGAAAAACCACAAACCAGCGAGAAACATAATTCGTGAAGCGAATTCTCTGTTTCGAGTCGGTTTGCGGTTTTCCCTTTTTTATCGTAAGAATAGCCTTATTATTTACCCTCTCAATGCCTCATCAATTGCCTTAGCGGCAGCTTTTCCTGCGCCCATGGCAAGGATTACGGTTGCGGCACCTGTTACGGCGTCACCACCGGCGTATACATTATCGCGGGTTGTTAAACCGGATTCATCCTTTGTGATTAAGCATCCGCGGTTATTTGCTTCCAGACCAGGAGTTGTGGAGCGAATCAATGGGTTTGGACTTGTACCGATGGACATGATTACGCTGTCAACATCAAGAACAAATTCGCTGTCAGGTTTTTCAACCGGACGGCGGCGTCCGCTTTCATCCGGTTCACCAAGTTCCATCTCAACACATTTCATGCCACATACCATACCCTCGTCATTGCCAAGAATTTCAACCGGGTTATTTAATGTCTTAAAGATGATTCCCTCTTCTTCTGCATGCTCAACTTCTTCTTTACGGGCAGGAAGTTCTTCCATACCACGGCGGTATACAATGTAAACTTCTTCTGCACCAAGACGTTTTGCACTGCGGGCTGCATCCATAGCTACGTTACCGCCACCGACAACAGCAACTTTCTTTGCGTGCTGGATTGGTGTTTTGCTTCCGTCGCGGTAAGCTTTCATTAAGTTAATACGAGTCAGGAATTCGTTTGCAGAATAAACACCCTTCAAGCTTTCACCAGGGATATTCATGAAACGAGGAAGTCCTGCACCGGAACCAACGAAGATTGCTTCGTTACCCATTTCAAAAATTTCATCGATGGTTAATACTTTACCAATTACCATATTGGTTTCTACATCAACACCGATTGCTTTTAAGTTATCAATTTCCTTCTGCACAATTGCTTTTGGAAGACGGAATTCCGGAATACCATAAACCAAAACGCCGCCGGCAAGGTGAAGTGCTTCAAAAATTGTTACTTTGTATCCTAATTTAGCCAAATCACCGGCAACGGTAAGACCACTTGGGCCGGCACCGATAACGGCAACTTTGTGACCGTTTGGCTCCGGTTTAACCGGTGTGTCTGTGCAGTGCTCTCTGTGGTAGTCAGCAACGAAACGCTCCAAACGTCCGATACCAACCGGCTTGCCTTTGATACCGCGGACACATTTGCCTTCGCACTGATTTTCCTGTGGGCATACACGGCCGCAGACAGCAGGAAGGGAAGTGGATTCTGAAAGAATCGCAAAAGCACCTTCAATATCTTCATTTGCTACGCGCTCAATAAATGCCGGAATGTTAATCTGAACCGGGCAGGCGCTGACGCAAGGTTTGTTTTTACAGTTTAAGCAGCGACGAGCTTCGTTTACTGCCATATCATAGGTGTAGCCAAGAGCTACTTCGTCAAAGTTTTTATTACGGACATCCGGGTCTTGTACCGGCATTGGGCATTTATTCATATCCATATTTCTCTCTGCCATGATTAATTTTCCCCTTTCTTGAGTAGATTGCAATATTCATCGCGGGCGTGTGTCTCAAATTCTTTGTACATTGTTCCACGATGCATTGCTTCATCGAAATCAACGAGGTGTCCATCGAAATCCGGACCGTCTACGCAGGCAAATTTGGTTTCGCCGCCAACTGTCAGACGACAGCCGCCGCACATACCGGTTCCGTCAATCATAATCGGGTTCATGCTGACGACGGTTTTGATGTCATATTTTTTTGTTGTCAGGCATACGAATTTCATCATAATCAATGGTCCGATGGCAATGACTTCATCGTATTCATTTCCATCCTGAATTAATTTTTCCAATGCGTCTGTTACCAGACCTTTTTCACCATAGCTTCCGTCATCGGTCATCATGACAAGTTTGTCACTGGCTGCTTTGAATTCGTCCTCAAGAATTACTAAGTCCTGATTACGGAATCCGACGATGGCGTGAACTTCAGCACCCATCTGATGCAGTTTCTTTGTAATCGGATATGCAATGGCACAGCCAACACCACCGCCGACAACTGCTACTTTTTTCAAGCCTTCTGTGTGGGTAGGAACACCAAGTGGTCCTACGAAGTCGTGAATGTAATCCCCTTCATTTAAGGTATCTAATTCCATTGTACCGGCACCAACAATCTGATAAATAATGGTGACCGTTCCTGCCTCGCGGTCAAAATCCGCGATTGTCAAAGGAATTCTCTCGCTATCTTCTTTTGCACGGAAGATAATAAACTGTCCCGGCTCTGCCTTTTTTGCAATCAAAGGAGCCTCTACTGTGATTTTACTGACAGTAGGATTCAGGGACTTTTTTTCAACAATTTTGAACATAAACAAAATCCTCCATTCATCTGTGTACATAAGTCAACACAATTCTATCATATTATAAGGGTAAATTCAAACGGATTCTTCTGGAAGTGTAAAAAATATATTAAATATCACGATTTTACGTTGTTTTTCTTGACAATAGGGAAAGCGTGATGTATTGTTTACAATATGATGTGGTTTTGAAAACTACATGGAACATAAAAATAATTTGCAGGATATGATATAGGAGGAACGCAAATGGCACTTTCAAAAGGCGATATTGCAGCACCATTTATTCAGGTTAAGGAAGATGAAAACGGTGTTTTGCAGGATATTAAATTTGTAAATGATGATAATTTTAACTTTGCCTATGATGTAGTAGACAAGATGGCAAAGAAAGCTCCGGACAAAGTAGCGATGCTTCATATTTCAAAGGATGGAAAGGAACGCTCCTTTACCTTTTATGATATGGCACGCTATTCTTCTAAGGTAGCAAACTATCTTCAGTTTTTAGGAATTAAAAAAGGCGACCGCGTAATGCTCGTTTTAAAACGCCACTACCAGTTCTGGTTTGCGATTTTGGCACTGCACAAGATTGGTGCAGTAGCAATTCCGGCAACAAATCTTTTGCTGAAATCCGATTTTGAATACCGTTTTAAAGCCGGTAATGTAGATGCGATTCTTTGTACGGCAGACGGTCCGGTTTCCCGTGAGGTTGATAAAGCGTGCCGCAGTTACAAAAATCTGAAAGTAAAAATCATGGTTGGTGCCAGCCGCAAAGGATGGCGCAGCTTTAACAAGGAAGTAAAATATTTTTCAAGTCATTTCCGCAGACCACATGGTGAGAATGCAATCCATGGTGATGACCCATCGATTATGTTCTTTACTTCCGGTACGACATCGTATCCGAAAATTACAACCCATAACTTTAAGTATCCTTTGGGACACTATGTGACAGCGAAATATTGGCATCAGGTTGACCCGGACGGCATCCATTTTGCTATTTCCGATACCGGCTGGGGAAAAGCTTTGTGGGGTAAAATTTATGGTCAGTGGCTGTGCGAGGCATGTATTTTTACCTATGATTTTGATAATTTCGATGCAAAAGAAATTCTTCATATGATTGAGAAATACAAAATTACAACATTTTGTGCACCGCCAACGGTTTACCGTGTAATGGTACATTTGAAATTAGACCAGTACGATTTGTCTTCTTTGCAGAATGTAACAACAGCAGGCGAAGCATTGAATCCGGAAATCTTTGAGAAGTTTAAGGCAAAAACCGGACTTACCCTGATGGAGGGATTTGGACAGACCGAGACAACATTGACAATTGGTAACCTCGTTGGTACAACACCAAAACCGGGTTCCATGGGTGTGCCGACACCACAGTATGATGTACAGATTATGCTGCCGGATGGAACACTTGCCGGTCCGGAAGAAGAGGGCGAAATTGTTATCTGCACAGAAGATGGTGCGCCAAATGGTTTGTTTATGGAATATTACGGTGACGAGGAAAAAACACAGAATGCATGGCATGATGGTTATTATCACACCGGTGACACGGCTTACTTTGATGAGGATGGTTATCTGTGGTATGTCGGCCGTACCGATGATGTAATTAAGTCCAGCGGCTACCGTATCGGACCATTTGAAATTGAGAATGAAATTATGAAACTTCCATACGTTTTGGAGTGTGCTGTTACTTCCGTGCCGGATCCAATCCGCGGTCAGGCAATCAAGGCAAGTATCGTTCTTGCCAACGGTGAAGAGGGAACGGATAAACTGCGGAGTGAGATTATGAAATCCTTGAAAAAGAATATTGCGTCATATAAATGGCCAAAAATACTTGACTTTACGAAGGAATTGCCTAAAACTATAAGTGGTAAGATTCGTAGAAAAGAAATCAAGGAGAATGACTGGAATGAAAATGAAGACAACGAATAGTCGGCTTGTCATCACCGGAATGGGTGCTGTGACGCCGATTGGAATTGGCGTAGAGAATTATTGGAAAAATCTTGTGGCCGGAAAATGTGGTGTGGAAGCGATTACCCGCTTTGACACCAAAGAGCTGCCGGTAAAAATTGCAGCTGAGGTCAAAGATTTTAATGCGGAAGACTTTATGCCAAAGAAACTGACGCGTGAAATGGACGTGTTTATGCAGTATGGTTACGCAGCAACAATGGAAGCAATCGCAGATGCCGGAGAGGAAATTACTGTACCGGAGCGCATGGGTATCGTCGTTGGTACGGCACTTGGCGGTATTTCACCGATTGCAGAGGTGCAGGATGGATTAAGCAAGGGAGAGCATAAAAAAGTCAGCCCGCGCTTTGTACCGAAAATTATCGGCAATGAGGCAGCAGCCCAAGTGGCAATTGCAAAAGGCTATCGTGGTCCAAGTCTGACGGTGAGCACAGCATGTTCTTCCGGCGGTGACGCAATCAGTACCGCCTGCATGTTAATCATGTCCGGACAGGCAGATGCCGTTCTTGCGATGGGAACGGAATCCGCATTATCCCCATTGTTTATTCAAGGATTGGCTTCGGCACATGCGTTGTCCACCAATAACGAGAATCCGCAGCAGGCGAGCCGCCCGTTTGATAAAGACCGTGATGGTTTTGTCATTGGCGAAGGCGGTGGCGCACTGATTATTGAAACCGAAGAAAATGCGAAAAAACGCGGTGCTAAGATTTATGCGGAACTCGCAGGATTTTCCAACTGCACCGACGGCTACCACGTAACAAGCCCGCATCCGGAAGGAATTGGTGCGGTATTCTGCATGGAAAAAGCAATTGAGCATGCAGGTATCACAAAAGAATCTGTAGATTATATTAATACACATGGAACTTCTACCGGTATGGGTGATCCGATTGAAACGAATGCGATTGCAGAACTTTTTTCAGAGCATGCCGGCGAAATGGCTGTGACTTCGACAAAGGGCGCAACCGGACATATGATGGGTGCCGGCGGTATTACCGAGGCAATTACATGTATCCAGTGTATTCGCACCGGCGTCGTTCCACCAACATTAAATTTGGATGAATTGGATGAAAAATGTGCATCCTTGAATTATGTTCCACATAAGGCAATTGAAAAAGAGGTTCGTGTGGCAATGAGTAATTCGTTTGGATTTGGCGGGCAGAATTCAAGTGTGATTTTTTGCCGCTACGAGTGATAAATAATTATGATGTAATAGTTAATAAAAAGAGATGGTTAATTTCCCATTCGGAATCGCTTCCGCTGAGAGAACACACGCAGCGGTGCGTGAGGGCAGACTACGCCCTCTGCGCACCGGCGGTGTTCAACATTCCTCATGGTGAAATTAACCGTCTCTTTTTTCTCATTACATCATAATTAGTTTTGACAAAAGAGGACTTTTTTATGCGGGCAAGCTGGTCAATGCAACGCAAACAGGCTGAAAATCTTGAAAGCGTTGCTTATCTGTAAAACCATGGAGGGAAAAGGGCAACCATGAATGGAATAAATCGGTAAAAGAGTTGTTTTTGACCTTGACGCCACCTAAAAAAGGAATATTTTGGGGAAAAAGACAAGCTAAAAAACAACGCTTATCACGATTTTTTGAAAAAAGCGTTGCAGTAACAGAAGTTAAAAGAAGAAAGAATCACAAATCAGGGAGAAACATTATTCGCATTTGCGAATTCTCTGTTTCGAGTCGATTTGTGATTCTTTCTTCTTTTGAGTTGTACCTGCAAATTTGCATATTTTTCAAAAAATCGGAAATCCTATAAGAAAGTCACAAGTGGATGACTTTGGAAAGGATGATTTTATTTGGGCAAGAAGAAATTTTTTGCAGCGGCTTTTGCAGCGTTTGTTTTGTGGGCTATTGTGATTTTGCAGACTGTATTAACCAGATGGTATGTTTCGCAGACTGCGTTTGAACAGGCATTTGCAAAAAGTGATATTATGAAAGCATCAACTCAGGAGGCGGCTGCTGATACAAGAAATACAAATAGTGACAATCGTGTGATGGAAGGTGTGGTAAATGGCAGGCTGAATGCATCGGAGCAGCAAACAATGGCGGACAAACTTTTTCGTCAGTTTGGCGGTGGAGAAGTAATGAACAGCAATTCCGATAGCAGTTCGGATTACTATGTCGCATACGGCTATACAAGCGGATTTGAAAGTTCCAAAAAGGTAAATGGCAGACGCATAAATATGATGGCTGCATTTTCCTATGATGAAAAAGAAGATGTTACAAAAGTTGTGTTTGGAACCCCACTCATTAACAGTGATTTTTGATTTTGTGGGAATGTTTATTTTCCTGCCGCATACAATAAAAGAAAAAGGCGTGTGCGTATGCTCAATAAACTTTGGGGATTTATGATTCTCATTGGGATTTTGTTTGCGGCGGCAACCGGCAAAATCGGAGAAATCGGAACAGCAGCACTGGATTCGTCAAAAGAAGCAGTGACTTTATGTATTACAATGCTTGGCATCATGTCCATGTGGACAGGACTTATGAATATTGCAAAAAAGGCAGGAATTATCGATGCGCTTACAAAAGCACTTCGACCGGTTCTTGCCTTTTTATTTCCGGGTGTGCCAAAAGAGCATAAGGCAAATGAATATATGGCCGCCAATATGATTAGTAATGTTCTTGGACTTGGATGGGCGGCTACGCCGGTTGGCTTAAAGGCAATGGAAGAATTGAAAAAATTAAATCATGGAAGCCACATTGCCAGTGCGGATATGTGTACTTTTTTGATTATCAATATTTCTTCTCTGCAATTGATTCCGGTTAATATTATAGCGTATCGAAGCCAGTATGGTTCTGCCTCGCCTGCTTCCATTCTTGGCATGGGGCTGGTGGCTACAATTGTGTCGACGGCAGCCGGGGTTATTTTTTCTGTAATAGCAAGAAAAGTATCAAAGAAAAAGGGGGAGCGGTAAATGGAAGTCCTTTATTATATTTCAGATTGCATGATACCATTCGTGATTCTCTATCTTGTCGGCTATGGCATGTGCAAAAAAGTGGATATTTTTGATTCGTTTATTGAGGGAGCCAAAGATGGATTTTTGACGGTCTATAAAATTCTGCCGACGTTAATTGGTTTGATGATTGGTGTAGGAATTTTGCGGCAGTCCGGTTTTATGGAGTGGCTCGCCGGTATATTTGCACCGGTTGTAAATATCCTTCATTTTCCGGGCGAACTGCTTCCACTTTTTATCGTGAAAATGTTCTCATCCTCGGCGGCAACCGGTCTTTTGCTTGATATATATAAAACATATGGGACCGATTCTTACCTTGGTACATTAGCGTCAGTTCTTATGAGCTGTTCGGAAACCATTTTCTATACCATGAGCGTTTATTTTATGACGGCGCGCGTGACCAAAACGCGTTATACACTTACCGGTGCATTGGTGGCAACTTTTGCCGGGGCGATGGTGGCGGTTTTGCTGGTGGGAATGTCGTAAAAAAATTCCTTACTTTTGCAACATTTTCCAGTTATCATTCGTTATATAAGTACAAGGTACATGATTAATGGACGTGTAAATGAAAGTAAGGAGAGTGATTTTATGAAAATGAAAAAGATTTTGGTGTCGATGTTTTTGCTGTTTTTGGTACTGTGTCTAAAGTCGAATGTTTCAAATGCAGCGGAAACGGATGCGCTGAACCGGTGGGATTTAACAAAGGAATATACTGTGGAGCAAAACAGTATACGATATCATGCGTATTTGTCAAAGGACAAAAAAGAGAGCTGGATTTTTACGGCGGATTTATTGGACAAAAAGAAAATGCTAGATATCATAATTCCTCAAAAAATTGAAAATGCGCCGGTTGTGAGATTGGGATATAGTGCAGATTTATATCAGGGGGAAGAAGCTGCGTGGCCACAAAACTTATTTGGTGTGACAATGTTTGATTATTGCGATGCCGACAGCCGCCCGACTTTGGAAATACTTAATGTTAAATCCGTTGTGATGCCTGATGCAATTCGCGAGATGGGATCTTGTACTTTTGGTGCAATGGGAAACTTAAAATATATTCATTTGTCAGACAAACTTACAAGTTTGAAAAATGGAACATTTTTCGGAAGCAAAGATATTAAGAAAATTGATTTTCCGGCAAAATTTAAAGTGGAGGCTGCGAATGTTTTTGGCTACTGTGATGGGCTGCCAGGGCTTGCACATGAAACTAAATATTTAAAAAATGATACGCTTACATTTTCCGGTAATATGGTTATTAATCAAACGGAAAAAACATTGATTCAAGTAATGCCGGATACAAAGAAAATTACGATACCAAAAAGCGTGAAATGGATTGAGCCGACGGCATTTAAAAACACGAGTATTAAAACGCTAAAAGTGTCGAAGAAAAACAAATATTTTGCGGTTCATAAAAGATGTTTGTATCGGAAGGCAGAAAAAGAACTTGTTTATGTGTTTGGCAAGGGAAGCACGTTGACATTGTCGAAAAAAATAAAACAGATTAGTGAAGACGTGGTTGTAACCAAGACTAAATTGAAAAAGCTAATCATTTCACATAAAGTAAAACTGTATAACAATTGGAAAAAGCCATTTGTTAAGAACAATAAAAAGATAAAGATTTATTACCGTGGGAAAAGAGTGAAGTAGGGAGTGGCAGTTTGAACGGAATTTTATACAGTCAAATAATTTTAAGGAGGAAAAGCGTATGAAAAAATTTATATTATCAATGACAATGTTGGTTTTGGTACTGTGTCTGAAAACAAATATTTCAAATGCAGCGGAGATTTCTGCGATGGAGCGGTTGGATTACTGGGATGTTTCTAAGGAATATACGATTACCAATCAGGATGCAACCTATCATGCCTATTTATCGAAAGACAAAAAAGAAAGCTGGATTTTTAAAGCAGATGTTGCAAAAGACAAGAAAAATGTTAAGGTAGTAATCCCGGATAAAATTGAAAATGCACCGGTTGTTATAGTTGGAGCAACCAGTGGATATGATGAAATTTTGGCGAAACAAAATCTTGGAAGTGTTGGCATACAGGGACCGGATGGCTCTTATTATCTGGATGCGGAAGTGACATTATGGGGAGATCTTTTGGAACCATGGCATTGCCCGGGTCCATATATAAAGAATATTAAATCAATTACAATGCCGGACACAGTGAGGTATCTTGGTGTGGCGGCGTTTGCTTACACAACATCCGTAGAAACGATTCGTTTGTCAAATCAACTCGTGTCACTGCGAGAGTACACTTTTTTGGAATGTAAAAATCTTAAGAAGATAGATGCCTCTGCAAAAGTAAAAGTAGAAGCAAAAGAAGCATTTACCGGCTGCAGCAAACTGGCAGGACTTGCTTATATTACAAAGCATTTAGACGGAGATACATTATCATTTTCTAATAACATGGTAATTGATTTGACGGAAAAAGATTTGATTCAGGTAATGCCGGATGCAAAGAAAATCACAATACCAAAAAGCGTGAAATGGATTGAGCCGGCGGCATTTAAAAACACGAGTATTAAAACGCTAAAAGTGTCGAAGAAAAACAAATA
>ERZ779861.4315-NODE-4315-length-10801-cov-12.916806_pt1 | contig 10801 bp, 5 predicted proteins | sample MGYA00511558_ERZ779861 | MGnify/ENA primary metagenome ERZ779861 (study PRJEB29588, sample SAMEA2163432) | human gut metagenome | biome: human gut; feature: human-associated habitat; material: faeces | place: Denmark | collected 2008/2010 ... | reverse complement strand
TCCTCCTTACCGTTGAAGTGGTCCCGATTGTCCGAAATTGGCAGCGATGCAGAGTTCCAGCGTTTTCCGAAAGGATAGTAGTCGTTGCGTTCGAGGACGTTGTTTTGGTCTGTCGCCACGACACGCACGCTTCCCAAATGATCGGTCAGGAAATAACGAATCTCGGTTTCATCGTCGACCGTCCCTACGATTCGTCCGCCGCCGAACGGCGTACTCTCGAATACACGGTCGCCTCCGGCATCTGCACGGTATGTAAAAGAACCCCGATACGCAAAACCGCAGTCGTCGGCATTCACCGCAGAGAGTTTCGTACCATCTGCAAGGTACGAATATTTCGCGACAATCGTATCGTTCCGCATGGCTTTTTCTAACAGATTCAGATTGTTGTATGCAAAATTCGTTTCCAACTCCATGTCGTATGTCAGATTGCCGTTGCGGTCGTGCGCATAACGTGAATGCAAGATAATCCCCGGATCGACAGGATGTACGACCACACTCGTGTCGATGATAACTCCGGCAGCCAACGCAGAGGCTCCATTGTCCGCCATAGCAGCTCCAGGAACCACGATAGCCGGACCGCCAGGCTGACTATCGATTTCATCCCATGCGATCACCTTGTCTTTCTCCATCCGGTCGAGCCGGTTGCCGGTGTAGGTATAACGGCGATTGCTGCTCTGCTCGCCGTTCTCATAGCGGATCATCGTCAGCAGGTTTCCATTGCGGTCATAGGTAAGGAAACGTTCGACATTCTGCTTGTTCAATTCCCCGTTCACATACTGAGTCGTATTCGTCAGCCGCGACAGGTCGTCGTAAGTGAATTCATACCGGTTCTGCGGGCCGTCGCCGGACGGGTCTCCCTTGTGCTGCCACTGCCACGAGGTGATATTTCCCGTATAGGAGTGTCCGAGCGACATGTCGAACAACTCGCTGCTTTTCGCAGTCAGCCAGCTTCGGATGTCGTAATCCGACTGTTCTTCAACTGTGCCCAACATACGCCCAGACAATCGTCCTAACTCATCGTACTCATAATCGACAACGGCCAGCTCGCCACCGTTCACCTGTGTCGTCTCGCTTAATAACCGCCCGCGATCGTCGTAGGTGAAGGTGCGGTCGATGTCGTCGGTCTTGCCCGCGCGGGTATAGCTTTCGCGCTGTGCGATGACGTTTCCCACGAAATCGTAGCGCTGCGAGGTGCAGAGGATGCCGGCCTCGGCGTCGCGTTCGACGGTCTGGATCACGCGTCCTTTGTAGTCGTAGTAGTAGGCGCGCTGGTGATAGCCCGTGATCGTATCGTTGGCCAGCACGGCGAGTTTCTCGTAGGTCAGCGAACCCGTGGCATTGTCATAGCGCAGCGATTCACCGTCCGTGGCCGTCAGACCTTCGATCGGCTGAAACCCGATCCCCGCCGCCTGCACCTCCGATGGATAGGTGTCGTAAACATATTTCCGCAACGGTACCGAAGAGCCCAAATAGGGAGGTTCGAGAAATTCGATCGGCTCACCGATTATTTCGACGAGCGGGCGTACGGGCGTCCATTCGATTTCGGCGGCGAGGCTCTGCTCCTGCACCCGTCCCAGTGCATCGTACGAATAGCTTATCCACTGCTTCTTCGCACGGAGGTTGCCGTCCTGCGACACTCGAAGACGGTCTCCTTCGTCGTAGCGCATATACTCCGCCTCGCGTCCGGGCATCCGTTTCTCGACCATGAGGTCGCGATCGTTGTAGGTGTAGACGTAGCAATACTTTTCGGCGAAATCGTCGTCGACGGGGACTGTCAGCGAATCGCTGAGCAGGTAACTGCCTTCGGGCGTGACGACCCACCGCAGCCGGCCGTAGTCATCGTAGACGGAGTAGGTGTCGATCGGTTCGTCATCGTCGAACGTGCGGCTCAGCAGCGTCCGCCCCTGTCCGTCGGTGAAGCTCTGCACGACATGACCGTCGGGATCGGTCGTCACGGTGCATGAGAGCGTTCCGGCGTCGTGGCACCCTTCGCAGACCAGTTCGCCGTCGACGCCCACTGCGAGCCATCGCACCTCGTCGGTGTCGTTTGTCCGGTAATCGAACTCGGTGTAGAGGACTTCGTAGTCTTTCATGTAACCGGGCAACGCCTGCTTGCGTACGCGCCCGAGCGGCGACGCCTCGTAGGCCTTCTCCGTGAAGGAGCGCTGCGCATCGGCCTGTCCATACAATGTGCCGTAAAATGCCTGCTGGTTCGTCAGGGCCGACGCCTGTTTCCGTCCGCCACTCGACCGAGCCGCATAAGAGAGGTAACTTTTGGCGTCTTCACGCAGCAGCGCGTCATAACCGATCGGCGTTACCAGATCCCTACCGTCAGGCGATGCCGCGATCTGAATCGACTGTTCGGGCAATCCCAGCCCATTGTAATAGGCGACATCGGACGCCGCCGGCTTGTCGCCGTTGAAGGTTCTGGTCAGAATCCAGTTCTCGTCTTTGTCGAGAGCCAGTATGCCGTCGTCATACCGGGCGCCGTCGAGTTCCTTTTCGTCGCGGAGTCCGTTTTCTTCGTAGGCCGCCGTGACGTGGTAATATCCGGTGGCTTTCGGGGCGTACAGGGCGATCGCTTCTCCGTTGCCGAGCACGGTCTCCTGTTCGATTCCGTCGCGATAGAGCGTATAGACCACGTCGGGTTGAGAGTTGCCGATATTTGCCACGACAACGGAGGCTGTTTTATCGTAGTGATAGACGACAGGAAGTGTTCGTACTGAGCCACCTCCGGACTGATGTACTTCCATAGCCATATTGTCGTCGAAACGCAAATTCGTATAACTGCGTATCGTCGCATTCGAGAGGTTGGGCGGACAATAGATCTCCAAATAGAGTTTCCCTAAATTTTCGTCGTAACCATAGGAGATACGCATATGTGGATTCCATTGGCTTGAATCTCCCGAATTGTAAATTGCGAACGGCGCATCGAAGAAGGAAATGTCCGCAAGATCGTCGACTGGATACATCGTACCGTCCTTCCAATATCGGGTCAGTGTGTATCGATATACGCCGCCGTCGGGATCGGCTGCGAGAACCTCTTCGCCGGCATTGTAGACATACTCGAATGCCTCGTAGTACTTGATTGAAAAGTCCGAATCCGGGAAGTCGAACCGGTACGTGCCCGGAGTAGAGATGCGATAGGTATAGTCGCCACCCGTACCGAGGAAGAAGTCAGTCTCCTCCTCGGAATCGTCCTCGTAGGTCCGCCATAGGAAATAGCTCTTGTCGAACTCCGTGTCGTGCAGATGAATTTCTGCGGACTGCCCCGGACAGATGTAGAAACAGCGGTCGGCCGGCCAGTCGACGGACGGATACGAATACTGGGGTTTTTGCTTGATATAGACGTGACTGGCATAAGTGCCGAAAGCCACCGTGCGTTCGCCGCTCGTGGTGTTGGGATCGAGTTGGAGTTCGACCAGATAGGTTCCTGTTTCGGCGTTGTCGATATACAGGACGCGAACCCAGCGGATCCCATTATCCAGAAGTTGGCGGTTCATCTCCTCGACGGCGTTGCCCGGCGAGAACTCGTCGCCGTCTTCGGCAACGATCGTATAGGACGTATCGTCCCAGGACAGCGAGACCTGCTCCGAGGGCGGTGTTCCGAGATTCGGATGCCAGATCAACTGGGCGAAGGATACGTGCATGCCCGCTACTGCGAGAGCAAGCAACAGATATAGCTTTTTCATGAGTGATTCAGATTTACCGGTTTTCCGTAGCAAAATGATAACCATAAGATTGGACTTGTTCGCCCTTACCGTCTTTGACCGAGATCAGGCGGCCGAACGCATCGTACTCGTAGGTGGTTTCACGTCCCGAAGGATCGGTCATCGAGGCCATCCCCACCAGCGGGATGTATGTCGCCGTGGTGACGTGCCACTCCTTGCGGCTGGTTCGCAGGCCGTCGAGCGCCGCAAGATCGCCCTCCGACAGCATGACCGAGGTCCGGATACGCTCGACGGTCGCCGCACCCAAGGCGGTCGTCGCCTCGTCGTATGCGGCGTTGCGGATTTCGGCCACGAGGTACTGACCCTTGTAGCCCCACAGATAACAGATCGGAGGCTGTCCCACGGCCTGCACCTCGCAGATGTTGCCGTCGGCGTCGTAGCGCAGCGACGCCCGTCCGATGTAATGCGTGTCGGGCGTATAGGCGCCTTTCCCGCCCGTAGAGCTGCGGTTCGAGAAGCGGAACGACGCGGGCGAGAGGTCGAGCGAAGCCAGCGTCGAGAGGCTGTCGGGACGCCCGTAGAGATCGTAGCGGAACGTATCGCCGTGCGTGACGGTCTCGTCGGTGTAGACGACCCGTTCGAGCGGGAGCGAGAGGAGGTTGCGATCGAGCATCGTCTGCACGCTCGACGGCAGGTAGTCTTCGGCGTAGAGTGTCCGCTCGGTGACGGTTCGTCCGTCGGCGTAGGTCGTCTCCTTGCGGCTGGCGGTATAGGGATTCGTGTCGTAATAATAGTTCGTCCGTCGGCGCAGGATGCGTCCGTCGTCTTCGCGCTGCTCGATAACCTCCTCCGAAAGCTGCATACAACCCGGAGTGATACCGTTGTAGGAGTATTCGAACGTATGGCCGTCGTCGATCTGCTGCGAACCGCCGAGCAGGTATCCCACTGCGGAGGCCCATACGCGGGCGCAGAAAATCCGTTCCGAGGCGTCGTATCGGTTGTAGGTATAGGCGCGGCGTGCAACCCAGTCGAAACGGCCGCCGTCGTACTTGTACTGGACGACCGAATCCAACTGTCCGAGATACCACGTGTCGCCTTCGACCGGATAGGGAGCGTTCGGATAGGCGAAGACCTCGCGCACGGGCCGCGCGTGGCGGTTCGTCAGGTCGTATTTGTAGACGGTCTTGCCCGAGAGCGTGCCGCCGGCACTCTGGTATTCGGCCACCTCGTCGTACTGGACATGACTCCCGTCGTCGTAGTTGGTACGGTAAATTGTGTGCGGATAGTAGGTGCGCAGACGCAGCGTTGCGCCGAGCGAATAACTCCCCGACCACGAGTCTCGGGGATAGTAGTAATTCACGATCTGTTCCGTATGGCAGTTGCCCATATCGTCGTCCATATCGGGTTTGTGGCGGATGACGCCGCAGCCGTCCTCGCCGGGGCCGTATTTGTACGCGGTCTCTTTGAGCAGCGTATCGTCGGTGTCGTAGTAGCGGATGTATTTGATCCGGTAGCTCGAAATACGGCGCACGGCATCGTCCCCGTCGCGGAAGCAGTTGTGGTCGCACACGAACTCCGTACGGCCGCCCGTGGGATAGGTGATGCTCAACAGCCGCTTCTCCTCGTCGGGCGTGCGGTAAATCTCGTCGGGAATACCGTTTGCTGGCACATTGAAAGTCTGATCGAAAAAGCCCTCGGTATAATTCAGTCGATTTCCCGATATATCCTTCGGATCGGTTCCGGGTAAAATCCATACTTTATGCATCGGCACATCCGGCATATAAGCTGAATAATGGCCGTGGGCTTCATGCCCCCAGAAATCGGGGAAACACTCCCCGACATGACGATTGTGGTGATAATCGAACGAATAGGGATCGTTCTCGATCTTTATTGATTGCAGATACCGTTCATAATCCTGTCCGATACCCGTTTGCGTAAAGACGATCGTCCGGCGCACGTTATCCTGGGCATCATAGACAACGATGCGTTTGAGTGCAGGGTTCAGAATCCGTGTCCTGTTTGCATCGTATTCCTCATACTCGAACCGTACTCTTCCGCCACGGAAAACGATTTGATCGATATAGTGACTGTTCACCCATTTATAATTGGCTGAAATTCCCTGCTCCTGTCCGCTGTCTTGCCACCATAATGTCGTAGGACCATAACCTTCGTCCTGCCAGCCGAAAAACATCGTACTCCAATAGGCCCCCGATCCGTGACATACCATACGAGGACTCTGAGCGGCATCGGCAACCTCCCGATTGTCGGGTGCATATAATTCCGCATTGTCGTACAGCTCGATATTGCCACTGGCCTGAACAACCCGCTTGCGATAGGGAAGATACGAGAACGCTATGCTGCTGCCTCCGTCGGCGCTCTCGATCTCCGTACACTTCCATGCTGTTTTCGATCCTATATCCGACTGCGTTTCCGACGCCGTATCCGCAACGGCCGAGCTGAAGCGGTAGATCGTGCCGTCCGTATCCGTGATGACGAAAGTCTCCGTACCCAGCTCGTCGAATACGATTCTGTCGCCCGTCACGGGAACGGTCTTGGGGCCAAGTTCCCGCTCGACGTAGAACGAACCGCCGCCATTGAGCAGTTTGTAATAGAACCTGTCCGGATCTTCATCGGCACCTTTTCGCCAGAGCAGCCGCATCCGATCCGTCGTGGAACGCACAAGCGTCGTACTCGTAATGTCGGGCTTCGAAACACCCGTATGGAGGTAGCCCGTCGTTTTCAGGTCGTCCACGCCGTTGATGATGCGCGAGACCTGCAAGTCGCAGCTCAGCGACCATCCTGCGCCGGCCGCGCCGGCGAGCTGGTTCACGCGCGTGAAGTCGTCGAGGTGGAAACTCAGGTTCACGGGCAGCTCCAGCGATCCCGATCTGACGGTGTAGAGCGGGATCGAGATTTCGGGAATTCCCGTGCGGTGCGAAACGGGATAGTCGATGTACTTCATCATCGACACCGCCGACGGCGGATAGAAATGGACGTCCGTCAGATCGGACGTCTCCTGCGCCTGTACGGACGTCGCTCCGAGAAACAGGAACGACACGGCGCAACATACAAAGGCCGGATGCTTCATAGCCGAAGGAATTTAGGTTAGAATGAGAATGTGTATGGAGTTCGGTTCGTAAACCGGAAGATGCGCCTTGAACAAAGATAGGAAATCTTTTCGGAAAAAGAGGATGAAATAGTAATGACAGAATTTTCGCAAACTGTTTCTAATCAATTCGTTGAAAAATAAAAATCTTACATTTTCCTTACAGGCGGTTCGAAGCGTAAAATCGCACTCTTCATTTCCGCTTTTCAGCACGGACGGCAGGCCGTGATAAACGGAAATAGGCGGACTTGTCGATCCGCCTACTTCTTCGCCAACAGATGCCGCAGCGCAGGGTCTTCGGCGATGCGTCTGAGTTCCCGTTTTATGATCTGCGAGACGTCCTCCTTGATCTGCGTATAATTGCGTCGGATGATCTCCTCCATACGATCCACGCCGTCGGCATCGCGGAACGAGGATATTTCCGGGATCGGAACGTACGACGTCGTCTCCCCTGCGAGCTTCTCCCTGTCGATGACGATCTCGGCATGGAAGATTTGCTGTTCGATGCGTTCGTCGAAGTTGTCCGCCACGGCACCCACGAACATGCCTTGCGAGAGGTTGGAGATCTTCGAGGCGGGAATCAGGCTGTTGAGCTGCGAGAAGTCCTGAAAGCTCAGGCATACGGCCACCTTGTTCGAGCGGGCCGTGGCGATCAGGTTGTCTAACCCCCGGAAATAGATCGTGGGCAGCTCGTCGATGATGATCGACGACTTGGGTTTTCCCTACTTGTTGATGAGCCGTGTGATGCGCGAATTATAGAGACCCAGCGCTGCTGAGTAGATGTTCTGCCGGTCGGGATTGTTGCCCACGCACAGGATCTTCGGGTCTTCGGGGGTGTTGATGTCCAGCGTAAAGTCGTTGCCCGTCATCGCCCAGTAGAGCTGCGGGGAGATCATGCGCGAGAGGGGTATCTTTGCTGAGTATTCGTTCTCGATCAGGCGTGTTTCCTGCATGAAACTTTCGTTTTCGTCGTTGAACGGGTCCTCGCGCAGCCGCTCCTTGACCAGACGTCCGATCCATAGACCCGCCAGAAACAGCGAGAGGAAGCCTATGCTTGTAGCTGCGACATAGAGCGGTGCCGCCCACTGCGGCGGCAGGTGCCGCAGCGGATCCCCGAAGAAGAAAAGCAGCAGGCCCGCCGCAGCTGCGAGAAGAATCTGCCGGCGCGTGATGCGCTCGGAGCGCACGCTGCGCGTACCCCGGCAGCTCAGAGCCAGAAATCCCGCAGCGAAGAGTTTGGTCAGGTACGAGGAGGTGAAAAGCCCCGCCGTACGCTGGACGTTCCGCAGCAGACGGTCCGATACGCCGAGCGTGCAGCCGTGCGTATCGAACCATTCGTAGTATTCATAAGAACAAACCGTTTCATTCAGTTTCTAAAACCGACAACGTCCGTTTTGTTTCGTACCTTGTGTTGATTAATACACATTCCAATTAAAAATATAAAAAAAGCCAACCAGGAGGTTGGCCTTTTCAAATTATTTATAGGTCATGGATTCTCTGCATCAGACTCTTCCATATACTTAAATCCATCAGGAAATTGAATGTCAGTACTTTGACATACCGTTTCTCGAAACCAGTATTTTTTGCCGGTTCGAATTTCTTCCCATGTATATTTTTTCAGGGTGTCGGCATGAAAAGCATAAACATGAATACAGTCGCCGCGATTGATTTTTGTGCCGTATGGTAAAATATAATAAATCCTACCGGGAGCCCATGAGCTGCTTTGTAAATTACAGTCAACATGATCAATTGATAAAGGTAATTCTCCATAATAAGGATAAATTACACCATTTTCTTGATGTTGATTGATAAGCATGTAAATGTCACAATCTGTGTTATTGTAAAAGTCCTGTTTCCAATCCTTGTCTGTCGGCAGACAAGACATGAAAAAACAACATATAAGAACTATTTTTTTCATATGATTTTGGTGAATTATTCATTAAAAGGAATACCACCGTCGGATGGATATTCTTGTTCTTTTTTGCGATCTTTCATTATTTTATTCCATACATCTGCGCCAAAATAACTTTTTGCATAACGATTTGCTTGTCGTTCGATATGAAATCGAAAAAGCATTCCCTTATGAGTTCCCATCCATAAATAATTATTACCATCAATGCCTCTCACCCAATCTTTTCCGTCCGGATCAATTCTACTTGTCAGATTTCCCGCGCAAAGTTGTATTGTCCTATACGGAAATATTTCTCAAGCAATGGGTCTTGTTGCAGGAAATGAACCCCTTCGGCATCATAAAACCGTGCTCCGAAATCGGTATAATCGATCTGTTGGAATCGCAGATGTCGTTTTTCCTTACCGAAGAAGATGTAACGATTATCCGATGTCGGCATGTCGGGTTGTGCCCACTCCTTGCCGAAGGGATAGTAATCGTTCTGTTCGATCACCGAACCGTCGGCGGCGACGACCTGCCGCACGCTGCCCAGATGATCCGTCAGGAAATTGTGTACTTCCGACCTCCTGCCGTTGTTCGTGCCGACGATCCAGCCGTCGTTGAACGAGGCGCTCTTGAATGCGTTTATGGCTCCATCATTCGTCGAATATATCAAAGAACTAATATAGAGTGTCTGTTGACTATCATAATCCTCGTGCCCGCTTGCAGTTCCATCCGTAAGATATTTAAGAAATGGGAATAACGGGCTCAACAGAATACCCGTGTAGGCAAGTTAGGAAGATTATATGTAATATCAAAATAGAATAATAGAATCATGGAGCCATCCGGCTCCATGATTCTATTAGTTTATCTCTTCAACTCGATTTATTTCAAGCCTCAAAGGGTATAAAATTCCCTAAGCAGATGTTAATATATCATTATCGTCCTTTCGTATAATTTTTCATTAATGTCTATATATTCTTCCTGCAAAAAATACGTGTCAAAAGGTACTTTTTTTATTCTTATTTGCAACAAATCTTTAATAGTTTCTTTGAAAGCTGAATTTCCTTTCAATGCGAAATAGAAAGAGATAGGTGTCAACCCCAACAGATTGGGAGAAAGATAATCTGGTATATCGTTATATGCGGGAGAGTCACATAAAGGTATTGATAACAATATTTCATAGTTATCCGACGTCGTTTTCATAATTTGAAATATCGCTAAACACATCGGTAACCATACACTTTTATCTGTAGGCATGGAATTTATCTCGTCGATATGAATATCGTCGACTTGTGTTTCTTTACTTATCTTGTTTGAGGCCCAATTATTGAGTTCTGCAATAATGTCATTCAATCGTCCATCCATTTTCCTATAAATAATTTCGTTCTTCTTGTGTAAGTTCTCGTTGACCATGTTTCCACGATCCGTCTTTATTTAAGGCTGCTCCATCATCAAAATGGACATGATCCTGTTCGCCCTTTATTTTTCCTTTGTCAAATCGCTTGATGTTTTTATTTCCGTTATTCTTATTCTTTAGTGATCTATTTAGTTGATTGATACTTTTTGTAGAAGATTTTGACGATTCTACCTTTTCTTTACCCCTATTATATCCTTGCGATACATTCTTAGCAGAATTTCCCATCAGGGTGACACCGAGCGTTTTTGCCCCTAACCCTACTAATGCCGTGGTTTTTCCTACTGCTGCGAGTGGGACTGTAACTTCTGCGGATGCACCGGCCGTCGCCATGGTTGTACTGGCAGCTAACGATCCTACGGCCGTTCCGGTAGTCATCGTTCCCTCTCCTGACTCTGACAACGTAACACCTGCAACGCCAGCAAAGAGATCTGTTGTTTGCAAAGCATTGTTGTAGTCTACAGCGTCGGTCGGAGTGTAGCTGTCTCGCAGTCCAGTTGTGCCCGGAATGATATTGGTAACAAAACCAACGGCATATCCTACGACAGCATCTTTGATCGATTGCCCTTTTTTGTCGCTGAACCGGATAGGATTCCCCGCACAGTAACAGTATTGTCCGATCGGATAGTATTTCTCCAGTAGCGGATACTGTGTGAACCATCGACCCCAATCGGGATTGTACATGCGCGCCCCGAAATCGACATAGGGAAGACTCAGAA
>ERZ779861.4305-NODE-4305-length-10827-cov-7.140085_pt1 | contig 10827 bp, 10 predicted proteins | sample MGYA00511558_ERZ779861 | MGnify/ENA primary metagenome ERZ779861 (study PRJEB29588, sample SAMEA2163432) | human gut metagenome | biome: human gut; feature: human-associated habitat; material: faeces | place: Denmark | collected 2008/2010 ... | reverse complement strand
CCTCGGCGGGATCGTCGGTGCCCAGAACGTCCTTGGCGATGGAGCGGCGGTAAATGAGAGCTGCCGGGCAGCACTGGAAGGAGACACCCTTGACCATGCCGGACGCGTCGGACGCTGCCTGCACGGTGTAGGCATAGGTGTTGGAGAAGTCGGTCACGCCGAGGGCGGTGATGTCCTGCGTGACGGGCGACTCGGTGTACTTCTGGATGTAGTCGGCCTCAGCCAGGAACAGGTCGACCTTGTCGTCGGCGGAAGCGTTCTCCTGATTGAGCAGGGCCTCGTCGAGCTTGTCCTGATAGGCACCGTCGGCGCTCGGAGTGATGATCCAGTTGACAGTCACGCCCTCGGGAACGGTGTAATATTTCTCAAAGAAGCCCTTGAACTCTTCGTTCCAGGCATAGATGTTGAAAACCTTGCCTTCCTCGGAAGCGGGTTCTTCGGCGGTAGTCTCTTCGGTGGCGGCGGTTTCTTCGGTCTTGGCAGGCTCGGCCGTTTCCGTGGAAGCGGCGGGCGTGTCGGTCGTCGTTTCCTTGCTCGCGCAGCCTGCAAACACAGCTGCGAGCATCAGGACTGCAAGCAGCAGCGCAAGATACTTTTTCATTTGAATTCCTCCTGTAAAAATATAATGGTTGGTACTTTGATCTATGTGCACTGCCTCGCGGCAGAGAGCACCATCTTCAAATCGCGCGTACAGAGCCTCCCTCGACCAGCTTGCCCGGGATGAGGATCCGGTCGACCAGCGCGGTACGCGGCTTTTCTATGAGTTCGATGAGCTTTGCCGCAGCGGTCGCGCCGATCGCCGCCGTGTCCTGACGGTAGGTGGTCAGCGGCGGGCTCATGACGCTTGCGAGCTGGATGCCGTCATAGGCTGCGGCGCTGACATCCTCAGGAAGGCGAAGCCCCATGCGCCGGATGGCGTTGCCGCCGCCGATGCTGGAAAAATCGTCCGGCATCAGGATGCAGGTCGGGGGCTCCGGCAGCCGAAGCAGCTCCTGCGTCAGCCCCGCACAGCGGTCGGGGTCGTGGTAGACGCCCTCGCGGACATATTCCTCCGGGATCTCCAGCCCCAGCGCGTCGCAGGCGCGGTAGAAGCCCGTCAGGCGATTTTCCGTAACGGCGGTGCGCTCGCCGTGGATGAAGGCGATGCGGCGGTGCCCCTTGGAATAGACATACCGTACCAGCTCCTCCATGCCGCGCACGTTGTCGGATACGACGGCGGCACGGTTGTTGAATACGTGGTCGATCGTGACGACGGGCAGCTTGGAATTGACCAGCTCGAGCACCTGCGGATCGTCAAAGTCGACGCTGGCAATGACAACGCCGTCGACCCCGCGGTACTGACAGTGCTGCAAGTAAGTCGTCGCCTTCGCGCCGACGTTGCGATTGATAAAGGTGATGTCGTAGCCGTTTCGCTCCGCCTCGACCTTGAGACTTTCCAGCATCGAGGAGAAATACTCGTGCGCCAGACCGCTGCGCCGCCCGTCAACAAACAGGACGCCGATATTATAGGTGCGGTTCGTCTTGAGCGCGCGGGCGGCGGAGTTGGTCATATAGCCAAGAGAGTCAGCGGTTTTGCAGATCAGCTCCCGCGTCTGCTCGCCGATGTCCGGCTGCCCGGAGAGGGCCTTGCTGACGGTCGCGACCGAAACGCTGCAGGCCTTTGCGATATCCTTCATAGAAACCATGCCGGTCTGCCTCCATTTCGTCCGTGCGCTTTCTTAATCGTTTTCGTAATCTCAAAATAGCGGATTCCTCGCAAAAAAGCAAGGGATTTTTTTCGTTTTTTACGTTTCTGAACGAAGTTTGGCTGTTCTGCTCAGTTTGGTCACGTAAATTTAGCAGATTTGACAGCTTAACGTTTCCGAAACTCGCCCTGCTTTTTCCTGTGCTCCTGAAAAAAGATGTTTTTCAGGAAAAATCGCAAAATATGTCTTGCATTTTGCGCAAAAAGCCGCTATTGTAAAGCTGTAATTCTGTCATATTGATGACTTAAACGATTTCGATTCCGCCGGTGCGCCTGCGCGCATACCGGTGAAGGAGGGGTTTCGGATGCAATTTGGTTTCTTTGACGATCAGAGGCGTGAATACGTGATCACAAGCCCGCGCACGCCGCTGCCGTGGATCAACTACCTGGGGAGCGAGGATTTTTTCACACTCCTGTCGAATACGGCGGGCGGCTACTGCTTCTATCGCGACGCGCGGCTGCGCCGGCTGACCCGCTACCGCTACAACAACTGCCCGGTCGATCAGGAGGGCTTCCATATTTACATCAAAGACGGCGATACCGTCTGGAACCCCGGCTGGCAGCCCGCGAAAACGGAGCTGGACCGCTATACCTGCCGCCACGGCCTCGGCTACAGCGTGATCGAGGGGCAGAAAAAAGGTGTTTCGGCCGCACAGACGCTGCTGGTCCCGCAGGGCGACAACTGCCTGCTCATCCGGCTGACGCTGAAAAATGGGACTGCCGCGGAAAAGACGCTCGATGTGTTCCCCTATGTAGAGTTCTGCCTCTGGGATGCGATGGACGACGGCTCCAACTTCCAGCGGAACTTCTCCATCGGCGAGGTCGAGCTGGAGCCGGACGCCATTTATCACAAATCCGAATACCGCGAGCGGCGGAATCACTATGCCGTGTTCTGGGCGAACCGCCCGCATGACGGCTTCGATACCGCGCGCGACGCCTTTATCGGCCTCTACGGCGCGCCGTCTCTGCCCGAAGCGGTCCAAAACGGCCGCTGCACCAATTCTGTCGTCCACGGCTGGGCGCCGGTCGGCGCGATGCAGTTCCATATGGCGCTGCGGCCCGGCGAGTCGCGGGAGCTTTTCTTTGGTCTCGGCTATGTGGAAAACCCGGAGGATGAGAAATTCTCCGCGCCCGGCGTGATCAACAAGACGCGCGCACACGCGATGATCGGAAAATACCGTACCCCGGCACAGTTTGACGCGGCAATGGACGCGCTGCACGGGCACTGGGACACACTGCTCTCCAACTACCACGCCGAGACCGGCGACGAGAAGGTCGACCGGATGGTGAATATCTGGAACCAGTACCAGTGCATGGTCACGTTCAACATGAGCCGATCGGCCAGCTATTTTGAAAGCGGCATGGGCCGCGGGATGGGCTTCCGCGATTCGTGTCAGGACCTGCTCGGCTTCGTGCATATCATTCCGGAGCGCGCAAGAGAGCGGATCCTGGACATCGCCGCCACGCAGTTTGCGGACGGCAGCGCCTATCACCAGTATCAGCCGCTCACGAAAAAGGGAAATCTCGCTGTCGGCAGCGGCTTCAACGACGATCCGCTGTGGCTGATTGCAGGCGTGGACGCGTATCTGCGCGAGACCGGCGACTGGTCGATCCTGGACGAGGTCGTGACCTTTGACTGTGACCCGGACAACGCCGCGCCGCTCATGGAGCATCTGCGCCGCAGCTTCCGGTTCACCTGCACGCATCTTGGGCCACACAAGCTGCCGCTCATCGGCAGAGCCGACTGGAACGACTGCCTGAATCTCAACTGCTTCTCCGCCCACCCCGGCGAGAGCTTCCAGATCACCGGCCCCAGCGAAGGCCCGGTCGCGGAGTCGGTGTTCATCGCCGGGATGTTCGTCAAATACGGCAGGGCCTACGCCGATATTCTTCGCCATCTGGCGCTGACCGCAGAAGCTGCAGCGGCTGATGCCGCAGTCGCAGAGATGCAAACAGCCGTGCTGGATGCGGGCTGGGACGGCGCATGGTTCCGCAGGGCCTACGACGCGTTCGGCGCGCCCGTCGGAAGCAAAGACTGCGCCGAAGGGCAGATCTTCATTGAGCCGCAGGGCATGTGCGTCATGGCCGGCATCGGCAAGGAAACCGGCGAGGCTGCACAGGCGCTGAAAAGCGTGGAAGATCGGCTCGACAGCAGGTTCGGCATCGTCCTTCTGCAGCCGGCCTACACAAAATATTATCTGAATCTCGGCGAGATCAGCTCGTATCCGCCCGGATACAAGGAAAACGCGGGGATTTTCTGTCACAACAATCCCTGGATCACCTGCGCGGAGGCCGTCCTGGGGCACGGCGCACGCGCGTTTGAAACCTACCGGAAGATCTGCCCGGCCTATCTGGAAGCCGTCAGTGAGGTCCACCGCACGGAGCCGTATGTCTACAGCCAGATGGTCGCGGGCAAGGACGCGCCGACGTTCGGCGAGGCCAAAAACAGCTGGCTGACCGGCACAGCCGCATGGACGTTCGTGTCGATCTCGCAGGCCATTCTCGGTGTGCAGCCGGAGCTGGACGGGCTGCGGATCGACCCGTGTGTCCCGCCGGAATGGACGCACCTGACACTGACGCGGCGCTTCCGCGGCGCGCAGTACTGCATTACAGTCGAAAATCCGGACGGCGCGGAGCACGGCGTGCGGGAGCTGTATGTGGACGGCGTGCGGCAGGACGGGAATCTAATCGCCCCCGCCGCGCCGGGCAGCGTTGTTTCGGTGCGCGTGGTTCTGGGAGGCTGAGATGGCGTTTCGGGAGGATTTTGTCTGGGGCGCGGCGTCAAGCGCGTATCAGACCGAGGGCTTCCCGTCCGCGGATGGCGGCGGGGAGAGCATCTGGGACGCATTCTGCCGCCGGCCCGGCGCGATCGCAAATGGAGATAACGGCTCGATCGCCTGTGACGGCTATCACCGGTTTGAAGAGGACATCAGGCTTTTATCGTCGCTCGGGCTGCGTGCGTACCGCTTTTCCACGAGCTGGACGCGCATCGACCCGAACGGAGACGGCCGGTGGAACGAGGCCGGGCTCCAATACTATGACCGCATGGTAGACTGCTGCCTTGCAAACGGCGTCACGCCGTGGATGACGCTCTATCACTGGGAGCTGCCGCAGGCGCTGGAGGAAACCGGCGGCTGGCAGGATCGCGGGACGGCGGAACGCTTTGCGCGGTTCGCGGGCATGATGGCGGCGCATTTTTCCGGCCGTGTTTCGCATTTTATCACGCTCAACGAGCCGCAGATCGTGCTCAAGCTCGGATACGCCGACGGAATCCATGCGCCCGGGAAGCGGCTTTCGCTTTCGGAACTCGTTTCGTGCTGGAAAAACCTCATGCTGGCGCACGGGCTTTCCTTCCGGGCCATCCGAAACGCTGCGCCGGAAGCTTTGATCGGTATTGCCTCCACCGGCAAGCTCTGCTATCCGCACAGCCCCGCAGACGAGGACGCCGCACGGCAGGAAACCTTTCGCCTGACAGATGCCGACTGGATGTTCACGCACCCGATCGTTTTAGACGCCGTATGCCTAGGCCGCGTCAAACCGGAAGCGGGAGCGCTTCGCGGCCTTTTAGGCGCCGTCACGCCCGCAGAATGGGACACGATGCACGCCATCCCGGATTTTATCGGCGTCAATTCGTACAACGGCAGCGAGATCGCCTCCGGGTCGGACGGCGCGCCGGTCTATCTGCCGCGGCCGCAGGGCTTTGCCTGCACGGCGCTCAAGTGGCCCGTCACGCCGGAGATCATGGAGCATGGCTATGCCCACCTCTATGAACGTTACAAGCTGCCGCTTTATGTGACCGAGTGCGGGCTGAGCTGTAATGACCATATCTTCCTGGACGGGCAGGTCCACGACGCGGACCGGATCGATTTTCTGCACCGCTATCTGCTTGCGCTTTGCAGAGGATGTGAACGGGCCGACGTCCGCGGCTTTTTCCACTGGTCGCTGACCGACAATTTTGAGTGGCACAGCGGCTATGCCGAGCGCTTCGGCCTGATCTACGTCGACTATCCGACGCAAAAACGGATTCTGAAGGACAGCGCGCGCTGGTATGCGCAGACTGCCCGGGAAAATGGTAAGAATGTATAGGTATTCTTTGTTTACAGCGGCGCAATTTCTGCGCCACTGGTTTTCCGCTCTGACCCAAACCGTGACCCAAACGCGGAAAAATCAGGTGGAATTATCCGTGCTGGAAACGACGAAGCTGCGAAATTTTCTGAGCAGAAAGGTGCGAAAATGCCTTGAAATGTCCGCTAAAAATATCCGACCAACCTTCGGGACCAAGAGGCCTCGGGTTCGAATCCCGACACTCCGACCACCTAACCAGAAGCCCGCAATCGTTGAGATTGCGGGTTTTTCCTTGTATTCTGGCGTCTTTTCGGCTTTTTCCGGTTGCCAAAAACGGAAAACAGTTTTTACCTTTTGGCACACTTTTTTAGCTCCGTAAAAGCGATTTTTGTCATGAAATTTGTCACGAAAAACGCCCTCCCACGCATCACGCGCAGGAGGGCTTTTCTTATTTCGTGCGGATGATCGCCGTCGCGCCGTTGTTCCCGACCTCGAAGCCGAACGCCTCGCAGAACTGCCGCAGCCCGACAAGATCGCCCGTCGAAATGCCGCAGGCGGCGAGAAGATCCGCAAGCATGATGCGGTTCTGTCCGCCCACCAGCTGCCCGCGCACGGTCTTGATCGTACCGTCCACGATGATTCTTCGCGTCTCGTCCTGATACGCCTTCGCGCCGTCCTGAAGTGCCATGACCGTATGCCCGGACGATACCAGAATATCACCCCGGCGCAGATACTCGTCGGAGCAGAGATACTTCCCGCCCGTCAGAAGCTCAAAGTGACCGGTCTTCGGCCAGTCGTGCATCATGCAGTACGTCGTGCAGCTGTTGCCGAACTTCCTGAAAAGATCCTTCAGCTCCTCGACGCCGCCAGAGACGGCGCAGAGCATCATGAACGCGCTGCAATCCGTCTCCACCGGCGTATCGATCCTGCCGAGGTCGAAATCGACGGTTTCAGCGGCTTTGTACGCCGTGTTCCGCCCGTCCATGTCATAGCCGATGTTCTTGTTTCTCACGCCGTCTTCGCACGCCTGCGCGGCTTTCTCGGCCTCCTGCGCATTCTTGAAGCGCAGGATACCCAGCCAGTGACCGTTATACCAGTTGGAGAAGTTCAGCTCCCGCCCGTTCTGGTTGCCCGGCTTCTGCCCGCGCCCGCCCGTCTCTCCGAGACTTGCCTGTCCGATCTTGATGCTCATGCGTCCTCGTCCTCCTGCGCGTCCCCCTGCGCGTCCTCCTGCGCGTCCTCCTGCGCGTCCTCCTGCGTCTCGCCTGCCATCTTGCCGCCCGCGTCGTCGACCGCCTTCTTGCCGGCCGCCAGCAGCTTCACCAGCCACGCAGGAACCTTTGCCCCCAGACTCACGCCATGCTCAGCTAAACTGCCCAGCTCCCCGATGATGTACCAGATAACCACCAACGGCCCGATGAGCGTCGTGTACTCAAACGGCAGCGCAATGCCAGGCACGTTATCGAGGATCATGCCAATCACCCAGTCTGCCATGACCGCCACAATGACAATCACGATCATGCCGCCCTTGTGCCATGCGCCTTCTCGCAGCTTCGCGCTCGACCACTCTCCGCGCTTCGCAGCCGCCGCAGAGCCGACCAACCAGTCTGCCAGCATGAGAAATACCCACGCCACAACCAGCCATCCGAACCAGCCCCAGAACGCCGTCAGCACCGCCAGCGCCGCCGTGATCCATGCCTTGATGTTCACCAGAATATTGTTTTCCATCCGTTGTTCCCTTCTTTCGTTTAGCCCAGATCGTTCGGGCTGCCCATAACGACCGCCCAGCTGCCCATCCACTGCCAGAACACATCCTCGGCGTGTCCCTTGAGCCGCCATTTCGAGGTCTGCCCGCCATCGTGGACGAAGAACATCGCCAGCATTTCCGTGTAGGACATGATGCCCAGGAACTCTGCATGGTTGCCGAGTTCCATGTAGTCGTTCGGCGCGGGCGTTGCGGTACACGCCAGACGGAACGGCGTTTTGCTGAAGAAGTCGATGATCTGATTTCGAACTTTGCCATCAAAGGATTTCAGGATGCTCGACTCATCCAGCACGACGCCCGAGAAGGTCTGCCCGGCGAACTTGTCCAGCCGCTCATAGTTCGTAATGTTGACACCGGGGCGCAGATCCTCCGCGCTCTGGCAGACTGTGACCGGCACGCCAAACTTCACACCCTCGGCGGCAGTCTGCGAGGCTACGGCGAGCGGCGCGAGAATCAGCACCATACCGCCCTGCGTCTTGATGATCTGGCTTGCCCATTCGAGCTGGATCGGGGTCTTGCCGAGCCCGCAGTCGGCAAAGACCGCCGCCCGCCCCTTCGCCAGCGCCCAGCGCACAATGTCCTTCTGGAACCGGTAGAGCTTCGGGTTCAGCTCGTCGAGCGATACTTGCAGGCTTGCGGCGTGGAGCGCCTGCGTACTCTTTTTCGTGATAAATGCTTCATAATCGATCATCCGTCTGCACCTTCGTTCTTCTCTGTGTGTTCCGCGATTTCACATGCGCAGGCGGCGTACCCCGCGAGATCCACATAGCTGTCGGCAGAATAATGCCCGCTCCGGATACGCGCTATCTTCAAAAGCGCCATCATCATCGCAACGTCCTTCGCCGTGAACATCGTGCCGCAGTAGATCGTCCAGAGCTTCGCAATCGTGCTGAAATTGTCCTCCGGGGTTCCGTAGTCACTGTCTCTGCCGCCGCAGACGCATTTCTCTGCCAGCCGTAAAACTTCAGCCCTTTTCATGCTTGACCTCCAGCAGCAGATAGCTGCGGTCGACCGGAGCCGCGAGCGCCGTTGTGGGCGCTTGCGCATCGGTTTCCAACTGGCGCAGATCGAAGCCGAGCCCTTTCAGATACTCTGCCGCCTGCTTCGCGTTCGCCATACCGCGGACGTTCCCCGCGACGGTTTCATAGGTCTTCTTGACCTTCCGCTCCAGCGTTTCATACTGGTTCCTCAGATTCTTGTCCATCTGCGTATCACGGATGACCTGCGCCATGAGGCAGTCGAAGGGCTGCGTATTGCTGAAAAAGATATGCCGCAAGGCATAGGGCAGTTCGCCGTAGCTGTAGTACGACGGTCCGATAAGGTCTTCGTGGTCTTTGTGGATTGCCTCCAGCTTGTCGAAGACCTCCTGCAAGAGCGGCAGAACGGATGCCGCAAGCTCCGGATATCCGGACTTCTCGATCTTCATCGCGAGCAGCCGCTCCTGTGCCGCCCGGTGCTGCTCTTTGACCTCTGCAAGCGCTTCGCGCTGCTTGCCATCCAGCCATTTCAGAAGCTGTACTTTCGTCATGCTTTGTCCTCCTGAATATCGCTGAAGTTCTCCGGATCGCGCTTCTTAAATTCCCGCAGCAGCGGAATCGCCACTTCACGCATCTGCGGATGCGCCGCCCGAGACGTGCGGAGCTGGAAGAAGTGCCGCCATTCTGCGAGGTTCGCCGTCATGACGATCTCCGTCTTCAGGCTGTTCGGCAGAACGCCCCGCGCCTCCTGCGGCGAGCATCCGAAGTCCAGCAGATCAAAATACGCCGTCTCTGCCCGCTTGCACGAATCCATCCAGATCTTGTAGCCGGGCGTGTGCCGCAGAGCCTTCGGCTCGATGACCGTGATCTCGCCGCCGAAGCGCCCGGCGGAGTAGTCGCAGTAGCGCGTGGATTCCTGGCAGTACGACGCCAGCCGATGCCGCACGATTTCGTGACTGATACCCCGGTCGACTGTGAACAGCACCGACACATCTTGATGCGCAAGCCGTGCCGAGGTGCAGAGGTGTTCGGGCCATTCGATGCCCGCCACAACTCCCGTGCCTTTAACGACGTCTGGGAGGAATTGCCCCAGTAGCCGCAGTAGAGGCTGTGGAGCATCGTGTCGCGCCACTGATAGAGCCAGCCGGGGGGATTCTGAATCCCGAAGAACCGGCTCAGACAGTACCACTCAAAAGCGGCGTTGTAGGCGTGCTTGAGCGTGTACGGGCTCATGCAGTGCTGCACGATCTCCGGGGGGATCTGCTCCCCCCGTGCCAGATCAATCACACGCGGCGGCGCACCGTCGAGACTGTAGCCGAAGAGCAGCACTTCAAACGCCGGGCTCTGCGCGTAGCGGTAAAGCCCCGTCTTGCTGATCTCTACGTCGGAATATGTCTCAATGTCGATAGACAGATGGTGCAGCCCGTCCATGCCTTACAGCCCCATGATCGGCATACCGTTCGGCTGATAGCCGCCCTGCTGCATCGGCTGCCCCGTGATCGGGTCGACCTGCGGATAGCCGTAGGCCGGCTGCGCAGCGGGCTGCTGCTCCTTTGTTTTATCTTCAGTCAACGGGATTTTCTCCTTCCTGCGCCGCTGCAGGGCATTTTTTCGGCCCGGAACACAGCAGCTAGATAGTGTACGTTCCCCTGTTCAAAAGGCCAACAGGGCCTGTACACAATACGCTCTCTTTTTTATTATACACTTTGCACGGTTTGAAACAAGCGCTTACATAAAATTTGGCTACTTTTTCACGCAGTTTTCACGAAAAAAGCGCTTCCATATCCGGCGGCAGCGGGCTTTCCACCGTGACCGTGCGCAGCTGCAAGGGCATTTCCACCCGGATGCCGTCCGGCAGCGGGGTGTACACAGGCACCGCAAAGCTCTGCCGGGCGCAGTGCAGCGCCTGCCGACCAATGCGCTCCCGGCTGCCGCCGTAAAGGTCGTCCCCGGCAAGCGGATGGCCGATGGACGCAAAATGCACCCGGATCTGGTGGGTGCGGCCGGTCACCGGCACACAGGCTGCAAGGCTAAGGCCGTTTTCTTCCTTTATAATAGTATACTCCGTGCGGCTGGGCTTGCCCTCGGGGGTGACGCAGCGCCCGATGATGCTGTCGCCCCTGCGGCCGATGGGCGCGTCGATCACGCCCGGCCCCAAGGGCAGTTCGCCCTCCACGATGGCGTAATAGAGCTTCTGCACGTTTTCTGCCAGGAGCGGCGCAGCATAGGTGTTGCGGGCCGCCAGCACAAGGCCGCTGGTGTCCTTGTCGATGCGG
>ERZ779861.4286-NODE-4286-length-10864-cov-5.850958_pt1 | contig 10864 bp, 19 predicted proteins | sample MGYA00511558_ERZ779861 | MGnify/ENA primary metagenome ERZ779861 (study PRJEB29588, sample SAMEA2163432) | human gut metagenome | biome: human gut; feature: human-associated habitat; material: faeces | place: Denmark | collected 2008/2010 ... | reverse complement strand
ACCGCGGCGCGGTCCGGCACGGTCCGGCGCGCCGGCACAGCGGCGATTCGGTCGAAAAGGTCGAGCGCATCCATCGGGAACGATTCTCCTTATTCCAGCTCGCCGAACTCGGCGAGGCGTTGTTCGATTTTGTGGGCTTCCGCCAGCAGCGCGGCGCGGGTCATCTGCAGCGTACCGGTGTCGGGGGCGTCCTGGTTCAATTCATAGGCCAGCGCGGCACCCAGGAGGCCGATGCCGGCGCGCAAACTGTGGGCGGCCTTCTGCGGGTCGCAGACCGCCTCCCTGAGCGCGCCCGAATCCAGCCGGCTGAATGTATCGAGCGCGTCGTCAAACCCCGGCAGAGAGGGCTGTTCGGGCCTTTCCTTCGGTTCCTCCTCCAGCCATGCGGCGACGGCGGCGCGGACTGCGCCGCGATCAAATTCGCCGATTGCCGGATGGTGGCTGAGAAAGGCGATCAACTGTGTTGCCGGAATCCGGGCGATCGCCAGTAAGTTGTCGAGATTCATGCCGATCAGCGTGCGGTATTGTTTTATAAAACACTGGTTTTTACGCAAACCGTTCAGCATATTTCCGACTTGGACAAGGTGACAACGGTAATTGGCGTTTTTCAATGACAGTTCATCGCGGCACCAGGCCGCCCACTCCGCGCCCCGCCGCGGTCCGAAACTCTCTTTCGCGGCGGCAACGATCATTCCGACCGCCGCCGGGCCGAGTTTCTCCGCCGCGACCATGCTCCGCCCGAGCGCCGCCAACTCACCCAAGCTCTCCGGCAATTCCCCGTCATTGAGTTGTTTTATAAAACAAGCCATACAGGTATTCAGGTCCGCCGCGTTCCCGCCGGCAGGCAGTTGTAACATGTCACAAGTATCGCTCATTGCTGTTCATCCCCTCTTGGCGTGTTCCACCGCCTTGTCGATCAGAGCCTTGGCGGTTTTGTAGAATGTACGCTCACCGGACACGCGTTCTACACCATCGATCTTTTCGCCGGAGGCGACCGCCCGTGAAATGGCGGTCGTATCGAGGGAGATTGTGATCTTCAGCAGGTCGTTTCGGCCGGCGAGTTTCAGACGTTCGAGGAGGGCCTCCTTGTCGCGGTAAATGGTACTCGTGACATCGCGCATCCCGTATTTCCCCCAGTCGGTAACGCGCGCCCGCGGCGAGTCGAACTCCCTCGCGTGCGCCTGGATGTACCCGTCAAGCCGCGCCGCCAGGTACCTGATCCGGCACTCTGCCGCCGCTTTCCGCGTTTCCCGCTCAGCCTTGATCCGGGCAATTCGGCATTCCGCGGCGGCTTTTTCAGCCTCCTCTGCGATTTCGAGCTGCGCGATCTCCGCCATGAGCTGGTCGGCGTCCTCGGCAGTCATCGCGAGATATTGACGATTGTCGCTGATCGTGGTTGGCATCGTCACGCCTCCTTTTCGCCTTTGAGCTTGAATACCGCGAGGAACTTTCGGGCGAGCTCGGCGTCGGCCTTGCCGGCGCGCAGAGCGGCAAACTCCGCGAACGTGCAATCGAGCAGCCGGAAAATCACGCCCGGCTGCACGTCGCATTGCAGAATCTCGGCGACCGCATCGGGAATGTTCGTGCAGCCGGCCCGGTCGATCACCTCCTGCAGGTCGGCGATCAGGGTGCGCTTCGCGCGTTCCTGTTCCTTGCTCGCGGCACTGTACGGCCCGGCGATCTTGGCCGGTCGGCCGCGGCGTTTGCCTTTGGCGGGGATGTCCGACTTGTCCGACGGGGGGGTGAGTTCCTCCTCAAGGCAGAACCGCGCCTCGTCGACGATGTCGAGCAGCTCGTGCATGGCCGGATGCTTGACGCCGGCGCGAAGCCCTTCGACCGCGACTTCGATCCGGGCGAAATAATACGCTTGTCTTTCCATAATGATCCTTTCTGCCCCCGGAGGGCGCTAATAGATGACCTCAAGGTCGTTAAAATCCTTGTCAACCTCCAGCCGTACCGGCTGCAGGTAATTGCTGACGCTTTGCTGGCTGACGCCGCAGAGTTTTGCCAGTTCCGCCTGCGACAGCTCCGGGCACTCATACGCGAGACGGATTACCCGCCAGCGGTCCGGCTGCGCGGCGGCGAATGTACAGAGAGCGATCGCATAGCGGTAAGTCCGGGAGGCGCAACCGGCCTCGAACCGGACGGGGATTGTCCGGAGCCACTCCGGGCATTCTCCGTCAAGCTCGCGGTCGGTGAAGTCCCCGGCGTCGCCGACTTCGGCTTGGGCAAGGTGGCGCATAATCGTCGTATGGCTGACCCCGCGGGCGACTGCCAGCTCCCGGTAGGAGAGTTCCGGCACCTCGAAAGCCATCCGGCAACTGCTCCAACGCGCCGGATCAGCGGCCGCGAAGTCGGCCAGCCGCAGCATCCGGCGGCAGGTGACCGTATCCGGGTAGTGCCTGACGTCCCCCCAACTCGACCGGTCGGCGGCGAGTTCGGAGAGGATTGCAAATTGTGAGAGCTTCTGCGGCATGTCAGCCCCTTCTCCTTTTGGCCGGTTTCAATTTGCCTTGAATCCGGGCCAGCATCTCGAAATCGGGAGTACTGAACGGCTCCGTGTCGCACCCCCATAGATGGTCGATCACGCGGCAGAGCAGCAGCCTCTCACGCCGGGTCAACCGGCGGCGGGGATTCGGCGGCACCGTCATCGGCAAATCGGCGGTCATCCGGGCAGCGGTCAGTTTGCGCATTTGATCCCCTCCGCCACAATCAGCCCGACGCCCATGAGCGCGAGCGCGGCCAGGATCACGGTGGCGGAAAACGCCCGCGCCGCGGCGCTGCGCCCCTGGGCGTCCCTGATCCCGGCCTCGCGGGCCAGCTTCTCAAAATTGATCATGCCACTTCCTTTCCTCGCCCGGATTCAGTTTTCTGAGCGTGTATGTTCTCGGTCGACTGCGCAGCGCGATCCGGCGTTCGATGTAATAAGCCGTCGCAAGGAGTGCGATATAGACGGCGAGAACAATCACCGCCGTATTGGCGACGATTGCGGCGATGTGCCGGATTACAGACAGTTCCATGTTACCGGCCCTCCAATGCTTCGCGGGCGGCACGGATTTCGTTAACCGCTTTTTGGGTGATGTCGAAAAACTCCTGCGCATCGGGATTCGTCTGATTCGCATGGACAAAGATATCAAGCTGGACAAGCGCATCATCGAGCAGCTTTTTCGCCTGCGCCATCTTGCCGAAAGCGGCGTTGAACGTTTCAAGTTTTGCAATATCAGCCATGATTACCGGCCCTCCGATTCAACCTGCGCGATTACGATACCGGCGAAGGCCGCGGCGTCCGCGGTACTGATCGGAATGGTTTCGACCGCTTCCGGCCGCATCGCCCACAGGACGCGGTCAATCGCCAGCGAGTAGCCGAAACCGACGCCCGCCCCGGTAAATCCCCGGATCATCGATGAAAGCTCGATGTTGCTGATTACCCGTCTTTCCATGTCTCAATTCTCCTTTGCTTGTCCTCCATGGCCCGACGGGCGGCGGAGGGTGGTTGTTTTGCGCCCCGGATGCTTGATTCCCGCGGGACATGAGATATTTTAAGAGGTGGAATAGCAGGCCGATGCCGAACCCGGTAATTACACCGGCCAGTATTGCGCCGCCGATAACAACCCAGATGGGAAGAGCGACAATGATTGCTTCCGCGGTCGGTTCCAATGTTTTACTCTCCTCTGTGATTGTCAAAGCTCGATGATGCCGAGCGGGTTGCCGCTGACTTGTCCGGCATTGTTTCGAGGAATGTTTGCCATTCCGCCTCACGACGCTTCAACGTCGTCTGCCAGTCCATGAGATCCGTGCGGATTCGCGGCAGCCATGTATTCGCGCAGCGGTTTCCTTTTTGGGCAAAGCCCCCCAGCAGCGCCGCCATCGCCCCGAGCATTTCGACCTGCTCGCGGGCAGCAATCAGCCTTTTTTTCAGGGTATCCGGATTCTCATCCCGTTTCTGGGTCCTGGCGGCGAAGTGAATGACGTCGACGATTCCGTCTTCACTCATCAGCCCGAGCATCTTCTCGAGTATTTCCAGCCCTGTCTTTTTATCCATGGTCTCATTCCTCCCTGCGGCTGTTGAATAACTGTTTGTCCGGCTGAGCAGGTTCGACCGGTACAGCAGGAGCGCATTCCAAAGTACCCGCCGCCAATCGTTTCCGCTCATCCGGAGCAGGATTGCGATTTCAAGTTCCGGGGGATGCGGCTCTTGCTGCTTTGCCCGTTTCTCAGTGGCCGTCATTCTGTTTCGCTCTCCCGCCGGTCGTCAAGTAACTGTTTTTCCACAGCGGCGAGCCGCCGGTGGAATGTTTGATCTTCGACGCACTTGTCGAGGCCGGAGGTGTCGCGAAGCAGGGCTTCGGCGCTGAACTTCGCCCGGCTGACCTCCTTGCCCTGGAACCAGACGCACACGACCGTGCCGTCGCCGACCCGGTCGACCGTCATCAGCGGTCCGCCCGAACGCAACCGCACCGCGTCGCCGCGGGAAAATGGCGCCTCCGCTTTCTCCGACAAGAGGCGTGCGGTTATCCAGCTGAATCCAAATCCTGCCAGCAGAAAAAAGGGGAACGTGTAGAAGATTATGTTTTGTGCGCCCATGTCTCAATTCTCCTTTGCTTGTCCTCCGCAGCCCGGCGGGCGGCGGAGGGTGGCTGTTAAAGCTCGATGATGTCGAGCGGGTTGCGATTTAATGTGACGCCGTTATCTCCGGCTCTTCCATCAAATCCTGCCAGGTATGGCCGGGAAAAGCTACTGCGAACTTCATCGCTGTGCGCGGGGTGCGCACACCGCGAACTTCGGCATCATGTACGGTCGAAGGGGTTACCCCGACCTTTTCCGCGACCTCTCGCAGTTTTAGCCCGGTGGCCTTCCGCAAGCATTTCAGTCGTGTCATTGTGTCCTCCTTTATCGTTCTGCTCAATAAATTATATCGTTTAAAACGAGTTTTCAAATCGTTTTCCGCGATTTTTACGAGAAAAACTTGAAATAAAATCGAAAGGACGGTATTTTTACGAGAAAAACCGTAAAGAAAGGGGCGAAATGATTGAGGAAAACGAAATTCTAGAGGCCCTGAAAGAGCTTTATCGACGCGAGAAAACACAAAAAGCGTTGGCGGAGCTGGCGGGTATCACGCAAAGTACGATTAACGCTTATTTGAGCGGCAAGGCAAAAATCGAAAATATGCCGGTCGGGGTGTTTCTGAAATTGTTCAGAAACATGAAGATTGATTATTTTGGCACTACCAGCGGCAACTCCGAAGCAGACCTGCGGCGGGCAATGTATCTCAAGATTTATGACGCCTTGACTCCCAAAGAACAGATGCAGTGTCTGGCTATGGTAATAGCCAATTTCCCCGAAAAAATCAGGGAAGAAACAAAAAGATGAGCAAAAGACTTTTTAGCCTGAATGATGTTATAATTTGTAAAAAATACGTTAACTTCTGATATCTTATCTGCAATAAAAGAAATGGATATTTCAGTAAGTACACTTTTAGGTTTCGGCACATACGGCATTTTGGCGGGAATTATTGTCGTCATTATACGAGGATATCTAAGATGGCATCAGCGCTTTGTTCAATTTAGAGAGGCGTTTAAAGAAACCTTACGCGAGGTAAATAGAGCCGCCCATCAAGAAAATTGGAGCCATGCAGTTTTGCTTCTACATAGAAAATATGATTCCCATTTAGCTATTATGCAGCTTTTTACGGATGAGCAAAAACAACTCATTATTAATGAAATTTATAGGATCCAAAGCGCCTGCGCTAATAAAGACAAAGAAAAAGTAACGCATTTGACTTGCAGCCTATCCGCAGGATTCGATGTCTTTTGTTATCAACCATTTCGTCAAATGTTTCTTTGTCCAACAGAATTTTTAAAAACACTTTTTATGGTAAAGCGCGAAAGGCTTTAATCATTTCCCACCGATAACCGTGTAATCATTGCCCTCCGTCAACTTGCCGGGGTCGAAGCGGTACCGCGGCGGTTGCGGCGGCCAGTTCCTGAAATACCAGGCCAACAGCCGCCGGACCGCGTCCGCATCCATGCAGGCGGGCGGTTCGACCGTGGCGACGGTTCCGCCGTAGGTGGTTCCGGTTTCGACCTCGTCCAGCTTCGGCTTCCCATAACGCTCCCACCGGCGCGCCGCGCAGTTGACCGCGTCGGCGGCGCTGAAGCCGTGCAGCTTAACAATAGCGAGCTGCCGCCGCAGCTCCGGCCCGATTCGTAATTTCATGCTTGCCTCCTGTCAGACTTGTCGGACCTGTCCGACCGGTCCGATGCGTCTTTACTATGTAGCAACTTTTTAAAAATGTCAATGCTGCTTATGTAGCAAATCTGATTTTTTATGATTGCTTCACGCCGGAACCATGTTACAACCTATTATATTAATATTCAACAAGTTGAATATTAAAAATCGAAATTCGTTGGTAAAAACGGCCTTTTCGCCCCATATATAGAGGGGGCTGTTTTCCCCTCTCCGGGTCGTGGTTGTCCCGGAATTCCCCGAAAAGTTGCCACCCTTCCTCCTTCGCCGAGGCTGCGGAGGACAAGTCGGGCTTGTCATCCACAGCGCTTGCGCGACGGATGATACTTTCCGGGGGCCCCGCTCTCTAAAGAGATCGTGCCCGGCACTGCGTGTCGTGCTCGTCTCCGGCCGTCCGCTTGCTCCGCAATGCTCCGGCCTGCGAGAAAGGCGGGGTTTATCTCCCTGGCGCGGGCGACGTTCTCCCACCCGCGCCGGCCTTTTATCGCAATCACCGCCGGGCTCTGTCGGCCAACCGGCAAAAACCATGACCGAACGCAGCCCCGAGTACGGGGTTTTCTCCGGGCGAATCGGAGAAAACTTTTACGAAAACCCACAGGAGCGGCTTCCGGCGGAAGTGTACCGGTGACAAGTACACAGTCACCGCCGCCGGGAGCCCTGATTTTTTACATGTTAAACCCGAACAACAGGGGCGGCCGTGAACGAATTTATCTACCAAACCTTGACCGTGACCGGCGGGCTTTCCGGCGTCGCCGCGCTGATTGTAACCTGGTGTGTACTGAAAGTAATCGGCCAGGAGAAGGCGCAGCGCGAAGCCGACCGCCGGGAGCGCAACGCACTCGTGCAAAAACTGGAACGGCTTGAAAATGAAAAGTTTGCCTCCCTCCAGAAGAAGTTGGAGGATCATCTTGCAGAGGATAAGCCGGGCGAGGTTGCGCTTCAATTCCGCCATCTGAACGGAACTTTGCTCAAGCTCGGCGACAAGCTCGACAAGGTCGCCGAGGACGTAACCACGCTGAAAGCGGAAAGCAAAGAAAACAAAGACTTTACGAAAAATTTATACAACAGTATGCAAAAATTGCGTGAGGAGGTATACCGTGACAAATAAACGCTTGTTCCGCCTGCGCCGGGCGCTCCTGGCGGCGCTGCTTGAATATTCGAGCTATCAGGACCTCGATACGGTTATGCTGCATCCGGTCGTGATCGGTGAAAACGCTTCGCCGGAAGAGCTGCGCGTCGAATGGCGCAACCTGACCGAGTGGGGCATGATCGAGCCGCTGGCGGGCTATCAGGGGGCGGTCTGCCGTCTGACCGCCGCAACCCGGCGAACGATGGAGGAGACCGGCAACGCGCCGCGAGACTCCCGGCTTTACGGCTTCGAGGTGCAGTAATGGGCGGGCCGCGGAATAATCTGACCTGGCATCCGTCGAAGGTCCGCTATCGGGTCTATGCGCTGCACTATGAGGGTTACTCCGCGGCGCAGATCAACGCCGATCCGGCTGTTGCGGCCAGCGTGGCCAAGACCGGCTACCGGCTGCACAACAACACGCTTGCCGCCGCCTGGCGCAGCGCCGAATACAAACGCTATGCCGCCGGGCGCGATAAAACGTTCGCGGCAGTCGAGGGCGCGCAGATCGCGCAACGGGTGCTGGAGGACGTCGGGGCGCTTTCGAGCGTGACCGACGTAGCGCGCTACGAGCTGGCGCGCGAAATCCGCGAGCTGATCGGGGCCGCCCCGGACGAAGGCGAAAGCGCCGTCGAACGGGTCGAACGGCTGACCCGCAGTCTGGCGACCGTGATGCGCGACGAAACCGCGCGGCTCAAGGCCGAGAACGCGGAGCTCAAAGCGCAGATCGCGGAGCTGGAGGCCAAACTGGCTGGTGTCGGGCGGAACACTTCAAAGGGCATCACCGAAGAAACCTTGCGCGAGGTTGAGGAAAGGATCGGGCTGCTGTAATGGGACGTGCGAAAATCATTCCGCAGAAAGACACCCTGTTTCTGCCCTATCAGGAACGGTGGATCAGGGACCGCAGCCGGATCAAATTCATGGAAAAATCCCGGCAAATCGGCATCTCCTGGTGTTCGTCTTATGACCTCGACCGGGAGCACTCGAAATCCGATGCGCGGCTCGACGGTTGGATATCCAGCCGGGACGATATCCAGGCCCGGCTGTTTCTCGAGGATTGCCGGAAATTCGCGGATATCCTGCAGGTCGCAGCGGAGGATTTGGGCGAGCAGGTGGTCGATCCGGAAAAGGGCGTGACCAGCTACGTCCTGCGGTTTGCCAACGGGATCAGGATTCATTCGATGTCAAGCAATCCCGACGCCCAGGCCGGCAAACGCGGGACCCGGCTGCTGGATGAGTTCGCGCTGCACAAGGACCCGCGCAAGCTCTACAGCATCGCCTATCACGGCATCACCTGGGGCGGCCAGCTTGCCGCAGTCTCCACCCATCGCGGCAGCGGTAATTTCTTCAATGAAATCATCCGCGAAATCAAGGAAAAAGGCAATCCGAAAGGGATCAGCCTTCACACCGTCACGCTGGTCAATGCGCTGGACGACGGCTTTCTGTACAAGCTGCAAAGCAAGCTGCCGACGGACGATCCGCGGCAGGAGATGGATGAAGCCGACTATTACAATTTCATCCGCAACGGCTGCGCGGATGAGGAGAGTTTCCTGCAGGAATGTATGTGCGTTCCGGCGGACGACAATTCGGCATTTCTGACGTATGACCTGATCGCGGGTTGCGAATATGAGCAGACGCCTGCCCATTTGACCGATACGGATGATTTGTCCGACCTTGCCGCCGCCGGGACTCTTTACGTTGGCGTCGACCTCGGCCGAGAACACGACCTGACGGTGATCTGGATCAACGAATACGCCGGGGAGCGGCATTTGTGCCGGCGGCTGATCACGCTGGAAAAGGTCGACTTCACCCGGCAGGAGGAAATTTTGTATTCGTTCCTGGAGCTGCCGAACATGCGGCGCTGCTGCATCGACGCTTCGGGCATGGGCATCCAGTTCGCGGAGCGGGCGGCGCGGCGTTTCGGCAAATACCGGGTCGAGGGCGTCAAGTTCTCGGCCCCGGTCAAGGAGGAACTGGCGTATCCGTTCCGGGCGGCGTTCGAGGACGGCAATCTGCGCATACCGTTTGACCGAAAACTTCGCGCCGATCTGCGGGCGGTCAAAAAGGAGACCACCGCGGCGGGAAACATCCGGTTTGCCGCCGACCGCGGCGAGAACGGCCACAGCGACCGCTTCTGGGCGGGCGCGCTGGCGATTCACGCGAGAGGGAATGGGGATGGCGGCCCGGTTTTTGCCGCTCCGGCGTCGGCCGGGCGCGAGGAGCGGGAATTCCGCATAACCGCGGCGGACGAGGATGACGGCGACCGCAACGAAACCGCTAGAATGGGAGGCTATTAAATGATTCTCGACCAATACGGCCGCCCTCTGGAGGAGGCCATGCCGGCGATGCCGGCCGCCGGTCAATTCGTGATCGCGGAACCCGATTACGACCGCCGGGCGCGCGATGTCAGCTATGACCTGACCCCGGCGGACGTCGACCGGATTCTCAGAATCGCGAACACCGGCGACTGTCGCGAGCAGTCCGAGCTCGCGCTCGAGCTCGGAGAAAAGAACTGGGAAATTCTGCACAATCTCGAGACCCGGCGCAACGCCCTGCTCGGCTGCGGATTCGATATCCGGCCCGGTGACGACTCGGACGCGGCGAAATACGCTGCGGACGGTTTCCGCAAGGCGCTCGAGGCGGTCGATTTTTACGAGCTGCGCGAGCATCTGATGAAGGTTCTGCTGCCGGGTTTCGCGGTGGCGGAGATCATCTGGAAGCCCGGCGGCCGCCTCGGCGGTTTCGGGTTGATCGAGCAGCCTGCTTTCACGTTCCGCAACAGCCTCGAGCCCCTGCTCGTGACGCGGGACAACAGCCGGGGGATTCCGCTGGCTCGCGGCAAGTACCTGACCCACTACTACCGCCCGAACCGGACCGACCCGGCGCGCGGCGGGCTGATCCGCCCGTTGGCGTGGATGAGCGTTATGCACTCGCTGCCATTGAAGGACGCTTTGAGCTTTACCGAGCGTTACGGCATGCCGTTCGTCGTCGCGAAAGTCGACGGCACAACCGGCGAATCGGAGCGACGAAAGCTGATCCGGCTGATTCGGAATTTCGGCCCGAACGGCGGCGGAGTCATTTCGCGCTCGGCGGAGCTCGAACTTGTTTCGAGCGGCGATAGTACAGGCATGGTTTATTTTCGTTTGCTCTCCTACCTCGCCGCGGGGATCGCGAAGCTGCTGCTCGGCCAGACTGCCAGTTCGGGCGATTCCTCCGGGCTCTCGAAGGGAGACGCGCAGAGTCAGGTCCGGCAGGACATCATGCAGGCGGACGGTCGGCGGCTCGACGCGACGCTGAATTCGCAGCTTTCGCGCCTCTGGACGACATTCAACCGGGGCGCGGACGTGCCGGCTCCGGAGATTCACCACGAGACCGAATCGCCGGAGGACGACGCGGCGGACGCGGCCGTGCTGGCGACGCTTTACAACGCCGGATTCGAGGCGGACCCGGAGGAGGTGAGCAAGCGCTTCGGCTACACGCTGCGCCGCCGCG
>ERZ779861.4278-NODE-4278-length-10879-cov-3.931541_pt1 | contig 10879 bp, 9 predicted proteins | sample MGYA00511558_ERZ779861 | MGnify/ENA primary metagenome ERZ779861 (study PRJEB29588, sample SAMEA2163432) | human gut metagenome | biome: human gut; feature: human-associated habitat; material: faeces | place: Denmark | collected 2008/2010 ... | reverse complement strand
CAGCCTGTGCCAGAAAACTGGCAGAGGAAGCCGGAAAGAAAGTTCTTGTGATTGAGAGACGAAGCCATATTGGAGGAAACTGTTATGATGTTTCGGATGAATATGGCATTTTAATCCATGAGTATGGTCCGCATATTTTCCATACAGGTCTGGAAGAAGTTTATGAATATTTATCTGGATTTACGGAATGGTATCCTTTCGGACATGAAGTGGTAGCAAAAGTGGGGGACAAGCTGATCCCGGTTCCATTTAACTTAAATACGCTGCACATGGTCTATGATAAGGAAAAAGCAGATCTTCTGGAGAAAAAACTGATCGAAGCTTACGGTGAGGGAAGCCGTGTGCCGATCATGAAACTTCGTGAGAATGATGATCCGGATATCCGTGAGATCGCACAGTATGTCTATGAGAATGTATTTTTGAAATATACCATGAAACAGTGGGGACAGAAGCCGGAAGAGATCAGTCCGGAAGTGACAGGAAGAGTGCCGGTGCTGATCTCTTATGACAACCGCTATTTTCAGGACAAATATCAGGGTGTGCCAAAGGATGGCTTCACACCGATGTTTGAGCATATGTTAGATCATGAGAACATAGAAGTTGTTCTGGATACAGACTGCAGGGATGTCTTAAAGTTTACAGGGAATGAGATCCTTTTTGAGGGAAAACCATTTGAGGGAGATGTCATTTACACAGGAGCGCTGGATGAGCTTTTTGATTGTAAATTCGGCAGACTGCCATATCGTTCGCTGGATTTCCATTTTGAGCATTATGATGAGGAGTCTTATCAGGGACACAGCGTGGTCAACTACACGGTAAGCGAAGATTACACCCGCATTACGGAGTTTAAATTTCTGACAGGACAGAAAAATACAGAAGGAACTACGATTGTAAAAGAATATCCGTTTGCATATACGGGTGCGGCGGGCGAGATTCCCTACTACGCGATTTTAAATGAGGAAAATCAGGCACTTTACGGGAAATACAGGGCGCTCACAGCAGGACTGCCGAAGTTCCATTTATTAGGCAGGCTTGCAGAATACAAATATTACAATATTGATGCCATGACGAAAAAAGCCATGGAACTGGCAGATGCCATTATGAATCAGTAGGAAAGGTTATCATTATGAAGTTACTTACATTTGCAATTCCATCTTATAATTCGCAGGATTATATGGAACACTGCATCCTGTCTCTGCTTCCGGGTGGGGATGATGTTGAGATTTTGATCGTGGATGACGGATCCAAGGACCGCACCGCAGAGATCGCAGACGAGTACGAGAGAAAATATCCGGGAATCGTGCGTGCCATTCATCAGGAAAATGGAGGGCACGGAGAGGCCGTGAATGCCGGGATCCGCAATGCCACAGGACTTTTCTTCAAGGTTGTGGACAGTGACGACTGGGTGGATTACGAAGCCTATATGAAGATTTTAAAAAAATTGCGTGAACTTGCTGGTGGAGATACCGTGCTGGATATGTTCATTGCAAATTATGTTTATGAAAAAGAGGGTGTACGGCACAAAAAAATCATGCGCTATTCTTCCCTGCCGCAGGATAAGATTTTTACATGGAATGAGGCAGGAAGATTCCACAAGGGACAGTACATTCTGATGCATTCTGTCATTTACCGTACACAGCTTCTGCGGGAATGTGGGCTTGAACTGCCAAAACATACTTTTTATGTGGATAACATTTATGTGTACAAGCCATTGCCAAGCGTAAAGCATATGTACTATATGGATGTTGATTTTTACCGTTACTTCATTGGACGTGATGATCAGTCCGTCAATGAAAAAGTGATGATCGGTCGTATTGACCAGCAGATCAAGGTGAATAAGATCATGATCGATGAGTTTGATCTCTGGAAGATCCCGAATCCAAAACTACGTCATTATATGTTTAATTATCTTGAGATCATCACAGTAATCTCAACGATCATGCTGATCCGCTCCGGCACAGAGGAGAATCTTGAGAAAAAACGTGAGTTATGGAAATATATCAAAGACCATGATATCCGTCTGTTCCACCATTTGAGAAACGGTATTATGGGAAATGCGATGAACCTTCCGGGAAGAGGCGGAAGAAAGATTTCAGTTGCAGCTTACAAACTTTCACAGAAAATTGTTGGATTTAACTAAGGATATGGTGATCAGGTATGTACGTTAGACGGTCAAATATGGAAGATATACCGGCAATGATGGAGTTATATGCGCAGGCAAGGGTTTTTATGCGTGAAAATGGAAATCCAAACCAGTGGGATGAAAATTATCCATCGAGAGAGTTGTTGGAAAAGGATATTGCCTTTGGAAACAGCTACATTGTAGAAGATGATGAGAAGAACCTTGCAGCAACATTTGCTTTTATAAAAGGTGAGGACCCGACTTATTATGGGATTGAGAATGGAGCATGGCTGAATCATGAGCCATATGGAACCATTCACAGACTTGCGGGAAATACTTCTTATCATGGAATTGCCAGTGGATGTATTAGCTGGTGTAAGAGCCAGATTGGAAATCTGAGAGCAGACACCCATGAGGATAATAAAATCATGCAGCATTTGTTGGAAAAGAATGGATTCGTGCGATGTGGGATCATTCATCTTGCGAATGGTGCGCCAAGAATCGCTTATCAGTTTGCCGGAGACAGCGCAGACTACTGGAGTGTGAGGGAAGTTCCTTCCGGTGGACGTGGCTTCGGGATTGCTTCCATGGTACTTGGCATTATCGCACTGGTATTATTCTTTTCCTTTGTGAATATCCCACTTGCGATCCTCGCCATTATCTTTGGAATTATCCAGTTGATGAGAAAAGCGCCAAAAGGGATGGCAATCTCAGGGATCGTCATGGGCATAAGCTCACTTTTTCTGTTAGTGATTTTCTGGGCTTGTATGTTTGTGTCAGATGCCAGAACAGAAAGCACGGATAGCAGCACTTACTATTATGAAGGTTCAGAAAATGATGATGCTTCCGATGATTATTATGACGGCTTGTATGAGGGGTATCAGCAGGGATACAAAGATGGCTATTATGATGGCTACTATGGCTATACGCCGGATGAAGATTTTTATGATTATACACCGGATGATGGTTTCTTTGGTTATCTTCCAAATGATGATTCTTATAATTTTCATGAGAAGAACGGCATATATTATTAATAAAGAAATGACAGCCGGGGAATCCGTTTGAGACAGAAAAGCAATGGAAAACAACAATTCATTATAAAAAGAGCAGCAGGATTTCTGCTGCTTATTTTTGCATTTACAGGGATCATTGGTATAGGCGTGGAAAAAAAGGACAATAAGATAAGAGCAGACAGTGGGATGGAGACAGAGAGAATGGCAGAAGAGAACACGAAAGCAGCATCAGGAAAAATCAAAGAAGAGGAAGTTAAGAAAGTGGCTTTGACATTTGATGATGGACCAAATCCGGATCATACGGAGACACTTTTGGAAGGCTTGAAAGAGCGGAATGTGAAGGCAACTTTTTTTCTTCTGGGTGCGGAGTGTAAAAAATATCCCGAGATCGTGAAGAAAATCCATGCAGACGGACATCTCATCGGCGTTCATTCCTATGAACATGTGAATCTTTCCAATCTCACGGATCAGGCGGCGATGGAGCAGGTGGACAAAACAGACCAGATTATTTTTGGACTGACCGGAGAACATGCGCAGTATATCAGACCGCCTTACGGCTGCTGGAAATGTAATCTCGATTATGAGACAAAAATGATCGAGGTGCTGTGGGACGTCGATCCGCTCGACTGGAAGACAGATAATTCCAGCGTCATTGCAAAGCGTGTCATGGATAAAGTGCAGGAAAATGATATCATTCTGCTGCATGATGCCTCGGATTCATCCGTAAATGCAGCGTTTCTGATTATTGATGAATTGCAGGGAGAGGGATATTTGTTTGTGACGGTCGAGGAACTGATACTGGAATAATTTACAAATGTAAAATGCTATGATAACAGAAACAGAGGTAACACAATGTATATTGTGTTACCTCTGTTTTGCGTTCCGGAATCATGTGGCCACATTGATCACAATGCATATTGTTCAGATATTTTATTGGAAGGAAAATCCTGTCCCTTATAAACAGATTTTGCGGAAAACCTCATCCCTGTCATCCTGCTCGATCCCAAGATAACGTTTGGTGATGTCAAAAGAGGAATGATGATAAATCTCCATGAGAAGTACCGGTGGAACTCCCTGCTTCCACGCATAATAGCCAAATGTTTTCCGTAAGGAATGTGGGCTGATCACGCCGCTTAGTCCGCTGTTTTCTGCCGCCTTGCGGATAATCCGGTAAGCCTGCACCCTTGAGATTGGATCTGCGTCTTTTCCACAGAAAAGATACGCATCCCCGCTGATCTCAAAACTGCGTCCAGACGCTAAAAACTGATAGTATTTTTGCAGCTGGACAGTTATTTTTTCATTCAGATAAATATTCGATGCTTTTCCGGTCTTTGCCTCCACAAGAAGCAGATGTTCTCTTACGCTCCGGTTTTCTAAGTCATATACCTGCTTCCACTGTAAAGAAAGAAGATCCGAAATCCTTAATGCGGTATTCAGCCCCATCGTAAGCAGCAGTTGATTTCTCGGATGATACTGTACCTGTTCATAAAAGTTCATAAAATCTTTCAGTTCCTGTTCTGAGCGGATTGGCTGAGCTGTGTTCATATTTTTTCTCCTCACATACTTGAATAAATTTTTTTGAAAAAGGGGTTAAGTAATGGAAACTCTGTCCGATATATAAAGCAAGAAACAGAGGTAACACAATATACAATGTGTTACCAGTATCTGAAACGGATGGAGTACCGTTTTTAATATACGCAGTATTTATGGAAAAATACAAAGCCACATGGAGGTTACAATGCTTAAATTATCTTTAAAACCGGGAGAATACATTGATATAGGAGAAAATATCCGTGTCGTTTTTTCCGGCGGTTCTGCAAATAACATTCATCTTCTTGTAGACGCACCACGCGAATACAACATTGTGCGCAGTAATTCCATGAAGCAAAAGGACAAAAAAGAATACTATCGTGAGCAGACAATCTCTGAGGAAGCAAAGCGTGAGATTGCAGGAATCTTAATGCGTGAGAAGCACGCAGCTTCTGAGATAACGGACAGAGCGGCTGCAAAAAAAGCCATTTACACAGTCAGCCACAGACGGTAATAATGCCATGCTAACCTAGGGGCGTGGTTTATTATACAGGCACTTTGTGCCAAAATCCTGATTTTTTTTTCAGGGAAAAGGGAATGGAATCCCGAAAATAAAAATTATTTTAGCGGCAGAAAGACCGCAACACACGGAGGTAAAAAATTATGGTAGTACAACACAACATGCAGGCAATGAACGCCAACAGAATGTTAAACATCACAACAGGACAGCAGGCAAAATCCACAGAGAAGTTATCTTCTGGTTACAGAATCAACCGTGCAGCAGATGATGCAGCAGGATTAACAATTTCTGAGAAAATGAGAAAACAGATCCGTGGTCTTGATCAGGCTTCCACCAACGCTCAGGACGGTGTTTCTTCTGTACAGACAGCAGAGGGTGCTTTGACAGAAGTTCACTCTATGTTACAGAGAATGAACGAGTTAGCAGTTCAGGCTTCCAATGGAACAAACTCTGAGGATGACCGTCAGGCAATCCAGGATGAGATCTCCCAGTTAACAACTGAGATCGATCGTGTTGCAGAGACAACAAAATTCAACGAGATTTACCTTTTAAAAGGAGATAAATCCGGTACAACAAAAACAAACACACTTGCAGCACATGACGCTGGTCTTGCAGGTAAATTAAGTGAAAGTGTTGATGGAAAAACAACATTCACAGCAGATGCTTTAAAAGTAGGAAGCAGTGTAAAAATTGCTGGTACAGAATATAAAATTGTTGGTTCCGCAGACGCTACTGATTATACAGATGCAAAAACCTATGATGGTGCAAAAGCTGCTGGTGATAAGATCATCCGAGGAGACAAGACTTACACATATGATGCTGGTGCTTGGAAAGATGAAGCAGGTGCCACACAGAATAATTTTAAAGCTGTTGCCGGAGATACACTCATAACCAAGGCTACTGGAAAAACAACCACTATTATGGGTGATGGGAATGAAACCTATACAGCAGCCACAATGACTGCAGTTGAGAATGCAATTAAAGTTCTTGGTGATACTAAAAAAGTAACGATTAATGGAAATGATTATACTATAGGAACATCAACAAAACCTGACGGATCTGCGTATACGGCAGATGACATTGCAGCACTTGTAAAAGAGGGTGATTTAGTCCAGTTAGAAGGTGGAGCTAAAAATTTTGTACTCCCGGCAGGTGCTAAGAACGAGAACGAAATCTCTCTGAACGATGCTTATGCAAAGATGGCTGATGAACTCGGAAAGGCAAGTTCTATTGGAGCTGACAAGGCTGCAACAGTTAAAAATAACGGAGACGGTACATTTGAGATCACTCAGGGTACAGTTAACGTAAAGAAATCACTTTCTTTCAGCTTGCACGTAGGCGCAGATGCAGATGCTACAAATAAGATTAACGTTAATATCGAAGCAATGAGCGCAGCAGGACTTGGAATCAAAGGATTAAGCGTAAAAGATGATTCCGGTGTAGCAGCAACATATGCAATCGACGCAATCGCAGATGCAGTAGCAAAAGTTTCTTCCCAGCGTTCCGCTCTCGGTGCTGTTCAGAACAGATTAGAGCATACGATCGACAACTTAGATAACGTTGTTGAGAACACAACATCTGCTGAATCCCGTATCCGTGATACAGATATGGCTGAAGAGATGGTTAACTACAGCAAGAACAACATTCTTGCACAGGCAGGTCAGTCTATGCTTGCACAGGCAAACCAGTCTACACAGGGTGTTCTTTCTCTGTTACAGTAATTACAGATACCATAACACAAACAACAACAAAAAGCCTGGTCGCATCAGCGGTCAGGCTTTTTTGTCGTTGGTGCGCCCGGCGTCGCACGTTTCTAAGTATGAAGGACATGCCGTCAGTCTGTGCACGTCAATTATTGAAACCGCCGTGTACCGAACGGTACGCACGGTGGTGTGACAGGACGGCGGTTAGTCACGTCTCCTACTCGATTATTCGGAATGAACAGTAATATATTTTTGTTTCCGACTGCTTGGCTTATCTGGAATAGTCATTTTAAGCTGACCACTTGCCAGTAGAGGATTCAAATATTTTCTTGTAAAATAAGTGAGATTTCGATAACCAATAAACGAGCAAATTTCTTGTTTGCTTTTTTCTGTTATACAAAAATCCAAGACTGCGTGTGTTATATATTTCTGAATATCCAGGCAGTTTTTCAGTTTCACTGACGATTTTGCGTAGACCACTTCCACGGCGTTCCATGTATTTCATGCGGTGGAACAGGTCAGCAATCACAGAGTTCCGCCGATTCCATTAGAAAAGGAACTGACACTTTTTAACCAGCCTTTGGGTTTCTTTATATTATACCCATAAGGAACGTTTATTTCAATGATAGGCACAAAGAGTTCAGAGAAAATATTTTGGATAGTGGAGGATGTTCTGCAGTGCTATAGCTGCAACTTTTTTACCTCGTCCAGTGAAAGACCTGAAAATATGGAAATGTCTTCCGGGGATAGTTTATTTGATTTTAACATTCGTTTAGCAGATTCAATAGAAGATTGAAGAGCAGCGTGTTTTTGACCTTCAAGAAATCCTGCCTCGCGTCCAGCTTCAAATTCAGCCTTTCTAAGCTTCTTTTCTTCTTCCTCTTTATCATATTCAAATATACTCATACTGATAACCTCCGCGCGGTTTTTTCGAAGAAAATCCGCAAGAATATTATTTTTAATACAATCATCTACGGCATGATTGATGGCAGTATTTAAGTCCATTGTCGATTTGTTCTGACGTACCTGTGCGACAAATTGTGAATATTCCCTTAAAGTCTGGCAATGTTCCATCAGATTATAATTATGCCCTTCATTAACATTAAAAGTTTTTACCACGAGTTCTAAATTTGGTTCGCCGTGAAGATTTTCATATGCGTCCGAAAGTCTGCTAACTGAGAAATCTGGAAATGGTTCAATACCATTATAAAACACAATAAAGTTTGGCGCAGGAATTTTTTGCGGCGTAGATGCATATAGGGACGATTTGTCGATCAGTTTTTGGTATTCACTCGAAATATAAAATAAATCTCTGAGTGGAATGTTTGGGTTAATGGTAGACTGATGTTCATATAATGATACATTTGTGTCCATGATAAAAGACAGATCATTTTTAATTCCCATGTAAACTGCATTTTCTAAAGTTACAATTTCCAGATCATCCGGGTTTTGGTAATTTGTTTCATTCACTGCATTGTATAGTGAAAGCAGATGCTTTTTATCGGAAAAAAGCATACGAAATACCGTATCTTTGTGTTTCTGGTTTGCCACTGGACGGACAATCTGATTATTTTTGTGTCGAATTTGTTTCTTTCGTGCCATAAATAATTCCTTTCGTGTAGCTGGTGTGTTGTAGAAAAAGTTACAACAAATAAATGGTGCAGGAGAAACCACACTCTTTTTACATCTCCTGCTTTTAAATTAGTAACGGGATTTTAAAAGCATAGATACAAAAAGCGGTGTACTCCCCAAAATGGTACACGCATAAGAATATTAATGACAGAAATGTGTCACACAGACTTTACAATCGCAGACTGCAATGAAGGGGAAACGGTCTGGCGACTGTTGATATATGCTTTGCCACATTGTAACATTTATAAACATGCGGATGCAAGCAGATTTTTATACTATTTTTATTTGTTGGAATACGATATAATATAAAGTGATCATAGGTTTACACTTTCTGGCCATTAGAGCACAAAAAGGAGAAAAATAACATGGCAGGTCTTGTTTTTAAAATTACAATAGAAGATACCCATCCACCAGTGTGGAGAAGAATTATATTCCCGGAGCAGGCAAGTTTTCAGGATTTGCATGATGTAATACAGACAGCTTTTGGCTGGGATGATGATCATTTACATATATTCAAAAAACAATGGAAGATTACAATGAAGATTTTGCAACGGTTTTAAAGGTGAAAGGGGAGAACTTTGAAGAAGATACAGGCGGAATCTGGTATGATGTTCATCAGACACAAGCATATAATATTGATACAGTGAATGCAAAGCTTGCAGGGATGCATTTTACAAAAGTTTCCATGGCAGAAAGAGACCGGAAAATGGTGAAACATATTTTTGAAATGAAGGAAAATTATAATAAATTCAGGCAATTATTCCGCCAACAGGCAGAAGATTTGTTGAAGAAACTGGATAAACAGGCAGAAGAAAAACAAAAGTCAGTGATGCACGATATGATGGATGAATGGAGCTGCTTTTGCAAAGGGCAGGATAAGGCTTTTGTTTGTCGGAGAGCTCCACAAAAAACAAGTAGGGAAATGTTTATGTGCTTGACAGAGAAAGAAGCTTCCGATTACGCAAAGCATTTAAAAATATCTGAGGACGAATTAGCTGGCAGGGAAGTCAGGGATGTAGTAGCTGAGACATTAAGACTACATCCGGAATATTATCTTTATGTGTTCGACAAGCATGATATTACACAATTACAAAAATTCCAAAAGTTTGAAGAAAATAAAAAATATCAGATGGCATTTGATACGGTAGGGAGAGCAATTGCCCTTGGTCTGTTAAGTGTGAAAGCACCGGAAGGAACGCAGGCAGCATATCTGTTTCCAGCATCTGATTTTGATGAAATTTTTTCTTCGATATTGAATCTGGATTGGAAAAAGATCTGTAAGAGAATCCAGGATATATCAGCAAAATTTGAAAAAGTACTTCTTTCCTATGGAATGATCGAGATGGATGCATTTTATCAGATATTTACAAACGCATGGGGAGAACAGCTTTCAAAAGAAGAATTTGAACGATATGTGTATTGGCATGGAAATTTTGGAATGCATTTTAAGACAATGACACATGCATATACCGGAGAAAAATTTGCTGTAATGTGTGATATGGATGCAGTGAGTATTGTGGAAAAGCGTGATAAGTATGCGAAAAACCTTCCATACCGGAAATTTAGTGCAAAAGAGATGGAAGAAATAGCCACATACAGTTCTAAATCAGATGAATGCTGGCATATGCTGGGAGAAACGTTACATGATCAGTATGGTTATGACGTAGAAGAAACCGAGGAAATGATCGACCACCTGCGGAAAATTGTCATGGAAGGAAATGGAGTACAGGAGCTATGGGATATTTTTCAGGACGAAGAATCAACACTGATGGAACAGGTGGAAATGTGGCAGTGCCTTTTAAACGCAGAGCTGGAGACGCATCTTCCTATGTTAAATGGATATTCAAGAATGGAATATGAAAAGAAGACTGGTACAAATGCATTTTCGATTATGCTTTTTGACGAAAACGGTCTGGATAAAGATATAAAACGCGATACCGGATTACAAAAGCTGCCATTGAAAACGCAGGAAATGATTTATCGTGCGTTCTTTGAAAATATCATAGGCAAGGATAGGATTAAAGCGTTAGAACAGGTAAAGAAGAAAATCCAAACGGAAAATGACGGTTTGAATTTCCTGATTGGAATGTGTTATATGGCGATTGAAAAATATAGCAAAGCAAATTCCATCATCGAAGAAATCGCAGACAGAACGCAGGATGAGAGTGCATTTGCAATGCTTGATATGATGGATGACAGTCTTGAGACAGCTATGTATGGAAATGATTATTATTATGATGAATGGGATGCTTTCGCAGGAGTGGGAATGAATGAGCCTTATCAGCGCGAAAAGAAAAAGATAGGACGGAATGATCCATGTCCATGCGGAAGTGGTAAAAAGTATAAAAAGTGTTGCGGA
>ERZ779861.4269-NODE-4269-length-10893-cov-7.487267_pt1 | contig 10893 bp, 9 predicted proteins | sample MGYA00511558_ERZ779861 | MGnify/ENA primary metagenome ERZ779861 (study PRJEB29588, sample SAMEA2163432) | human gut metagenome | biome: human gut; feature: human-associated habitat; material: faeces | place: Denmark | collected 2008/2010 ... | reverse complement strand
AGGACAACTGGCTGATCCTGGAATAAGCGAACCCCCTCCGGCTATGCCGGAGGGGGTTGTGTTATATCATACTAGAATCTGTTAAAAAGCTTGAAAAGCTTTTTATAGCGCCAAGGGCGCGTCAGATTCTGCATGAGACGGCGCAGCGTGCTTTCGCACGATGCGAGTGTGCGTAGCACACGTGATTCTTGATTAAATCTTTTAATCAAGAATCAGTATCAGAGGGTTCGCGGCATGGTTATTGGAGTAGCCACGGCGGAAAAGGCGTATTTTTCCCGGGCCGGGGGCATATACTGAGGGGAAGTTTCCAGGAAAGGATGTATGTCTATGTCCGATTTTTCCCAGCATGTGCCCCTGTCCACATTTTTGCAGGCCCACCCCGACCAGGGGAGTCTGCGGGTGCAGGTGGCCTCCGGCGGCGGGACGTTTCCGGTAGCCGGGGCAAGGGTGGAGGTATACCGGCGGTTCGGGGGCCAGACCCACACGTTTTACCGGGGGCTGACCGATGAATCGGGTATCGTTCAGGGCATCGCCCTGCCGGCCCTGCCCGCCGCCTGGTCCCAGGCGCCGGACACCGCCTCCATCAGCGGCACCGGTTACCTGGTGTCGGTGCGGCACCCCTTGTTCGTGCCCCAGGAGGACCGGGAGGTCACGGTGTATGCCCGCATCGAATCCATTCTGCCGGTGATGCTGGAGCCGGTGATATAAGGGGGGAGCGCTATGCCTGCAACGCCTGTGGTCCCGGAGACCATTACCGTACACCTGGGCCCGCCGGGGTCCTCGGCCCGGAACGTGGAGGTGCCCTTTGCCGCCTATATCAAGAACGTGGCCTCCCACGAAATTTACCCCACCTGGCCGGAGAACGCCATCCGGGCCAACATCCTGGCCCAGATCTCCTATGCCCTGAACCGGGTGTATACCGAGTATTACCGCACCCGGGGGTACGACTATGACATCACCAGCACCACCCAGTATGACCAGGCCTATGTGGACGGCGGCGACGTTTTCGAGAACATCAGCCAGATCGTGGACGACAGCTTCAACAACTATATCGTCCGGCAGGGCAGCGTGGAGCCGCTGTTTGCCCAGTTCTGCGACGGAGTGCGGACCCAGTGCGGGGGGCTGTCCCAGTGGGGCAGTGTGGACCTGGCCCGGGACGGCATGAACCCCTATGAGATTCTGCAATACTACTACGGAGGGGACATCAGCATTGTGTTCAACGCCCCGGTAGGGGGGAACGTGCCCTCCTATCCCGGGCGGCCTCTGCGCCGGGGGGACGTGGGCAACGATGTGCTGCTTCTCCAGCGGCAATTGAGCCGCATCCGCCGGAACTATCCGGCCATTCCGGAGATCCCGGAGCCGTCCACGGTGTTCGACGTGCCCATGGAGGAGGCGGTGAAGTCCTTCCAGCAGATCTTCAACCTGACCCCGGACGGCATCGTGGGCAAGGCCACCTGGTACAAGATCAAGCAGATCTATAACGGCGTCAAGGGCCTGTCGGAGCTGTCCGGCGAGGGGCTGACCATCTCCGAGGTGCAGAGGCAGTATACCGAGGCCCTGCGGCTGGGGGACAGCGGCCTGGCGGTGCGGACGGTGCGGTTTTTTCTGGCTTTTCTGGGGTATTTCCTGCCGGAGCTGCCGCCCATCCGGCTCAGCGATGTCTTTGACCAGGAGATGCTGGACGCCGTGTACGCCTTCCAGAGCTACGCGGGCCTGACCACCGACGGGGTGGTGGGCCGGGACACCTGGAACGCCCTGCGGCGGGCCTATGAGGACGTGCTGGAGGACCTGCCGGAGGACTATCAGCAGTTTGCCCGGGAGATTTATCCGGGGCGGTTCATCGTCCTGGGGGACCGGGGCGACACGGTACTGTTTTTGCAGCAGCAGCTGAACCGCATCGCGGCCCAGGCCCCGGATATCCCCGCCGTGGCGGAGGACGGCATTTTCGGCCGGGGTACCCAGGCCGCTGTGCTGGCCTTGCAGCGAAAGCTGGGCATCGACCCCACCGGGGCCGTGGGCCCCGTGCTGTGGGCGAAGATCGTCACCCAGGGAGCGGGGTACTGATAATAAAACAGAGGCGGCAGACGAAATTGTCTGCCGCCTCTGCGGCGTTATGGGATCAGAACAGCCGGTCCAGAAATTTGTCCACCAGGGCCATGGTGTCCCGGTTGACGCCGGACTGTCCGGCCTGGCGGATGACGGTCATATGCTGATTGCTGGCGGGGTCCGTGATCAGCCGGAAGTCCGCGCCGGGCAGTTCCGCCCGGCGGGCATACAGGGAGCAGCCGCCGCAGGGGACCTCCCGGTCTTCGCTGCCCTGGAGAAGCAGGGCCGGTACGCCGCTCTGGAGGCCCCGGACGGCGGACAGGTCCGCATATTTTCCGAATAGGAGCCGCTGCCCTCGGCGGCCCGGGAATCCCTATGAGAGAACCATGGCAAAAAGAAAAGACCCTCAGCTTTTGCTGAGAGTCTTTTTGGCAGCGGGAGAAGGATTCGAACCCTCACATACGGAGTCAGAGTCCGCTGTGCTACCTTTACACAATCCCGCTATGTTCCTGACGAACAAAACTCATTATACTCGTTTTCCGGCGTTTGTCAACACTTTTTTTCCCGGCTTTTGAAAAAATTTTCCGGGGGCGGTTTGGCCCGCCCCCGGAGAGGGTAAGAGGCGTTACGCCGCCAGCAGGTCTGCCGACGTGAAATACTTCCGCAGCGGCTTATACAGCAGGGCAAACACCACCAGGCACAGAACGATGCTGGGCAGCATGTAGCTTCCGTTATAGATCAGGGAGTAGATCCAGGGGCTGGTCATGGGCTTGCCGAGGAACGTGTCGGGCATCCACTTGCCCCACACAAAGACGCCGATGAGGAAATGCGCCAAAAAGCGCAGCACGCCGCCGATGACCGTGCCATAGTAAACGCTCCACTTGCGGCGGGACAGCAGGCCCGCGCCGAAGCCCAGGGCCACAAAGGCCAGGAAATAGTCGCAGAGAATGGTGGTCCAGTCAATGGAGAACTTGTTGCCGATGAGGTAGGTGATGGTGCCGTACACCAGGCCCGCCAGAGAGCCCCAGCCGCAGCCGTACCGGGCGGCGAACAGGATGATGGGCAGCATCTCCAGGGTGATGGAGCCGCCATTGGGGAACTCATAGAGCTTGATCAGGCTCAGGATCTCCGCCATGGCGATGAAGATGGCGGCCTCGCAGATCATGCGGGTCTTGTTGATTTTCATGTGTGATTTCTCCTCTTTGAAAAAAATAACCGCATCGCGGGCCCTGGAGGCGTGGCAATGCGGAAACAAAAGCCATATTCTCGCATTCCTACGCCGGCATTACCCGGATCAGGTTCGAGGGACCGGACGGCAATACGTCTCATCTCAGCCGGCTTGCGCCAGCACCCCTTGGATTGTGAGGATATTCTATCACGGCTGTCGTTTTTTGTCAATCCCTCAGCATACCGGCGCGGTATATGCGTCTATTCTACGCCGGTATGCCCTTCGGGGATAGGCGGGTTTTCTATCCGGATGTGTCCGTTTTATAGGCCCGGGTTTCCGGCTGTCTCCCGCAGGCGCACACCGGCTGGCAAAATCCCCGAAAATCCAACGTCCGCCCCTTGTCAAGTCATTCGGCGTTTGCTATAATAAAATATTATTTGCAGTACCGGGAAAGGGGTGTCCTGTCATGAAATATCAGCAGTGGAGCATACCGGAGCTGCCCGCCGGGGCAGTGGACCGGCTCACCGGGGCCGGGTACCCCTATCTGGTGTCCTCGGTGCTGGCCTCCCGGGGGATCACCACCCCGGAGGAGGCCGCCGCTTTCCTGGAGCGGGACCGGGACCTGCCCTATTCCCCCTTTCTGATGAAGGACATGGACAAGGCCGCCCAGCGGGTGAGCCGCGCCCTGGCCGGCGGGGAAAAGATCGCCGTTTTCGGCGACTATGACGTGGACGGCATCACCGCCACGGTGATTCTGGTGGACTATCTCCTGTCCCGGGGCGGCGACGTGGTGCACTATATCCCCCGCCGCATCGAGGATGGCTACGGCCTGGGAAAGGACGCCATCCTGTCCCTGCACGGGCAGGGGGTCCGCCTGCTGGTAACGGTGGACTGCGGCATCACCGGCGTGGAGGAGGTGGCCTACGCCAACTCCCTGGGCATGGACGTGGTGGTGACGGACCACCATGAGTGCAAGGAGGAGCTGCCCCCGGCCTGCGCCGTGGTGGACCCCCACCGGCCCGACTGCGGCTATCCCTTCAAGCACCTGGCCGGCTGCGGCGTGGCGCTGAAGCTGGTGCTGGCCCTGGGGGGTGAGAGCAGGGAGGAGGCCCTGCTGTCCCGCTACTGCACGCTGGCCGCCATCGGCACCGTGGCCGACGTGATGCAGATGTCCGGCGAAAACCGCACCATTGTGTCCCGGGGCCTGGCGTCCATCAGCCGGTCGGACTTCATCGGCCTCCACGCCCTGCTGCATGAGGCGGGTCTGTCCGACAAAACCGTCACCTCCGTGCAGATCGGCTTCGTCCTGGCCCCCCGCATCAACGCCGCCGGGCGCATGGGCGCGGCGGACATGGCGGCGGACCTGCTGCTGTGCACCGATCCCCACCGGGCGGAGCACCTGGCCCGGGAGCTGTGCGCCCTGAACCGGGAGCGCCAGGCCGTGGAGCAGGAGATCTACTCCCAGGCCGTGGAACAGATCGAGGAGACCCCGCCCCAGGAGCGCAGCGCCCTGGTGCTGGCCTCCGACACCTGGCACCAGGGGGTGGTGGGCATCGTGGCCTCCCGCCTTTCGGAAAAATACGCCTGTCCCAGCTTTATGATCCACCTGTCCGGCGGCACCGGCAAGGGCTCCTGCCGCAGCTGGGGCGGCTTCAACCTGTTCGCCGCGCTGGAGAGCTGCTCCGACCTGCTGCTGGGCTTCGGCGGCCACGAGCTGGCGGCGGGCTTTACCATTGACGAGGCCAACATCCCCGCCTTTCGGGAGCGGATGAACCAATACGCCGCCGAGTACTGGGTGGGCAAGGCGCCGGAATCGGTGCTGGAGATCGACATGGAGCTGCATCAGCCCGGTCGTGTCACGTTACAGGAGGTGGAGGCGCTGAGCGCGCTGGAGCCCTACGGCAGCGGCAACGCCCGGCCCCTGTTCTGCCTGATGGGCGCCACGCTGCTGCGGACGCAGAACGTGGGCCAGAACCGGCATTTGAAGCTGCGGCTGGGCAAGGGAAGCGCTCAGTTTGACGGCATTTTCTTCTCCACCACCTCCTCCGCCTGCGGCTGTGCCGAGGGCGACCGGGTGGACGCGGCCTTCTATTTACAGGTCAACGAATTCCGGGGCAACCGCACCATGCAGCTGCAAATGGTGGATATCCGGCCCTCGCTGCTGGCCAGCAGCCGGGAGCAGGAGTCGCTGGCGCTGGTGCGGCAATGCACCGGCGGCGGCACAGTGTCCGCCAGGAATGCACAGCGGATGCTGCCCACCCGCGAGCAGTACGTGACCGTATGGCGGGCGCTGGAGCATCTGGTGCCGGAGGACGGGCTGCACACGGCGTATCTGCCGCTGCTGCGGTCGCTGAGCGCGGCGCTGGGCAAGACCGACGCGTTCCTGCGGGGCGCGTTCTGTCTGGCGGTGTTTCAGGAACGGGGCCTGCTGGACGTTTCGGCGCAGGGCGACAGCGTGACGCTGCATCTGGCGGGAAAGGATAAAAAAGTCCATCTGGAGGATTCCGTATACATACAGCGTCTGGCCGACGCGGAGGCCACAGGACGGGGAGGAGGTGCCATCCAATGAGCAAGACCGCAGATATCGAGGCCATGTATCAGCATCTGGAGGACACCGTGCGGGGCTATAACCCCTCCGCCAACTTCCAGCAGATCCGGCAGGCCTATGAGTTTGCCCGGGACCTGCACGGCCCGCAGCTGCGCAAGGACGGCTCGCCCTTTGTGACCCACCCGCTGGCGGTGGCTCAGATCGTGGCGGAGGAGCTGCATCTGGACAGCGAATCCATTGTGGCGGCGCTACTGCACGACACCATTGAGGACACCGAGGCTACCCACGAGCAGCTGGCCAAGCTGTTTTCCCCCACCATCGCCGATCTGGTGGAGGGCGTCAGCAAGCTGACCCGCGTCCACTACACCTCCAAGGAGGAGGAGCAGATGGAGAACCTGCGGAAGATGCTGATGGCCATGAGCAAGGACATCCGCGTCATCCTCATCAAAATCTCCGACCGGCTCCACAACATGCGCACCATGGAGTACCAGACGCCGGAGAAGCAGAAGCAGAAATCCTTCGAGACCATGGAGATCTACGCGCCCATCGCCCACCGGCTGGGCATGCAGAAGATGAAGTGGGAGCTGGAGGACCTCAGTCTGAAATATCTCGACCCGGTGGGCTACCGGGAGATCACCGAGGCGCTGGACGAGAAGGCGGCGGAGTACGACGGGTTCATGTCCGCCGTCCACAACCGGATCGTGACGCGGCTCCGGGAGGAGGGCATCGAGGCCACCGTGTATGGCCGCATGAAGCACCCCTATTCCATCTACCGCAAGATGTACACCCAGAACAAGAGTCTGGACGACGTGTTCGACCTGTTCGCCTTCCGCGTCATCGTGGACACGGTGGCGGACTGCTATAACGTGCTGGGCATCATTCACGACCTGTTCAAGCCCATTCTGGGCCGGTTCAAGGACTATATCGGCACCCCCAAGCCCAATTTGTACCAGAGCCTGCACACCACGGTGGTGGGCGAGAGCGGCATCCCCTTTGAGGTACAGATTCGCACCAAGGAGATGCACGAGGTGGCGGAATACGGCATCGCCGCCCACTGGAAGTACAAGCAGAACGGACAGGGCGGCGGCGACGAGGGCCGCTATGAGTGGGTGCGCCGCCTGCTGGAGAATCAGGAGGGCGCCGACGCGGAGGACTTCATCCACTCCCTGAAGGTAGACATGTTCGCCGACGAGGTGTTTGTGTTCACCCCCAACGGCGACGTGATCAACCTGCCTGCCGGCGCCACGCCCATCGACTTTGCCTATAACATCCATTCCGCCGTGGGCAACCACATGGTGTCTGCCAAGGTGAACGGCCGCATCGTGCCGCTGAACCACCGGCTGCAGAACGGCGACGTGGTGGAGGTCTCCACCAGCCAGAGCGCTCACGGCCCCAGCCGCGACTGGATCAAGATCGCCCGCTCCAGCAACGCCCGCAGCAAAATCCGCCAGTGGTTCAAGCGGGAGAAGCGGGACGAGAACATCGTCAACGGCCGCCAGAGCTTCGAGTCGGAGCTGAAGCGCACCGGTGTCTCCCTGAAGGAGCTGCTGGCGGACGAGAACGTGCCCAATGTGCTGAAAAAGCTCAGCTTCAACTCCGTGGACGATATGTACGCCGCCATCGGCTACGGCGGCGTGACGGCCCTGAAGGTCATCGGCCGACTGCGGGAGGATATCCAGCGTATCCTGCACCAGCATCAGGCCGAGCGGCAGGCGGAGGTGCCTGTGGCGGGCCAGCCGGAGGTGATGCGGCCCGCCGTGCCCCAGCGGAAGGGCGAGCACGGCATCATCGTGGAGGGTCTCAGCAACTGTCTGGTGAAGTTCTCCAAGTGCTGCTCTCCCGTGCCGGGAGACGATATCGTGGGCTTCATCACCCGGGGCTACGGCGTGTCGGTGCACCGGGCGGACTGCCCCAACGTGCTGCGCTCCAGGGACAATCCCGCCGAGGCGGGGCGTTGGATCCGGGTCAGCTGGGCCGACAAGACCAGCGAGGAATACCACACCATGCTGCAGGTGGTGGCCAAGGATCGCATCAGCCTGATCGTGGACGTGTCCACGGTGCTGTCGGCCACCAAGACAAGGGTGCTGTCCCTGAACGCCCGGTCTACGCCGGACGGCTTCGCCCTGCTGGATCTGGGCATCGCCGTGTCAGGCCGGGAGCAGCTGAAAACCGTCACCAGCCGGCTGGAGCAGATCCAGGGGGTCATGAAGGTGACACGGCCGGCGGGGTAAAAGTAGCTGGCGCAAAATCTTCGATAAGCGCTTCGTAGGGGCCGACGTCGACACGTTAAAAAAATATGCCGGTGGCATGTTTTTAGTGTCGATCTCGGCAGCTATGCTGCCGTAGCATCTATCTTGATTTTGAAGGCACTATCTTACGCCGTCAGGGCGGACAGAGTCGTCCGCCCCTACAACTGATTTTTGTACCTTATTCGCATATCGGCATTCCCCCCCCGCATCGATTGAATACTATCTGTATAAAGGAGAATAAATTATGCGCGCTGTATTGACCCGCGTGAAGCACGCCTCCGTCACCATCGACGGAAAAGTACATGGCCAGATCGGCGAGGGCTTCCTGATCCTACTGGGCATCACCCATGAGGACACCGAGGCCCAGGCCGTCAAGCTGGCGGACAAGCTGACGGGCCTTCGCATCTTCGAGGACGAAAACGGCAAGATGAACCGGGGCCTTGACGAGGTGAAGGGCGAGCTGCTGGTGGTTTCCCAGTTCACCCTGTATGGCAACTGCAAGAAGGGCCGCCGCCCCGAATTTCTGGCCGCCGCACGGCCTGATGTGGCCATCCCCCTGTACGAGAAGTTCGTGGAGCTGTGCCGCGCCAAGGGCTTCCACACCGAGACCGGCGAGTTCGGCGCCTACATGCAGGTGGACAGCCTGAACGACGGCCCGCTGACGCTGGTGGTGGACACCGACCAGCTGTAAGGAGGGCGCTTGCATGAAGGTACTGTCTCTGATGGTGGGCCCCATCATGACCAACTGCTACATCCTCTGCGACGAGGAAGCCAAGGTCTGCGCCGTCATCGACCCCGGCGACGAGCCGGAACGGATCGCCGCCATGATCGCCTCCTCCGGCTGCACCCCCACCATGCTCCTGCTGACCCACGGCCACTTTGACCACTACACCGGCGTGGCGGGTCTGCTGGAAAAATGGCCGGAGCTGCCGGTCTATATCCACCGCGCCGACGCCGTGGACGGCGCAGGCGGCGAGCTGCGGTTCCCCCGGCTGGGCGAGAAGAACCAGCGGTACTACAAGGAGGGGGACAAGCTGACGGTGGGCGGCCTGACGCTGGACGTGCTGGAGACCCCCGGCCACTCTCAGGGCTCCGTGTGCCTGCTGGTGGAGGGCCAGAACGTGATCTTCGCCGGAGACACGCTGTTCCGCTGCTCCTGCGGCCGGTGCGACTTCCCCGGCGGCGACTACCGGGCCATGCTGCGATCGCTGGCCCGTCTGGGTCGGCTGGAGGGCCAGTACACCGTGTATCCCGGCCACGACGAGGCCACCGACATGGACTATGAGCGGAAGTACAATCCCTATATGAAGCAGGGCATGAACGCATGAAGCTGATCTTTACCGGTCACAACGACCGCTACGCTATCGAACAGGATCTGTTGGCCTTTTTCCCCACCGAGCGTCCGGTGTACGACCCGGACGCGGCGGAGGAAAACTGCGCCTGGGTCAAATTATCCGAGGGAAACACCTACACCACCGCGACCACCCGCATCCGCTATCAGGGACGGGAGGGCCGCGGTCTTTCCCGCGTGCGCATCGATCCCGCGCTGACCCCCTATCAGCAGGAGGGATTGCGGCAGCGGGCGCTGAAAATGAGCTTTTTCAAGGCGGCGGTGGAGATCATGGGCCGCGTCCCCGCGTGGGGCAGCCTGACGGGCGTGCGGCCCGCCAAGCTGGCGGCACGACTGCTGCGCGGCGGCATGACGCCCCGGCAGGCCGACCGTGAGCTGGAGCGCACCTATCAGGTATCCGCGCCCCGCCGCCGCATGTGTATCGAGGCGGCACAGGCGGGCATCGCCGCCAAGGAGGCTCTCCAGCCCAACGACATCTCCCTGTATATCGGCATCCCCTTCTGCCCCACACGATGCGCCTATTGCAGCTTTGTGTCCCAGGCGGTGGAGCGCTCCTTCAAGCTGATGGAGCCGTATCTTCAGGCGCTGGAGCGGGAGATCACGCTGGCGGCCCGGATGGTGCAGGACACGGGACTGCGCATCAAGTCCTTCTACATGGGCGGCGGCACGCCCACCACACTGTCCGCCAAGCAGATGGATCATCTGCTGACCCACCTGAACCGCAGCTTTGACCTCAGCGGCGTGGTGGAGTACTGCATCGAGGCGGGCCGCCCCGACACCATCGACCGGGAGAAATTACAGGTGCTCCTCGACCACGGGGCCGACCGCATCAGCGTCAATCCCCAGTCGCTGGACGACAACGTGCTGCGGGCCATCGGCCGCCGACACTCGGCGACGGACATTCTGGCCGCCATGGAGCTGGCTACGTCCATGGGGTTCCCCCATGTGAACATGGATCTGATCGCCGGACTGCCCGCCGACACGCCGGAGGGCTTCCGGAAAACGCTGGATCAGTGCATCAAAAGCGGGGCGGACAACATCACCGTCCACACGCTGGCGCTGAAAAAGGGCAGCCGCCTGACGCTGGAGGGCAGCCCCATCCCCTCGGCTGAGGCCGTGGCGGAAATGCTGGACTACGCCGACCCCACCCTGCGCGCCGCCGGGTTCGCCCCCTACTATCTCTATCGCCAGAAGTACATGTCCGGCAGCTTTGAGAACGTGGGCTGGTGCATATCCGGCGCGGAGGGACTATATAATATCTACATCATGGAGGAGCTGCACAGCATCCTGTCGCTGGGCGCGGGCGGCTCCACCAAAATGGTGGATATCCGCCGGGACGACCGGATCGACCGGGTTTTCCACCCCAAGTACCCCACCGAGTACATCCAGCGACAGGAGCAGGTGGCGGCGGATCTGGAAAAGTTCGCCGCCTTCCACCGGGAGATGCTGGAGAATTTGGGGGAATAGGGGTTCCCTTCCAAAGCCTCCCCTGTGTAAGGGGAGGTGGCAACGCGAAGCGTTGACGGAGGGG
>ERZ779861.4265-NODE-4265-length-10901-cov-5.129449_pt1 | contig 10901 bp, 9 predicted proteins | sample MGYA00511558_ERZ779861 | MGnify/ENA primary metagenome ERZ779861 (study PRJEB29588, sample SAMEA2163432) | human gut metagenome | biome: human gut; feature: human-associated habitat; material: faeces | place: Denmark | collected 2008/2010 ... | reverse complement strand
TTCGTTGTGTATCTTTGACGTGCGAAGGTCACAAATTAATTATTAAACAAAGAACATTTAAAAAGATTTTAATATATAATATTATATATTATGATAGTAAAATGGCTAATTATCATTTATAATTTGCAAAAAACTTTACTTATACACTATCAACACATTAACCACTTTTTAGGATGGAGGATACATACTCGTGAAAAAACAGATTTATACTCACTGACGGAGAAGGCCATACTTCTATTAGTTATATTCTAATAGATCTTCTGAACCTAGACTGATTCAGCATCAAGGATAAAGTGCAAATAAGAGTTCATATTCTAAAGTAATGTTATGAATATATCAGCACCTCAAGTCGCAAAGTTATATAAGTGTCTCAGGCAATATCTCTAAGTTAAAGACCTTTGGACTACGACTAAAAGTACCGTAAAAATATAGAAATAGAACTTCAGCCGAATAAATAAAATACAAAGAAGAAAGTATAATTAAAAAACAATTCACAGCACATCCCTCTATGACAGTACCCAAGTAATTGACTGTCGGTTTGCATTCGATGGAAAAAATAAGTTCTCGCCAGGTCCTGAGAACTATTTATCCAGGAAAACGACAGTGATCGTTTCCCTGTCACTCTCCCTATCATTGTAGAAACGGGAAAAATCAGCACGCGGATAGGAGACATTGTCCGAGTGGAAGGCACTGCACAAGTCCTCGGCTTTTTAGAGAATAGCCCCAAAAGAAATGCCCCATCCAATGAAGAACAAGGCATTCCAATAATATTATGGATACATTTATACGATGCTAAGTATCCGTCAAAAGAGTATTTAAAATAGCTCCTTTAAATACCCAGTGACTTCTTCACTGCTTCTACTTTTTCAGTAGCTTCTGCATCGGCAGTAGCAAAACAGTTGCGGCATCCCATCTCACCTTTCACTTCGATATAGAATTTGATCTTCGGCTCCGTTCCTGACGGACGAACAGATACTTTTCCACCGTCTTCTGTGAAATATTGCAGTACATTCGATGGTTCCGGCATATCGATGTCAGTCACATGGCCCGCTGCGTCGGTTTGTTTCAGAGTCTTGTAATCTTTCGACAGAACCACTTTCGAACCACCCAACTCTTTCGGAGGGTTAGCACGGAAATTCTCCATCATGGCTTTAATCTCTTCCGCACCGCTCTTACCCGGTTTCACAACGTTTACAGTAAATTCCTTAGAGAATCCATATTCAACGTAGATGTCCATCAGCAACTGATACAGAGTCTTTCCGTTATCCTTGGCCCAAGCAGCCACTTCGGCAATCAGGCAGCAAGCAGAAACAGCGTCTTTATCACGAACAAAGTCCTCAGCCAGAAAGCCATAGCTTTCTTCACCACCGCCGATGTATTTCTTCTTGCCTTCACGCAAACGAATTTCACGGGCAATCCATTTGAAACCGGTGTAGCAATCGAGCATCTCAATGTGATTCTTATCGGCAATCTTCTTGATCAGTTCGGTAGTAACGATAGTTTTCACACAAAATTCATTACCGGTCATTTTGCCCAGTTTGTTATATTGAGTGATGATGTAATAAAGATACATCAGACAAGTCTGGTTACCATTAATCAATACCCATTCGCCTTTATCGTTCTTACAAGCGATACCTACGCGGTCGGCATCCGGGTCGGAAGCCATTACAAGGTCGGCATCAATTTCTTTAGCCAGATTAAGAGCCATCGTCAAAGCTTCCGCATTCTCCGGATTCGGAGAGACAACTGTCGGGAAGTTACCGTCCTTAATCATCTGCTCGGGCACGGTATATACGTTCTCGAATCCCCACATCTTCAGTGCACGCGGAATCAGCATCATGCCTGTACCGTGGATCGGAGTGTATACAATCTTCATATCTTTATGGCGGGCGATCGCTTCAGGATCGATAGAAACAGTCTTCACCATATCCAGATATATCTTATCGACATCTTCTCCGATGATCTGAATCAGATCCGGGTTACCTTGGAACTTGATATCGGCAGCAGAAGCAATCTTATTCACTTCATCGATAATGCCCTTATCGTGCGGAGCCAGTACTTGCGCACCGTCGTCCCAATAAGCCTTATAACCGTTGTATTCTTTCGGGTTGTGTGAAGCAGTCAGGATAATGCCGCTCTGGCAACCGAGATGACGGATGGCAAAAGACATCTCCGGAGTGGGACGCATCTCTTCGAACAAATATACCTTAATGCCATTGGCCGAGAAAATATCCGCAGAGATCTTGGCAAACAGAGAACTGTTGTTACGGCAATCATATCCGACTACAACCGAAATCTGTTTCATATCTTTAAAGTTTGCGTTCAGATAGTTAGAGAGTCCTTGGGTAGCAGCTCCGACAGTATAGATGTTCATACGATTGGTACCTACGCCCATGATCCCACGGAGTCCGCCCGTACCAAACTCGAGATCTTTGTAAAAGGCCTCGATCAATTCTGTCTTATCTTCGTTCTCCAGCATGCGTTTCACTTCAGCCTGAGTTTCGGCATCATACGCCGGGGTCAGCCACTTTTCGGCTTTCTCAGTCACCTGTTTGATTAGTTCTTCATTCCCCATGGTTCTATCTATATTTTAGAGATTAATAATTAGTTTAATTAAAATACAAATGTAAAAGAATAAGTTTGAAATTCCTATCTTTTAATCAGAAAACTCTTTGGAAGCGATTATTCGGTTACCTTATAGCGTTCTCCTGTTTGCTTCACATACTCTTCGAGGAATTCCTTTGAATAGCCCGGACGTACCACGCCTGCAGGTTGACCAATGGCATTACGCTCGAACTTGCCGTCCTTCATCTTACGGATGACACCATCATTGTACTTCACAATGATAAATTCGCCCAAACGTTTCCAAGTATCGAAAGTGCTTTGCGCTGTCATGTCGGTATAGTTGGTCAGAAACTTCACAGCCGTTTCCGGATTCTTCTCGTACAACTTAACAGCAGCTGCTTCAATACCTTCCTGTGCCTCGTTGAAGGTGGTTTCAAGTTCGTTCTGCGTAGCACGTACATCGCCGATCATCAAATCGTAGCGGGGATATACCATGTTGGCCACCCAGTTGAAAATCCAAAAAGCGGAGTTCCAAGAGAAGGTGATGTAATCGGCACCGTCTACACGCGTATAGCATACCGGAGCTTTGGTAGTACAACAATATACGGGAGTGAAAACAGTCATGTTGGCATCATCCGTACCAAACCAAAGCACACCGCCTACAGCATCGGGAAGATTGGCACGCATCTGAGCCACAAAAACGAAACCGCTCTGTTGTGTAGAGATGGGACGCTCATTGAAATACTCCTGGTCGCCTACCTTGAAAGTCAGCGGAGAGAGGCGGTAAGGTGTTTTATAAGGTCCGGCACCAAAATCATTGCTGATGTCGAGGGCGGTTCCTTCATAATGGTCGCGCATGGCATTCTTTACATCCTGAACGGAGAGTTTGCGTTTCGGCTTTACGAACAGAGGCATAGGGTCATTGGTCTTTCCTTGGATATAAGGCAGATAGGCTTCACCTTGGTCGGTAAACATATTGAAGTAGCTCCACACACGGGCTTCACAGAAACGGCGGGCACCGAAATCGAGCGGTGCATAAGCATCGGCAAAGCTGAAGTCTTTGTTCACACCGCTGAAATATCCTTTTTCACGGGCAAAAGAAATAACGTCATTAGAATACATGCAGTTGGCCTTGTCAGCCATATCGAACTGATGGATGCGCGACTGGTTGGCATGTGCCGAAATGCAGTCGTCCGGCACTCGGACAGCTACCCATACGGCTCCCCGGATGCCGGGACCTTTACCTATCATCTCCATAATCCATATTTCATTGGGATCGGCAATGGTGAACGACTCGCCACTGCTGTAATATCCGTATTCCTGCACCAGTTCAGTCATCACCTTGATGGCTTCACGGGCAGTACGCGAACGTTGCAAACCCACGTAAATCAGGCTTCCGTAGTCGATAATTCCCAACGTATCCACCAATTCGGGACGGCCTCCAAAAGTCGTCTCACCGATGGTTACCTGAAACTCGTTCATATTACCGATTACATTATAAGTCTGGCGTGCCTGTTCGATCTGTCCCAGATACTTGCCGGTATCCCATTCGTGAATATCCATCATGGTGCCTTTGGGATATGTGGTTGCCGGATAGTGATACAGCTCGCCAAAGAGTCCGTACGAGTCGGCCGAATAGGAAACGATGGTTGAACCGTCAGTAGACGCATTCTTGCCGACAATTAAGTTAGTACAGGCGAAGGTTTCCGCCACTGCCGCAGTCAGAAGAGCGGCAAAGAGAAAGATTCTTTTCATATAATAAATTATTAATACATTGTCTTTATTCTGTCTTTATCCGGAAAGCTACCAGACAAAGGTGTCTCGAACCGTTGTTTCGTTTCCGCAATCGTCTGTCGCAGTCATTACTACAGTGTGACGTACCCCCTTCTTGACATGCTTAGGATCGAGCTTACACTCCCAATGGGATTTGGTCAAGTTGGGACGTCCGAACAAGGCAAATTTTCCATCGATAGTTCCACGATAGGCACGGATGCCGGTTTCTTTGTCCTTCAACCTGTAAACGACCTTCCCATTACGGCCCCAGGTGTTCTTACCTACCGGGGTAATTTCGGGGGGCACTGTGTCTACAGCAACCGTATAAGTTCCCAATTCACGGATTCGGGTCTTCATAAATCCATCCTCGTAAGTACCTCCGGCACTGTACATACTTCCTTTGGAAGTGACACGTGCCACATAATACTTGGTGCTGTCGGCAATCGGCTGACGCCGGAGACCGATACGCAACTCACATCCCCCGTGCAACGGCACTTTCTCGTCATTCAGCTGATAAGTATAGGCTATCGCCCCACTGTCGGAATGCACTTCGTAGTTGAGAGGCACATTATCGTATAACATTCCCCGGGGAACGGTAAGGGTCAATCCGGGTTCTTGCAGAAAGTTCGTCTTATCCCAGGCAAAGAAATATTTCTCCCGATGCCCAAGCGGCTGAATCGGCTGTCTCTTTCCACGCACCATAAAACGGTAGCGGGAAGTATTGCCGAAAGCATCCTTCAATTCGTATTCGAACTTATAGTCCCGCTCTTCATCAATGGTGACCAGTCCCCGGTTGTCGTTCGAAGCCCGAAGCATGCGGAGCGTATTGCCCGGATCAATAAACGACTTCATATATTGTCCGCAGGTCCAAGAGTTTATCATCCGGTTTTCATCCGGTGAAAAACGGTCGACCACACTGCGGAACACTTCCGTACCGTCCACTCTAAGCACAACGGTATGCACTCCGTAACGGTTGTGCACACCATCCATATAATCGTAGGCCTTGATGCCCGACCCGATCACTCCCCATGCCTCGATGGGACGCACTGTGTTTATCGGGAAGCTCTGCCGTTCCGGGCTCCCTCCCACTACCCCACTTCCCGGCTGTGGAAACAGCATGATTCCTTCTGCCCGGGGAGCGGTGTTATCTTTTATTTTCGACTTGAAAAAGGGCATCGGATCAATCGATTCACCGGTAGCGGTCTCCATCACATCCAGATGCAGATGCGGACCGAATGAATAACCGGTATTACCGCTCCAGGCTATTTGCTGCCCGGCCTTCACCGGATATTCACCCGGCTCGGGAACAATCTCGACTTCCCAATCTTCTTTTTCATATTGCAGTTTCTCCACTCTCCGGGCAATATCGGGCATGAAACCGCTCAAGTGTCGATTGATTGTCGTATAACCGTTGTTATACACCACATCGAGTACATGTCCCGACCCATTGGTGACGCGAATACGGGAAATATATCCGTCGGCGAGCGCACGTACCGGTTTGCCAATGACACCCTGAGTCTTGAAATCGAGCCCTCCATGAAAATGGTTAGCCCGGATTTCTCCGAAGTTGCCGCTCAGAGTCAGTGTAAAGTCAAATGGAGGAACAAAAGTAGCCTGCTTCACATCTTGTGAATGTCCCTGAATGCTGCAGGCAAGCATCAAGGCAACTATATACTGTTTCATGTAGTTTGCTTAAAAATGGAATCTTTGCAAAAATACATCATTCCTGCCATATTAGAAAACAGAAGGGTGGATTTTATTCCTATCCGCCACCCTACTATCATTCTGCTGTAAAACATCCCTACATGGATAACAACGTAAGCAGAATTTTCCTACATTGTGCCATGTTTAACCCTTAATAGAGTAACGTTATGATTATCGGAGTACCTAAGGAGATTAAGAACAACGAGAACCGTGTGGGCATGACGCCCTCGGGAGTCGCCGAGTTAGTGAAACGCGGACATACTGTATACATACAGCACACCGCAGGAGAGAACAGTGGTTTTCAGGACGAGGCATATACAGCCGTAGGAGCACAAATACTGCCCACTATGGAAGAGACATACGCTATGGCCCAGATGATAGTAAAAGTAAAAGAACCTATCGCACCGGAGTACAGACTGATCCGCAAAGAACAGTTGTTGTTCACTTATTTCCATTTCGCTTCCGATAGAGAGTTGACTCTTGCCATGATAGAGAACGGCTCGGTCTGCCTGGCCTACGAAACAGTGGAAAAAGCCGACCATTCTCTCCCGCTGCTGATACCTATGAGTGAAGTAGCAGGACGCATGGCCATACAGGAAGGTGCCCGCTTTCTGGAAAAGCCACAAGGTGGAAAAGGCATTTTGCCGGGTGGTGTACCGGGGGTAAAGCCGGCAAAAGTGTTAATCCTGGGTGGAGGGATCGTAGGTAGTAATGCGGCCCAGATGGCAGCCGGATTGGGAGCCGATGTCACAATTGCAGACATCAACCTGAGCCGTCTTCGCTACCTGAGCGAGACGTTACCGAAAAATGTAAAAACACTATACGCCTCGGAAGTGAGGCTGAAAAAAGAGTTGCCGGACGTAGATCTTGTAGTAGGTTCGGTACTGATTCCGGGAGACAAGGCTCCGCACCTGATCACCCGTGATATGCTGAAAATGATGCAACCGGGTACGGTATTGGTAGATGTAGCCATCGACCAGGGAGGATGTTTCGAGACTTCGCATCCCACAACTCATAGTGAACCGACGTATGTAGTCGATGGAATCGTACATTATGCTGTAGCCAATATTCCGGGGGCAGTGCCTTACACCTCTACATTGGCATTGACCAACGCCACTCTGCCCTATGTCATAGCATTGGCAAACAAAGGATGGAGAAAGGCATGCAAGGAAGATCCGGCGCTGGCTTTAGGTCTGAATGTGGTAGAAGGGAAAGTGGTATATCGAGCGATAGCCGATGTATTCGGCCTGAAATACGAGCAATTGAACTTAGAATAAAAGAGTTTCACCACGGAGTAACAGAGGGTTAAGCGTCATTATTCTACCCTGTGATTACCCCGTGGTGAAATCCGCAGTGCTTCTCCCGGCACTGTTTATAACCCGGCAGAACGTATCTTGTCCGAAGCCCTCCGGTATCCTTCTAAAAGTTCTTTCATCACTTCGTCCACACTTTGTTTACGGCGGAACAGGGCAGCAACCTGTCCTATCTCGAGTTCTCCTTCCTCCAGGTCTCCTTCAAAGATTCCTTTCTTGGCACGACCTCTACCCAACAGTTCACGAAGTTCCTCGGCAGAAGCCCCCCGTCCTTCAGCGGCCTCTACCCTATCACGAAACGAATTGGTCACAAGCCGGGTCGGTGCGAGTTTTTTGAGCAATAATTTGGTATCGCCTTCGTTCAGCCGCAAGCAATACTCTTTAAAAATGTCGCTTGCCGAACTTTCATCCGTCAAAGCAAAACGGGTGCCCATCTGAACTCCTTCGGCTCCCAACGCCATCAGGGCAAAAATCGCCTCTCCCGTACCAATGCCTCCGGCTGCAATCAAAGGTAAAGTGGTGGCTTCACGCACTGCCGGAATCAGGCAAAGAGTTGTAGTCTCTTCCCGCCCGTTATGTCCGCCGGCTTCAAATCCTTCAGCCACTATGGCATCGACTCCCGCCTCTTCACATTTCATGGCAAATTTGGAGGAAGAAACGACATGTGCCACTGTGATGCCGCGCTCTTTCAACCATCCGGTCCACGTTTTCGGATTTCCGGCGGAGGTAAATACGATTTTGACGCCTTCCTCCACCACGATGTTCATGATTTCCTCTATCTGTGGGTACATCAACGGAATATTTACCCCGAAAGGTTTGCCGGTAGCCGCCCGGCATTTACGAATATGTTCACGCAAAACGTCGGGATACATCGAACCGGAGCCTATCAGTCCCAGACCACCGGCATTACTGACAGCCGAAGCAAGCTTCCAGCCGCTACACCACACCATACCTCCCTGAATAATGGGATACTGAATACCGAAAAGAGAAGAAATTCTGTTCATAGTTATATCGTTTTTTGAAAAAGGAACAAGGATGCCTTTGTTTATCTTTTAACAAATTCAGTGCACAATCGGTTCAGGAAGCAGCACTGTTGTTGAATCGCCATAAGCCTTCAGCACCTCCAACGTGCGCGATCTCCGGTTGCGTCCCTTCTTGTCCCAGAAGTCCTTTGTAAAAATGGTCATTAAATCAAGTCCGCCAATCGTACCTCCATTCACGGTCACGCCGCTTTTTCCAAGTTTCATAGCAGAGGTATGTACCATGCTCTGCGTAGGCACCATCATTCCATTGGCACGTTCGCCAAACAGATTATGCCTCAATCCACTGGAACGTATCTCTTCGTATGAACTGCGTATACCTTTATCATATACATTCTTAGCCCAGTTGGAAGGAACCGTCTGATACAACTCGACAAACGGATCTCCCCTCCATGTATCGGCATCTACCCGAATCTTCTTTTGATAAATAGGATCCCAATTATATTTGGTATTGGCCGTATAGGGACGGAGGGTCAGCACCACCTTCTTCTTTTCAAGTACCTGCGGAAGCGTTTCATCCAATCTCAGACCGGGCCGTTCCTTCGACATTTTAGGAACAGTCGGCGAACTGTTGAAATCAATCTGTTTCACAGCATCCATATTCAGCTTAATATCCTCTTTGCCATTCAGGATGCGCTGCAGATTCACCGAATCTTTCGCGGTCCATTGGGCATGAAGGGTCACTGCCATCCCTAAAGACAGCATCAGAAAGACAATACGTTTCATCTGATTTAATTTTTTACCACCAACGGTATCCGCTTCCGCAAAGGGGCTCGTCAAAGCATGCGTCGATGGTCCATGCCGTACGAGGATACTGTCTGTTTTCCCACCAGCGACGGTATCGGGCAGCAGCATCGAGCAACTCTTCATCAGTCAGGAAATAGATACCTTCATAGTTCTCGGCATTGGCTCTCACCATTTTGCAACCAAACGAAGCATAATGACCTAACCGGATGGTTTCCACAACCCACAACATACATTCACCCAAGCGGACCTTGCCACTATAATAAGCAGACACCGGCGGCAGCGGAAAAGAAGTGATCAAAGTCAGATCTTCGGCATAATTGAGCAATGTCGGAATATCCTTCTCCGTAAATTTAGGTACTTCTACAAAGCCCTTCGGACTCTTGGTATTATAATTTCCCGCTTTGAGTTGCCTTACGAAAAGGTCTACATCGGGGTTGTTGTAATCTAATGTCTCTTCGCTGCAACTTACGCAAGTAAGCAATGACAGAACAAGTGTGAGCAGCATTAAAAATGTTTTTTTCATAACATCCGTACTAAATGGTTAATAGGTCATACGCAGACCGCAAATCAGGTTAAAATTCGTAGGCCTCGCCGAACGTACTGTTTCCAGTTTGGAGTCTGTCTTGAAATGGTGCGTTACTCCCGGTTCGGCAAATAAAGCCAGTTTATCATTAATCTTATAATTCATTCCTACGCCCGCAGTCAGAGCCAGCTGCACAGGTTCATTCTTAAAACTGTTATCCGGCGCTCCCGCTATGCACTTATCTGCAACTCCGCCTACCGAAGCATATAGATCAAATTTGGGAGTTTCCGCCAGCGTCACATTCAGTTTTACGGGAATTCCCAGATAATGCAGATTCTGTTCGGCACGCAGGTTTGAATACAATAAACCGGTTTCGACAGCTAAATGTTTATTTATTTTTTTCTCTACCGTCAGTCCGGCAGTTACGGGCATCTTGTACTTACCGTTAGCGGCAGGCAAAGCGGTACCCACAGCAGCTTTCACAGCCCATGTCCTCGATTTGTCCGCCACAACTGTGTGATCGTCCGGCCGGGGTCCATCAGCAGAACTTGCCAAAGCCCCACCTTCTCCACCAGCTTGCCAATAACTTTTGTCCGGATGATTATTTTGTCTCCTGCGTGTAGTCGTAGAAGAGAAACTGAATGACATGGAGACCGTAACCGATACCGAATCATCTTCCTCTCCCGATGATTGTGCCAAAACACCGGAACGCTTGGGAGCCGGTTTACCCAAAAACGGTTCGGAGCGCATAGGGGTAAAATCCTGTTTCACCACGTCTCCATCCAGATGTGTTGTATTTCCGCTGACAACCGCCACTTGGGTAAAAGCTTCTTCTATCTCCGCTTTCGGAGAGAAGAACCAGAAAGCAGCCGACGAAGCAGCCAATACCAGCAGTACGGAAGCTGCTGCCGCTACACGAAAGAAAACTACTTTCCGGTGATGGCTGCGCACCATCATCTCAGAATTCAGTTCTTCCCAGAAACCGTCCCGCACGGTCATTTCGGCATTTCCCAGACGGGAACGGAACAGATCGGTTATTTCATCATTTTCTTTCTTCATGGTTTCTATATTCTTTAATCCTTTTTGCTAATAAAAACTTGGCCCGGTGCAACTGCGAAGTAGATGAATGCTCTTTGATACCCAGCATATCGGCTATCTCTTTGTGCGACTTCTCTTCAAACACCTCAATTCCGCAACCCTACTAAAAGTCTCAGAGCGTTGTGCCCCAAAACCGCC
>ERZ779861.4254-NODE-4254-length-10925-cov-2.776357_pt1 | contig 10925 bp, 9 predicted proteins | sample MGYA00511558_ERZ779861 | MGnify/ENA primary metagenome ERZ779861 (study PRJEB29588, sample SAMEA2163432) | human gut metagenome | biome: human gut; feature: human-associated habitat; material: faeces | place: Denmark | collected 2008/2010 ... | reverse complement strand
TGGTGGATGTGTTCATTGTCGTTGCGGATTTTAACAATCTCTTGCCAGCATCACGCGGTATAAAAATTAAGGTGCTCGGCTATTAATCCAGAATGCCTGGAATGTTGCCAATCTCTCGTGCCAGCGATTGTAATTTGCGTACAGCGTCAAAAACCTGCGGCATTTGATCTACATATAAGAAAAAAGACTGTGCAAAGTCCATCTTAGGAACTTGGATTGCAATGCTCACGGATTTTCCTGCGGGTTTCCAATACATTTCCGGGGTCAACAACCCTGAAACCGCAGATTTCAATTGATTTTTCCGGCTTGCCATATTGTTGAACTGGAGTTCTACCGTTCCGAAATCTTCGTTTTTAAACCGTGTCTTATGAATAATCGCAAGCCCCTTTGGGGCATGCGGAATTCGGTAATGCGGCCAGGCAGAAACTCGCCCGTGCAGGCGTTTTTCATACTGCATTTTGAGGTCCGGCGCGTAAGTAATCTGATATTGATAGTAGTGATGCCAGGAATCGGTTGTTGCATCAGAAATGATTGACGAGCCGGGCTTTTCTTTCTTCTCAATGGCTTTTGTGATCATCTCATACGCAAATGGATCATGGATAAAACAGGTGTCCCGTATTCTTTCATAAGAAATGACATATTCATATTTTTCCTGTGCCTCATAATTAGACTCCAGGTAAGATTGAGGGGCAATAAGGAAAATCGTGTAATTGTCATGATAGTCGCGGCTTCCTCTGATTTGATAGCGTTCATACTGATTCGGTTGAGCGGCCGCGTTAATTTTATTTTCAATCAACAGCGCATGTTTATCCTCGCCTTTTTGCACGACTGCAATAATATCAGATCCTCCATACTGTGAATCCATGACTGAATGGGAACCGCTGATTAATGTATATCCGGTAAGCGCGGCTTCGGAGAGAAACAAATTCAGCAGTTTGGTGGATGATTGCAGTCGGTCAAGAATCAGAAAATCGATATCTCTTTCTACAATGTTTTCGAATGTGTAGTTCATTGCACCACCCCCAATATACGCAAATATTATATCAAGTCCTTCCGATATATCAAATAAAATAACTTGTTGGATTGATGCGGATGGAGCTTTATACCTCTGGTATGTCACATGATCCTACAGAAGTAGCAGATGCAACTCGGCCTCCATAACAAACGGTTCAGGTTACTGAGTCGTCGAATTTTTCTTTCACTGCGATTAGCAATCTGTACACAATGGCTGCAAATGAATTCTGCGGTCGTCGATCAGCACCCCCAGAAAAGAGTTCTGGGTTCTGAAACAGCTTTTGATATCGGGCGAACTGTTCTTCTGACACGCCTGTGAAGTGGTCGCTGTCTGGCGGGGCGGCGCAGAGAAATATACTGCCAGAATCAGGCCACCCACCGTTTTTTGCATATTTTTCAGATTATCCCTGCCCTCTGCAGTCTGTGGGGTGTGGCCCAGTTCAATGAGCAATATTACCATAAATATGTCCTCCAACATGGAGATAGCTGCCCAGATCACTCCAAGCGGCTTCATGTTGATTGTATATAACCAAATTGTGATATATTGCGGATCTTTTGTTTTAACAATGACTATACTGAAACCGCCCCGAGCACGTGCACTTTGCATTTTTCTTGCTCCTGTTTGATGATTCTGATAATTATTAGATGTTGGAATCTTCTTAATGCGTGCGAAAAAGACGGTTACTTTATCAATAAGCCATACACATATCCTGATAGTATGATATAATAATTTAGTAATTATACTCAAGATGAGGTGCTGTAGATGGTGAAATTTGGTGATGCAGTTTTAGGTGGAATATGTTGTGAAAAGGCAGAGGAATATAAAAGTTCCTCACGACATTATCTTCGGGGCGGTTTTCTTTGGGGAGTGAACCCCGCAAAAGGCGTACCTATTTTTTTGATGATTGGGATGTAGACATTGGTCATACTAATGTCATCATCGCAAAATCGAAAACACAATATACCAGAAGTGAGTTATTTGCAAAAGGCTATGCTGTTTGTGAGAAGGCGCTGGATATATTTACTGCAGAAGGCTTTGGGGCACATAGTATTATTGAGCCACATCATAGAAGGATTGAATTAATCTTCGAAAATGACCAGTATTCATTGTACATAGATGATATCGATAATTTATCTATTGATGTTGATCTCCAAGTAACTGTTGTTGACAAGAATGGCAATAAGATTCCAACACCTCCAGTTCCTCAGCCATCTTGGGAATCTATTTTTAGATATTATCGCTTTTCCCAAACAAGCAATAATATGTATGATGCTTATAGATGGATGTACCTTGTTTTTGAAATCTTAATGCAAACAATTGCACCAATAAAGCTACGTACAAACGGGAAACCATCTGAACAAGAAAAAGGTTGGATTGATCGCGCACTGCGTTTGGCAGACACAAAGTATAACTGGTCAGCACATGTAAACTGGATTGTAAATGACCCTGTGGGATACTTTCTATCAAATCAATATGATAATGTCAGATGTAATCTGTTCCATTCAAAAGGTGGAAAGATTTTGCCAAATGATAACCTTGATAGTCAACTCGTTTATGAAATGCTTTTACAACTTGAAAGATTGTGTCATTATTTAATGTCCAGACTTTATCCAATTAGAAAAAATCGTGGAGTTATTACCGATCAAGGATTTAATCTCATCACGAAAGCGGGATTTCAAGATACTACAGCATTTATCAATAATAATCCGGTCAACCTTTATCAGGCAACGGGAGAAGGTGCTTTAGTCTCACCCTTGTTGATTCTGAAAGCGGATGAAAATGCTATTGCTGGACCGCAAGGAATTGCTGAATGTAAGTATAGTGCACAAATCAGTCCGCACTCAAAGTATGCTGTTAGAAGTTATGGTCTCAATAAAGGAAAAGATGTTTTGATAATAGGAAATTTCGGCGATACCCCTCTGTCTATTGAAGGGATTCACTATCTTTCGATTTCATTCCACCTTAGGCTGATGAACCGCGGAGATGCAAAATATTACACATAAGTAATTTTCTAATCCCATAGAAAAGTCTGGAAACGGTATTGGCACGCCTTATCAATCATTATTCCACTCTCTCAATCAAGTTGCCAATATCGCAGCACAACGTCTGAGACAGCATGACCGGCGGCAATGGTCGCACGAACCAGGGATTCAATCCCGTCCGCCTGCGCCTTGTTGATGTTTTTCTGCCGCTGCTCGTACTGCTGGATGGTGCGCACCGGCACACCGGATAGTTCCGCCAGCTCCCGCTGACTCAAACCGGCTTTCTGCCGCAGCAGCTTAAGATTTGTTTCCGGCTTTGCAGCTTTGTACAACTCGTTCATCTTGTCAACAAACTGCCGGATGTCCATTTCATGATATGGGGAATACAGTGCCTGAATTTCTTTCATGGGGATATAATGGACGATCTCAGCAAAGCTCAGGGCATTCTCCCACTGATAATAGGCCAAGGCCCACCCGGTCCAGTATTCTTCACTGCGGTCGGCCGTATAATTTGGCTTGATTCGCTCAAACTCGATTTTCGATTGTTCCAAGACCTCGTAGGCGATCTCCACTCCGGACATCCCGACGAGCAGAGTGAAATCGCCTTTCCCAAATCGGTCGGCAACGCCGGACGAAAGGAACAGGTCAAAAAATTGGGCGATATCATAGTTCAGATCATACACGGCGAAATCCAGCATACGGCCGAGGGCAATGCGGGCTTTGTCGAGATAAACCTTATCGTAAGCGTGGATCATCGGGCGTCATCTCCTCATCCATGATCTGTGTAATGTATACGTCGCCGCGTTGACGTTGACTGCGCTCTACGCTGAAGTATTCCCGGCGGGCCGTTTTGTCGCGCAGCATCTTTTTAGCGTACCACACGTCGCTTTCGGCGATCTCACTGCCCACAAATCGGATCCGGTCAAAAGCCGTTTTACTCTTGAGAACAAACTGCTGACCGAGCTTGCCCAAGTGTATGGCATTGTTGAGCTGCCGGTAAGAGATCGTACCATTGATAAAATCCTGCGCGAAGGAGAAGTAGCTGTCGTCGGCGCGGTGACCGATGATCGCGTCATAGCTTTCGTAGTCCACCAAAAAGCTGGCCAGCAGGTATTCCCTGGCTTCCAGTGCAAGCCCGGACGGAACATCAAACTCCCGGTTTTGCAGCAGTACCGCCAGCCAGTGCAGAATGCAGTATTCCGGGGCGTTCAAATCGAGGATCCGCAGCCCGGTACAGTCCAACTCGTAGCAGTTGGCATAACCGTCCTGATCTTTGCCGACGCCCCACTCTTTTGCCATTCAAGGGCGTCGGTGCAGTAAAAGCCGAGGCCGTAGTCATTGTAGGTCTTACCATATCCAAAAATGGGCTTCTCAATGATTTTGGAGGAGCCATGGTAGAGTTTTTTGATCATGGAATCATCATCTCCATTCTTTATGTTAATTATACTCCTAAAGGAGTATAGAGTCAACACATTAAACGGAGTTACAGAAGCGACCAATCGATATGCTAGCGATCCTTCTATATAAGCTGGAAATGATGCGGCGCGTGGTATATATTTGGTAGATATCGCCCTCCGTGAACCCCTGATTTTAGGGGTGAAAAGGTGCGGCTGGAAGTGAATTCCAAAACCCGGAAACCGTTGGTGCACAATGCACAAAGGGAAAAGCCGTGAAAAGGCAAAAATCGTTTTACCAGAGTTCGACTCCCCTCACCTCCACCAAAATAAACAACCCTACCTAATCCGAACAGTTTCTATGAGACTGACGGATTAGGTAGGGTTGTTTTATGGCTGAAAGCCTTGTCACGTCAAGGCTTTCAGCCATTTTCACATCTACGATAGAAATGGGACATGAAAACACAAAAAACTTGAAATCGATTTGCAAAACGGAAGATTTCTGAAATCTGAACCCCCATGTGTCATGAACACATGGGATTAGCACCATTACTTTTGGTAGTCTTCCTCCATCTGGCATGGGGTTCGATTTTTTAATGTGCGATGAGGCCGTCTTGTATTGTAGAATTCAATATATGAATCGATCCCTCTCTTAAATTCCGGTTCAGAAGCATAGTCCCTCCGATAAAGCTCCTCCTTTTTGAACGATGCAAAAAATGATTCGGCCACTGCGTTGTCATGAGGCTTTCCAGAGTTAGAAAATGACTGTACTACCCTGTGCTCATGGAGCAGCTGTTGAAAACAATGGGAGGTATATTGTGCCCCACGGTCACTATGAAATAGGAGGCCAGGTTCAGGGTTGCGCTGTGTCCACGCACCTTTGAAAGTAGATGTGATGAGCTGTGTGCTGTTCTTTTTTGAGATTTTATATGAAATGATTTTTCGAGAGAACAAATCCAGAATCACACAGACATAGTAATAACGGTTATTCAGTTTGAAGCAGGTAACATCGCTGATCCAAATTTCATTTGGCTTACTGGCACTGAATTGTTGTTGGAGGACATTCTTTTTCTTTTCGGGTTCCCGCAGTTTTAGGTATTCCTGTTTTGCGGTGCTTCGGACACAGGTCAGCCCCATCTCACGCATGATATCGGCCACAAATCTTGTGCTGACCTTGTGCCCCCTCTGTATGAGAATTGTGCGGATTTTCTCAGCGCCAAGTACCTGGCGGTATTCATTGAACACATCACGTATCAGAACACGGTACTCCTCCCTGCGCTTCTCAAACCAAGCGTCGCTCCGTTTGTTGCGGAGGATATGGTTGTAGAATGTCCCCCTTGAAACTTCAAGTGCTTCGCAAAGTGTATGGACATCGTATTGGCCGTAGAGCAGTTCCAACTCAGACAATTTTTCTTTCAATGGGGCATGAATAGTACAGTTGACAGTTTTCAGAATGGAAATGATGTTTTCTAACTTTTCTATTCTGCGCTGCAGTATACTATTGTTTCGCTATACAAATGGATGACTTCATCATAAACTCCGGCATCAAACTGTTCAGTAAAGCTTTCTTCACACCGAGATATATCTGTTTCCAGAACGATAATGGGCCAAATAATATTTTTCTTGTTCAACTGAATAGCCGCATCTTTTTTGCTGCCATTTACAAAAATGTCGTTGTGCCAGACTTGCAGAAGTTTCTTCCCCAGACCTGGAGATGTATTGGCGTTAAGGCTACCAATGAAGTCATTAATAGCCTGCATCACGGCCTTATAACGTTCAACTTCATCATCCGTTTCAAAAGGGAATACCTGAACTGTGAATTTCTGCGGATCGAGAGGATCATCTATTTTGGTCAAGTATTCTATGACTATTTCTTGAGCAGACAAAGGCAAGGTTGAGAATTGTCTGCGCGTAGGCCCCCAAAAGACGCTTCGTGAATTTTCATCATTGAATGGATTTGGAGAATTTGTTATAAGAATCAGTTGTTTTGCATCCACCTTTTGAGCACCTTCAGAAAGAGTAGTAAGCGCTTTCTTTAGGTTCGCCCGCACATTAGAAAAATCTGAGCTGGCATTTTCAACAGATTTTGCCTGCGCCAAAATTTTTTGCTCATTCTCCAGCGTGAGTTCAATGTCCTCTTCGTTTCCTTCTAAGCGTAAGGATTTCAACTCTCTAATGTTCTCAAGCATTAGTACAATTGTAAATGCGTCCCGCTTTTCGAACCATTTTATCGAAAAGCGGGACTTGTTATATCCGGGAAGCCTTGCAATATGGGGCTTTCCGCTTTTTCATGTCAGGGCACCGATTCTCCAAAACGCTCCAAACGCAAAACTAATATTTTTATGCATGGCGGCTATTTAGACACTGCTTTCCGATAAAGCAGGCTTGTATGCGTCCTCAAAAGCCTGCGGCGTCTTGTAGTTCAGCGTTTGATGGGGGCGCACCTCATTGTAGAACCGAATATACTCCTCCACACTTCTGCGAAAGTGCTGTTCGGAGGTGTAGTCCTTTCGGTAAGCCTCCTCCTGTTTGAAGGAGGAAAAGAAAGTCTCAGCCACGGCGTTGTCCAGTGGCCTGGCCGTAGCAGAAAAAGACTGTTTTATACCACACTGTTGAAATAGCCCAGTTAGTGTTTTTGAAACATATTGACTGCCCCGGTCACTGTGGAAGGTCAGGTTTTGTGGTCGTCCCCGTTCCTGGTAAGTGGCTTTGAAGGTTGCGGTGACCAGATGTGTACTCATATGTTTCGATACCCGCCAGCCGATAATTTTGCGGGAATATAAATCAAGGATGATGCAGAAGTAGACCCAGTAGCTTTTGACCTTGAAGTATGTAATATCACTGACCCATACCTGATTTGGATGGTTTGCGGAAAATTCCCGTTTCAGCAGATTTTGCTTTGCGTACTGTTGTTTCCGTTTGAACAGCTTTTTGGCGTCTGTTCGGACGCTGTGCAATCCCAACTCCTGCATAATGGTGGAGATGCGCTTCTTGCTGACATGGATGCCACCGTTAGCTAAAACGATTCGAATCTTTTCCGCACCAAATCGCTGTTCGCTGTCATCAAACACCTGCTTGACCATTAGCGTGAGCTGCGTATGTTCCTCCTGATATTTGTTTCGGTCTGCTTTGCGGAAGATGTGATTGTAGAAGGTTCCCCTTGCCACATCAAGGGCATCGCACAGTTCATGGACGCTGAAAGGATTCCCCGCCCGGTTGTAGAGTTCCTCAAGGGAGGCAAGTTTCTTCTGTAACGGTATGTTGGACAGATACCCAGTCTGGCGGATGATCTCCATGTGATGCTCCAGTTTTTGCAATCGACGGGAGATGGCATCGAATTCGGTAGGCGTGTAGGTACGAGTGGGCGTTTTGATCGAGCAGTATTCTTTGCGCCATTGGCACAGGGTGCTTTGCGAAATATGTAGCTCTTGGCTCAATGCTTTGATGGATTCGCCCTTTTCATAACGGCGGATGGTTTTAACTTTGAGTTCAGTTGGATAGGTGATTGGCATAGCCTCAGCTCCTTTGTCGGTGTTGCGGCTATTGTAGCAAAGCGTTGCCAAGAGCAATAGCTTGCAGTATAATAAAACATATCAAACATTTTTCTCACTACACCACATAGATAAAGAAGGTGAATGTGTTTATGGGCAACGATGAACTGCTCAACTATATCAGCATGTTCAGAGAAAAAGCCGAGCAAGGAAAGCTGGTTATTTTTGTAGGTGCGGGAGTGTCTTGCAATGTAGACGGAATGCCCAGTTGGAATACCTTGATTCAAAATATGGCAAAGGCGATTGATTATTCGAGGTGTGATACTTGCAGACATAGATTAGAAAGCTGTGAAAACACCTGCTTATTGAAAGATGATTTTTCGACAGATGAACTTCTAAAGGTACCGCAGCATGTGTTTAACAAGGATCAAGAATTATACTATCGTATATTAAACGAAAGCATTCCCGCTGTGACGGCAGATGCACCTTTGTCGTCAGCGATTTTTGATATCAATCCGGCACATATTATCACCACGAATTATGACCAGTTGCTTGAATCCTCGAAAAATATATTTTGTGAGCAATATCAGGTGATTGTTTACGATAAGGATTTGCTGAATGCGGACAAAGGAAAGTACATCATTAAAATGCACGGGGATCTTTCCGATGCTTCCAGCATTGTTCTAAAAGAGCAAGACTACTTAGACTATTCGCAAAAACATGTATTAATTGAACTCTTCATCAAATCGTTGCTGACGGACCATATTGTGTTATTTTTGGGATATTCGTTAAATGATTATAACATCAAGCTTATTCTCAGTTGGCTAAACTATATGCGTTCACAAAACGGAGCATTTGATGTGGACAGAAGAGTTGGCTACCTGATTCTGGATCAGGAGATTGTTGATGATACTCAGCTTTCTTATTTTAGTAGCAATAATATCGAAGTAATCAATATTAACTCCATGCCGCTGATTCAGGAGATCCCAGCGGATCTATCCAATGAAATTGGAAAGCGTCTATATAGTTTTCTGCGTGTGATTGCCAATCCTGCATTAGAGGAGAATTTATCTACAATAGAAAATGCCGTAAAATTTATGTCTCGGTTCACCTTTGTCAGCTATGAGCAAATTCTAAAGCTGCTTTATGTGAAAAGATATGAGGTTACGGACCGGCAATTACGTCTTTTTTCTGAAAACGATTATGCAAGATTAATAGCATTTATGGAGTCTGGGGACGAAAGTGCAACTGATTTAAGACAACTTTTTCTAAATGCTGGAATCGTATCCATACAGTGCTTTCACGAGCATAAAGTCATGCGCTTTCGTATAGGAGAGCTGTCTGATAACGCTTTGCTGAAAAGTGAAATTTTTGATCTCTATATTCTGAATAAATATGATGAGATCAAAACATTGCTCAACAGCGAGCATATAGATTTAGAAGCAAATGAAATGCTTTTTTACAAAAGCATTGTGGATGGCTTTAGTGAAATATTAAAATTCCACGAAGAAATAGACTGCTCTGAGTTCCCTATAGACCAGAAAGTTGCTTATCTGCATAATTCCGCTGTACTTGAGGCAATCCAGACATACTTTGGGGGCTTTGATTCTGCCAAAGTCAAACAATTTGTTCAAAATATCGCTGCAAGCAAGGAAAGAGAGGTGTTCTCTGGATATCTTGACATTTATAGTGGTAATACTAAAAAGAGACTTTCGATGTACGAAGCCTTAGAAAAGCTAAAGAAAGATGTTGGGAACAGAAACACCATTCATTTTGGCGGAACATCGTGTGCAAGGCTTTATGAAATAAAACGGCTTGCTATAACACAATACTTTTTTTACTATAACAACCACATTCTGTATCAAGGCTTTAGAGATTTAAAAGATTTTTTCAAACCATATATCGAAGCCATAATATGCGCAAATAGTGATGCGGCCCAAAAAACTACTCTTTTTGGAGACATGGAATTTGCAAACGAAAAGTATGCCGTAGAATACATTGATCTGGATATTATGGCAAAGTTTATTTCGACAAAAGATTTGGGTGCGCTTGTAAGGTCATATAATGTAAAACAACTGAATACGGGCGTACAGGAAGTTACATTCCTTGCAGAGTGCTTTAAGAATCTTTGTCATTCTATTGTGACTGCAAAGACTTATGGATTATTGCAATCGTCGTTTTCTGCGCTTTCCAATATAGTACTATTGCTGAACTTGGTTGACTTAGATGAGAATAGCAAAGAGATAATTGCAGCATCGGTAGAAGCGTTACTCAGTGATAAGATTATTGCTCCAATCTTCTTTTCTATAGGTTGGCCGGACTTTAGGCAAAGCTTGAGAGAGCTTTCAAAGCTTTGCAGTTTATTAGCATTTCCCCATAATTTTGAGTTTGTTCATCAAATAGTGGGCGGAGAAAAATTCTTTGAGTATACGGTAAATGTACATTTTAATAGTCTTCGCCATCTCATTGAGCAATTCATATCAAAGGATGAAGCAACTACAGATAAGATTCAAGCTATCATTGATACTACAGAGGATTTCCATAAGAAAGTCATATTATTGAGGTTGTTTTATCAGCAGATTATCGGTGATACGGTCCAACAGAAGTATAAATGCATTTTATCAGATAACTTTGCACAACTGCCAATAGAGGCAATCTACGACTTTATATTCTCGGGATGGTTGACCCCAGATCAGAATTCAATCAAGGAATTTCTAAATGGAGTAATAGAACTTAACAGAAAAGAAGTCACAGGTGTGCACTCATACCCCGATCCGGTTGAGAGTAGATTGGAATGCGTCTATCTTCTCTATATAAATGATATGATATCTGATATAAGTGCTTTAAAAGAACTGTCTGAGGGAAGACCGCATTTGCAGTTCCTATTAGATTCGGAGAGTTTTGACTACTCTCAAGTAGACTTTTCCAATTATATGTGGGAAAACTTTGCTCGTCATGAAAAGTACATGAGTTGTTTTATTGCCCACAAAGATGCTATCATACCGATAATTCAAAACCGAATTAAATCGGGAGAGGCAAGTGA
>ERZ779861.4243-NODE-4243-length-10951-cov-4.582140_pt1 | contig 10951 bp, 10 predicted proteins | sample MGYA00511558_ERZ779861 | MGnify/ENA primary metagenome ERZ779861 (study PRJEB29588, sample SAMEA2163432) | human gut metagenome | biome: human gut; feature: human-associated habitat; material: faeces | place: Denmark | collected 2008/2010 ... | reverse complement strand
TGTGCCTGTTTCATACCCTCTATGAGCCTTTCAAAGCGTTCCTGTGCCTGTCTGTCAATGTCGGCAAGGTAAGCGTTAAGTCTGCCGCTTGTAAGAAGATTGGTGTATGTAACTTTGCAGTGATGCTTCAGATAATCCAAATGCCGCTGTCCCCAGATGCCTATCGGCTGTTCTTCTTCGGCGGGTACAGTTAAGCACGGTATTAAATAATCGCCTTGCCTTTCGTATTTGCCGCCCATTTCCTCAAAAATTGTCTTTGCCATTGTCTGTTACCTCCACATTCTTTTTTATTTTGAATGTCCGCAAAATCCGTCCTACATCTCTCGGCCATTCCATCGGACTCAATCAATACCCCAAAGTCCTTACATAATACATGAGCGGGATCGGCCAGCATTGGGTATGCGATCTTACCAATTCGCTCAGAGTGATCGTGCCATGCTTTGTGTACGAAATGAGAATCTGTAGAGACCGAATAAACTTCGCATCCTGCTTTTAGAAACTCTGGATATTTGTTCTGAAGATCTTCCAGCTCCGTAGGGCATACAAAGGTAAAGTCTGCCGGATAGAAGAAAAAGAGACTCCATTCTTTCATGATATCGTTTTTGGTTATGGTTTTAAATTCACCATTCTGATAAGCCTGAACAGAAAAATCATTTATTTCTTTGTTGATCATTGACATCTTCGCAGTCCTCCTTTATGGAGTAATGGTTCCCAGAAGCACATCAAGTTATGCGGAGACCGCGCTGCAACAATGACGTTTGCATAGAGAAAGGCATCAATCTTATGGCAATCAGAAACAAAAAAGACATACAAAGTCCATTGGGCTTATATGTCTTTTACCTGCAGCTCCTAAAACCAATCTGTTACGATATGGTACGGTTCCATGGTTTCTGCAGTGATATAGTATTCGCCGGTTGCAGGGACAGGCTGCCCGTCCGGGCCGATGATCTTTGCATCAGCACTTATTTCTGCCAGGGGAAGTAAGGTTGTGCAGGGTTTGATTAAGCACAGTGGGTTGTTCTCAACAATTTTGTATAGATACTTTCTTTTGTCCCCGAACCGCTCTACCACAACGCCGGCTCTGGGACTTCTTAAGGTCATTTTCATATTCATATCCTTCTTAAGGCCAGTATTCCAGAAAAGATCATGCTCCGAATGATACACGCAGTGGTGGGCCATTTGTCAGGCATGATCCTGCTTCACCAATTCTATCATTATTTGCGAGTTGCATCAATACAAAAAAGAGGCATTAAACACTGTGAAGAACACCAGGCCTTCATCGTCTATCACCACATTGCCGTGCATGGACGAAAACAGAAGGAATCAGCGATATTTAGTATTGCGATGGGTACAATACTGCGTTAGAACGGTTTCCTGTGCTAAATCATCAATAGCCTGGTCATATGGGGATTTGTTCTGTACAATGCAGAAAAGAAGCGTTGCAAGAAACAAGAAAAGTAAGAAACATATCAAATACATCGTAATTTTTGTCCTCCTGTGGTATTGAAAAACGGGACACCGCATTCTCGTTACTTTAGTGATGAGTTAGGTGTGCCAAATTTTTTAATAAACACAGAACAAATGTTTACCATATAAAGAAACATATGGTATAATATAAATATGGAAAAAGATATATTTACTATTAAACAAAGTACACTTTCATATGGTAGAGGATATGTGTATTCTTTACAGTACCATCTTGTCTGGTGCACGAAATACAGAAAACAGGTTCTGAAAAATGGATTGGATACAGAATGCAAAAAAATGTTATATGAACTTGCGGAGGAATACCGATTTCAGATTCTTGCGATGGAGGTTATGCCAGATCATATTCATTTACTTTTGGACTGTAAGCCACAGTTTTTTATATCAGATATGATCAAAATTATGAAAGGAAATCTGGCGCGTCAGTTGTTTCTTTCGCATCCAGAATTAAAACGGGAACTGTGGGGAGGACATTTGTGGAATCCAGCGTATTGTGCAGTTACTGTAAGTGATCGAAGCAGAGATCAGGTAATGGCGTATATTGAGGGGCAAAAAGAAAGGGAAAAAAGAAAGTAAAGGTGCTTTATGCAGATTGTATCCAGCTATGGTGTAGAGGTCAAAAAACAGAATATACCAATCCGCCATACGCTGGATATTTTCCGGAAGGCAGTTTCCTACCTGATTGGGGTGTATGCAGAGAATTGGGAAGAACTTTCAAAAATCGGAAATACACAGAAGCGCTTTAATGAAGCCGAACATCTGGTACATGAAACGAAAAAGAATCGTGCCAGATTTGCGTTTGACCGCCATTTTCCCAAAATGCCATCCTATTTGAGAAGAGCGGCCATTCAGCACGCGCTTGGAAGTATATCCTCCTATCAGACACGGCTGAGTTTGTGGGAAAAGGGAGGCTTGAGCGGAAAACCGAAGCTGACCTGCGAGAATCATGCGATGCCGGTATTTTATCGTGATGTAATGTACAAGGAAGCAGAAAACGGAGAAGATGTGGCTCATTTAAAGTTATTTGATGGGCGTGACTGGAAATGGTTCCCAGTAAAATTACTCCATACAGATATGGAATATCTGCGAAAAAAATGGAGCGGAGAAAAAGCATCTGCGCCTACTTTGGAAAAGAAACATCATAAATATTTTCTTCGATTTTCTTACACAGAGGAAACAATCTTATCAAAAACAGTGGTAAAAGAACAAGTGGTATGCAGCGTTGACTTGGGAATGAATACGGATGCGGTCTGCAGTATTATGTGTGCAGATGGCACTATCCTGGGGCGGAAATTTATAAATTTCTCCAGTGATAAAGACCAATTGTATCATGTACTTGGCAGAATCCGTCGTTTTCAACGAGAACATTGCTCCAGACAGGTTCAAAGCCGATGGGCTTATGCAAAAAGGCTGAACATGGAACTGTCCCGTAAAATAGCTGTGGAAATCACGAAATATGCCAGAGAAAATCAGGCGAACGTAATTGTTTTTGAGTATCTGGAAATGCAGGGAAAGATATCCGGGAAAAAGAAACAAAAGCTTCATTTATGGAGAAAGCAGGATATTCAGAAACTGTGTGAACATCAGGCGCACAGATGTGGAATACATATTTCCCGAGTATCTGCCCGCAACACAAGCCGGTTAGCGTATGATGGAAGCGGAAAAGTGGACAGAAGCACAGGAAATCATAGCCTTTGCACATTTACAACAGGGAAATGCTATCATTGCGATTTATCTGCTTCGTATAATATCGGTGCCAGATATTTTATCAGGGAATTACTAAAACCCTTACCGGAAACGGAAAGGTCTTCACTGGAGGCAAAAGTTCCTTCTGTGAAGCGTAGAACCTCATGTGTTTATGCAGATTTAAGAAAGCTTTCTGTGGAAATAAACAATTCCAAAGCTGTATAAACACAGGCAGATATACAGTGGATTACCTATAATGTGGAAACCAGCCGTATCCGGCATGGAAAAAGTGCGTATCCGCACAAATTCTAAGTTACAGGCGTATCCGCCGATATTTAGTCTTGCTGCTTAAAGCAGCTGAGAAGCACGTGACTTTAGTCATGTGAGGTTCACACGGTTACTGATTTAAGCTTCGATCTTTCTTAGGTATCAGAAAGTGCCAGGCACTCCATATGCCCATTCGTGAATTGGTATAAGTGTTTAAGAAGTGGAATTTCTGGGTTCTTCAGCGAAGCATCGGTGCTAAAGAGTAAAGGTGTTTTAAAATGGCTGGTGTCCAGAAAGTGGTTCAATTTCCTTGCATCATCTAAAGTTTCGGCGATCACTATGCATGTCTGATAGGAAGTGGCATTTTGACGATCCAGTTCCGCTTTTAATGCCTTTTTATTTGAACGGTAGGGAAATACTAAGATCTGCCCCTGCAAACGCGTCTTAAGGCAGATATGGGGAAGAGATGGGGCATTCTCAATGGCCTGCGCAAGGAATATCTGGTGATTGCTTCTCAGAATATTGATGCAGGCGCTATTGCGGACCAGAACTGTTAAAATTGTGGATGGATCATTTGCAGTACGGTTTGGAAAATGATCAAAAATTCTGGGATGCGGGAATAATAATTCCATTAATTTATTTGTAAATGAGCTTAACTGCAGGATAGACGGTCCGCTTGCTGTTCCGCCGCGAAATATGGAAAGTGGGATCAACAATCCTTTGCGTATCAGAGCATGGATGGGGTTTCGATAGGGATTACCGTTTCCGTCGGAAAAACGCTTGAATCTGTTTTCACACCCACAAAACAATAGAAAATCTCTTACCTGAGATGCGGTACAATACTGCAGCTCATAGACTATGGATAGGATGAGCAGTTCCAGATCAGACAATTCATTTTTTGTGATGGATTGCCATGCTCCTGATGATCTAGGGACCTGAATGGATTTAATGGTTGTGGTGCTATCAAATCGAAATGGGGAATAGGACATGGTATATGCGGTGGTATTCGCGTTCCTTTCATTTTCATTCACCGAAGAAGATGCCATCGGTGTGTTCCGTGGGGGTTATGATATGGGTCGGCTCTACTGGCGTTTGATCTTCTGCATCTGAGACAGCTTCAGTTGTTTCTGTGGTCAGATCCGTCTGGACCTGGGGTTCTGGAATGGATTTTTTATTTCCTGCGAGGAAATAATTTCCTGGTTTGCCTGAAGAAAAATACCCGTTTGATGATATGTGGGCAACGCTGAATCGTTTTTCAAAAACGGATGGATGCAACGGTCCTGGCATGAATGGCTCCCATTCGATCTTTAGTCTTGGGGCGCTCTTCTCTCTCGGTTTGGGCAGAAAATTCACTTTTCCCCTAAAGGGATAAATGGGTGAAGAATTGTTTACGGAAAAGAATATAACTTCCTGAAAGCCCAAATACCGGAATACCGTGCCAGAAAAACGTTCGGATAAGGTAGGTGTAGAGCGCCTGGAATATGAGTAAGCCGGTAGCTCTGCGGTGATTGCTGTTTCCGTAACAGTTTCCTGTGTGACGTGTTCCAGGGTCTCGCCAGCCATTTTGGAAAAGATATCCATTTCCGTGGTGCTTACGCGTCCAAATATGATCTGGTGTGCGCAGTTACCGAGCATGATGCTGTCAAGCTGTATCTTCTTTACCTGATCCAGTGTCTGGATGGCACAGATGACAGCAACCCGGTACTGGCGGAACAGTGTGAAGAAACTTTGCAGTTTCGGATGCAGGAGCACAGGAAGCTCATCGATGTAAATAAAATTTTTGATACGGTCATTTTCTGATCCAGGACGCCTGAGGACGGCCGTTTCATAGGAAAGCAGGAAAAACAGGCCAAAACCGGTTGCCACAGAATCGCCTCGCTCAAGGGCATAATTTAATATGATGATCTCACCGTACTCCAGGGCTTTATCAATATCAACGGTCTCTTCTGCTTCAAAAACATCGCGGACCAGAGGATCATTTAGGAAATTGTTGATCAGGTTTCGCAGACCATTGCAGCGATCGTACATATTTGCTTTATTTTCGCCCAGAAGGTCATTGTTGATAGTGGTGTATACCTGCTGCCACTGCCCTACATCCACAACTTCAGCAACCTGTTCTGTGCGGTCATTTCCGCTGTCTCTAACGCTGTGAACGGAATAGTGCTTAATAAGTGCATCCAGATATGGGCGGCAGCGACTACAGTCGTTGATCAGGTTCTGCACATCGGATGCTTTGGGAACCTGTCCGGGGTGCACCAGATGGTAAGTCAGCATTAATAGTTCTGCTATGCTGACAGTTACTGTTTCGTTGAGACTCGAAAAATAAGGATCGGATACGCCTGACTGGTCATAAATAGACTGGACTACGGTAGCGAAATTGGAGGCCTGGGCCGTGATGGTGGTTGCCAGCTCCTTTCCGGTCAGTGCGGGATCGATTTTAAAAGGATTGAAGCCGGTGAAACCTTCTTTGTGTTTTCTGTCTTTTAAAATCGGGTCAATCCTATGGATCTTCAGTTTGCGGTTTTTGGCCATATGGTAGCACTGATCCGCCCATGCCGCATTGGGCGCAACCACGGTGATGCCAGCGGATTGAGAGTCAAACTTGAGATGCCGGTACAACTCTCTTCTGCTGGCATTTTCTTTTTCAATCTGTTTGTCTGCGTTTGGATTTTCTAAAAGTATCGGCTCAAAGTAATTGATGGAAAAATCAGTTCCATTGAATGGGGCGCAAATCCGTAATTTCCCCTCTTTCAGGGCTTTGTAGCAGGCTTTTTTCTGATAATCCTCGTTATATACTTTCTGATCAAGGTCGTCCGCAATGGCAACCGTGAGCACACTGGATGTTTTTGCGGTGCCGGTTGTACCGTCACAGTACATATGCAAAAATCGGTCCAACTCTTTTACAACAAACTGGGATCCCGTTGAAAGATAGCGGACTGCTTTAAAATCATAAGCAAATTCTTTGGATTTCCGGAAATCTATGTACTGATCGAGTTTAAAGCGATCGATTTCATCCAGGACTAGGTCCGAAGAGAATGTGCCATATAACTTGCATCCGATATAGATGGGGATCAGAGGCGGAAGTCCGGCAAATAAGAAAACGCCCAGCTGCATGATCATGTCCTTACCAATGTACTCTCCCACCGGAATAATTGAGAGAAAATGGATCAAGGACGGATAAAAGCTGCTCATTATGAACTTCTGGATGATTATTAGATCATTCAATGCTAGGAGGATGAGACTACCATATTTATACAGATGGTAGTTCCAAAAAACGTATCTGGTAGAATACATCCAGATAATCGGAGGCACAAATAGCCAGAAAAGTGCCATTACGAGCGATAATAAATGATTTCTTAAGCATTGATTGGAAAGATTAGAAATGGACATGATAATAATAAATAAATTTATTATTATGTTGAGAAGTAAAAATACATAAAATACACCGATCAGAGCAGGGCTCTGGCTATACTTTTTAAAATCCTTCCAGAAATCGGATACAGTTACGGTGTCGGAATCAAGGATATAGTCCTGATCATCCCCAAATGGTAAGGGCTGCATCTTTCGATTGATGGAATTGTACAACTCTCCTACTTTATCGCGTAGTATTTTTAAAATCAAACTGAGCATAAATGCATTCCTGCCTTTTCATTGAAAATATGTTACTGGTTACTGAATGAGACTGCCATCGGATTGAAAACTATAGGTTTTCCCTTGGATCACTACCGTGTTAAGGTTTAGAGATCCGTTTTTATGGAACAGATATATCTTTCCGTGAATTTTTTGCCAGCCCGTGACCATGGCCCCAGACTGATCGAAATAATATCTTTGATGATCGATCGTCCGCCAGCCGGTGGTCATAATGGATGACGTGGGATCAAAGAAGTATTTTTTGCCTGCTTTTGAATACCACCCGCGAACTGCTCTTCCGCTGTTTTCATCGTGATATGTCCATTGTTCATTGAATGATTGCCATCCAGTCAGCAGCTCGCCGCTTTCGTTAAAAGTGTAATAGTCTCCGTTTATGAGGTATCGGCCACTTATAAGGTATTCGCTATCATATTCAGCGCGTTCGGTGGAAGCAAGTTTATAGAGTTGCGAACCATTTTTCTTCTGCCAGTATCCTGTATAATAGCCGATATCTTCAGAAGATAGATATTTTGAATGATTATAAGCCAGCTCTGCTTTTTTACTGGTATACAGGTACGTTTGGTCGCTGGCAGCTTCGACTTTAAAAATATAATCTCCTGGTTTTGAATATAGAATTTCTCTGGTGTTGATAGAGGTTGTGCTGCATGTAAGTTCTTTTCCACGTTGGGTAAGACGGCCGTCCTTTTCGATGGTGTATATAGTCACATGATATGAGTCGGCATGCTCAACAGGATCCCATTCTGCGTCCGTCCCTTTCCAGCGGAGTTGCTGTGGCTGATTTAAAACCATTGGAAGCGGATAGGCATGAAGGGTAAAACTGCAGGATGAGTAATCTTCAGATATAGAGAGTCCCTGTATTGTCCCGGAATCTGAAAGACAATTTCGCTCTTTTAACCATTCGAAATCATACCCTTTTTTAGTATTAAGGGTAATCTTATAGTCCATATAAGAACCGATTGGTAAATCGCTGGCATCATACATTCCCTGATAAGTGATGGTATACTCGGAACGGCCGGGCTTAAAAGATACTTGATCTGGATTGATTTCGCCCTCCTTTGCTTTATAAATTCTCTGGATGTTTACGCTGGTGATCTTTTTGGTGTCAGCGGCATATGCTGGGATCGTCAATATGATGAACATGAATATGAGGAAAATAATGGGAACTGATTTCATTTTTATCATCTTAAAATCCTTTCACAAATTCAAATTTTGGGCACAAAAAAAGCATAACATAATCGGCTGCAGCAATTCTGCAGATTGATTATGTTATGCCGGAAAGCGGGTTTTGTAATAGGTATTTTATCACATCAGATGAGCTTTGTAAATTCTTACCTGATCAGAAATACTTATCAACGCTCAAACGATAATTTTTCACTTACCATATTGAATTCGCGAAAAAGCTTTTCACTATCATCTTTTTTGATAATGGATGTAATGGTGGTTCGGTTGAGACCGCTAATGGCGGTCAGAAGTTCGATCGACTCGCCCTGACGGTGCAGTTTGACAATTGCATCTCGTTTTTTCTTTGTTATATGCATGGTCATCATCCTTTTTATTCTAGGCCAGCAAATGCACTGTTCATGAATATATTATCGGAATTATTTTCCTCGGTAGTTCTACTTGAAGCGGTTTCGGTATCCTTATTTTCAGAAACAACTTTTGAGGTATCCTGTTTCATGGAAGATGTTGATTTCGTTATCGCTTCATTGGAACTATTATCAGTAGGATTTTCGTTTACCACCGGTACATATGAAAGTGCCACACTACTCTTCTCTTCTCGGGCTGTTGATCCGAAAGTAAGCTCGGCTATTTTCATATCCATTTCTGCTTGTGTATATCGGATGGGCGTATCTGTACTGATGGATTGTTCCAATATATACTCAATCGTTCGGCGTTTATTGAGGCTTGCCATTTTTAAATCGTTTTCCCATTTGACAAGTGATTCATTGCCTTTAATGCGGATCTGAAATACTTTTGGAAGCTCTTCAAGGGAAATGTCTTTCGGTGCGTAGCCGATTAAGAGAAATTGCCGCTTGATTGCGTAATTAAGTACGGCAGCGGTCAAGAATGACATTGCTTGACCGCTGCGGTTATGATACCACGTAGCGAAATGTGGCGCATTAGCTGTATTGATGTTGATTTGAATGTAGCTAGCCATTATTTGTACCTGTTTTTGAGCTGTTTATGCAGTCCGATTACAATAGCGTACATTGGAGAAATTTCGGATCCATCATCAGCACGATTTGTTAAAACCACTTTTGTAAGTCCATGATGTTCAGCCATGTATTTTTTTATGTGAGGATAATATGCGATTCCGGTGCCGCCGGTTATGAACATATTTTCAACGTCATCCAATGAATATTTTCCTTCTAATAGGCTACACAGTTTGATAGCTTCTTCTGCCAAAACTTTTTCGTAGATATCCTTTACATTGATCACGGTTGTGTTCTTACGAACTGCTGGATTACCTTCGCCTCTGGCATGATACTGTACCTGAAGATAACTAAAGTCCTCTCTTCCAGCATCTTTTACCTTCTCTTCAACATACTTATCAATGTTGTACATTGCATGATCTGTATCACTGAACGCGGTTTCTGGATTGATCGACAGATTCTTTGCCAGTTCAAATAATCCAACTGTTTTATATCCAGCATCCATCATGATACACGGTAAGGCCTTCTTATCAATAGTTAAATTACCGTCTGATGATGCACCTTGGAAAAGAAAAGCTGTGATTACCTGTGCGTTACATAAGAAATTCGCGTTTGAAAGATCCAGGTCAAAATCAAAAGTACAGGATTTGCTACCACGGCGGATTTTGAAATGATGGCGCTGCTTCAAAAATTCCTTGATCTGTGGCCATTCATTCATGCTGCCATAAGGCAAACCAATACCGATAAAATACTGCAAGTTACTGAGGTTTCTAAAAAGATGTTTGTCAACATCTTTTTCAGGATTATAGACGGTATCATATGCTACTATCGAGTATCCGATTGCTGCGAGTAAACTAATATGGAAAGTTCTGTCTTTAAAACGTTGTTTGTTTCGGTTACTATCAAGTTCTTCAGCATACATTTTTAAATTGGATTTCATACTGATGATTTGATCGATACTGTCACCGAACATGTATACAGATCCCTTGTATTCTATGTAGGTGTTGTCGCCATCTGCTACTGATAAAGCATTAATAGAATTGGTGACATCAATCATTTTAGATGAAAAGGCGAGTAAATAGTCGCCGATACAGCACTTAAATTTATCAAATCCGCAGTCAACACTCAAATATAATTTCTGGTCCATTCTTTTTCCTGCTGCTCACCCTCTCTTTTTATTACATAGATGGCAGCTTTCCCTTTCTTTTTAATTAACATCAATTTTATTATTATATCTTATGTTTTCGATGCTGTAGAACTACTAAGCCAATTTATTATTATCAAGAATAATAATGACGTTACCATTATAATACTGTGTATTTACGGAAATGTCAATATTATTATCTTCTTGAAATAGGATTGATCTAAATAAATGGCGCAAGAATTGCGTATTAGTGGCACTATAGTTGCACTGAAATGGCGATATAATGTCGCGATGATGGCATATAAATGGCGCGCTATAACCTTGATTTTGGTAAATGGCATAATAATTGCGTGATAATGGCATAATGATTGCGCTTTGATGGCGTTACTACTCTCCCACTGCTGATAAAACATAAAAATAAATTTGATGAATTCACAAAGAGAATTTTACTAATTAAACAAGTTCGAAGATGTACTTCCTGAATGAAGTATCTCATGATCGATAAATAGAAATTTATCATATTTAAAATAAATCAATTCATAAAAATGATAATAATAAATATGAG
>ERZ779861.4237-NODE-4237-length-10958-cov-3.953224_pt1 | contig 10958 bp, 11 predicted proteins | sample MGYA00511558_ERZ779861 | MGnify/ENA primary metagenome ERZ779861 (study PRJEB29588, sample SAMEA2163432) | human gut metagenome | biome: human gut; feature: human-associated habitat; material: faeces | place: Denmark | collected 2008/2010 ... | reverse complement strand
TCTGGTAATGCTTCTGGTGATGCATGTAACCGGAGAGACGAAGGGGGATCAGGTACAGATTACCGTGAACGGGGAAATCTATGGAACTTATCCGCTGGAGAAAGATCAGACGATCGAAGTTACTGAAGGAGAATTTCACAATGTGATCCGCATCGAGGACGGACAGGCATATATGGAAGAAGCAGACTGCCCGGACGGCTACTGCAAGGAGCAGGGCAGGATCAGCGGTCAGAAACAGACCATCGTATGTCTGCCCCATAAACTGGTGGTGGAAGTGATCCGTCAGAATGATACGGACAGTAAGGCGGCAGATGACGAGCTGGTGCCGGATACGATTGCGAAGTGAAAGAAAGATGAGAAATCGCAATGATTCAGAAGGTGACTGTGAAGTCGTGGAAGAGTTACGAGCAACATACTCCGAAAGGAAACGAGAAGATGAAAAAACAGGAACAGCTTCCTATAAGAAAATGTTTCTGATCTCTGTGATCGCAGCTTTCTTTATCGGCTGTTATGATGGTTTTTACGGACCGGGTACAGGAACATTTCTGCTCCTTGTATTTACAGGTGCAGCCAAAATGGATACCCGCAGCGCGTCTGCACAGACTAAGGTCATCAATCTTTCGTCCAATATAGCAGCACTGGTAACATTTATTATAGCAGGAAATGTTTATTATCCTCTGGGGCTGGCAGCAGCAGCCTGTTCTGTAGCAGGCAATTACCTGGGTTCAGGGCTGGTAGTTCATGACGGCCAGAAGATCGTCCGTCCGGTTGTTCTGGTGGTACTGGGGATCTTATTTATAAAAATTCTGACGGGGAATTAAAAGGAGAAATGCATTATGAAGTGGAAAAAATTCACTCTGACTACTACCACAGAAGCAGTTGACCTTGTAAGCAGCATGCTGGATGATGTGGGTATTGAGGGCATTGAAGTAGAAGACAATGTGCCTCTTACAGAAAAAGAGACAAAAGGAATGTTTATTGATATCCTTCCGGAGCTTCCGCCGGATGAAGGCGTTGCAAAGGTAAGCTTTTATCTGGATGATGATGATCAGGTAGAGGAAATGTTGCGCCGTGTCAATGAAGGACTGGATGAGCTTGCTGCTTATACAGAACTGGGACAGCGCACTATTGAGGCATCTGAGACAGAGGATAAGGACTGGATCAACAACTGGAAGCAGTATTTTAAGCCGTTTACAGTAGATCATATCCTGATCAAGCCAACCTGGGAGACTGTCCCGGAAGAACACAAGGATAAACTGTTAGTACAGATCGACCCGGGAACTGCTTTTGGTACCGGTATGCATGAGACTACCCAGCTTTGCATCCGCCAGCTGGAAAAATATGTACACAGTGAAAGTGAGATTTTGGACGTAGGAACAGGAAGCGGTATTTTAGGTATCACAGCTTTAAAGCTGGGTGCAAAAGAAGTCTGGGGAACGGATCTGGATGAAAATGCCATTACAGCAGTTGGTGAGAACCTGGCTTCCAATGATATCAGCAGTGACCGTTTCCATGTACTTCAGGGAAATATCATTGATGACAAGTCGGTTCAGGCCTGGGCCGGATATGAGAAATATGATATTGTAGTTGCCAATATTTTAGCAGATGTTATCATCATGCTGGTAAAAGAGATCCCGGTACATCTGAAAAAAGGTGGATATTTCATTACTTCCGGTATTATCAACCTGAAGGAAGAAGCAGTCCGGGCTGCATTTGCTGCCAGTGAAGAACTGGAAGTTGTAGAGATCACTTATCAGGGAGAATGGCTCTCTGTTACTGCAAGAAAGAAATAGGAGTTCGGGATGCATCATTTTTTTGTAGATCCTTCCAGTATTGAGGAAGGGATTGTAAGGATCGTTGGAACGGACTTAAACCATATGAAAAATGTGCTCCGCATGAAACCGGGAGAAGAAGTGCTGATCAGCGATGGCACAGGAAAAGATTATAACTGCCAGGTAAAAGAGTATGGAGCAGAAGAAGGAATTTTAGTGATCCTTTCGGAAAATGCAGACAGCAGGGAACTTCCTTCCAGAATCTGGCTCTTTCAGGGATTGCCAAAATCAGATAAAATGGAAGTGATCCTGCAGAAAGCAGTAGAACTGGGAGCTGCAGGTGTGATACCGGTTGCAACCAGAAATGCAGTAGTGAAGCTGGATGCAAAGAAGGCAGAGGCGAAGATCCGCCGCTGGCAGGCAATCGCAGAAAGTGCAGCCAAACAGTCCAAACGCAGTTATATCCCTCAGGTGGGACCTGTGATGAGCTTAAAAGAAGCATTTTCCTATATAGAAGAGCAGAAATTTGATCTGCGCATGATCCCTTATGAACTGGAAAAGGGAATGGACGGGACGAAGACAGTATTAGAAGCTTTGGCGCCGGGACAGCAGGTTGCAGTGTTTATCGGACCGGAAGGCGGTTTCGATGAGGAAGAGATCCAACTTGCGCTGAAAATGGGAGTAAAACCTGTCAGTCTTGGAAAGCGTATCCTGCGCACGGAAACAGCAGGACCTGCCATACTGGCTCTTCTGATGATGAAGCTGGAAGGAGCATTTTAATGGAAGCATATTTTGACAATTCAGCCACAACAAAGGCACTGGACTCTGTCCGGGATATTATGGTAAAAACCCTGACGGAGGATTTCGGAAATCCCTCTGCCAAGCATACAAAGGGTATGGAAGCAGAAAACTACATCCGTCAGGCTGCAGCCGATATTGCAAAGACCTTAAAGGTAAAAGATAAGGAGATCCTGTTTACTTCCGGCGGTACGGAGTCCAATAACATGGCTTTGATTGGTACAGCGCTGGCAAATCAGAGAGCGGGAAAGCACATTATCAGTACCAGGATCGAGCATGCATCCGTTTATCAGCCACTGGCATTTCTGGAGTCCTTAGGCTTTGAGGTGACTTATCTTCATGTGGACCACAACGGACATATCTCACTGGAAGAACTGGAGCAGTCTATCCGCCCGGATACTATTTTAGTGTCTGTTATGTATGTAAATAATGAGATCGGTGCTATTGAGCCAATTGATGAGATCGCCCGTCTGGTACATGGAAAGAACCCGAAGATCGTATTTCACGTAGATGCTATCCAGGCATATGGAAAACTGGTGATCCGCCCGAAAAAGCAGGGTATTGACCTGTTAAGCGTCAGCGGACATAAGATCCATGGTCCAAAAGGCATTGGTTTCTTATATATAGATGAAAAGGTAAAAATCCGTCCGCTGATCTACGGCGGTGGCCAGCAGAAGGATATGCGTTCCGGTACAGAAAATGTTCCCGGTATTGCAGGTCTTGGTGTGGCAGCCAAAGAAATGTATACAGACCACAGTGCCAAGATGGAGTATCTTACTGGTTTGAAGGATTATCTGATCGATAGGGCCTCTGAACTGGAAGGTGTTACAGTCAACAGCTTAAAGGGTGCAGAAGGCGCTCCTCAGATCGTAAGTTTAAGTTTTGAGGGAGTGAGAAGTGAAGTGCTTCTTCATGCACTGGAAGAAAAAGGTATCTATGTTTCTTCCGGTTCAGCATGTTCTTCTAATCATCCGGCCATCAGCGGTACTTTAAAGGCAATTGGAGTGAAGAAGGAATTATTGGATTCCACTTTGAGATTTAGTTTTGGAATGTTTAATAAAAAAGAAGAGATCGACTATGCAGTGGATGTTTTGAAGGAGCTTCTGCCGGTGCTTAGGAGATTTACTATCAAATAGTCGACCGCCTGCGTCAGCAGGCAGTGGAGTACGTCAAGTATAAAGAACAAAAGAAAGGAAGTATTATGCAGTACCAGTCATTTTTGATCAAGTATGCAGAGATTGGCACAAAGGGCAAAAACAGATACATGTTTGAAGATGCCCTGATCCGTCAGATCCGTTATGCCTTAAGCTCTGTAGACGGTGAGTTTGATGTTACAAAAGAATCCGGCCGTATTTATGTAAAGGCTTTAGGAGAGTATGATTATGATGATACCATTGAAGCGTTAAAGCGTGTATTTGGTATCGCAGATATCTGCCCAATGGTGCAGATCGACGATAAGGATTATGAGAACCTGAAAAAGCATGTAGTAGAATACATGGATCAGGTATATCCGGACAAGAATATCACATTTAAGGTAGATGCCAGAAGAGGAGATAAGCAGTATCCTGTAAGTTCTGAGCAGATCAACCGTGATATGGGTGAGGCAATCTTAGATGCTTTCCCAGAGATGAAGGTAGATGTACATCATCCGGATGTTCTCCTTCGTGTGGAGATTCGTCAGAAGGTAAACCTGTTCTCCCTGATGATCCCGGGACCGGGTGGTATGCCTATCGGTACCAATGGTCAGGCAATGCTGCTGCTTTCCGGTGGTATTGACAGCCCGGTTGCAGGTTATATGATCGCAAAGCGAGGTGTTAAGATCGACGCTGTTTATTTCCATGCGCCGCCATACACCAGTGAGAGAGCAAAGCAGAAGGTAGTTGACCTGGCTAATCTGGTAGCACGTTATTCCGGCCCGATCAATCTTCATGTAGTTAATTTTACAGATATCCAGCTTTATATTTATGAGCAGTGCCCTCATGAGGAGCTGACTATCATTATGCGCCGGTATATGATGCGTATTGCACAGGCGATCGCTGAAAAGACCGGTTCCATTGCACTGATCACAGGCGAGAGTATCGGACAGGTGGCTTCCCAGACGTTACAGTCACTGGCTTCTACCAATGAAGTGTGCACCATGCCTGTTTTCCGTCCGGTGATTGGATTTGACAAGCAGGAGATCGTGGATGTTTCTGAGAAGATCGGTACTTATGAGACTTCCATCCAGCCATATGAGGACTGCTGCACGATTTTTGTAGCAAAGCACCCGGTTACCAAGCCAAATCTTAAGGTGATCAGAAATTCTGAGCGTCATCTGGAAGAGAAGATCGATGAGATGGTGAAGACTGCGTTAGATACAGTGGAAGTTATTGCTTGCCGCGGCGAGGTTTAAGGTTGCTGGCTGAAGTATTTGCGAGGGGGGTTCTTCATTCTATAAAACATTGTTCGCTGGCCTTCGCTTGCGTCAGTTCGCCTGTGCCGGACTGCGTCCGTTACGGACGTACGGCTGCGCTCGGGATGCGTACAATCGCTTTATTGAAAGCGGCCCCTGCAACGTTATTTCTGGCTAAAAGTCCCCGCCCCTGTAGGGCGGGAAGTGATGTATAAAAAAAGAGAGCCGCATTCCCGCGGCTCCCTTCTAACTTTAACATTAAACTCAGTCGATGATGTATGGAGAAAGTGTAGAAAGAATGCTGTCTACGTCATTTTCTGCATGGATGTTCAGATCGATCGGCTTGGACAGATCCAGGCTGAAGATACCCATAATAGATTTTGCGTCGATGACATATCTGCCGGAAACCAGATCAAAATCAACATCGAACTTAGCTAAATCATTTACGAAAGATTTAACCTTATCAATGGAATTTAATGAAATTCTAACTGTTTTCATAGGAAGCCCCTCCTTGTGTGGTATGTAAATCATTTTTGCAGAATAAAACTGCTTACTTTTAATACTAAAGGTCAGTGGTATAAAAGTCAATAGTGAGATTGTATGAAAAATCAGGAAGAAACGGGAAAAGTTATAATTGTAAATATTTGGAAAAATTAGGAGGTTATATTATGCCAAAAGCAGCCCTTCACAATCTGGGGTGCAAAGTAAATGCTTATGAAACAGAAGCCATGGAGCAGCAGTTAAAGGAAAGAGGTTATGAGATCGTTCCTTTTGATGAGAAGGCGGATGTTTATATTATCAATACATGTTCTGTTACCAATATTGCGGACCGCAAATCAAGACAGATGCTCCATCGTGCAAAGAAGCTGAATCCGGAATCTGTAGTGGTGGCAGCAGGCTGTTATGTGCAGGTGGCATCGGAAGAGTTGAAGAAAGATGCCAGCGTGGATATTGTAATTGGAAACAATAAGAAGGCAGAGCTTGCAGATATTCTGGATGAATATTTAGGCAATGTCCATGAGGAAGAGGAGGCAGAGGTATTTGTAACGGACCTTTCCCATGGCAGTGATTATGAGGCCCTTCATTTAGAGCAGCCTTCTGACCATACAAGAGCTTTTATCAAGGTCCAGGATGGCTGTAATCAGTTCTGCAGCTATTGCATCATCCCTTATGCCAGAGGCAGGGGGCGCAGCAGAAGCCGTGAAGATGTAGTGAAAGAGATCACAGGACTGGTGGCACAGGGATATAAAGAAGCGGTTCTTACAGGAATTCATTTAAGCTCTTATGGAATTGAGCATATGGAAGGAAATCCTGTAAGCCAGGGTGACTGGAACCACAGAGAGTTACTGGCTCTGATCCGTGAAGTCCATGAGATTGAAGGCCTGGAGCGCATCCGCCTGGGATCACTGGAGCCGCGTATTATTACAGAAGAGTTTGCTAAAAGTCTGGCAGAGCTTCCTAAGTTCTGTCCTCATTTCCACCTGTCTTTACAGAGCGGCTGTGACAGCGTTTTAAAACGGATGAACCGTCATTATACCACAGAAGATTATTTAAGACGGTGTGAGATCCTGCGTAAATATTTTAAGCGCCCGGCTATTACTACGGATGTGATCGTAGGCTTCCCGGGAGAGACAGAGGAAGAGTTTGATATTACGGAAAAGTATCTGGAAAAAGTGCATTTTTATGAGATGCATGTGTTTAAATATTCCAGAAGAGCCGGTACAAAGGCAGCAGCCATGCCGGATCAGATCCCGGAACAGATCAAGGGAGTCCGTTCTGACCGCTTATTAGCATTGGAACAGAAGATGTCAGAGGAGTTCAGAAAAGGATTTATTGGTGAGAAGGTTTCTGTTCTTTTTGAGGAAATGATAACAGTAGATGGAAAAGAGTATCTGGTGGGACATACGCCAGAGTATGTGAAAGCAGCTCTTCCTAAGGATGAATGTGAGAAGATGCGTGCTGCTTCCGGTGTTATTTTAGAGGCAGAAGCAAAAGATCTTCTGTCTTCCGATATACTTCTGTTAAAAAATACTATTGCCGAATAGAAAAATATAGAGTAGAATATATAAGAATACGTAAAGGACGTGATGATATGGGCAATATAAAAGAAACACAGTATTTTCAGGCTGTTCAGGACAAAAAGGTAGAAGTAAGCGATGTACTGGAGCAGGTGTATATTGCCTTGACAGAAAAAGGATATAACCCTGTAAATCAGATCGTAGGTTATATTATGTCTGGGGATCCTACCTATATTACCAGCCACAAGGGAGCCAGAAGCCTTATTATGAAGGTGGAAAGAGATGAGATCCTGGAAGAACTGATGGCGGTATATATTGACGCCCGTTTAAAATAGGGCAGCCGGGAAAATAGGGTCAGGGAGTGGGATGCTCTCTGGTTTAACGTCCATTAAAGTCTCTGTTTAGGGACTTTTTATGGGCGTTGATTTTTTTCTGTAATGATGATCACAAACGCAGTTTTTGTGTTTGTTGGTGTACTGTATTGTTGAGTAAGCTGTTTGGAGAAATATCAATAATGCGGTACACTAGTTTTAGTGTGCGCGGAGGAATTGAATATGAGGATCATGGGGCTTGATTATGGCTCAAAAACAGTAGGGGTAGCAGTGTGCGATCCCCTGGGAATTACTGCACAGGCAGTAGAGACCATTACCAGAAAGGATGAAAACAAGCTGCGTCAGACCCTTGCCAGGATCGAAGCACTGGCGAAAGAGTATGGGGTAGAAAAGTTCGTTCTTGGTTATCCTAAAAATATGAATAATACAGTGGGAGACCGTGCACAGAAGTCAGAAGAACTGAAAGCGGCTTTAGAGCGTAGAACAGGGCTTCCTGTGGAGCTGTGGGACGAACGTCTTACAACTGTAGCAGCAGAGCGTGTCCTTATGGAAAGCGGTGTCCGCCGTGAACACAGAAAAGAGTCGGTAGACCAGATCGCAGCAGCAATGATCCTTCAGGGATATTTAGATCATCTGTCCATGACGAAAAAAGAAGACGGAGAGAACAATGGATAAGCCAATGAATGAAAGAGAAGACTGCATTACGATGATAACAGATTCAGGAGAATCTGTAGATTTTTACGTATTGGAAGAAACAAGGATCCATGGAAAAGATTATCTGCTGGTAACGGATGCGCCAGAGGATGAGGATGGAGAATGTTATATTTTAAAGGATGTATCCGGTGAAAATGACAGTGAAGCTTTATTTGAGTTCGTGGAAGATGACAGGGAACTGGATGGAGTTATGGGCATTTTTGAAGAGTTATTAAAGGATGCAGACGTGGAATTAGAGAAATAATGTAGGAGGAATCAGCTTGAGTTTAGAAGAGAACGTGAATGAAAATGTAAAACCTGAGATCAGTGAAGAAAAAAAAGAAGAAAATGGTAACGGCGAAAATCGTGAAGAAGGGGCAAAACCAGCCAGAAGACCACAGTACAGAAGACCGAGACGTGGGCAAAGAGCGCCAAAAGCTGTAAAAGTGGAAGAAAAAGAAGGAACAGAAAACGCAGGAGCTGCAGAGCCGAAAACAGAAGAAAGACGTAAACCTGCTCAGGCAAGAGGAAAACAGCAGGGAAACAGAAGGTCCCTTCCGGCTGTAAAAGAAGCAGGAGAGAGAAAAGCACCTGTAAGAAAACCTTCCAGAAACAACCAGAAAGAAGCAAAGAGTAAATTAAAGATCATACCTTTAGGCGGTTTAGAGCAGATCGGTATGAACATTACCGCATTTGAATATGAAGATTCCATTATTGTTGTAGACTGCGGTCTTGCATTCCCGGGAGATGATATGTTAGGTATTGACCTGGTGATCCCGGATGTATCTTATTTAAAGCAGAATATTGATAAGGTAAAGGGTTTTGTGATCACTCATGGACATGAGGACCATATTGGCGCACTGCCATATATTTTACAGCAGGTGAATGTGCCGATCTATGGTACAAAGCTGACCATTGCCTTAATTGAACATAAATTAAAAGAGCATAACCTGTTAAAGACTACCAAGCGTAAGGTAATGAAGCATGGACAGTCTGTTAATCTGGGATGCTTCCGCGTAGAATTTATTAAGACCAATCACAGTATCCAGGACGCTTCCGCCCTTGCAATCTTCTCACCGGTTGGTATTGTTCTTCATACAGGTGACTTTAAGATCGACTACACACCTGTTTTTGGTGATCCTATTGATCTGCAGCGTTTTGCAGAGCTGGGTAAAAAAGGTGTTCTTGCTATGCTGGCAGACAGTACCAATGCTACCAGACCTGGATTTACCATGTCTGAGCGCAGCGTAGGAAAGACCTTTGATACTATTTTTGCGGAACATACCAATCGCCGTATTATCGTAGCTACTTTTGCGTCTAACGTAGACCGTGTACAGCAGGTAGTAAATACTGCTTATAAATATGGCCGTAAGGTAGTAGTAGAAGGCCGCAGTATGGTGACGATCATAGATATTGCCAGTGAGTTAGGTTATATCAATATCCCGGAAGGCACTCTGATCGATATTGACCAGTTAAAGAATTATCCGCCTGAGTCTACGGTACTGATCACAACAGGAAGCCAGGGTGAGTCCATGGCTGCTCTGTCCCGTATGGCAGCAAGCATCCACAAGAAGGTATCCATCGTACCTGGTGATGTGGTAGTATTAAGTTCTACTCCGATCCCTGGAAATGAGAAGGCAGTAGCAAATGTGATCAATGAGCTTTCTGCAAAGGGTGCAAAGGTGATCTGCCAGGATACCCATGTTTCCGGACATGCATGTCAGGAAGACTTAAAGCTGATCTATTCCCTGGTACATCCGAAATTTGCCATCCCGGTACATGGTGAGTTCCGCCACAGAATGGCGCAGAAGGAACTGGCTGAGTACATGGGTGTTCAGAAGGGAAATGCATTACTGGTAAATTCCGGTGATGTGGTATCTTTGGATGAAGACAGCTGTCAGGTAACCGATCATGTAGCCTGCGGCGCCATCCTGGTTGACGGACTTGGGGTTGGCGATGTAGGAAATATCGTATTAAGAGACAGACAGAACCTGGCTCAGAATGGTATCATCGTTGTAGTACTGACACTGGAGAAACATTCCAACCAGCTGCTTTCCGGTCCGGATATCGTATCCAGAGGCTTTGTATATGTAAGAGAGTCTGAGGATTTATTAGAGGAAGCTCACAATGTGGTTGCAGATGCAGTAGCAGACTGCTTAGACCGCCACGTAAGCGACTGGGGCAAGATCAAGAACATTATTAAAGACAGCTTAAGCGATTTCTTATGGAAGCGTATGAAGAGAAATCCTATGATCTTACCGATCATTATGGAAGTGTAAGAAGGAGGCGAAGAAGCATGAGCAGCCGTACAAGAGAGATCAACAAAATAACCATGGCGATCATCCGTATTTCGGTAAAGCTGATGCTTCTTGCCCTTTTGATCCTTCTTTTATATGAAGCAGTGATCCGGGGGTATGCTTTTGGCCATGCGGTGTTTTATGCAGAGGCAGTGGAAGCAGCTCCGGGTCATGATATTACTGTAGTGGTAAAAGACGGGGAAGATGTGTCACAGGCAGCTGATGAGCTGGAGAAAAAGGGTCTGATCAAAAATATCTATGCCTTTTTATTCCAGAGTCGTTTTTATGATTATGATAAGATATACCCGGGAACCTATACGTTCAATACTTCCATGACTTCCAAGGAGATCCTTCAAAAACTGAGCGAAAAGCCGGAAAATGAAGAGGACGAAAAATCCGGGGATAAATCAGGGAGCACAAAAACAACACAAAAGAGCGCAGATCAGAGTACTGAAAAATCAGAAAGTGATCAGCAAAAACGTCAGTCAGACCTTCAGACAGAAGAAGCAAATGCAGCAGATCCTGCAAAGAGCACCCTTTTATCGGGAGAAGCCCAGGCAGATGCGCATTCCTATTCTGGTGAAGATGAGGAAGAAGGCGGCTGGATCGAAGATGTGACAGAGGACGGACAAAATGATCGTAGATAACAGGATTAC
>ERZ779861.4234-NODE-4234-length-10959-cov-2.783291_pt1 | contig 10959 bp, 13 predicted proteins | sample MGYA00511558_ERZ779861 | MGnify/ENA primary metagenome ERZ779861 (study PRJEB29588, sample SAMEA2163432) | human gut metagenome | biome: human gut; feature: human-associated habitat; material: faeces | place: Denmark | collected 2008/2010 ... | reverse complement strand
ACCATTACTTTCCGGCTTATTCTAAATCAGGTTTGGATCATGGGGCAGGGAAAATCCCTGTCCAGGAGGAAAGGAGGAAATAATTGAACAGCATAATTCAGCAGATTACTGACTGGCTGAAAGGCATTCTCGTATCGGGAATCATGGATAATCTCACCAATACGTTTTCCTCTGTGAATGACCAGGTGGGGCAGATTGCAACAGAAGTGGGGAAGACACCAAGCAACTTCATGCCGGCTGTATTCAATATGGTCAGGAACCTGTCGGAATCCGTGATCATGCCGGTTGCCGGAATACTGCTCACATTCATTGCGTGTTATGAGCTGATACAGCTGATCATCAGTTATAACAACCTGGCAAGTTTTGAGACATGGTTCATCTGGAAATGGATCTTCAAGACTTTTGTGGCAGTGGAACTGATCACACACACCTTTGATATCACAATGGCGGTGTTTGATGTATCGCAGAGCGTAGTCCGGCAGGCAGGAGGAATCATACAGGGAAGCACGGCAGTTGATGCAAGTACGCTGACAACCATGCAGGCAACATTAGAGGCTATGGAATTAGGACCATTGCTTGCAATATTCCTACAGTCATTTATCGTGCAGTTTCTCATGTACGTACTTTCGGCAGTCATCTTTGTGATTATCAACGGACGTATGGTGGAGATCTATCTGATGGTTAGTCTGGCACCGCTCCCATTTGCAACCTTTGGAAACAGGGAACAGAGCATGATGGGCCAGAACTATATGAGAAGTCTGTTTGCACTGGGATTTCAGGGATTTTTGATCATGGTATGTGTGGGAATCTATGCAGTCCTGATCCAGTCAGTAGCATTCAGCACAGATATCATTGCTTCGTTATGGAAGGTTATGGGCTTTACGATCCTGCTGGCATTTACCTTATTTAAGACCGGAGCAGTAGCACACAGTATATTCCATGCACATTAAGGAGGCAGAGTATGGCAGCATCTTATATCAGTGTTCCAAGGGACCTGACAAAAGTAAAAAGCAAGGTGATGTTCAATCTGACAAAAAGGCAGCTGATCTGTTTTGGCATGGCGGTACTGATCGGAGTACCGTCATTTTTTCTGATGAAGACAGTAATGAAGACTAATACAGCAGTCATGGGAATGATGGTCATTATGATGCCATTCTTTTTCCTTGCCATGTATGAGAAAAACGGACAGCCGCTGGAAGTCATTTTGAACCATATGATACAGGCAATTTTCAAAAGGCCGAAGATCCGCCCATATAAGACGGATAACTATTACGCAGCACTTCTGCGTCAGGCAGAGGCAGAAAAGGAGGTAGAAAAGATTGTTAGACTTTCTCAAAAAGAAAAATCAGGAGAGCAGGAAGTTCACAATGCCGGAAGGATTAAGCAGGGCAGACCAGATGGCAGTAAGGCAGATCGTAAAAAACGCCCGGAAAAATGATGGCATACCGAAGACGGCACAGCAGAGCATTCCTTTTGACAGGATGTTTCCGGATGGTATCTGCCGTGTAGGGCTTGATTATTATACAAAGACAGTCCAGTTTCAGGATATCAATTACCAGCTGGCACAGCAGGAAGACAAGACGGAGATCTTTGAGGAATGGTGCGCATTCTTAAATTTCTTTGACAGTTCCGTAAAGTTTCAGCTTTCATTTGAGAATATGGCAACGGATGTATCGGATTTTGAGAAGAGCATCAAGATTTCCCATAAAAATGACGGATTCGATGATGTCAGGGATGAGTATTCGGAAGTGCTCCTTCACCAGATGGAAGCGGGAAATAATGGTCTTACGAAGACTAAATATCTTACTTTCGGGATTCATGCGGAGTCCATGAAGACAGCAAAGCCGAGACTTACGCATATCGAAACGGATATCCTCAATAACTTCAAGAGGCTGGGAGTACTGGCGAGGAGCTTAAACGGCAGTGAAAGGCTGGAACTGATGCACAGACAGTTTCATATGGGGGATGATGCGAAGTTCCGTTTCGACTGGAAGTACCTGACAGGATCAGGACTTTCGGTTAAGGATTTTATTGCACCGAGCAGCTTTGCATTTCCTACCGGAAGATATTTTCAGATTGGAGAGATGTATGGATGCATGAGCTTTTTATCCATTGATGCATCGGATATCAGCGACAGGCTTCTGGCAGATTTCCTTTCCATGGAATCAAGCCAGATCGTTACCATGCATATCCAGTCCGTAGATCAGAATGAGGCGATCAAGACCATCAAGCATACGATCACAGAGCTTGACCGTTCCAAGATAGAGGAACAGAAAAAGGCAGTAAGAGCCGGCTATGACATGGATATCATCCCATCGGATCTTGCAACTTATGGCAAGGATGCAAAGGCACTATTAAAAGAATTGCAGTCCCAGAATGAAAGAATGTTTCTTCTGACGTTTCTGGTCATGAATACAGGAAGGACGAAGCAGGAGCTGGAAAACAATGTGTTCCAGGCGGCTTCCATTGCACAGAAACATAACTGCAATATGATCAGGCTGGATTACCAGCAGGAGCAGGGCCTTATGAGCACACTGCCACTGGCAAATAACCTGATCGAGATTCAGAGGGGAATGACCACATCCAGTACGGCTATTTTTGTGCCATTCACCACTCAGGAGCTTTTCCAGAGAGGGGATGAGGCATTGTATTATGGTCTGAATGCGCTTTCCAACAATATGATCATGGTGGACAGAAAGAAACTGAAAAATCCGAATGCACTGATCCTTGGTACACCGGGATCCGGCAAGTCATTTTCTGCAAAGAGAGAGATTGCCAACAGTTTTCTGGTTACGGATGATGATATCATCATTTCAGATCCGGAGTCAGAGTATTCTCCGCTGGTTGCAAGGTTCGGTGGTCAGGTTATCAGGATCAGTCCGACATCCGACCAGTACATCAACCCTATGGACATCAATATGAACTATTCGGATGACGACAATCCGATTGCACTGAAAGCAGATTTTATCTTGTCCTTATGTGAGCTGATCGTCGGGAATAAGGATGGTCTGCGTCCGGTAGAAAAGACGGTCATTGACCGCTGTATCAGGCAGATCTATCAAAAATATTTTGAAAATCCGGGTCCGGAGAATATGCCGATCCTTGGAGATCTGTATGAGGCACTACTTTCCCAGGAGGAACCGGAGGCAAAGCATGTGGCAACCGCCCTTGAAATCTATGTGTCAGGTTCCCTGAATGTATTCAACCACAGAACCAATGTGGAGCTTACGAACCGCCTTGTATGTTATGACATCAAGGATCTTGGAAAACAGCTGAAAAAGATTGGAATGCTCGTGGTACAGGATCAGGTATGGGGACGAGTAACGGAGAACCGTATCCAGGGAAAATCTACCAGATACTATATGGATGAGATGCACCTTCTTCTTCGTGAAGACCAGACGGCAGCCTATACGGTTGAAATATGGAAGCGTTTCAGAAAATGGGGAGGAATCCCGACCGGCATCACCCAGAATGTAAAGGACCTTCTTGCTTCCAAGGAAGTGGAGAATATCTTTGAAAACTCTGATTTCATCTATATGCTCAACCAGGCAGTAGGTGACAGACAGATCCTTGCTAAGCAGTTAAATATCAGCCCTCACCAGCTTTCGTATGTAACACATTCGGGAGAAGGCGAAGGGCTTTTATTCTATGGAAATGTGATTCTTCCATTCGTGGACAGATTCCCTACAAATACGGAGCTTTACCGTATCATGACAACCAGATTGTCAGAAGTGGCAGAGGCAAAGAAGGAGCAGTCAGCGTAAGCGACTGTTTCTTCGGAAAGGAAAAAGCATGGATGAAGAAAAATATACCAGGGATTCTGCTAAGAAGTCCGCCAGGAATAAAGGCAGGGACGAAAAAAGCAGGACAGCAGAAAAGAAGCATGGTTCCAAGCTGAAAAATGAGGCATCCGCGAATAAGAGTTACCGGGACAAGCTAAGGTATGGGAAAAAGGATAATCATATCTCTGCCGGAGAGGAAAAACAGCTTCGCAAAATGAAGAAGCAGGGGAGAAGGAAGATCTACCGGCAGACAGCAGCGGTGCATACCATGAGAAGGTCTGTGATCAGGAATGAGGATGACAATAGTGGTACTGACAGCCTGAATGCCGGAATAGCTGTTACAGAAACAGGGTTTGGCAGGATCAGGGAACACGGGCAGTCAGAAAAATATGCTGCCAAGATTCATAAGAGAAGTGATCATCTGGATGCCGTTCAGGGAGCAAAAGGAGACAAGGAAGCCGGAGAGGCTGGAGAAAGCACCATGTCATCTACTGTGAAGAAAGCGCAGAAAAAGCTGATGCAGAAAGAATTTGTAGAGGCGGCAGCCAAGAAACAGGCAAAGGAAGCTGCTAATGGAGCCGGCAAGATCAGTAAGAAACTTACGGATGAAGCAGAGGATCTGATGGGAAGGCTGGCGGAATGGATAAAAGAATTCTTTGAAGATCATCCAATGGCACTTCTGTTTGCTTTTCTGATTCTGATTGTTGTTCTGGTGATTTCAGGTGTATTCACATCATGTTCAGCTATTGGAGGAGGAATTAACAGCTCAACAGTAGTGACATCATTTACGGCTGAGGATGATGATATCAGGCAGGTGGAATCTGATTATATGGCATTGGAGGCCGACCTGCAGAGAACGGTAGATAATATCGAAACAGATCATCCGGGATATGACGAGTATAATTATTCTCTTGCAGAAATTTCACACAATCCGTTTGAACTGGCAGCATTGCTTACTGTTCTGTATGAGAATTACACACCATCAGAAGTCCAGTCAAGGTTACAGACTATTTTTGATCATCAGTATACACTTACGACAGAGGAAGTGGTTGAAACAAGGACGAGGACAGAGACCAGATGGCATTATGTGACACATTACCGGGATGAGGAAAGAACCGGATACCGCCTGGTAAATGGTCATCTTGAATCCTATACCTATACCGTGTCAGTTCCATATGAGGTATATGAACCCTATGAGGTTGAAGTGGAGTATGAGTACAAGATACTGAATACAACGCTGACCAACAATGGAATATCCGCAGCTGTCAGTGCACTGAATCTGACGCAGGATCAGATGGAACGGTATACGCTGCTTCTGGAGACCAGGGGCAACAAGCCGGATATCTTCGGGGATAATGTATATGCAAATCCGGGTGTATCAGAGGAATATGAGAGATATGCCGTACTGGGAGAATACCTGACGAACCAGCAGTTTTCCAATATGCACCGGGAAGCCGAAAAGTATCTTGGATATCCTTATGTATGGGGAGGATCCTCACCAGGTACAAGTTTTGACTGTTCCGGTTTTGTGAGCTATGTCATCAATAATTGTGGAAATGGCTGGAACTATGGCAGACTTACGGCAAATGGCTGGAAGAATGCAACCGCAAGGGTGGCAGCTTCCGATGTAAAACCGGGAGATCTGGTCTTTTTCCAGGGAACCTATAACACAGCCGGAGCATCCCATGTGGGTATCGTAGTCGATCCGGTAAATAAGATCATGATTCACTGTGGCAATCCAATCCAGTATGCGTCATATGATACGCCATACTGGAGGGCACATGCCTATTGCTATGGAAGAATCCAGTAATTATAAATGCAGCGAAAGTCACCAAAGTGGTGGCTTTTTTGCTGTCACAAAGGAAAGGAGAGCGCTTATGTATGCAAAGTTAGACAAGCTCCGCGAGGATCTGAAAAAGGCAGTAGCCAAAAGAGAGGCAGCGGATGCAAAGGTAAAGCAGCTGGAAGCAAAGCTGAAAGAAGAGGAAAACCAGCAGATTGTCAGTGATGTTGCATCCTACAATTTATCACCGGAACAGCTGGCACAGTTTTTACAGCTTGCCAATAGTGGCAGATTACAGGACATGTTAAGCGGACAGGCACCAATGCCAACGGCAGCTGCATCCGGTAAGGAGACAGATGCAGAGGAAGACAATGAACAGGAAACAGATAACGAAGAGGAGGATTTCTTAGATGAAGAGAATGAATAAGGTAAAAAATGTGATCGTAGCAAAGGTTATGGGAGGCATGGTCGCAGGTCTGGCGGCACTTGCCGGAATGGCACCAGCGACAGCATTTGCACAGAGTCAGGAAGTGACCTGTACCTGTGAAGAAAAATGCAGTGTGGGAGCAGTCAATGAGGAATGTGCAGTATGCCTTTATGATTATAAGGTCTGCGAGGGAACAGTTGCACATGTAGAAGAGGAATGCACGGAAAAAGAGGAAGAGAGCTATGGTCCGCTTACCCCGGATGGAAATATGAATCTGGTGGATGATTATGGATCGGTTGAAGCCGGAGGCAAGCAGTTCATTACAGTCACAACCAAGTCCGGCAATTATTTCTATATCATCATTGACCGTGATGATAAGGGAGCGGAGACTGTTCATTTCCTTAATCTGGTAGATGAATCGGATCTTCTTGCACTCATGGAAGATGATGAGGTGGAGTCCTATATGAATTCCCAGGGAATGACGGCAGCCGATAAGGAGACCGTGGAACCGGAAAAGACCAAACCCACAGAAGATGCGACAGAGGAGCCAAAGGAAGAGGTAAAAGCTCCAGAGACAGGAAAGAAAGGTAAAAATGTGACAGGCATTATGGCAGTAGTCCTTTTTGCAGCGGTTGGAGGAATCGGTGGATTTATGTATGTGAAGTCCAATAAGGGCAAGAAGAAAGCGGATGCACCGGATCCTGATGCAGATTACTTCGACAGTAATGATGACGAGGATTATCTTGCAGATATGGATATTGAGGAAGAGTCTGTATCAGATGCAGAGGACGAAAACTCTGATGAAGATACAGGAGAAGATGTTCAGGACGAGATGGATGAAGAGTAGCATCAAGGGAATGAGGCAGTCGGAAGGCTGCCTTTTTCTGATGGGAGGAATCTATGGAAGACAAGGAATTTGACCAGCTCACACCAGAGGAGAAAAAGGCAAGATTTCAGAAAGCAGTAGATGATTATAACAGTGGATTTGTTGAAGTGGATTATACATTTAGATCTGTCGCATCAATACGTGTTGAAGAAGCTATGGAAGATGCCGGAATGGTGTCGGAGGAGTTCAAGCCGGCACAGATCAAGGTAATCTACGAAGCAGCCGAGGCAGATCTGAATCTGGAGCATTACATGAATCCTAAATTTTCTGCATCACATATGAAATTCATCATGGAGCAGGAAAAGGCTGGAAAGGATGTCACATGGCTTCCGATTGGGAAAATCCTCCACAGGAGTATCGTGGAGAAACCGCTTACCAGAGACCAGATCAAAAGGATAAAGGAAAGAATTCTTAGAGCAGAGCCTAAGGAATCGGTGCTGGCTGATCTGAACGAGAAAAAGAAGGAAACCGCCAGAGTCCCGAAGAAACAGGGACCGGCTAAAGAGAAAGGAGAACGCTGATTTGGCAAGGAAAAGCAGATATACAGGATATATGAAGGGATTGCAGAAGATTGTAAAACGTAAGGAAAAAGTATCAACCAGGGAATCTGTACTTTCAAGGCTGAAAAGTCTTAAAGATAAGGAATTTCACATGACCATTCCTGTAGGGGAAGGAGCAGGGGATGCTCAGTAGCGGGGTAAGACCGGAGCAGAGTTTCTATGATTCTGTAAAGAAGCAGGAAACAGAAAAAACAAATATGTATCGTCTGAATCAGGTGGCTATCCGAATGGTGGAGATGCCGCCTCTTTTAAGTGATGTTCCTATGGATGGTCCGGAAGCAGCTGTTAAGGTCATGGCAGATATGCTGGAAGACTATGACAGGGAAGTGGTTGCAATCGTGAACCTACAGACGGATGGAAAGCCTATCAATATGAATGTAGTCAGTATGGGAGCACTTGACCAGTCAATCGCCCATCCGAGGGAGATACTGAAAAGCACGATCCTGTCTAATGCATCTGCAATCATGCTGGTTCATAACCATCCGTCAAATAAATTGCAGCCAAGCATGGATGACATAGCAACAACGGCAAGGGTAAAGCAACTGTGTGATCTGATAGGGGTTAAATTTCTTGACCATATCATAGTAGGACCAGGGAGGGATTATTACTCATTTCATCAGAAAAAGCAGATTCCGCTTTCATCATTAAAACTGACAAATAATCTGGAGGATATAGAACTGGAGGGATTTAGAGTGGCAGAGAATACAGCCGTAAAAGAAGAGAAGAAGACAGTTACGCTGACTGTGGCGGAATGCAGCGAATTTCATAACATGGGAGAATTCCATGAGAATATCACAAGTGTTGCGGAAGCAGTAGCAAAATTCAAAGAGATACCGCCTGAGCGTATGCATGGAATACCGGCAATCGGCATCAGGGTAGCAGACCTAAAGAATCCGGAGGACAGCGTGGAGATGGATGTGCTGATCGGAAAGAGAATTGACCTGGATATGCTTAGATATGTTCCTGATATAGCAGAAAACTGGCAGGCACAGCAGATGATTGCAGCGCTTATCCATGATATGCCGGAGGCACAGATTGAAGGAGAAATTCCTGAGAATATCCAGAAGAAAATTGACTGGATTGAATCCAGGGATAAGAGAGCTGATGAACTGCATCAGATCACAGACAAGCTGGAAAAGGGTGTGAAGGATGTATTCCAGAGTGATAAGTACAAGCAGTTTCTCAATGTGATGGCAAAATTTCCAAGGTATTCCGTGAATAATACCATGCTTATCATGATGCAGAGACCGGATGCACAGCTGTGTCAGAGCTTTACCGGATGGAAGCAGATGGGCCGGTATGTGAAAAAGGGAGAAAAGGGAATCAGCATCCTTGCTCCGGCACCTTATAAGATCGAGAGAGAACAGACAAAACTGGATGAAAAGGGACGACAGGTATTTGATGCTGACGGAGAACCGGTAAAGGAGAAAGTGGAAGTCACAATCCGGGCATTCAAGGTGGTAAAGACATTTGACCTGTCCCAGACAGACGGAAAAGAACTTCCTACCATTGGTCCTTCTGAACTGGTGGGAAATATTGAAGGATATCCCAAGCTCTTACAGGCACTACAGGAGATCAGCCCAGTCCCGGTATCTTTTGAGCTGATTGATGGAGATGCCAAGGGATTTTATCATCTGGAAGATAAGAAAATTGTGGTTCAGGATGGCATGAGTGAGGTACAGACCATTAAGACACTGCTTCATGAAATGGCACACCAGAAACTGCATGACAAGGATAATGTGCCGGAGGCAAAAGACATTTCAAGGAATGGGAAAGAAGTTGAGGCTGAGAGTGTTGCATATGTAGTATGCCAGCATTACGGAATCAATACTTCTGACTATTCCTTTTCTTATGTCGCGGGATGGTCAGAGGGAAAGGAAACACCGGAGCTGAAAGCATCCCTTGATAAGATCCGCCAGACAGCGTCGGAGTTCATCTATCAGATTGACCAGAAGATGGAAGTGCTGATGGCAGATAAGGCCCAGGTGCAGGAATCGGCAAAAACATCTAGTCCGTTTGCACAGGAGCTTATGGACAAAATTACAGAAGGAGCAAAGGATCTGGGCTTTATTCCGGTTGTATCTGAGACACAGGAGAAAACTGCCAACCCGGAATTAAAGGTAGTTGTTGACAAGGCTCTGAAGGATCTTGATAAGAAAAGGACTCTGTCAAAGGTAAAGGAGTCTGTGAAATCAAAGCTGAAAGTCAATACGGAAAAGGCAGAGCAGGCACCTAAGAAAAGCAGAACAACGAAAGCGAAGGAGGAAAGGGCATGAATCAGAAAGAGTTCAATGAAGTGATCATCAGGCAGACGGATCGTTGTAAATCCATGCTGGTGGCAAAGGGAGCAGAGTACGCTCCCAGAGCAGTGAAGAATACGGCAGTGGACAGGCTGGCGCATTTCAAGAAGGCAGCAGTGGTGCTGAATACCACGCCGAGAGCAGCACTTATGGGGATGCTGTCCAAGCATCTGATCTCTGTATCGGATATGTGTATGGGTGAGCAGCAGTATTCCAAAGAGCAGTGGGATGAGAAGATCACCGATAGTATTAACTATTTCCTGATTCTTTGTGCGATTGTAGAGGAGGAACTGAATGAAGAAAATTGAAGTGAAGATATTAAATCCGGAATCCATTGACCAGGCAGAGAAGCTGATGGTCTGTGCGGCAAGGCTGACACAGAGAGGACATCAGATTTCCTGCCTGGATGATTTCATGGATCTGTATGAAAAGCCATATCAGAGATCCACCGTGGCAAATCTTGTGAAGCTGCCACATCCGACCATCCAGAAGTTTGGAATCATCAATGTGGTTGTAGTCGGTGCATCCAGAAGATTCCTGGCACAGATTACCAGACACCAGAATGAAGTGCAGTATGGCAATGAAAAATTACCAGGAAATGATCAGATCCGGGGTTGATAATGATTCTGCCGGATATTGTGTACCGCAGGGAATGAGGAATATTCTTCTGATCAGCGCAACACCGTATCAGTGGAAGCACATGATCCGTCAGAGAACATGCAGGAGAAACACAAAGGAAACCAGATATGTGATGGTGAAAATCTGGGAACAGCTTCTGGAGCAGAACAGGGAATTGTTTTCTGACTGTGGACCATTCTGTATGAATGGTGGCTGTGAGGAAGGAAAGATGACCTGTGGAAAAAGTATTCCACCGCAGATGTTACCAACAGATATTATCAGGGTGGATTTTCCAAAATTGTGCGAAGAGAGTGTGTTGGAGGAAGGAGTACCAGATGAAGATACAGCTGATTGATTTTGGTGGAAGAAGTCCGGAGAGGGCTCATGCCAATGATGCCGGGGCGGATGTATTCAGTCCAAAGGATGTTGAGATCCGGCCGGGAGATATCTGTAAGCTGCCTTTGGGATTTGGATGCCAGTCCTGATACCGGATTTTACTTTTGAAAACTGGAAGGAGCGTGGTGCGGGGGCTTTTGGTTCCACTGGGAGATAAGGAGAACCTCTTCGCAGAGATTCTCCTTGATTTTAAACGGTAGGTTTTGT
>ERZ779861.4232-NODE-4232-length-10963-cov-3.167033_pt1 | contig 10963 bp, 9 predicted proteins | sample MGYA00511558_ERZ779861 | MGnify/ENA primary metagenome ERZ779861 (study PRJEB29588, sample SAMEA2163432) | human gut metagenome | biome: human gut; feature: human-associated habitat; material: faeces | place: Denmark | collected 2008/2010 ... | reverse complement strand
GTATGAACAGGCACAGGCTGCAGGAGCACAGGGTGCAGGTCCTGACATGGGAGCAGGTTCAAAACCGGAAGATGATGTAGTAGATGGAGACTTTACAGAGGTTTAAAATAGATCATGGCAGATAAAAGAGATTATTATGAAGTGCTAGGCGTTGATAAGAACGCTGACGAAGCAACAATAAAGAAAGCATATAGAAAATTAGCCAAGAAATATCATCCCGATGCAAATCCGGGTGATGAGGAAGCTGCCACAAAATTCAAAGAGGCATCTGAAGCATACGCAGTGCTTAGTGATGCAGACAAGAGAAGACAGTATGACCAGTTTGGTCATGCTGCCTTTGATGGTGGTGCAGGTGGCTCCGGCGGATTTGATTTTAACAATTTTGACTTCGGTGATATTTTTGGCGGAAGTGGATTTGGAGACATTTTTGGCGACCTATTCGGTGGCGGTGGACGTAGAGGCCCTAGCAATGGACCAAGACGTGGAGCCGACGTTAGAACAGGACTCCGTATTACTTTTGAAGAGGCTGTATTTGGATGCAAGAAGGAAGTTACAATTAATTACAAGGAAATATGTAAAACCTGTAACGGAACAGGTGCAAAGCCTGGAACATCACCGGAGACATGTCCAAAGTGCGGTGGTAAAGGTCAGGTCGTATATACATCCCAGTCCTTCTTTGGAACCGTACAGAATGTACAAACATGTCCGAACTGTGGTGGTTCCGGTAAGATCGTGAAAGAGAAATGTCCGAAATGTGCAGGTACAGGATATACATCCAGCAGAAAGAAGATCAAAGTTACGATTCCGGCAGGTATTGATAACGGACAGAGCGTACGCATCCGTGAAAAAGGAGAACCGGGAGTTAATGGAGGACCGAGAGGAGATCTCCTCGTTGAGGTTAACGTATCCAGACACCCAATCTTCCAGAGACAGGATATGCATATCTTCTCAACCGTTGCGATTTCCTTCGCAGTGGCTACACTCGGTGGCGATGTGAAGATTCCAACTGTAGACGGAGACGTTCTCTACACAGTAAAACCGGGAACAAAGACAGATACAAAAGTACGTCTGAAAGGAAAGGGAGTTCCATCCCTTAGAAATACTCAGGTAAGAGGAGATCATTATGTAACATTAGTGATCCAAACACCGGAGAGATTAAGCGCAGAGGCGAAAGAGGCTCTGAGAAAATTCGATGAGCTTAGTGGAAATACACTTCATCAGCATGATGACCTTGCTACAAAATCTGAGAAATCAGAGAAAAAAGGCAAGAAAAAAGGATTCATGGATAAGATGAAAGAGGCCTTTGAGGATAAAGAATAAAAAGAGAATGATGAGAGCGGCAGCTGCTGACTGAGAGGTTGGTGGCTGCCGCTTTTTAGCATATCTAGCGATGTAAGTCGCTAATACGCTGAAGAATATGATATGGGAATAATTGAAAAGCAGATTCAGGGAATCAAGGTTAAATAGATGATTTATAGCAAGTTTCTCTTGGTCTGGTTTTCCAAAATCTTAACATGTGTCAAACATCCAGCAAAACTCATATCCAAAAAAATCCCTCCTAGAACATCTCCTTGTATTTACACGCGAAATCGGATATATTAGAAGATATTGGAAATGCGTTGCACGAAGCATCCGCAGGCATCGTAGTTGTGGGTTTTGTCTCCAACATCTTTACAAATATAGCAGAAAGAAGGTGACTTTCATCGTGAATCAGATCGTTTTGACAGGAATGGTGCTTTCTGTCGCACCGGTGGGCGAGTACGACCGCAGAGTTGTCATACTTACAAAAGAACAGGGGAAGATCTCAGCCTTTGCAAAGGGATCAAGAAGACCAAACAGTCCTCTAGTGGGAGCGGTGAATCCATTTACTTTCGGTGAATTCATGATGTATGAAGGTCGTTCTTCTTACACAATTCAGTCTGTAAATGTATCAAATTATTTTTCAGAATTGAGAGCAGATGTGGTAGGTGCATATTATGGCTTTTATTTCCTTGAGGTTGCGAATTACTATGCGAGGGAACGAAATGATGAGCGGGAACTTTTAAAATTACTTTATCAGACGATGCGTGCGCTGACAAATCCACATCTTCCGAATCAGTTGATCCGTTACATTTTCGAGTTGAAAGTGCTGACAATCAACGGACAGGGACCGCAGGTGTTCCAGTGTGTACAGTGTGGCGACCGGACGAGGCCGGCAGTGTTCAGCCCGGCGAAGGGCGGACTTGTGTGTAATGAATGTGACGGAGAAGTGAGAGATGGAATGTTTCTTGACGGTTCTACGCTGTATACGATGCAGTATATTGAATCCAGTACAATTGAGAAATTATATACATTTAACGTGAAGCCGGAAGTGCTGGAGAAGTTTGGACGTGTGATGGGACGGTTGATGAAGATGTATGTAGATAAGGAGTTCAAGTCTCTGGAGATACTGCAGACATTGCTGTGATATTTGGGGTATTATTTAAAAATTCTCAACAACATTTAAGACATTATGCAATTGTTGAATCATGAAAAAAATCATGCTATACTACGGTTATATCACCTGTTACATGACAGTGTGAAACGAGTGCATTTTGTTGTAAATGTAATAGTAGCAGAGGAAAGAAAAGAGAAAAATGATGGACGAGAACATTTTTATGAAGGAGAAGAAACCGATTTCTTTCGAAGACTACCTTGAATATGATGAGAACAGCAGGGGGAATCTTGGAGGAGAACTCCCTGTGATTGTATATCGGCTATTGGAATATTCTATAAAAGACGAGCTTGCGGTACGTTACGGAAGAGCAGAACAGGTTGAGATTTTCCGAAATGCGGGAAGGAAAGCGGGAGAATTTTTTGCACGTAAGATGCTGAATCTGAATCAGCCGCTGGATCAGTTTGTGGGTGAACTCCAGAAGAAGATGGCAGAAATGAAGATTGGAGTACTCCGTATTGAATCAGTAGACGAGGAGAGCGGGCAGATCATTCTGACCGTCTCGGAAGATGCGGACTGTTCGGGGCTTCCGGTGCTTGGTGAGACTGTCTGCAATTATGATGAAGGATTTATTTCCGGAATTTTATCTTTATACTCTGGAAAGGAATATGTAGCAGTGGAAACGGACTGCTGGGCTACAGGAGGCCGTGTCTGCCGTTTCCAGGCAGATGTAAGAGAAGGTGACAGTTAGTTATGGAAGAGAAAAACTGTGAGATATTATTTGAATATCTGAGGGATATTATATATGATTCCGAGAATGCAAAGTTGGATCTTGAACAGCTGGACGAACCTTTTTGGAAACTTGGAAAAGGTCTTCAATATCTGGATAAAGCGGTGAAAGAAGTGAAGCATTATTCAGCGGAGATTTCAAAGGGAAATCTGTCAATTGAAGCGCCGGGGCGAGATAATTTCCTCTGTGAGAATCTGAAGAATATCCATGCGAATCTGAACCATCTCACCTGGCAGGCAAAGCAGGTGGCGAAAGGGGATTATTCTCAGAGTGTTTCTTATCTGGGAGAATTTTCAGAAGCATTTAATACAATGACAAAGCAGTTGAAAGAACGAGAAGAGGAACTTGAAGAAGAGGCTTACAGAGACAAACTTACAGGGATTGGAAATCGTCATCTGTTCCATGAACGGGCGGAGACGATGCTTGCTACAGGAAAGAAGATTGTCTTTTGTTATTGTGATCTTGATCATTTGAAATATGTGAATGACTATTTTGGACATCAGGAAGGAGATCAGTATCTGAAACATTTTGTCGATATAGTGAAAGCAAACATTCGGCCGGGAGATCTCTTTGTGCGTCTTGGCGGTGATGAATTCTGTATTGTGCTCCTGAATTGTTCGAAAGAAATTATGAAGAAGAAATTTGAGCATGTGTATGAAGTATTCTGTAAGGAGGAAGACAATGACTATCCGAAGAGCTTCAGTTACGGTATTACAGAACTCCCTGAAAGACATGATATAGTTTCTACCGAAGAGATTCTGCAAAGAGCGGATGAAGTTATGTATGAATATAAGCGGAAACATAAAGAGAAGTACTTAAAACAGCTTGAAAAATAAGGCATTAGTAGTTATAATAAGTAACATTGATGTGCAAGGTGAATATTTTCTTAAGAAAATGTGGATAACTTCTCTGAAAATACTGACCAAAGTGCATAAGGTATATAAATAATGTAAATGATAAAAAAGAATGTGAGGAACATACAATGGTTGAAAAGACAATGGACAAGATCGTAGCACTTGCGAAATCGAGAGGATTTGTATATCCGGGTTCAGAGATCTACGGTGGACTTGCGAATACATGGGATTATGGAAATCTTGGTGTAGAATTAAAAAATAATGTAAAAAAAGCATGGTGGCAGAAGTTTATTCAGGAGAATAAATACAATGTTGGCGTGGACTGTGCGATTCTTATGAATCCTCAGACATGGGTAGCATCCGGACACCTTGGCGGCTTTTCCGACCCTCTGATGGATTGTAAAGAGTGTCATGAGCGTTTCCGTGCAGACCAGTTGATTGAAGACTTTGCCGGAGACAATGACATTGAACTGGATGGTTCTGTGGATGGCTGGACCAATGAACAGATGGAGCAGTTTATCGAAGAACATAAAATTGCATGCCCAAGTTGTGGAAAACACAATTTTACGGAAATTCGTCAGTTTAACCTGATGTTTAAAACGTTCCAGGGTGTAACCGAAGATGCAAAAAATACCGTATATCTCCGTCCGGAGACGGCTCAGGGTATTTTCGTAAACTTTAAAAATGTACAGCGTACGTCGCGCAAAAAAATTCCGTTTGGTATCGGACAGATTGGTAAGTCATTTCGTAACGAGATTACGCCGGGTAACTTTACATTCCGTACCCGTGAGTTTGAACAGATGGAACTTGAATTTTTCTGTGAGCCGGGAACGGATTTGGAGTGGTTTAACTACTGGCGTCAGTTCTGTATCGATTGGCTGCAGAGCCTTGGTATCAAAGAAGATGAGATGCGTGCGCGTGACCATTCACCGGAAGAACTTTGCTTCTACAGTAAGGGAACGACAGACCTTGAGTTCTTGTTCCCATTTGGCTGGGGTGAACTTTGGGGAATTGCAGACCGTACAGATTACGATTTAACACAGCATCAGAATACTTCCGGCGAGCCGATGGAATATTTTGATGATGAAAAACGTGAGAAATACATTCCTTATGTAATCGAGCCTTCCTTGGGAGCAGATCGTGTAACACTTGCCTTCCTTTGCAGTGCTTATGATGAAGAAAATATTGGAACGGAAGAAAAACCGGATGTTCGTACGGTTCTTCATTTCCATCCGGCATTGGCACCGGTTAAAATTGGTGTGCTGCCATTGTCAAAGAAATTGAATGAGAATGCTGAAAAAGTATTCGAAGAGCTCAGCAAGACTTACAACTGTGAATATGACGACCGTGGTAATATCGGTAAACGCTACCGCCGTCAGGATGAAATCGGTACACCATATTGTGTTACTTATGATTTTGATTCAGAAGAAGATGGTATGGTTACGGTACGTGACCGTGATACTATGGAACAGGAAAGAGTCAAAATTGCAGATTTGAAAGAGTATTTTGCGGATAAATTTACATTTTAGGAGACTTTATGCAGAAACGCGAAGTTACTAAAAAGCAACTGGCTGTCATCATCTTGTTAAGCATCGGGATGCTGGCAGCCGCTGCTTTATTAAATCAGTTTTTCCCAGCCGGGTCAAAGCAGACAAGAGAAACATTAAAACAGACAGCGGTTACGCCGAAGGTGACCGCTTTGCCGTCGTTGTCTCCAACACAAAAACCGACACCGACGCCTGACCCGACCAAAAAAGTAGCAACTTTCTTTCAGGGACCAAAGGCTTATGAGGGACGCAGAGAGTGGTCCGGTAAATGGGGCAAAGAGTTTTATGATGGTGGCTCCTTTGGTGCTTTTGGATGCGGTTTGTGCTGCATGGCAAATATTTATACGACATTTTCTTCGTATGAAAGTTCGCCGGTTGACATGTACCGGTATGCAAAAAAAGTGAGTGGCTATGGCGGTGGTGGTGCCATCGACTGGGGCTATATGAAGGCTACGTTAAAAGAACTTGGTTTTACGTCAGATGTTTTTCGTAAGCCCGGGAAATACGAAGCGTTTCAGAAGTTAGTGAAAGAATCACTGGCATGTATTGTTGTGGTGAGCAGTAATGACAGCGATTGTTATTGGAAAGAGACGCCGGGGCATTATGTGACATTGTTTTTATATGATGAGAAAAGTGATAAAATTTTTCTCGGGGATTCCGGAGATTTGACGCATAACAGACAGTGGGTACCTTTGAAAAAAGTATATCGTTCTTTGAAAAAATCAAACCCATGGCAGATTTTGCAGGTGACATCGTTTGATAAGTCGAAGGACAATTGGAAACATAAAGGATTTGGAGGAAATGCGATACTTCCGAAAGAATGGAAATAAATACGCAGGCAGGTGATACGCAGTGAATATTGCAATTTGTGATGATGACAAAGGCGTATGCTCTCAGCTTGAGGGGTGGATTGAACAATATAACTATGAAAATGCAACGCGTCTCTATGTTGACGTGTATCATAGTGCGGAGACATTGCAGCAGCAGTTACAGACCGGTCAGTGGTATGACATGCTGTTTCTTGATATTGAACTGCCACAGAAAAATGGAATTGAACTGGGGCAGATGATTCGCAGTGCATGGAAAATGGATTTGATTTATTTGGTTTTTATCTCCGGAAAATCAAATTATTGTATGGATTTATTTGATGTGCATCCATTGAATTTTCATTTAAAACCGTTAAAACACAAGGATGTTGTAAAAGATATTGACCTCGTGCGTGAGCGTGTTAATACGGGAACGCTTGCTTTTCGGTACCGTGAAGATGGCGTTTATAAAAGTGTATGTTTGAAGGATGTTGTGTATTTTGTAGGAGCGGGAAAAGGTGTTGAAGTTCATTGTAAGGACGGTAGAGTGGCTTTTGCGGGGAATTCGCTGCAGCAGCTTTGTGACATTTACGAAAAACATGGATTCAGCCGTTGTCATAAGAGTTATCTGATTAACCTGAATTATGTTTCGGAATATTCTATGTCAAAGGTGAAGATGTCAGATGGCAAAGAGATTATAATAGGAAAAAGCCGTAGAAAACAATTTAAAGATGAATTTATTAATCATGAACTGATGGAGGACTGAGATGTTTTTTGCTACTTTTTATATTATTGCCAATATATTTCAATCTTACGAATTATGGCTGTTGTACCGATGCTTTTTTGGGAAAAGCAAGCGTGGGGCAGGCATTGAATTTTTAGCCTTTGTGCTGTTTTTTGCGGTAACCATGCTGTTAAATGTTTTTATAGATATTCCAATTCTTACGGGACTTAGTTCTTATGTTATGCTTGTATTGATTGCCTTTTTTGGGTACGAGAGCGGCTGGAAACAAGGCCTTTTGTATTCAGTCTTTGCTTTTGTCAGCATGACTTTAGCAGAATGTATCGTGGGACTTGCAACCGGATTTTTGGATTTAAATGTATTCCAGTCGAGAGAATATTATAACGTCTGGGGCATGGTGGCACTGCCGGTCGTGCAGTATCTTGTCGTGCTTATGATACGAAACTTCCGCAATCTGCAGAAAGGAAGAGAGATTCCGATTCTTTACTGGGCGGTAACGATTGTGCTCCCGGTGTTTTCACTTTACCTTGATTTGATGATTTGCCAGCAGAATTTTTACTGGTTAAATATGCTTGGCTGTACGGTTATTTTGTTTGTCATGAATGTTTTGGTATTTTATCTGTGTGACGTTCAGATTGAAAATATGCGCGTGCGTTTTGAAAAGGAAAAGCTGGAGCAGCTAAATGTGTATCAGAACCGTCAGCTTAAACTGATGCATCAGATGGATGAAGAACTTAGAATTCAGCGGCATGATTTTCAGCAACATATTTCCATGCTTGCATTTATGAACAGTCAGGGCGAAAAAGAAAAACTGACAGCGTACTTAAATGAAATGCAGGAAGGGGAACTTTTCCAGACGAAGTTTGAGCGAACGGACAATTTTGTCATTGACAGTATTCTCAGCTATAAATTGCAGGAGGCAGACCGCCTTGGGATTGAAACTAAAATGGATGTCAAAGTTCCAAAAGATTTGAATGTTTCTGCCTATGTGCTTACGGGAATCCTGACAAATCTTCTTGACAATGCAATGGAAGCATGCGAAAAAGTACAAGATAAAAAAATTAAGATTACTATAAAATATGCAAAGAAAATGCTCATTATCCGAATTTCCAATACCTATGACGGCAAAGAGAAATTTAATTCTGTAATGGGAATTAAAACGTCGAAAAAAGATAAAGAACTTCATGGTTATGGAATTAAAAGTATTCGTCACATGGTCGAGAGTGTTGACGGAGATTTTGAGATACATACAAAAGAGGAGTGGTTTGTTGCTGATGTGGTGATTCCGCTGGTGTAAAAATGTCCGTTCACTCCCAATTTTTGTCCGTTCACGAATTTTAGAATCTGTTATCGTTAGAATGTGTTATCATAATTATAATAATATAAAGTATGAAAGGGGGAAGATGTACATGATTACGTATTTATTACCAGCCATTTTGTTTGTGCAGTTTGTTGTATTTGCCGGTGTGCTTTTGTTTTGTATGCATGAATGGGATATAAGGACGAAGAGTGGAATTTATTTATTCATATCATATGTGATGGCTTTGTTTACTCTGGCAGGGATATTTGTTGTGGTGTATTTTCCGTTTCCAATACAACAAGAGGAAATTGCATTGAATATTGAATATGAATTGGGGCAAACAAATAATTTTGTACCTTTTCGTAGTATCTTTGGGTATATAAAAGATTTTTTCTCAGGATATCAAAGTGTATTTTTATTTCAATGTATAGGAAATATATTGTTGTTTGTTCCATATGGTTTTTTTACTGCGATTTTAAGCTGGAAACAGAAACATAAAAAGAAAACGGTTTTTATCATATGTTTTCTTACCAGCTTATCAATTGAAATTTTGCAGGGCGTATTTAACTCTGCCTTAGGTTATTGTTATCGAAGTGTCGATGTGGACGATTTATTATTAAATCTTTTAGGAGGGGTGATAGGAAGTATGGCAGCAGAGATTGTTTATAAAAAGTGGTTTGGTGGTAAAAGAACAAAAATTGTGATGGGCGTTTTGGTGTTTATGTTACTTGCTGTGGCATCGCCACTGACGGCAAAAGTAAGCAAAGCAGACACGCCGGCTGCAACTGAAAAAACGATTGCAAGGGAAGATGCGGTGGAGGATTGGCGCGATACCGGTGCTTTTGTAAAAAGCGGTAAATACTCTTATCGTGTGATTGATGCGGCAAAAAAGGAAAATGGATTAAACATGTGAAAAACGTTGCAACTAAATAAAAATATGGTATACAAAAAAACTGCGTCTTGTGTTTACAAGACGCAGCTTTTTTGTTGTAGATAAATTATTTATCAGAAATTTCACTGTGAATCTGCTGCAAGGATTTTACCTCACCATTGCCATGTTTCTGAACATACAGGATTCCTTTAATACTTGCTTTGGCAGCAGCGATAGTTGTCATATAAGGGATTTTTGCCTTAATTGCTGCTTTACGCAGGTAGCTGTCATCGTGTACGCTGTCTTTGCCAACCGGTGAGTTGATAATTAAATCGATATCGCCGTTTGTAATCAAATCCAGTACATTTGGACGACCTTCATACAATTTCAATACTTTCTCTGCTTCAATGCCGGCATCGGTAATGATTTCGTGTGTCTTACCGGTTGCCAGAATTTTAAAGCCTGCCTCAGCAAATAATTTAGCAACTTCAACCACTTCCGGTTTGTCTTTGCGGTTTACGGAAATTAATACAGTTCCTTTCAAAGGAAGTTTTGTCTGTGTTGCTTCTTGTGCTTTGTAAAATGCCTCGCCATAATAGGTGGAAAGACCAAGTACCTCGCCGGTCGAGCGCATTTCCGGTCCGAGCAGAGGGTCAACCTCTGGGAACATGTTGAATGGGAATACGGCTTCTTTGACGCCGAAATATGGAATGTTTTGTTCCTTCAAAGAGGATACCGGTGATGGGCGGCCGGTAAGTTCCGAAGTAATAATGTCGGTAGCTAAAGGCACCATGCGGATGTTACATACTTTGGAAACAAGCGGTACCGTACGGGAAGCTCTTGGATTTGCTTCCAGAACGTAAACCGTTCCATTTTCAATGGCATACTGCATATTCATGAGACCTTTAACATGCATCTCTTCTGCAATTTTTTTCGTGTATTCTTTGATTGTCGCAACATTTTCCTCGGAAATATGAACCGATGGAATAATGCAGGCAGAGTCTCCGGAGTGTACACCGGCAAGCTCGATATGCTCCATAACAGCAGGAACGAAAGCGTGTGTTCCATCGCTGATGGCATCTGCTTCACATTCCAATGCGTGATTTAAGAAACGGTCAATCAAAATCGGACGGTCCGGTGTAACACCTACGGCTGCTTTCATGTAGTCGGTAAGACTTTCGTCATCATATACAACTTCCATGCCGCGTCCGCCAAGTACATAAGAAGGACGAACCATAACCGGATAACCAATTTTTTTCGCGATTTCCAGTGCTTCATCAACGGTTGTTGCCATGCCTGCTTCCGGCATTGGGATTCCTAATTTGTCCATCATTGCACGGAACAAATCGCGGTCTTCTGCCAAGTCAATAACGGACGGAGAAGTGCCGAGAATTTTGACTCCGTTTTTCTCCAGTTCGGCTGCCAAATTAAGTGGTGTCTGTCCACCAAACTGAGCAATTACGCCGAGTGGTTTTTCTTTTTTGTAAATACTTAAAACATCTTCCAATGTTAAAGGCTCAAAGTACAATTTGTCGGATGTATCGTAGTCGGTGGATACCGTCTCCGGATTACAGTTTACGATAATCGTCTCAAAGCCGAGTTTTTTCAAAGCAAGTGCTGCGTGAACACAGCAGTAGTCA
>ERZ779861.4231-NODE-4231-length-10965-cov-2.291017_pt1 | contig 10965 bp, 8 predicted proteins | sample MGYA00511558_ERZ779861 | MGnify/ENA primary metagenome ERZ779861 (study PRJEB29588, sample SAMEA2163432) | human gut metagenome | biome: human gut; feature: human-associated habitat; material: faeces | place: Denmark | collected 2008/2010 ... | reverse complement strand
CTTAAAAGCACTTCAAAAAACCCGTTATGAGCGGCTCAACATTCATATAATACTATAAAAAATATTAAAAGTCAAATATTTTTTTATTCGATGATTACGCCGTCTTCGTCAGCAATGAGCTCAGGCTCACTGTCTGGCGCTTCCTGTGGCTTTTTAAGCGTTTCGAGGAGAAGCGAATGAATTTCTTCCATAATATCGGGATTGCTGCGCAGAAAATCCTTAACATTCTCTCTTCCCTGTCCTATTCTCTCACCGCGGAAGCTGTACCATGAGCCTGCTTTGTCGATAATTTTAGCGTCAGTCGCGGCATCGAGTATGTCACCTTCTTTTGAAATTCCCTGTCCGTACATTATGTCAAATTCAGCCTGTTTAAATGGAGGTGAAACTTTATTTTTCACAATTTTAGCCTTTGTTCTGTTGCCGAGTATCGTATCCCCCGATTTTATAGATTCTACTCGCCTTACATCTATACGCATACTCGCATAGAACTTGAGCGCCCGCCCGCCTGTCGTAACTTCAGGGTTGCCGTAAATAACTCCGACTTTTTCACGAAGCTGATTTATAAAGATTACAGCTGCATTTGATTTGTTGATCGCACCTGTGAGCTTTCTTAAAGCCTGTGACATAAGCCTTGCGTGAAGGCCTACATGGCTATCACCCATTTCGCCCTGTATTTCTGCTTTTGGCACAAGCGCAGCGACGGAATCTACAACAACCACATCAAGAGCGCCGGAGCGCACGAGCATTTCACATATTTCGAGCGCCTGCTCTCCCGTATCGGGCTGAGATACGAGAAGCTCGTCTATGTTTACGCCGAGGTTTCTTGCGTATTCCGGGTCAAGGGCATGCTCTGCATCTATAAATGCCGCTTTGCCGCCATTTTTCTGCGCTTCCGCGATTATGTGAAGTGTCAATGTTGTCTTACCGGATGACTCCGGTCCGAATATTTCTATGATTCTTCCTTTGGGAACTCCTCCGATACCTGTTGCGATATCGAGACTTATGGAGCCTGTAGATATAGCTTCTATGTTCATTTTGGCACCGCTATCGCCGAGCTTCATTACAGCTCCTTTTCCGAATTGCTTTTCTATTTGCAGCAGAGCTTCTTCGAGAGCTTTCTCTCTGTCGCCGATAGCATTTTTATTATCATTTTTATTTACAGCCACTTTATGTACCTCCGATTCAAATGTGAACATTTGTTCTCTAATAAATAATACCCGATAAACAACTTATAGTCAAGAGAAAATTAGATTTACTTGGGGATAAATTTATAATACCATATTTTTCCACTTAATGCAAATAGAAAAAAGTATTTTATAAAAAGAAAATACCGAATCCGATATATCGGATTCGGCTGCAATCGAGCAGAATAATAATTATCTTTGCTGCAATTTACTTTATCTCAATTTTACCGTCAAGTATTTTATTAGCGAGCTCCATCATTCTTAATACGGAAAATCTTCTGTTCCAGTCTCTGTTAGCCGTATTTCTTTTATATTCTATGACGGTTTCGTTTCTGCCGCTGCCGCTCTTTCCTGCTGCCTTATCGCTGTAATTTGCAGCCACATATATAAGCCCTACAGGTTTTTCAGAAGTACCGCCGTCCGGACCTGCTATGCCGGTAACGGAAAGACAGATATCGCTTCCCGTTTTTTCAGCAAGGCCTTTTGCCATTTCCAGGGCAGTTTCCGCGCTTACAGCTCCGTATTTTTCGAGCGTCTCTTGCTTTACGCCAAGCTCGTCGATTTTTGCCTGATTGCTGTATGTTGCTATGCCTCTTTCAAATACTTTCGATATTCCCGGAACATTGGCAAGAGTTGCTGAAAACAGCCCTGCCGTGCAGCTCTCTGCCGACGATATCGTAACGCCTTTCTCAAGGAGTTTTTTTGCTATTACCTGCTCTATATCCTCATCATCAGTGCTGTAAACGTAATCGCCTATGCGGTCCAGCACTTTTTCCACCATCTCGTCTACTGCGGCCTCAGCTTCTTCTATCGTTTTTCGCTTTGAAGCTATGCGTACTGTACAGCCCGTTTCTTTGGCATATGTCGCAAGAGTCGGGTCAGTCTGAGTGTCTATAAGGTCAAGAAGCTCTGTTTCCATTCTCGATTCTTCTGAACCGATAGTCCTCACTGTTTTATAAAATATAACGCTGTCCTGCATCTTTTCGAGAAAAGGTCTGACATAGCCTTCAAACATTTTTGTCATCTCTTTAGGCGGTCCGGGCATACATATCACCATTTTTCCATTATCTTCAAGAGCAAAGCCCGGCGCTGTTCCTGTATCATTTCTGAACATAACGGCACGCGAAGGAAGATAAGCCTGCTTGAGGTTGTTTTCTGTCATTACGGAATGCTGAAAATGTGCTTTGAGATTGTCCATAGCAGCAGCGTTTTCTACAAGTTTATCGTTTAACGCCTCGCATACAGTTTCCTTTGTGAGATCGTCCTGAGTCGGTCCGAGACCACCTGTAGTTATTATGAGATCACAGTCGTGGAAGATATATTCTATCATTTCTTTCAATCTGGTTGTGTTGTCGCCGACCGTGTAGTGATACATAACATCAAATCCAAGCATATTGAGCTGCTGCGACAGATATACGGTATTCGTATTTACAATCTGTCCGAACAGAATTTCCGTGCCTACTGATAAAATGGCTGTTTTCATATATAATTACCTCCTTTTACATCGAGAAAACTTTGCGGTTCTGCCAGATATATTCTATCCCGGAATATACGGTCATAATCAAAGAAGCCCAAAGAAATACATTGGCAGCATACGGAACATACTCATGCGGAAAGTTGCCGAGAATAAGAAGAGGTACGGCTATCATTTGCAGAACAGTCTTTATCTTTCCGCTCATTCCCGCAGCTATAACGATGCCGTCTGATGCGGCAACCGTTCTCATACCGGCAATTGTAAATTCCCTTGCAAGTATTACAATGAGCATCCAGCCCTGCACAGTGCCGTCAGCTACCATCAGGCAAAATGCGGAATAAACGAGGATTTTATCCGCAAGCGGATCCATAATTTTGCCAAAGTTTGTGACAAGGTTGTATTTCCTCGCGATTTTGCCATCGAGCATATCTGTGAATGACGCCGCTATGAAAAGAACAAATGCCGCGATATTATAGCCAAGCATGTATAATGCCACGAAAAAAGGCACCGCGATCACTCTTATAATTGTAAGTTTGTTAGGTAAATTCATAAAACATATCTCCTGTCAATATTGATATTATAAATATCTTTTTTGAAGTTATACTGATTTACAGAGCCTCACCTACAAGATCGTAGTCAAAAGCATCGGTAATCTTTACATTTATAAAATCGCCCTCGTGCAGCTCTTTTTCTGAAGTAAAGAGCACAGCGTTGTCGATTTCCGGCGCATCGTAACTGCTTCTGCCGTAATAGCTGCCGTCGTCGTCTTTTCCGTCAACGATAACTTCAATAGTCTTGCCGATTTTCTCGCGGTTTTTAGAAAGAGAAATTTCCGTCTGCATCAGCATTATACTGTCTCTGCGTTTTTCTTTTATATCCTGCCTTATGTGTCCTTTCATTTTGTCAGCAGGGGTGCCTTCTTCACGGGAATAGGCAAAAATTCCGAGCCGTTCAAACTTCATTTCGCTGACAAAGTTGTAAAGCTCGTCAAAATCTTCTTCTGTTTCTCCCGGAAAACCGGTAATGAGCGTAGTTCTGATATTTATATCAGGCATTTTTGCTCTGAGCTTAGATATAGTTGACATAATACTTGTTTTTGTAGACTTTCTATTCATAGCTTTAAGTATTCTGTCGGACGAATGCTGAATAGGTATATCTATGTAATGGCATATTTTTTCTTCGCTGGCCATCGTATCTATGAGTTCATCCGTGATTTTATCCTCGTAGCAGTACATAAGTCTTATCCAGCGTATGCCATCAATTTTGCAAAGCTCTTTTAAAAGCTCCGGAAGAGCAAGTCTTCCGTATATATCCATACCATAGTATGTCGTGTCCTGTGCTATTATTATGAGCTCTTTTGTACCAGAAGAGGCGAGGCGCTTTGCCTCTTCTGTAATCTCTTCTATCTTTCTGCTTCTGTATTTTCCGCGGATATGCGGAATTATGCAGTAAGTGCAGATATTATTGCAGCCCTCCGCTATTTTTATCGTAGCTGTATAAGGATTTTCAGGAATTTTACGCAGACTCGGCTCATTAAAATCGCAGTACTCCGATCTGAAACTGAGCTTTTGACCTTCTTTATCTTTTGCAGCTGCTTCTATAAGTGCCGGAAGCCTGTCGTAATCGTTTACGCCGATAAAGATATCAACTTCGGGCATTTCTTTGTAAAGTTCGTCCTTGTACCGTTCTGAAAGGCATCCTGAAATTGCAAGAATTTTGTTTTCTCCGGCTATTTCTGCCATTTCAAATATTTTAGCGATTGATTCTTTTTTGGCATCATTTATGAAACCACAGGTATTTACGAGTATAAGGTCTGCATCTTCAGCGCGCTCTGCTTCTTTATGTCCTGCACGTTCGAGTATGCCGAGCGCAAATTCTGAATCGTTGAAGTTCTTCGGGCAGCCGAGTGTTTCAATAAAAATTTTCATTATATTTCTTCCTCTGTATAATTATCGCTATCTTGATTTTGCTCATCTTTATCTCCGTTTTGCATTGCGTACAGCTCTACTTCTGTAAGCAGTACCTGACGCGGCTTTGAGCCTTCAGGCGGTCCTACTATGCCGCGCGCTTCCATCATATCTATAATACGGGCTGCTCTGTTATAGCCAATGCGAAAGCGCCGCTGCAGCATAGATACGGAAGCCTGTCCGCTCTGAACGACAAGCGCTACAGCGTCGGAAAGCAGTTCGTCGCTGTCCTCATCCTGCGCTCCCGAAGCTGCTGATGCACCCGCATTTTCTATCGTATCTATGACATCACCCGCATACGCTGCTCCTTCTGACTGGGCCTTTATAAATTCTATTACATCATGCACCTCATCGTCAGATACGAAGCTTCCCTGCACTCTTATCGGTTTTCCGAGCCCAAGCGGATTATAAAGCATATCACCTTTGCCGACAAGTTTTTCTGCTCCTCCCATATCGAGTATTGTCCGCGAATCTACCTGAGATGATACAGCAAACGCTATTCTTGACGGTATGTTCGCCTTGATAAGGCCGGTCACGACATCAACAGATGGCCTTTGCGTAGCTACTATGAGGTGCATTCCTGCTGCTCTTGCCATCTGTGCGAGACGACAGATTGATTCCTCCACCTGTGACGGCGCCGCCATCATAAGGTCGGCAAGCTCATCTATAATGATGACAACTTGCGGCATAACCTGATCAGGCTCGCCTTTTTTTCGCATAGTGTTGTTATACGATTCAAGATCGCGCGCGCCTTCTTCTGCGAATTTTTTGTATCTTTCGGTCATTTCGGCAACTGCCCAGTTGAGTGCTGCGGCTGCCTTTGAAGGCTCCGTTACGACTGGTATAAGAAGGTGCGGTATACCGTTGTAATTGCCAAGCTCTACGACCTTAGGATCTATAAGGACGAGTTTTACTTCCTCAGGCTTAGCTTTGTAAAGTATGCTGAGGATAATGCTGTTTATGCATACAGATTTTCCCGAACCCGTTGACCCGGCAATGAGAAGATGCGGCATTCCTTTAAGATCGCCGACTATTGCGGAGCCGGAAATATCTTTGCCGACAGCGAATGATATCTTTGATTTGGCCTCTTTAAATTCGCGCGAACCTATTATTTCGCGCAGCGTTACCATATTTATATTGTCGTTTTCGACTTCTATACCGACGGCAGCTTTGCCCGGAATAGGCGCTTCTATTCTGATGCTCTTGGCTTCGAGATTTAGTGCTATATCATCCGAGAGGCGTGTAATGCTCGAAACCTTAACGCCAATAGCCGGCTGTATTTCATATCTCGTAACAGCAGGCCCTTTGGTCACCTGTATTACACGTGCGTCTACATGAAAATTTTTGAGCGTATTCTCGAGCTTCTGTGCTTTGGCGGCAAGATCTGTACCTGAATTTACGTTTTTGTCTGCTTTACTCTGATGCAGAAGTTCAAGCGGTGGAAATTCATAAGCTTTTTTCGGCGAATCTGCGTTCAGACTGAGTTCTTCCGCCGTAAGCATTGCGGTTTCAGCTTCCTTTTTTGTCAACTTTTTCTCCGTACCGTAGGCCGGAGTTTGAGCGTTGTTTTGACCTGCAGCTAAACTTGCTGCTGCATTTGCGCTTGGCACTGTATCAATAGCTGCATCAGCCGCAATTGGCGCTGTGGGCGTATGTTTTTCTTTCTCTGTGCTGCTACCGAGAATTTCAGATTCATAGTTAGCAAAAAAAGAACCATCCGCAGCTCCTGAAAGATTGTTTTCTGCGCCTGAAAGTTCATATACCTGATTAGCATTTCCGCTGTCGATAATTTTGACATCTGGCTTCGGCTCCTCTTCGACCAGTCCGTAGCTGACGCCGTTTTCACCCGCGGAAGTCCCGAAAAGCGTATCGTCTTTCATATAATTCATTATGTTCACTTGGCCTTCGCTCATTCTGCCTGGAACATAAGAGGTTTCATACTCCGCTGCAAATTTTTTAGGCATTTCCTTGCTCTCGCGCTGCTCTCGATTTTTTGTATCTGAAAGTGAGACGCCTTTGAGAGTTTTATCGGTTTTCACTGGAAATTCAGGCCTATCCGTATTTGACTGCTTTATAGGTGTTTTTTCATAATCGCTATCTTCAGAAATTTGAGCTTTTGCAGCACCGAGTCTCAGACTTTCTTCTTCTGCAAGTCTCTGCGCTTCTTCATATGCCGCAATTCTTGACGCCTGCTTCTCTGCACGCTTTATCTTAAGCTTTTCAAAGAACTGTGAAACTGGCGTGTTGAGCACAAGAAGCAGAAGCACGATAATTACCACTACTGAAAATATTATAAGCCCTGGCTTTCCTATTGCCTTGGCGATAAGCGTACCGATGAACATACCAAAAAGACCGCCGTTTTCAGCTTTGACGCCGCCGTCAAAGAGAGCGGTTATATATTTAAACGTCATTGTAAATGTTTCAGTATCTATAAACCTTACTGAATTGAGAAGCGTAAGCATCAGGAATATTATCAGCATAAATACAGCCGATTTGCCTGAAATATGCGCTGCCCTGTCGAGAAACAGAAGCGCGCCGTATACGATAAGATAATAAGGAAGCACATATGCAAAAACACCGAAGCTTCCGAGAAAAAATTTGTGAAGTATCTCTCCGAAAGCGCCCGCCGCACTTGTCTGAACTGCAATTATAAGAAATACCCCGAGTGCAATTATAATTATTGCCCAGATTTCGTCTCTTACCCTGCTGCCCACTTTTATAGGTTTTTCAGGCTTTACCGGGTTCTTACCTGTCTTGGCTCCCGTTTTTTTACTGCTCTTACCTGAAGCGCTGCTGCTTTTTTCGGAGCTTGAGCTTGTCTTATTTTTTGACCCCGGAGGTCTTCCGGGCTTTCTTTTTTCTTCTGCCATAAAACACCTTTTTAAAAATAATAAACCGATTTATATATCTAATTTAAAATTTATTCTGCGTTAAGCTCCAAATATCGAATAAAGTACTACCGCAGCACCGACTATCCAGGTATAAATTGAAAAATACCAGAGTCTTTTTCCTGTTACCAGCTTTATCATAGCTTTGATGGCTATAAGACCGGAAACAGCGCTTACGATGACCCCCGTTAAAATCGGAAGCACAAACGACATATCCGCCCCCTGCTCAAAAGCGGCCGGCGCTTCGAGTATTACCGAACCGAGTATTGAAGGTATAGAAATGAGAAAAGCAAATTTTACGCCGAATTCTCTGTTGAGCCCCGAAAAGAGACTGCCAACAAGCGTAGAGCCTGAACGCGATACTCCGGGACAAATAGCAATGCCCTGCATAACTCCTACGAAAAACGCATGTCCGAATTTCATTTCACTGACCGTCTTTGTACCTGCATTGATTCTTTCGGCAAGCCAGAGAATAGTACCTGTAAATATGAGTCCTATTCCTATGGAAAGGAGCGATGAGTACATAGAGGCGAACAAATCGTTGAATAATATGCCGATAAGCCCTGTCGGTATTGTCGCAACAATTATCATAAACCCGAGTCTTCTTGTCGGATTGGCATTAATCCTAAGACCTTTTCCCGTAAATATATCTTTAAATACCATAAAAAGCTCGACTATGAGTGCCCAGATATCCTTTCTGTAAACGATAAAAACAGATATGAGCGTGCCGAGATGAAGAAGCACTGCAAATGCAAGTACGCTTTCTCCCTCTATACCAAAAAAATATTGAAGAAGAGCCAGATGTCCCGAACTTGAAATCGGAAGAAATTCTGATAATCCCTGTGTCAGTCCCAGTATGATTGCTTCAAAAAATGTCATTGCCTATCCCCCTATTTTGTAACATAAAAATACATATTACAGTATACCACAATTCTTTAAATTTTGGAAATAAAATATAAAAATATGCCTCCTATAATCTATAATATAGAAGGCATAATTTATATAATGCTTTTAATTTTACCTTAAACTTTAGCTACTTTGCGGCAATGTAGCCAAGCGCTGTAAGAGCTTCCGCACAGAGAACAGCTCCGCCCGCAGCGCCTCTTACAGTGTTGTGCGAAAGGCCGACAAATTTGAAATCGTAGAGGCCGAGTTCGTCTTCCCTTATTCTGCCTGCTGTTACACCCATACCACGCTCTATATCAACATCGAGCTTAACCTGAGGTCTGTTATCATCTTCAATATAGGTTATGAACTGTTTAGGTGCGCTCGGAAGTTCTTTTTCCTGCGGAAGACCTTTGTATGAATTGAGCTTTTCTATAAGCTGCTCTTTTGTCGGTTTTTTCTTAAATTTTACAAATGCCGCTGCCGTATGACCGTTAAGTACTGGTACTCGGATACACTGGCAGGTAATTTTCGGGTTTTCTGCCGGTACAATTACGCCGTTTTCGATATGGCCCCATATGCGGAGAGGTTCTTTTTCACTCTTTTCTTCCTCGCCGCCGATGTACGGAATGATGTTTTCAACCATTTCCGGCCAATCTTTAAAAGTCTTGCCCGCACCTGATATGGCCTGATAAGTAGTTACGACCACCTCGTAAGGTTCAAATTCCTTCCATGCATTGAGCATAGGCACATAGCTCTGAATGGAGCAGTTCGGTTTTACTGCGATGAAGCCGCGCTCTGTACCGAGTCTCTTCTTCTGCGATTCTATTACAGCGAAGTGCTCGGCATTGATTTCCGGAATTACCATAGGCACATCAGGAGTCCATCTATGCGCGCTGTTGTTTGAAACAACCGGCGTTTCCGTCTTTGCGTACGCTTCTTCTATAGCTTTTATTTCATCTTTAGACATATCAACAGCGCTGAATACGAAGTCCACGGTTGCCGCTACTTTTTCCACTTCGTTGACATTCATCACCTTTATATTCTTAACAGCCTCCGGCATAGGTGTTTCGAGCTTCCAGCGTCCATTTACCGCTTCTTCGTATGTTTTTCCAGCGCTTCTTTCGCTCGCCGCAATCGTCACCACCTCATACCACGGGTGATTTTCAAGGAGAGAAATAAATCTCTGTCCTACCATTCCCGTACCGCCTAAAATTCCTACTCTCAGTTTCTTGTCCATATCGTTTTTCAGAGTCAGCCCGCTTTCCTGCTATGAGCTTTCTCTACCGCACCTCCTGTTTGTGTGATTAAACAATAAATTTTGTACTAAATATGTATATTATCACAAAAAAATGATTTCGACAATAGTTTTCGCTGATAACATATCAAAATTTTGTACATTTGCGACATATAATATCGCTTATGATTATTATATCATAAAATGCAGTGCAGTGTGAATGCACGAAATCATCTTTTTAAAATGGTATACTTCCGCTGTAACAAGATTCATTGCCTATGAATATACTACATATAAGACTTAGGTTTCGTATAGGAGGTTTTATATGATATTATTCAAAGGCGCTGCCACCGCTCTTGTCACTCCGTTCAGCGAGGGCCAGGTGGACTACGACTCATTGGAAAATCTGATAGAGTGGCAAATAAACGAGGGTATCGACGCACTTGTAAGCTGCGGCACCACCGGAGAGGCCTCCACTCTGTCGGATGAAGAGCAAAAATCTGTGGTAAAATTTACAGTAGAAAAAGTAGGAGGCCGTGTTCCTGTAATAGCGGGTGCGGGAAGCAATGATACAGCGCATGCATCCGAACTTTCAAAGGCACTTGCTGATGAAGGTGCAGACGGACTTCTCATAGTGACGCCGTACTACAACAAATGCAGTGACAGCGGACTCATAAAGCACTTTGAGACGATTGCCGATGCTGTTGATATTCCGCTTATTGCCTACTCCGTACCGGGACGCACGGGAGTAAATATTTCGCCAGCTGTTGTCAGCGAAATTTCAAAGCATCCTAATATCTGCGGCATCAAGGAAGCGAGCGGCAACATAGCTCAGGTTGTTGAAATATCGCGCTATATATCGGATGATTTTGCAATGTATTCGGGAAATGATGAAAGTACCGTTCCTCTTATGTCTATGGGAGGACTCGGTGTTATCACGACTACGGGAAATATAATTCCCAAGGATATGCAACGTATGACAAACGCATACTTAAACGGCGATGTCGAGGAAGCGCGTCGTATGCAGATAGAAATGAAGCATTTAATAGATGCGATGTTCTGCGAGGTAAATCCTATTCCTATAAAAGCAGCGCTTAACATAATGGGAAAAATAAAGCGCGAATACAGACTTCCTCTCTGCGACCCGGATAACAAATCCCTTTATAAAATTATGTGCGCTCTGCGCGAATACGGTGTAATTGATGAAAGTATATAAATACTGAATTCAAATTCTAAAGGGTTTAAAAAGCGGAACTCTTTCGAGAAAACTCCTTGAAAAACAAAACAGCCGGATTAGATTTATGAATCTCTTCTCGGCTGTTTTGCTTTT
>ERZ779861.4226-NODE-4226-length-10976-cov-3.095962_pt1 | contig 10976 bp, 7 predicted proteins | sample MGYA00511558_ERZ779861 | MGnify/ENA primary metagenome ERZ779861 (study PRJEB29588, sample SAMEA2163432) | human gut metagenome | biome: human gut; feature: human-associated habitat; material: faeces | place: Denmark | collected 2008/2010 ... | reverse complement strand
CATGACGTTTGCGGGGGACGAAACCATGATCGCCCGCTGCAACATGTTTCTGCGGACTGCGGACCGCGTCTATCTGGGCGTGGGGCGCTTCCGCGCGGAGACCTTCGATCAGCTGTTCGACGGAATCTACAGCCTGCCGTGGGAGGCGTTTCTGCCGGCAGACGCGCTTGTGACAGCGGACGGAAAGAGCGTAAAAAGCAAGCTGTTTGCGCTGTCCGCGTGTCAGTCGATCGTCAAAAAAGCGATCGTCAGCCGCCTGGAGAAGGCGTATCGGCGCAGCGATTTTCCGGAGACGGGCGCGCGCTACATGGTGGAATTTTCCATCCTGAAAGACGTCGTTTCCGTGCGCCTCAACACGTCGGGCGCGGGGCTGCACAAGCGGGGCTACCGCGATCTCGTCGGGCGGGCGCCGTTAAAGGAGACGCTCGCCGCGGCGATGGTGCTCCTGAGCGATTTTTATTATCTCCGCCCGTTTGCCGATCCCTTCTGCGGGTCGGGGACTATCGTCATCGAGGCCGCGCGGATCGCGCTCAACGTTGCGAGCGGAATCGGGCGCGATTTTGACTTCCGTCACTGGGATTTTTTCGATCCTTCCGCCTATGCGCGCGCGGCGGAGGAGGCGCGCGACGGCGAATGCCGTTCCCGCAAGCTTTCCTTTTTCGGTTCGGATATCGACCCGCGTGCCGTCAGACTGGCGCGCCGTCACGCCGAACGGGCGGGAGTGGGAAACGCCGTCCGCTTCGATACGGCGGACGTCAGGGACTTTAAGAGCGCTCTCCCGGAGGGCGTCGTCGTCACGAATCCCCCCTACGGCGAGCGGCTTTTAGACGTCAAAGAAGCGCAGGCGCTCTACCGCGTGCTGGGAACGGCGTGGCGGGGACTGGACAACTGGTCCGCGTTCGTGCTGACGTCCGCGCCTGCGTTTGAATATCATTTCGGCAGAAAGGCGGATAAAAACCGCAAGCTCTATAATTCCAACAAAGAATGCCGGTACTACATGTTTTACCGCCGGCGGGGAGAGGCCGGCGGCGAGTGACCGCGCCCCGCCGCGCATGCGGTATGAAAACTAGATTTAGTGGTTATATTTTTCTGTAACCACTTTTTCTTGTGCTTTTTCGCGGAAAATTCTTGAAAAATTTTTCAAAATATAGTAAAATATCTGTAAAAGGTTAAAATTCGGCATATTTCGCCGTATAGGAGATGATCCGGCATGGCAAAGGCAAATAAAACTTCTTCTTATCAGGCAGAGGATATCAAGGTTCTCGAGGGGCTGGACGCGGTCCGCATGCGGCCCGGCATGTACATCGGGTCCACCGGAAGCCGCGGGCTTCACCATATCCTTTGGGAGATCGTGGATAATGCGATCGACGAGGCGGCAAACGGCTACGCCGACCGCATTGACGTCAAATTGTATACCGACGGTTCCGCCTCGGTGGAGGACAACGGCCGCGGCATTCCCACGGATATCCATCCCAAAATGGGCGTCTCCGCGGTGGAAGTCGTATTTACGCAGCTGCACGCGGGCGGAAAATTCGACGCGCATAATTACAATTATTCGGGGGGACTGCACGGCGTGGGCGCTTCGGTGACGAACGCGCTTTCCGAATGGCTCCGGGTAGAGGTCTATCACAAGACCGTTCATAAAATGGAATTCCGCTCCTATCCGGATGAGAAGACGGGGAAAATGCTTTCCGGCATTCCGCAGGGGCACCTCGTCGATACCGGGGAGAAGACGGAGAAAAAGGGGACGTTCATCCGCTTCAAACCGGATAAAACGGTGTTTGAAACGGTCATTTTTCAGCCCGATCTGATTTTGCGCCGGCTGAAAGAGCTCGCCTTTCTCAACAAGGGAATCACCATCACGTTCGAAGACGAGCGCCGCGCCAACGCCAGGCCGGCGGAGTTCCGTTACGACGGCGGGCTCATCGACTTCGTCAGATATCTCAACGAGGGGAAAAACGCGCTGTATGCGGATCCCCTTTACGTCTCGGCGGTCAAAGACGACATCTTGGTCGAATTCGCAATTCAGCATACGGACACCTATACGGAATCGGTCGTCTCGTATGTCAACAACATTCCCACGTCGGACGGCGGCACGCACGAGACCGGCTTCAAGTCCGGCCTCACCAAAGTGCTCAACGACTTTGCCCGGCGGGAAAATTTCCTCAAGGAAAAGGACGAGAGCCTTATGGGGGACGATTTCCGCGAAGGTCTGACGGCGATTCTCTCGGTGAAGATGAAGAACGTGCAGTTCGAGGGGCAGACGAAGGGGAAGCTCGGCAACCCCGAGGCGAAGCCGGCGGTAGAGGCCGCAACCATCGAGGGCATCGACGCGCTTTCCCGCAACAGGAAACTCGCTTCGACGTTTGACGGCGTGATGAAGAAGGCGCTCGCCGCCGCAAAGGTGCGCATCGCCACGCGGAAAGCGAAGGAGATCGCGCGCGCCGCGAAGGGGATCGAAGCGCAGAACCTCGTCGGCAAGCTCTCCGCCTGCACGGGGAAAAAACCGGAGCTCAACGAGCTCTTTATCGTGGAGGGAGACTCCGCGGGCGGTTCCGCGAAGCAGGCGCGCGTCAGGCAGTCCCAGGCAACCCTGCCGCTGCGCGGAAAGCCCCTGAACGTGGAAAAGAAAAAACTGGATCAGATTCTGCAGAATGAGGAGATCCGCACGATCATCTCCGCGCTGGGCGCGGGCATCGGAAACGATTTCGATCCGGAGGATCTGAAGTATCATAAAGTCATTATTTTATCGGATGCCGATCAGGACGGCGCGCATATCCGCGCCATCCTGCTCACGTTCTTTTTCCGCTATATGCGGGAGCTGGTCAACCGCGGGCACGTCTATATCGGAATGCCTCCGCTCTATAAAGTTTACAAAAAAGACGTCGTGGAATACGCCTATGACGACGCCGAACTGCAGGATGCGATCAAGCGGGTGGGCAAGGGCTATCAGATCCAGCGATATAAAGGGCTGGGAGAAATGGATCCCGCGCAGCTTTGGGAGACGACGATGGATCCCTCCACGCGCAGCATGATGCAGGTCACCGTGGAGGACGCGGCGGAAGCGGAGCGCATGATAACCGTTCTGATGGGAGATCAGCTGGAGGAGCGCAAGCGCTACATCGCCGAACACGCCAACTTCAACAAAGAGGATACCTTCATCAAAGAAGTCAAGCTATGAGGATAAATAGATGAGTGAGAATAAACAGCCGATTTTTGAAGTCTCTCTGGACGAGGTCCTTCATAATTCCATGATGCCCTATGCGGAGCACGTTATTCTGGACCGCGCTCTGCCCCGGGTGGAGGACGGTCTGAAGCCCGTTCAGCGCCGCATTCTGTACACGATGTACGAGCTCGGGCTGACGCCGGACAAGCCGCACAAAAAATGTGCCAAGATCGTGGGCGACTGTCTGGGAAAATATCACCCGCACGGCGACTCTTCGGTGTACGACGCGCTGGTGCGCATGGCGCAGGACTTCAATATGCGGATGCCGCTGGTCAACGGCCACGGCAATTTCGGCACGGTGGACGGAGATACCGCCGCGGCATACCGCTATACGGAGGCGCGCCTGGAACAGCTGGCGCTCGAGCTGCTGCGCGATATCGACAAGGATACCGTCGACTTTTCTCTGAATTTCGACGATTCGCTGATGGAACCGAACACGCTCCCCGGCAGGTTTCCCAACCTCTTGGTGAACGGCGCCACGGGAATCGCGGTCGGGCTGGCGACCAATATCCCCCCGCATAATCTGGGGGAAGTCATCGACGGCACAATCGCGATGATCGACAATCCCAAAATCTCCTTAAAAGAGATGATGAAGCACATCAAGGGGCCGGATTTTCCGACGGGTGCGCAGATCGTCGGCGGGGAAGAGCTGGAAAACGCCTATGCGACGGGGCGCGGCAAAATCCGCATCCGCGCGAATATCTCGCTGGAAACGGACGGCGCAAAGAGAAGCATCGTCATCAAGGAAATCCCCTATCAGGTCAACAAGGCGAATCTCTTAAAGAAGATTGCCGATCTGAAGGAGGATAAAAAAGAGGAAGCATTCGCGGACATTGCGGAAGTGGTGGACGAATCGGACAGAACGGGCATGCGCGCCGTCGTGCGGCTGAAAAAGGATGCGGACGCCAACAAGATCTGCGCGCTGCTCTTAAAGTACACCGATCTCGAGACCACTTTCGGCATCAACATGGTCGCCATTGCGGGGGGAAAGCCCAAGCAGATGGGACTGCTGGAGATCCTCTCCTATTATATCAACTATCAGCGCGAGGTAATTCTGCGCCGCTCCAAGTACGACCTGGAACGCGCGAAGGAACGCGCTCATATTTTGGAAGGTCTGATCATCGCCGTTCTCAACATCGACGAGGTGGTGCGGATCATCAAGAACTCGGCAAATACGCCGGAAGCGCGGCAGAATTTGCGCGCGCGCTTTCAGCTCTCGGAGATCCAGGCAAACGCCGTACTGGATCTGCGCCTCGCCCGCCTGACGCGCCTGGAAATCACCAAGCTGCAGGAGGAGCTGGAACAGCTCCGCCGGCTGATCAAGGAGCTGACTGCGATCATCGGCAGCAAAAAACTGCAGATGGAAGTGGTGAAGACGGAGCTGACCGAGATCAAGAAGAAGTACAAAAACGCGCGCCGCACGGGGATCGGCGGTGCGGCGGAAGTCGCCATCGAGGAAACCGCCGCGGAAGAAAAAGCCGTCCGCAATCTGGTGGCGGTCTTTACCGCGGACCGCACGTTCAAGCTCGTCCCGGAGAAGAATTACAACCTGTCCGACCGCAGCGTGGAGGGCGGCGGCGCGGGCGACATTCTGACGCTCTCCGTTCCCGTCCGTTCCGATCAGATGCTTCTCGCGTTCAGCAACCTGGGCAATGCGTTCAAGATCGATCCCGAGATCGTGCAGGCGGCGAAACTGAGAGACAAGGGGCAGAAGTTTACGGACGTCGCGAAGGATGCGCAGCAAAACGAATATCCCGTGGCGTTTTACCCCCTCGAAGAGGAACTTCCGCTCGGCAATCTCCTCTTTTTGACCCGGCAGGGCATGATCAAAAAGACCAATTGGAGCGAGTACAGCCTGCTTAAAAATTATTATCAGGCGATCAAGCTGAAAGAGGACGACGAGCTGATCGCCGTCGTTCCCGAACTGTTCGACATGACGCTCGCGTTCGTCACCGAGCGCGGGATGTGCCTGAACGCATTGATGGACGATATCCCCGTTCAGGGGCGCGTCGCCGGCGGCGTAAAGGGCATCAATCTGGCGGAAGGCGATTCGGCCGTCATGATCAAGCAGGTGGACGACGCGGGCGAAATCATCGTAATCACCAGCGCCGGAACGTATAAACGCGTGCTGGTTTCGGATTTCGAGCCCATGGCGCGCTACCGGAAGGGCGTCAAGATCGTCGATCTCGGGGAAAAAGACAAGGTGATTTTCGCCGATTTCGTGCAGGATCCCTATGACGTCGCCGTAGTCGATCGGGACGGAGTCGCATTTGTCGTCAATTCGGAGGATATCTCCATCGACAACCGTGTCACGAAGGGAAAGACCCTGCGCGGTGAGAATAAAAAGAGAATGCCCGAAAAAGCGTTCCGCGTCATTCAGTAAATAGAGCGGCGCTTTGCGCCGCTTTGACGGAATCAGCGTCGCAAAAGCAAATAATCGCACTGTCCTGCCTGCAAAGACGGGGCTTATTTATCTTGCTTTTCATTTGTTTCAGAAATAACAGCGCTGAAATAAACAGAAATTTCAGTCATTCATGAAGGTGGGTTGCATGACGGAAAAACAGATTTTTGAATTTATAAAGGAACAGAAAACCGCTGTGATTTCTTCGGTTGACGAAAACGGTTTTCCCAATACAAAGGCCATGCTCGCGCCGCGTAAAATTGACGGCAACGATTTTTATTTCAGCACAAATACTTCTTCCATGAGAGTTTCGCAGTATAACGCCGACGAAAAAGCGTGCGTATATTTTTACAAACGCGGGCGGTTCAGTTATACGGGGGTCATGTTTGTCGGCGTCATGCAGGTGCTGACTGATCAGGGCATAAAAGACGAAATTTGGCGCACGGGAGATTCTGTGTTTTACAGGAAAGGCAAAGCCGATCCGGACTACTGCGTGCTGAAATTTACGGCGCAAAAATGCAGGGTTTACAAAGATTTAAAAACGAGTTGGATTGATATTTCCTGATTGATCGGGAAAAAATGGGCGCGGAGATTGATAAAAATCTCCGCGCCTGTTTGTTTTCCGGGGAAAAGGCCCTTTTGACTTTCTCTATTTTGTCAGTTCCCGGTGCTTTTTTACCTGTACGAAAAAATTGTTCACGTCGTAGTTCGCGATCAGCTCTTTCGGAAAGTGAAGCGCTTCGGTCAGCTGCAGACAATACGTGAAGTCGCCCACGTGTTTTCTCCCGTGCGAGTCGCTGCCGAACGTGACCGCTACGCCCTTTTGCCTGCACAGCGCGAGCATTTCCGCATAGCGCTCGCGCGCCGCGCCGCGATACCCCTCGGGAGAAAGGGAGGCGTTGTTTACTTCCAGAAAGACGTTGTATTCCTTCGCCGCGTCCGTCAGCATGTGATAATTCAGAGGATACTTTTCATCGTCCGGATGCCCGATGATATTGACGTAGGGATTCTTCATCGCGCCGACGAGCGCCATCGTGTTCGAGCGTTCACCCATGTTTTCAAAACAGCCCGGGTGCTGGCTCGCGATGGTGAAATCCAGTTCCTTCATGGTCGCGGGGGAGAGATCGACCGCTCCCGTCCCGTCCAGAATATTGACTTCCGCGCCGAATAGCAGCGAAACGCCGCATTTTTTCCGTTCGACCAGCTTCAGGCCCTTAAAGTAAGCGTCCGCCGCGCCGTTTGTGAGGCCGAACGCATGATCGGTCACGGCGAGATAAGCGAGGCCGGCGCTGTTTGCCGCCTTGGCGAGATCGGTCAGCGTATCCGTCGTATAGTGCCCGCTGGCGATTGTATGCGTATGAAAATCGACCGCAATCTGCATGTGCCTTCCAACTTTTTCGGTTTTTTCTCATTATACTACATTTGTGGGGTTTTGACAATTATTTTGTTATATTTTTTGATAAAATCCTGAAATTCCACATAAATTCATATAAAAGCCAAGAAAAACCAAAAATAATGGAAAATAAAGATTGACAAACCGGAAAGTTTTTTATATAATAACACTGTATCAAGAATTATCGTCGGAAGATATCTTTTTTTCCGGCAGAAAAGGAAGGGGTCAGATGGATTTTTATAAACAGTCTTTTATCAAAAAAACCGACCGCATTTCGCGTATCGTCGAACGGACGTTTGCAAAACTGCCCGAAATTGAATCCGACCGCGCCAGGCTTCTGACGGAGTCTTACCGCGCGACGGAAAGCCTGCCCACGATCATCCGCCGGGCAAAGGCGTTCGAGCATATTCTGAAAAACATCCCCATCGTCATCCGGGAGGAAGAACTCATCGTCGGCAGTTCGACGACCAAAGCGCGCGGCTGTCAGACGTTCCCCGAATATTCGTACGAGTGGCTGGAAGCCGAGTTCGACACGGTCGCCGAGCGCTCTGCGGACCCTTTCTATATTTCCGAAAAGACCAAGGCGGAGCTGAAAGAGGCAAACGCCTATTGGAAGGGGAAAACCAACAGCGAGCTGGCTACGTCCTATATGGAGCCGGAGACGCTTCTGGCAATGGAGCACAACGTCTTCACGCCCGGGAATTACTTTTATAACGGAATCGGTCACGTGACCGTTCATTACGACTGGGTTCTGGCGGTCGGCTTTAAGGGCATCCGCACGCGTGCGGAGAACGAACTGAAAGCCTGCTGCCCCGGTCAGGGCAACTATGCGAAGAAGAGCCGTTTTCTGCAGGCGGTCATCATTTCGTGCGACGCGGCGATTCATTATGCGCACCGTTACGCCGAACTCGCCTATCGGGAGGCGGAGGCGTGTGCGGATCCCGCGCGTAAAAAGGAGCTTCTCGTCATCGCGAAGAACTGCCTGAACGTGCCCGAAAACGGCGCGTCGGGTTTTTACGAAGCATGCCAGTCCTTCTGGTTCGTGCAGCAGCTTCTGCAGATGGAGAGCAGTGGGCACTCCATTTCTCCGGGGCGCTTCGATCAGTATATGTATCCTTATTTCAAAAAGGATTACGACGCGGGCAAAATTACCCTGGAATTCGCGCAGGAGCTTCTTGACTGCATCTGGATCAAATTAAACGACCTCAATAAATGCCGCGACGCCGCTTCCGCGGAAGGGTTTGCGGGGTATTCGCTCTTCCAGAATCTGATCGTCGGCGGACAGAACGAAGAGGGGCTGGACGTCACAAACGAACTCTCCTACATGTGCCTGGAGGCCTCCATGCACGTGCAGCTGCCTCAGCCTTCGCTTTCCATCCGCGTATGGAACGGAAGCCCCGAGGATCTCTTAATTAAGGCGGCGGAACTGACGCGCACCGGCGTCGGCCTGCCCGCCTATTACAACGACGAGGTGATTATTCCCGCATTGATGGCGAGAGGCCTTACGCTGGAAGACGCCCGTACTTACAACATCATCGGCTGCGTGGAACCCCAGAAAGCGGGGAAGACGGACGGCTGGCACGACGCCGCATTCTTCAACATGTGCCGTCCCTTCGAATTCGCCCTGCACGACGGCAGGGACGGAGACGTTCAGGTCGGCCCGCATACGGGCGACGCGGCGCAGTTTACCACGTTTGAAGAAGTCTATGAAGCCTATCAGAAGCAGATGAATTACTTTATCCGCCTGCTGGTGAATGCGGACAACGCGATCGACGTCGCACATGCGGAGCGCACGCCGCTGCCCTTCCTTTCCTCTATGGTGGAAGACTGCATTTCAGAGGGGAAGAGCGTGCAGGAGGGCGGCGCGGTCTATAACTTTACGGGGCCGCAGGGCTTCGGCGTCGCCAATATGGCGGATTCTCTCTATACGATCAAAAAGCTTGTTTTTGAAGAAAAGCGCTTTACGATGGCGGAGCTTATCGAGGCGGTCGACCACAATTTCGGCCACGGCGTGGAGCGCCACATGGCGGAAAAAGTGGTTGCAAAGGTGTCTGCCGCGCTCGCGCAGCAGGGCAAAACCATGAGCGAAGCGGAAAAAGAAGCGATGAAAGCCTCCCTGATGGCGGATCGCCCGGAGGCCGCGAAATACAAGAAGATTTTGGATGCGATCGAGGAACTGCCCAAGTTCGGGAACGACGTTCCGGAGGTGGATTATTTCGCCCGCGAGGTCGCTTATACGTATACGAAACCCATTGAAAAATATGAAAACCCGCGGGGCGGGAGATATCAGGCGGGGCTGTATCCCGTTTCTGCAAACGTTCCCCTGGGCGCGCAGACGGGCGCTTTGCCGGACGGGCGCTTTGCCAATATGCCGGTGGCGGACGGCGTTTCGCCGACCGCCGGGCGGGATACGCACGGTCCGACCGCCGCGGCCAATTCCGTCTCCAAGCTCGATCACTACATTGCCTCCAACGGCACGCTGTACAATCAGAAATTCCATCCGTCCGCGCTTGCGGGAAGAACGGGGCTTCATAATTTCGTCGCGCTGATCAGGACGTATTTCGACAAGAAGGGGAGCCACATGCAGTTCAACGTCGTCTCCAAGGAGACTTTGCTGGATGCGCAGAAGAATCCGGAGAAATACAAGCACCTCGTCGTCCGCGTGGCGGGCTACAGCGCGCTGTTTACCACGCTGTCCAAGTCGCTGCAGGACGATATTATCAACCGTACCGAGCAGGGTACGTATTGAGCGGAGCATTCCGAATGGATATATTAGAGACAAAAGGGAGAATCTTCGATATACAGAAATTCTCCGTTCACGACGGGCCGGGCATCCGCACCATCGTCTTTTTCAAGGGCTGCGTGTTGCGCTGTCAGTGGTGCTGCAACCCGGAATCCCAGCGGTTTGAAGTGGAAAAGATGACGATTGCCGGCAAGGAGAAAGTCGTCGGCAGAGACGTCGCCGCCGTTGCTGCCGCATGCGGCTAAGACCGCAGACAGCATAAGGCTGATGAGCAGGAGCAGGGAAACGAGTTTTTTCATTCTTTGCGTACCGATTTCGCGCCGGCGCTTGCTGCGGCGCGTCCTTTCTTTGAAATTTGCGTTTATTCGTCAGCGGTTGGCCAGCGGGTCGGAAACCTCGCCGGTCGGCCGTTCGTCTTCGACGGGGTCGTTCGGCTTGACGCCGATGACGCCTTCCTTCGGCGTAATGCCGAACAGCGCGCGGATGTCTGTAATGATGTTTTTGTATGTGTCGCGCCCGGGCGCGGTGTCGGTGAAGTACTCGGTGATGCCCGCCGTGTACTCGGCGTTGAAATAGGATTCCCATGAGAATTCAGGGAACTTCGCCAGATCCCGGTTCTCGATGCCCGACTGGGTCGGCCGCGGCGCCAGCAAAAGATAGGCGGAGATCCCCAGCCCCAGCAGACAGAGCACGGCGGCGTTGACGGCCTTGACGACGGTTGCCGCGTCAGGCTTTTTGCGCTTTTCTTCCATATGGCAGCCTCCTTCTTAAAAGCGGAAATACAGGAACGGATTGTTCATCGTGTCGATGAGCATAATCGAGGAAATCACCAGCAGGCCCACGTTCGTCACCATCGTCACCGCGCCGGCGACGGCCGTCCGCGTCGTCGTCTTGGCGACAAATTTCTTGATGGCGGGCAGAATCGGCATCGACAGGAGCGCGGCGCCGAGAATCAGGAATAGATTTTGCAAAATCGCCGTTTCGGACACCGGGTCGAGGAAGGGGTTGCCGTTGGCGCCGACAAGGCCCTTGAAAAACAGCCCTAAATCGGTGAGATTCTCAAATTTGAATATGCCGAAGCCGACCACGATGACCAGCAGGGCGTACAGATGCGCCAGCGGCGCGGGAATGCGCTTCATCCGCTTTTTGCCGACGAGCGTTTCGATGAAGATGAAAAGCCCGAAGTACAGCCCCCACAGGATGTAGTTCCAGC
>ERZ779861.4218-NODE-4218-length-10989-cov-5.512804_pt1 | contig 10989 bp, 9 predicted proteins | sample MGYA00511558_ERZ779861 | MGnify/ENA primary metagenome ERZ779861 (study PRJEB29588, sample SAMEA2163432) | human gut metagenome | biome: human gut; feature: human-associated habitat; material: faeces | place: Denmark | collected 2008/2010 ... | reverse complement strand
CCCGTGTGACTTATGAACGGGAAAAAGCAAAGCGTAACGGAGTTTCTCTTAGTACGGTGAAGCCGTTCTTTGGAGATACAGCGTGTTAAAGAAACGGCGTATCACTGTTCCGAACGCTCTGTAATTTTGGCACCCGCTCAGGCTGCCATCAAGAACCCCCGCAAGTAATGGCGTGAGAGCTTGAGAGAGCACCAATAAAGTATATGAGCCGCCCCGGTTTCCGCAACAGGAAGCCGGGGCGGTTTTTTGCGCTCACGGAGGGGCAGATGAAAAACGCAGCATGAATATATACCATATAAAAATGAATATATGCTAAAATTTCGGGGAAATACTTGCATTTTCATTAAAATGGGTGTATTATAACACCTACCGACGAAATGCCGACAATCAACAAGAGAGGGATCGATACTATTATGTCTTTGAAGAAGAAAATTGCTGCGGCTTTCATCGCCTGTGCGATGACGCTTGCCGTGGTTCCTTCCGCCTTCGCCTGCACGGCACTCTATGTCGGCAGCGACCTCACCGAGGATGGCACCACCATGTTTGGCCGGATCGAGGATCTGGGCACCAACGATTACAACAAGCTGTTCAACATCAGCCCCGCCGGGAAGCACACCGCGGGCGAGGTGTACGAGGGCTGCTACGGCTTTACTTACACCTTCACCCACGACAGCTACCGCTACACCGCCCGCCGGGACGACAACGGTCTGGGTGTCTGCCCGGACTGCGACAGCACCCACGAGCACACCCCCTATGAGGAGGCTGGCACCAACGAGAAGGGCGTCATGGTCTCTGCCACCGAGTCTCTCTACGGCACCGACGCCGTGCTGAGCGTAGACCCCTATGTGGACAACGGCATTGAGGAAGCCGAGATCACCACGGTGCTGCTAAGCGAAGCTTCCACGGCCCGCGAGGGTGTTGCCCTGCTGACCTCCATCTACGACAACGCCGGTGCAGCCGGCGGCTCCGGCGTGTTCATTGCCGACCAGAATGAGACCTGGTTCGTGGAGAACCTGACGGGCCACACCTACCTTGCCCTGAAGCTCTCCTCCAGCGTGGTCTTCATGCAGCCCAACATCGCCGCTATGGGCAAGATCGATCTGGATGACACCGACCATGTGGTGGCCTCTGCCAACCTGATCTCCGTGGCCCAGAAGGCCGGTACCTTTGTGGGCGACGCCGCTGCCAATGTCATCGATCTGGATGCCTCCTACAACGGCGACATCGCATCGGACCGCATGGCAGCCGGCCTGAACTACCTGTACGGCACCGACACCTTTACGAAGGACAACTACAGCGAGACCGACTTTGCTATCAGCAACGTCGGCGAGAACGGTGCCATCGTCCCGGTCTACTCCAACATCCAGCTGACCAAGAAGTTCTCGGTGGAGGATTCCATCCACTTCTTTCAGACCGAGCCCATCGGCAAGACGGGCAATGTGGAGACTCATCTGTTCCAGGTGAGCGCCACCGGCGATCTGAACACCGCCATTACCGAGTGGACCGCTTTTGACGACGACGTGTACAACGCCTTCGTCCCTTACTATCCGATGCTGACCACCGACACCGCAGATGTCTACAAGGTCTCGGTCCACACGGTCACCCGCTCCGACGAGCAGCCCACCGAGGGCGTCTGGTATCAGGATGCCAAGGGCCGCTACTACACCTACCCGGACGACTGGACCGACTCCTTCTACGGCGTGCGTGACGCCCTCTCCAACCTGCTGACCTACGGCAGCAATGGCAATCAGGTCACCGCAAAGGATCGGGCAGCAGCTAAGGCCAGCTATGCCGCGCTCCAGCAGGAGATCATGGCCGACTACGCCGATATGAAGGCCGCCGTTGCCGCCGCCGACACGCTTGAGGCCAAGCAGGCTGCCGCCACCAACGCCAGCAATGCCATGAGCCAGAAGGTGTACAACACCACCCTGAAGATGTACAATAAGCTCCAGGCCAAGACGGCCGCCCGGGCATGGGTCAGCTCCCTGCTGCACTGAGGCTTTGCAGCGCCTGAGGCGTTTCCCATAAAACCGCAGCGCCCCCGGTTTCCATGACAGGAAGCCGGGGGCGTTTTGTGTATGACTGCTCCTTGCAAACGCCGCCCATTCGTTCTATATGACAAGGCAAAACTGCCGGAATTCTATTTGCAGGAAGAAAATTTGGAGAAGATCATTGCGGAGAGGGGGTAAAACACACTGGAAATTCACAAATAGCGTATCATCGTTACTCCGAACGCTCTGCAATTTTGGCACCCGCCCAGGCTGCAATCAAGAACCCGAGAGCGTAAGGATCTTGCAACGGCTCTCAGTTAAAAATCAAGTATAAAATAAGGCCCACCGTCAATTTTGGCGGTGGACCTTGTTTGTTCATCTGGGTGATGAATTGTGTTTAATACCGATGCACGGAGAGTGTGCATCATATGTAGAATCAGGGAATCGTATTCAGTAAATTCAAAACGGCTTCCTGCTGGTCGGGACGAAGCACCGACCACCGATCAATGATCTGCATCTGCTGGGGTGTAAGTACGACCGGGGCAGCCTCACTTCCCTCTGCCTTTGCAAAAAACTCGGAAAGCGTGCTCTGAAAAGCATCGCAGATCTTTACAAGCGAAGGAATGGACGGGATCGCAAAGGTCTAAAGTCCCCAAGCGTCCAACTTACAACAAAAATGAGACAGGCGACCCACCTTTCGGGAAGCCTGTCTCATTTTTCCGTTGGGGGCTATTTGCATTGCTGAGAAACAGCCCGGTTTGGAAACTCAGTGATCGAAGGAGAACGGGGGATTACTTAAAGGCTGATATCCTTTCCGCCATTGAGCTTGCTGAAGGCCAGCAGAGAAATGACGGTCAGGATGGTCATGATGGTGGACAATGCGGCTGCAGTGCCGTAGTTGCCGCGGATGACCTCGGTATAGATTGCTACTGTCAGGGTCTTGGTCTTGCCGGTATACAGGATGATTGCGGTAGACAGTTCACTGATCATGGTGACCCAGCTCAGGATAGCACCAGAGATGATGCCGGAAGCCATCATGGGAACCGTGATGCGGAAGAATGCCTTCATCTTGGAAGCGCCCAGCGAGATAGCAGCTTCCTCAATGCTCATGGGGATCTGCTGCAGGATAGCCACCGACGAGCGGATGGTATAGGGCAGACGCCGGATGATGAGGGCTACTACCATGATGAGCATGGTGCCGCTGATGAGGAGCGGGGGCTTATTGAAGCCGATGAGCAGCGCGATGCCAAGGACCGTGCCGGGCACGATGTAGGGGATCATCGAGAGGACGTCCACCACGTTGGTCAGGGCATTACGGCGGCGCACCACCAGATAAGCGATGAGAACAGCCAGCAGCACGATGACGACCAGTGCCAGCAGGGGGATGATGATGGTATTCTGAATGCTGCGGCCCAGCTTGCCGATGGCGGTCTGGTAGCTCTGCAGCGAGTAGCCGTCCACAAAGATCTTACCCTGCGTGTTCTTGAACGAGGTGTAGATGACGTAGGCCTGCGGCATGATGGCGATGCCCACTACAAGGTAGACGACCAGATGCACCAGAGCGTTGATGCCCTTGCGAGCCTCCCGCTCCTCCACGGGGTGCATACTGTTCAGAGCGAAGGCGTTCTTGTTGGAAACGTACTTCTGGACGAGGAACACCAGCGTGGTGACGACGATAGCGATGACGGCAATAGCGGCTGCAAAGCCGTCGCTGCCGCCCACCTCGTTGATGAACTCGGTGTAAAGGACAACAGGGAAGGTACGGTAGCCCTCACCGATCAGCATCGGGGTGCCGAAGTCTGCAAAGGATCGCATGAACACCAGCAGAGCCGCAGCCAGCAGGGTGGGCATGATCAGGGGTACGACCACTTTGAAGAAGCAGGCAATGCCAGAGCATCCGAGGTTTTCAGCTGCCTCGATGAGGGAGTTGTCGATATTCTTCAGTGCACCCTTGGCGTAGAGGAACACCAGCGGGAACAGCTGGAGCGTCATGACCAGCACGATGCCGCCGAAGCCGTAGATGTCCGGGATGGCGATGCCGAGGTTTTTGAAGAAGGCGGTGATGACACCGCTGCGACCCAGCAGCAGGATCCATGAGTAGGCACCGATGAAGGGAGCCGACATGGATGCCACCACAATGAGGATATTCAGCACCGACTTGCCTTTGATCTTAAAGATCGTGAACAGGTATGCCAGTGGGGTGCCAATGGCGATGGAGAGCACCGTCGCTGTGATGGACACCTTGAAGCTGTTGATCAGGGTATCGAAATAGTAGCTCTTGGAAAAGAACTTCGTGAAATAAGCCAGCGTGAAACCGCCGGTGTCGGGGTCCAGCACAGACTGGCGGATCAGGTATGCCATCGGGTAAAGCAGGAACAGTGCATAGAGTGCGATGGTCCCCAGCGTAATGGCTCCCCAGACATCAAGACGGAACTTATTATTGTTTTTCATAAGCGTCGCTCCTGATGAGATTGGTACCACCGTCCTTGGTAAAGACGTTGATCTTCTCTTTCTTGACCTTCAGCAGCACCTTCTCGCCCTTCTTGAGGCCCTCGCCAATGGAGGACTCCTCTACGATCTCCACCGAGTCGCCCTGATCGGTGTCAATGGTGTAGTGGGTGTTGAGACCGAGGTAGGTGCATTCCTGCACGGTGCCGTGGATGCCATCGGTGCCGTCCTTGCAGATAATGAACTCCTCCGGGCGGATGGAACAGCGCACATCCTGCTCGGCAGCCTTGTCCAGAGCATCGATGTGCTCATGGTAGCCGTCGGCAAAGGTGATGATGCCGTCCTTGACGTGGGCATTCACGATGTTGGTGCGGCCGATAAAGGTGGCAACGAAGACATTCTTCGGGCGCTGGTAGATGTCGCGGGGAGTGCCAACGTGCTGGATGACGCCCTCCTTCATAACGGCGATACGGTCGCTGATGGCCATTGCCTCTTCCTGATCATGGGTGACGTACACGGTGGTAATGCCAACGCTCTTCTGGGTGTGGCGGATGACGCTGCGCATCTCGACACGGAGCTTTGCGTCCAGATTGGAAAGCGGCTCGTCCATCAGCAGCACATCCGGCGAGATGACCAGTGCGCGAGCCAGTGCGATACGCTGCTGCTGACCGCCGGAAAGCTGGTTGGGCATACGGTCGGCATACTGCATGATCTGCATCAGGTTCAGAAACTCATCCGTCCGCTTCTTGATCTCGGCCTTGTCCACCTTGCGGTTTTTCAGACCGAATGCCACATTGTCCCGGACGGAGAGGTTCGGGAAGATGGCATAGTTCTGGAACACCATGCCGATGTTGCGCTTGCTGGGGTCCATATCGTTGATGCGCTTCTCGTTGAAGAAGATGTCGCCGCCCTCAATGGAGTTGAAGCCTGCGATCATACGGAGAAGAGTGGTCTTGCCGCAGCCGGAGGGACCCAGCAGGGTGAACAGCTCACCATCTCCGATCTCCAGATCCAGGTCCGGGATGACCGTATTATTCCCGTAGCGCTTTACTGCGTCTTTGACTGATATTCTGCTCATACTAGCCTCCTGCTGCCCTTTGAATTACTTGCTCTGCAGATCGGTGAAGATCTCAGTGTACTTGTCCACCAGCTCCGACTTGTGGGCGCTGACGTAGGGAATGTCCTCTTCGATGACATTGATGTCTGCCATCGGGGTCATGGCATCGTTGGTGGCAGCATCCTTCATAACAGGACGGTTGGTCAGGGTGCTGCCCCAGATGTTCTGGACTTCCTCACTCAGGATGAAGTCAATGAACAGCTTGGCATTGTCAATGTTCTTTGCGCCCTTGATGATGGTGGCAGAAGCAGGAAGGAAGACAGTACCTTCCTTCATGTAAACGATCTTGACAGGTGCGCCGTCCAGAACCAGCTGAGCACAGGGATCCTCATAGGACAGACCCACCACATACTCGCCATCGGCAACTCCCTTGTAAACGCCGCTGGAGCTTTCGCAGATCTTGCCGTCCACATTCTCAAACAGGTCGTGGACGTACTGCCATGCCTTATCGTCCTCGTAGCCGCCCATTGCAAGCAGCATATTGGTCAGGTGTGCGAAAGCGGAAGAGGAGTTGGCGGGGTCGGCAGTGGCGATCTTGCCCTTCAGGGCCGGGTTCAGCAGATCCTCGTAGCCCTCGATCTTGATGTCACCGATGAGGTCGGTGTTGACGATGAGGACGCTGCCGTCCAGCACATTGCCGGTGATGAAGCCGCACTTGTTCTTGTAGGCGTCGATGACGTTTGCATCGTTGGCGGAAACATACGGCTCCCACAGGTCCTCGTTGGTGTACATCTGCGACCAGGAGCCGCCGAACAGGACATCTGCGTAGGGATCGTTCTTTTCGGACTGGATACGCTTGACCAGTTCGCCGGTGCCGGCCTGGATCAGCTCGACATTGACGCCGTATTTCTCCTCAAACAGAGGAATGGTGGCGTTCAGCAGGCCCTCAGAGTTGGGCGAGTAGATCACGAGGTCGCCGCCGCCCTGTGCAGCAGAACCAGAAGCGGCAGTGGAAGCAGCGGTAGAACCGGCAGAAGAGGTGCTGGCGGAGGAGCCGCCGCAAGCGCTCAGAGCAGCAGAAGCTGCGATAACACCGGTAGCCATCAGGAACGAACGACGAGAAATCTTTTTCATAGTAAAAACCTCCATTTTTTACCTGAAACCTTTCGATAGTCCCATTTTAATGCTTCTAGCACAAAAATAACACTCAAATTGCAGAACAAATGGAAAAAATACCGAACAGCGGCTGTTCGGTATTTTTTCATAGACACTTATTTCAAGGTGCTCTGGTACTCCCGCACCGAGCAGCCCATGTATTTTTTGAAAACGTGGTTAAAATATTTGTACTCACCAATGCCGCACTCCCAGCCGATTTGGGAGATGGGCAGTTTTCCCTTCCGGATGAGTTCCAGAGCGTTCTGAATACGGCAGCGGTTGAGGTAGTCAATGACCGTTGTGCCAAGCTCTTTCTGAAACTTCTGGTTGATGTACCGTTCCGAGTAGTGGAACTGTTCCTGAAGGTCAGCAAGTGTTATCTTGCTCCGGTAATTCTCTTTCAGATAGGCTACGATGCGCAGCACCAGCGGGTCAGTGACCTTATCTTCGCTTAATGGCGGCAGAGCTGTCCGGCTGCGGACGGCCTCTGCCTCGTCCTCCCGCTGTTGGAGGTACTGGTTATCCCCCGCAAGGCGGACAGCCTTCTCCAGCGCAGTACGCATCTCGTCCATGTCGAGAGGCTTGAGCACATAATCCGATACGCCGTTCCGGATAGCCTGCTGGGCGTACTCAAACTCCGAGTAGCCTGTCAGGATGATGGCGATATAGTTGAATTTCTCCCGGGTGTCGGCAATCATCTCAAGACCGTTTTTTACCGGCATGGTAATGTCGGTAATGACGATGTCAGGCTGCAGTTCAGCAATCTTTTCTTCACCTGCTGCCCCATTCTCTGCCTCGCCCACCACCGAGCAGCCGCACTCCTCCCACGGTACCGAGTAGCGAATGCCCTTGCGGATGATCTCTTCATCTTCTACAAGCAGAACGCGATACATGGTTTACATTCCTCCCAGCCGGAGCTTGAGTTTCACCGTGAAGCCTTCGCCCTCGGTGCTGTCGATGGTCAGTCCGCTGTCACCGCCGTAGCCCAGCCAGATGCGGCGGTTGATGTTCTGCAGACCATTGTGCTCGATGTTCACTTCATCCGAGCGCAGGATGTCTCGCAGCTGTTCCAGCATTGTCTCGTCCACGCCTCCGCCGTTGTCCTCTACCGTGAAATAGAGCGCATCCTCCCCCAGCCAGCCCCGTACTCTTATATGGATGCGTGGCTTCTTCTGGAATCCATATTTGATGCTGTTTTCCAGCAAGGGCTGTAAAAGCAGCTTCGGGATGATGAACTCCATGCAGGCGTCGTCGATGTCGATCTCGTAGGAGAAATTCGCACCGAAGCGGGTGGACTGGATCACAAGGTAATCCTGCAGATATTTCAGATCATCTTTAACAGGGACATTGTGCTTTGTGTTGTTGATGCTGTAGCGCAGGATGCCGATAAACCGCCCGATCAGCTGCTGGGCTCGCTGGGGGTCTGTCGGGATAAGATAGCGGATATTGTCCAGCGTATTATAAATAAAGTGGGGATTGATCTGCGCCTGAAGATTCTGCATCTCCATCCGGTTGTTCACTTCGGCAAGAGCGATGTTGCGCTGGCTCAGCTCCTGAATGCTGCGAACCATCTTGTTGACCTGACGGGCGATCTCCTCGATCTCATCGCCGGTGTCGATCTCGATGATGTGATCAGGGTCCTCCTTGCGGATGATGCGGATCTCCCGCACGAGAGTGTCCACCGACTTTACCATCTGCTCAGTCATAGCGTGCATGATACGGACGAACATTGCTGCCCAACTCAGTCCCAGCAGTACGATCAGGAGCAGACCCACGAAGAGATAACTGTAATTCGTGGGCGAGTAGATGAAGGAGTAAGCCAACACCGTGCCGTTTTCCAGCGAGCGGCTGCTGCGCAGATAGCGGTTCCCGTTCACTCGCACATACTGCGCCGCATCGGCGGGCAGATACTTGTTAGCGTTCTTCTGGGAGAGGAAGGAGGAGTTTGAACAGGTAATGACATCACCGTTGGATTTGGTGAGGATGGCATCGTACTGGTACTGGCTGAACAGTTTTGTCCAGTCGTTCTCATTCAGATAAACTGCCGCAGCACCCTGATATTCGCCATCCCGGTAGAGCGGATGGATCATAACGTATTCTGAGCTGTTGGCTCGGAAGTGGTAGACCGTGGTGTAGACGGCCCGCATAAGATGGCAGGCGTTGTCCACGGCGATGCAGTTGAATTCCTGCCGGTGGAGATTCATCTCTCCCTCCGAAAAGGTCGTGAACCGAACATTTCCCTTGGAGTCGGTAAGGATGAGCTGTATCTCCACAAGAGCCGAGACGTTGTAATGGCTGATAAGATAACGCAGGTTATCCTGATCATTCCGCAGCTCGGAGAGGAACAGCTCGGTGTGTCCAGCGTCCAGCAGAAAGGCTGACGTGTTATTGTACACCTCATGGAAGGTGGAGGCGACACTCTCCAGATGGTCTTCCCGCCGGGCGTTCTGATTGAGAGCATTCACAACAGCGATTGCAATGCAGAACAAAAGACATCCCAGCAGCAGGCTTGAGATCAGCTTACGGGAGACGCTCTGCTCCAGCTCCTGCTGAAAGCGGCTCTTTTTGTAGGTGCGATCGCGGTGACTATGATCCATACTTTTTTCGCTCCTGCTCTTCGACAAACTTTGCCATACGTCGATTATAATGCCTTGAATCAGATGAGTCAACGGGCGTGTTGCGGTCATTTTTACTGCATAACACAAAAAAAACTGCCCGGAACGACCTTCTCCTATCGTTCCGGGCAATTTTAGCAGTACATGGAAAAGAACTTTTTACAGCATTTTCACGGTCAGAGCCTCGCTGGTGAGGTCCTGCGCGGTGTTGCTATGGGCAGGGTCATCCAGCATATACCGCAGCACCAGAACTTCGCCTACATAGAGGAATGCTGCCTTGATGGGGATGCTGCCGGAGTCCAGCGGGCTTTCCTGTGCGCCGCAGAGAAGGACGACATCTGCGAGCAATGCGCCGGGGGAATCCTCGTAATGGGTCAGCAGGATGATTTTTGCCCCGGCGGCCTTGGCGGTGCGCAGTGTCTCCATCATGTCGCGGGTCGCGCCGGAGTAGGAGACGAAGAGCACAACGTCGGCCTCGTTCATCAGACTGGCAGTCAGCAGCTGTAAATGGCTGTCGCCTGCGGTGCGGAACTTGGTGGAAAGGCTGGCGAAGCGGGCGCAGATGTCGTTTGCCAGGAGCATACTGCCGCCCTGTCCGAGGCAGAACACCTGCCTGGCCTCCTGCATCAGGTGTACGGCCTCGTCCACGGCCTCGGTAGAGAGGGCGCTCTGGGTGCCGTTGATGGCGGTGAGAAAGCGGGCGTATGCGTGCTCGCAAAGTTCTGCGGTGGTGGCACCGGGCTGAAGCTCCCTCTGGCTGGAGGGTGTGCCGGTGGCGTTGGCCTGCGCCAGCGCAATGCGCATCTCATGGTAGCCGTCGAACCCCAAAGCCCGGCAGAACCGGAACACTGTCGCCTCGGCGACGTTGCACTCCCGGGCCAGCGAGGAAATGGAAAGATACTGCGCTTCGTCCGCATGCTGCAGCAGGTAGTCGGCGACCGCGTGGCCGGATCTGGTCAGCTGGTCCTGTCGTTGATGCAGCAATTCCCAAAAATTTGTACCCATGGTCAAGCTCCTTCGAGCGGGCCGCAAGGCCCGCACTATTCCTTATACCTTCTTTTGCCCCCTTCCGCTGCACAGGGAAAGGGGAATCTTTATAAAAAGTATAAAAGAAGTCTGGCCGCTTGACAAGTGTGCCTTTCGCCATAATTCGGAAGAAAAAGCTGTGCAGAGCATCTAAAAAACGAGGAAAAGTATGACTTATTACTGAAAATAAATTTCAAAATTGCGACAGGAAGAACGAAAATGATTTTCAAACTAAAAATGACAAACGGCGCAGAAATGATTACAAAACGGCTACAACTGGCGGCAAAACTAGTGAAAGTGGCCAAAATCTGGCTGGTATCCCAGATATTTGTGCGGAATATACAAGAAAACTTTCTGAAAATTGTGTATGCGACCGATGGACAAAATGAAAGAAGTTTTCTATAATAAGGCCAACAAGAGCGGTCAGGGATGAAGGACCGCCGATATGATGATAGGTAAGGAGAACTTATTATGAAGAACGCCATTTCTCGTCGCTCCTTCTTGAAGGCCGTTGGTATTATGAGCGCAGCGGGTGCGCTGGCTGCCTGCGGCGGCTCGATGAACGTGTTCCTGCAGCTGCTCAAGGAGGAAGAAAATAATGAAGCGTGATGACGTCATCCTGGTGCGCGGCGGCGGCGACCTCGCCACCGGCACCATCCATCGGCTGTGGTCGGCGGGATTGAAAGTGCTCGTGCTC
>ERZ779861.4213-NODE-4213-length-10996-cov-6.195412_pt1 | contig 10996 bp, 10 predicted proteins | sample MGYA00511558_ERZ779861 | MGnify/ENA primary metagenome ERZ779861 (study PRJEB29588, sample SAMEA2163432) | human gut metagenome | biome: human gut; feature: human-associated habitat; material: faeces | place: Denmark | collected 2008/2010 ... | reverse complement strand
AAAGAAATTACTACAAGGTAATGTAACATTCTATATTGGTGAACAAAAAGATATGTCGCCAGAAGATGTAAAGGAAATGCTATATTTTGTAAATGCTGAAAGACAAGATGATGAAAAGAAAATAGATTTATTTAATAAAGCATTATTTGAAGCATCAAAATTTGGTGTACCTGTTTTACATAGTATTTATAAAGATATTAAAAATTATAAATTAACTGAAGAAGAAAAGAAATTACTACAAGGTAATGTAACATTCTATATTGGTGAACAAAAAGATATGACACCAGAGGATTTACAACAAATGCTATTCTTTATAAACACTGAAAGACAAGATGATGAAAAGAAAATAGAATTGTATAATAAAGCATTATTTGAAGCTTCTAAACTTGGAAGCGAAGTATTAGAAAAAATAAAAAATGAAATAGGAAGCTACAATTTAACAGATGAAGAAAAGGTTTTACTTCAAAGAAATGTAGACTTCTATATTAGTGAACAACAAAAAAATAGTACTAATACTATTGAAAGTTCAGCTGGAAGAGATAGGTAACAAATAAAGACGATAGTTTATAACTCAAAGCCATCGTCTTTTTCTTTATCTTTTTTATCATCATAAAATTCTTCCACGTATTCATCCATCTCATCATTAATATGCTTAGTGGCTTTTTCTATTTCTTTTTTATTAAATAGATTGAAACCTTTGAATCTACTTTTAACTTCTGAATCATATTGTTGCTTAAAATATTTTAAATCTAAACCACTATAATTAAATAATCTTTCAACAATATTTTGAATAAACTCTGGTAATTTTTTTAATACCTTATTTAAATGATAAATAAGATAATCAGTTTTTTCTTTTAAACTTTTATATTGATTTTCATACTGATAATTTAATCTTTTTAAATCTTCATTTTCTTCTTTTAATTTTTCATTCTCATCCCAAAGTTGATTTTTAGATTTAATAATAATTTTATTATTAATCTTTTTCTTTTTATCTATTTTATCACTTATATCATCTTTATCTTTATTAAGTTTATTTATTTGTTTATTTATAGATTCTTTATTATCTTCTAAATCAGATATTTCATTTTGAAGGTTAGATATTTCTTGCTTAAGTCCTTTAACTCTTTCATTAAAGAGTTTTCTTTCATATGATGTAATATCTCGATTTTTACCTTTTTGTTTTTCTTTTAATTTAGAATCCATACCATAAGCAATATTAAATTCATCAATACATCTTTCCCTCATTTTATCTTGAATAATTACTAATGATTCTTTTGTAAAGATAGATGTTTTACCAACTTGTCTTGATAAACCAGTTTTACAATTTTCTTTAACAGGAACTCCAACTATATGCATATGAGGAGAGTGTTCATCAAAATGTATAGTAGCATTTGCTATATAAAAGTCTGGAACTATTTCTTGTATATCTTCTAGTTGTTGTTCAAATACTTGTGTCATCCCATATTTATATTCTAAACTTTTCTCGTCCCAATATTCCATATTTCCAAGTTCAATAACTATTTCACACGCAAGATCATGTTTTGTATCATTGGAAATCTTATTAAAGTAGTTATCTATTTTATTTTGTAATACTGGTAAGAAGAATTCATTAACAACTGAATCATATTCAAATATATCTGATAATAATTCTTTAATTGAATCTTCAATTTCATGATTGATATTATATTTTTCTAGATAGTCCATTAGTGTTTCCCAATCTCTTGTACTTCTTGTAATTCTATCTAGTTTTAAAGCAATAATCATATTTATTTTTCCTTGTTTACCATCTTCAAGCATTCTATCGTATTCTGGTCTATGATTGCCTGTTTTAGCACTTATTCCAGCGTCAGTATAATATTCTACTATCTTATAACCATTGAACTTACAATAAGCCTCTAATCGTTCTTTTTGCCCTGGTAAACTAAAACCCTCACGAGCTTGATCTTCGGTTGATACTCTCATATAAATTCCACACAATTTCTTTTCTTCATTCATAAATATTCAACTCCTTTTCTACAAAAAAGGGGAGACAAAAGCATTAACAAGTAATACTCTTGACTCCTCTAAAATAATTATTATTTTTTATGTAATTAAAATAGTGCATAGTATCCCTCCAATAATAAAGACGATACTGCATGTCATTTATTGGTTTTATATAATACATTTTTATTTTAGATTTGTCAAGATTTTTAAATTAATATGGTATAATGGTTACAGAGGTGAGACTTATGGATAACGCATTTTTAGGTTATGCTTGTGATGTTTTAGCTGATACAGGTAAAGGATTAACTGGGAGCGAAATAGTAAAGTATTGTAATAGATTTGCCATAGATTACAATGTTAGAATACCAGTAGATGATGTCAAAATGTTACAAAAGAATCATAAACCACAAATTCCTAATAAAAGAACTGCACTTAAAATGAATCTTGAAACATTTGAATTACAACAACAAATTGAAATAATTAGATTTTTATCAGAATTACCAAAATTAAAAGATAATGAAGATATAAAAGAATTAATTAATAAAATGAATGTAAGGTTTGGACTGAGTGATAATCAAGAACTAAAAAAAGGCATTAATGAGACAAAACATTGGCTTGAAAAATATCCAAAGTCTTTTAAAGTTTATAATGAAGCATTAGATAAATATGGTAAAGGTGTTTTTCAACGAAATGTTTTAGATGATATGAGATTATCACTTGAATTATTATTAAAGGATTTACTTAATAATGATGCATCTTTAGAAAATCAATGGAAAATTTTAGGAAAAAGATTAAAAGATGAAAATGTTTCAAAAGAAATTAGTAATGTGTTTGAAAAAATATTAAGTTATTATGGCGATTATCAAAATCAATATATTAAACATAATGATAATGTTAAAGAAAATGAAATAGAATTAATAATCAGTCAAACAAATACTATTATGCAATTTTTAATTAAAACACTAAGTTAGTGTTTTTTTTAAGTAATCTTCTAATTCAGATAATTTAATCTTATTAGATAAGTTCTCAATGTATATCTCATTAGAATAATTAAAAGCAAGAAATGTAATATTATTAATGATTATTCTATGTGGTTCAACATAAGTTAAGTTAGTTCTATCAATCTTTCTTATACTACCATTTATGATTTTTAGAGTAGTATTAGAAAACGCACATATTAGTTCTAACTTCTTTTTTAATGATTCTTCAATAACAACTTCTTGCTTAATAATATTTACCATAAATACCATCCTTTCTTTGTAGGATAGTCTTTGTATGACTTCCAAGCCTGACACGTGTGAGTCCAATACACAAAAAAACTAACCCAAACCTGAGTTAGTTGTATTAAAAAAGCTCGAAAAGTTCGAGCGTATTTCCTTATGGAGCAAATCGCATACAAGTTACGAACTAAGTTCTCTTTCTAAAAACATTATACATAAAGTTTTATTAAAATTCAATGGGAGTATATGAAAATTTAATAAAATATAGTATAATTAGTTTTAAATGATATTTATTATGCCACTTCCGCGAAGTTTCGTGTATATATCTATCCTAACACTAAAATATGTATCATAAAATACTAAAATCTAGAGGAGTGAATTTAAAATGATTAATAAAATAATTAATTTAGTAAACCCAAATAATAAAGATTTAAGTGAATTATCAAAAGATGAATTATTAGAATTATTAGTAAAGTTAAATAAGTGTTTAAGATGTTTGGATGAATCCGAAAATGTTCTTGAAGAAAATATGCTAGCAGGTGATTTAGTATCACCTACAAAAGAAGTTCAAATGAAAACACTTGAATATTTAACACAAAATATGTCAAAAGTTCCAGATAAAAAGGCAAGAGCAACAATGGTATATTATACATTGTTAAATTTACATATGTTTAGTGATGGTAATGGAAGAACATCAAGATTTATGTATGATTTAATAAGTGGTGATTTAAATGAAGATAATATTTCATATTATTTTCATAAAAGTTCTAATAATACAACAAACCAAAATAATGATTTAGAAAAAAATAAGGGAATATTAGATATATTTATTGCCAATCAAATACCAGATGAGTTAATTTCCAGTCAATTAGGATTTGTTCCTCAAGAAATATTAAAAAACTATAGTTGGATAACAGTTGGTCACACTAATACTAGTCCATCAACAGAAACAATAATTCCTAAATCTTCACTAGAAAATTTGACACAAAAAGAACTACAGGATTTAGATAAAATTTTACACGATAGTTACGGTATGAAGTTATGTCCAAGTGGATTGGCGATGTTATATGTATCAAATAAAAAAGGGCAACTAAGTAAATGGATTGACATAAATAAAAACCATATATCATCAATAAAAGGGCTTGAAAGAAGATTTAATTTTTCAATATACAAACATCCTGAAATGATAGCTGATTGGACTCCAGATGATTTTAGAGAAGTTATAAATGTGGGTAATGCTGTTAAATATGCAAGGTTGAAGACTTTAATAGATGTTATTGCTCAACCTGAAAAATATATAAATCCAGATTCAGGTAATACTTATTGTGATGATATACTTGGTATATCAAAAGCTAAAGAAGTTGGTAGGGTTGACAGGTAAATAATATTTAAAGAGGGTATGGGAATTTCCCATATACGAATTTGTATGGGAGTACAAATTCAGTGCTGGCTGGCTAGCTAGTTAGACATATATTTTATTCACATATTCAAAAAAACTAAAAAGAGGATTAAATTATTCTGATAATTTTTTCCTCTTTTTGGTCGTCAGTAGATACTCTTACATAAATACCACATCTCATAGTTTTCCTCCTTGAAAGAAAGAGAACTTTTGAAGCTTTATATAAAATAAGAACTTACGAACTTTTAAGTCCGTAAGTTGATTTCAAATGGAGCGGATAGCGAGAATCGAACTCGCGCGACCAGGTCGGAAGCATGGCATTCTACCACTAAATTATATCCGCACTTTGTTGTAGTAAATACAACAAGCTTATATATATTATAAAATATTAAATTAGTTTTTGCAATAATTAATTAATAACCTTTTGATTCTTCTAAACTTTCATCATTATCGATAAAATCTTGAATATCTATTATTCTAAAAGATTCTTTAGTATCTCTTACAATTACTTGCGTTAATCCAGCATTTATTATCATTTTTTTACACAAGGCACAAGGATTGGCATTTTGAACATATGTATTATCATTATAATTTATACCTACCAAATATAAGGTTCCATTAAGCATATCTTTTCTGCTAGCACTAATAATAGCATTTTGTTCTGCATGAACACTTCTACATAATTCATAACGTTCACCACGTGGAACTTGTAATTCTTCCCTTAAACATGACTTTAAATCACAGCAATTTTTGCGCCCTCTGGGTGCACCATTATAACCAGTAGAAATTATTTCATCATTTTTTACTATAATTGCTCCAAAATTTCTTCTAATGCAAGTACTTCTTTTGGTAACAGTTTCTGCAATATCTAAATAATAGTTTATTTTATCAATTCTATCCATTATAAGACCTCCTATTTAAAACTTTAAAATATTATATCATAAAAATTGAAAAAGAAATAGAAATATGATATATTAAACATATTAACGAAAAAAAGAGGGATAGAATGAGTTTGTTATTTAACAATAATACCGAAAACACAAAGGTCTATGCATTTGTTGGACCTTCTGGAACAGGAAAAAGTTATAGAGCGCAGATGGTAGCAAATGAAAATGGAATAAGCTATATAATAGATGATGGACTTTTAATAAAGGAAAATAATGTCATAGCGGGAACGTCTGCCAAAAAGGCTCCTACTAAAATAGAAACTGTTAAAAGAGCTATTTTTGTGAATGAACAGGAAAAGCAAGAAATGAAAAAAGCTATAAAAAAATACAAGCCAGAAGCAATTTTAATATTGGGTACTTCTGACGGAATGGTAGAAAAAATAGCAGAAAATTTGGGATTGCAAAAACCTGCAAAGACCATATATATAAATGAAGTTGCAACAGAAACGGAGATGCAAACAGCCAAAACAATAAGGAAGACAGAAGGAAAACACGTAATACCTGTGCCAACATTTGAAATAAAAAAAGATTTTTCAGGCTATATATTAGATCCGTTACAAATATTTAAATCAAAGGGAAAAGGAAATGCGCCATATATATCTGAAAAGTCAATAATAAGACCAACGTTCAGCTATTTAGGAAATTTTGTAATATCAGATACAGTTTTTAGGCAGATTGCAGAATATTTGGCTAAAAGAACAGATGCAATAAATAAAATTATAAGAATTAGAGTAGAAAAAACACCAGAGGGACCAACAATTTATATGGAAGTGATTGTTACATATGGTTATAATGTATTAGTTGCATTGCGAGAATTTAAAGAAAAAGTTATAAAGGAAATAGAAAAATTAACAACAATGAACGTAGTTGATATTACAATTGTTGCAAAAGGTATATATATGCCTGAAGAAAAAAAAGATATTTAAATTAATGGAAAGGATAAGGTTATCATGAGCTTTATAGTTGCAATAGATGGACCAGCGGGAACTGGAAAGGGAACAATTACAAAATTAATTGCAAAAGACTTTGGACTTATTAATATAGATACGGGAGCGACATATAGATGTGTTACATTAGAAATGATTAACCAAAATATTTCTATAAACGAAAAAGATAAAATAATAAAAATATCAGAAACTATAAAAATAGATATAAAAAATAATGAAGGCATACAAACTATTTTCCTAAATGGAGAAGATGTTACAGATAAAATAAGAAGTAAAGAAGTAACAGCTTTAGTTTCACAGGTCTCTGCTATAGTAGAAGTAAGGTTAAATATGGTAAAATTGCAAAGAAAATTAGCAGAAGGAAAAGATGTTATTATGGAAGGAAGAGACATTACAACATATGTATTTCCAAATGCAGATGTAAAAATATATTTAGATGCAGATGTAAAAGAAAGAGCTAGAAGAAGGTATAAAGAAAACCTAGAAAAGGGCATAAATATGACCTATGAGGAAGTCTTAGAAAAAATAAAAATTAGAGATCATAATGACAGCAACAAAGAAATAGGTTCGTTAAAAATTGCAGAAGATGCTATAGTTATTGATACTACATATTTGACAATAGAACAAGTTAAAGAAAAAGTAGCTGATATAATAAATAAAGCGAAAGGAGGTCAACAATGTTAAGAAAAATAGTTGTTTTTCTGGTATATATATTTAATCTTGTAGTATTTAGAGTAGAAAAAAATGGAGAAGAAAATATAAAGGAAAAAGGAGCATATTTGATATGTGCTAATCATAGGTCAAACTGGGATGCACCAATATTGGTATCAAATTTAAAAAGAAAAGTATATGTAATGGCAAAAGCAGAATTATTTAAAAATAAATTCATTAAATGGTTTGGCAGAAAGTGTTGTGTATTTCCTGTTAAAAGGGGAATGAGAGATATAGAGTCTATAAAGTATTCATTAAATTTATTAAAAGATGGGGAAATATTGGTTATATTTCCAGAAGGAACAAGAAATGGAATGGAGAAAAATGGAAAAGCACAAAATGGAGTGGCCTATATGGCGATAAGAACAGGAGTTCCGGTAATCCCAGTTGGAATTCAAGGAGAGATGAAGCCTTTTAAAAAAGTAAAATTAAATATAGGGGAACCATTGGACTTCAGCCAGTATAAAACAAATAAACCTGAAAAAGAAATACTAGATAAGGTAAGCAAAGAAATAATGGATAACATAATTATGTTGACAAATGAAAAGAAATAGGGTAAAATATAAGGGTTAGTAATATATAAATTAACATAAAAATACAAAGAAAAGAGAAGGGGAAAAATGATAAACGAAAACATAAGAAATATAGCAATTATAGCACACGTAGACCATGGCAAAACAACACTTGTAGATGCACTTTTAAAACAAAGCCATATATTTAGAGAAAATGAGCAAGTACAAGAAAGAGTAATGGATTCAAATGATTTGGAGAAAGAAAGAGGAATAACAATTCTTTCTAAAAACACATCCGTAATGTACAAAGACATCAAAATTAATATAGTAGATACACCAGGACATGCTGACTTTGGAGGAGAAGTTGAACGTGTTTTAAAAATGGTTGATGGTGTACTTTTATTGGTGGATGCTTTTGAAGGCCCAATGCCTCAAACAAGAGAAGTATTAAAAAAATCTCTTGCATTAAATTTAAAACCAATAGTAGTAATTAATAAAATAGATAGACCAGGTGCAAATCCACTAAAAGTAGTTGACCAAGTATTAGAATTATTTATAGAATTAAACGCAACAGATGAACAACTAGATTTTCCAGTTGTTTATGCATCTGCAAAAAATGGAATTGCAAAAATGAACTTAGACGAAGAAAGCGATAATGTAAATTGCATTTTTGAGACCATAATAAATAATATTGAGCCTCCAAAATGTGATATAGATGGAACAATGCAAATGTTAGTATCAAATATAGACTATGATGAATATTTAGGAAGGATAGCAGTAGGAAGAGTAGAGAGAGGAACAATAAACAATGGAACAACAGTAGCTGTTTGCAAAAAGGATAAAACAGAACAAGGCAAAATAGCAAAATTATTTACATATGTAGGATTAAAGAGAACAGAGGTTGAAAGTGTTTCTGCAGGGGATATAGTTTGTCTATCAGGTATTTCGGATATAAACATAGGGGATACAATTTGTGATGTAAATAATCCAGAAAAAATAGATTTTGTAGATATAGATGAACCAACAGTATCTATGACATTTAGTGTAAACAATGGTCCATTTGCAGGAAAAGAAGGTCAATTTGTAACCTCAAGACATATAAGAGATAGATTATTTAAAGAGCTAGAAAGAAATGTTAGTTTAAGAGTAAAAGAAACAGATTCTGCAGATAGTTTTGAGGTTTGCGGTCGTGGCGAATTGCACTTATCTGTTTTAATAGAGACTATGAGGAGAGAAGGTTTTGAATTATTAGTTTCTAGACCAAAAGTAATAATAAAGGAAATAGATGGAGTTAAATGTGAGCCTATGGAAAGACTTGTAGTTAACGTTCCAGATGAATGCATAGGTAATGTTATAGAAAAATTGGGAAGAAGAAAAGCAGAAATGCTTAATATGGAACCAGCAGAAGTTGGACATACAAAGGTAGAATTTAAAGTTCCTGCTAGAGGGTTAATTGGTTATAGAACAGAATTCTTAACAGATACAAAAGGTGTCGGAACAATGAATAGTATTTTTGACTGCTATGAGCCATATAAAGGTGAAATACAAGCAAGAACAAGAGGAGTACTTGTGGCATTTGAACAAGGAACATCAATAACATATGGATTATATAATGCTCAAGAAAGAGGAGAGTTGTTTATAGGACCAGGTGTTGATGTATATGAAGGAATGATAGTAGGCATAAATTCTAGAAATGAGGATATATCAATAAATGTATGCAAAGAAAAACACCTAACTAATACAAGGGCTTCTGGTTCAGATGACGCTTTACGTTTAGTGCCACCAATTCAGTTATCACTAGAAAAAGCAATAGAATTTATAGAAGAAGATGAGTTAGTGGAAGTTACACCAAAAAGCTTAAGACTAAGAAAGAAAATATTAGATAATAAGACAAGAGAAAGAATGGCGGCAAGAGCAAAGAAATAAAGGAGGAATGAGAATGAGCGAAGGATACTCTAGAGATTCAAAAGGGAATATTGTTAGGAATATGAAAGGATATTATTCAAGGACAACTAGGCTAGAATATAAGGATGCGAAAAATAAAAAAACTCGTGAAATTAATAATGTAAGAGATGAACTTATGCGAAAAATTGATAGTGTAACAAAATCTTATGCAGGTAAGTGTGCAGGAAGAATGTTAAGTGATGTGGTTAATGAGATATATGGTAAATTTGCAGAAGAATGTGAGAAACTTAGAGAAGCTGGTTATGTAGAATCCGTTAGCGAAGAAATAATTAAAAATAGAATAAAAGATGTATTAATTAGAGAATATAATAAGCTAAATGCTAGTGGAGAGCATGATGAAAGATAGCATTAAGCAGAAAGCTTTGGAAAACCATATTCCAATATTAATGGATGATACATTAGAAGTTATAGCCAAGATATTAAAACAGAATAATCCCAAAAGCATATTGGAAATAGGAACTGCTGTGGGTTATTCTGCAATATGCTTTTCTGAGTTTCTTACAGAAGGTGGAAAAATAGATACAATAGAGAGAGATGTTCAGAGAGCAGAAGAGGCAATTGAGAATATAAAACAAGTTGGGGTAGAAGATAAAATAAATGTAATAATAGGTGATGCTGTAGATATTCTCCCTACACTAAACAATAAATATGATATTGTTTTTATTGATGCTGCAAAAGGAAAGTATCCATTTTTCCTAGAACAAGCTATTAGAATGATTAATAAAAATGGAATAATAATAGCAGATAATGTTTTATATAAAGGCTATGTATTGGGCGATTATAACAAACATAAGCAACGAACAGCAGTAAGAAACTTAAGAGAGTATATATATAAAATAACAAATACCCCTAATATTCAAACAGAAATATTAGAGGTAGGAGATGGATTAGCTATTTCTAAAATGATTTAAATAATATATCGTATACAAGAAAGGACGGTGTCTGCTATAAAAACAACCAAAACAGTTGATATAGCAGTCACTTGAATTTTATGTGGGATTTTTGCTAAAATTAAATTGACATGTTTTTTTATAAAAGGATACAAATGATTTATAAAAAGTATGGCAATAAACCCCCATGCAAATGAGTGAAAAATACTAATACGACCATTTATATTTAAAAAGCGCTCAGAATAGTCCCACCATTTTAAACCGAATAAAGCATCCAAACCAAAACTTACAATATATTCGAAAAAAGTGAATATAGCAACTGAAGAAAAAAATAACTTTATTGAATTTTTTCTATATTTATTTAAATTACTATTTACCTTAGTATAATCTATTTTCTCATACAATAAATCACTTTCCACATT
>ERZ779861.4196-NODE-4196-length-11019-cov-4.593579_pt1 | contig 11019 bp, 9 predicted proteins | sample MGYA00511558_ERZ779861 | MGnify/ENA primary metagenome ERZ779861 (study PRJEB29588, sample SAMEA2163432) | human gut metagenome | biome: human gut; feature: human-associated habitat; material: faeces | place: Denmark | collected 2008/2010 ... | reverse complement strand
AAATATTATTTTTACAGCGGTTCCGGCGTTATGGCCAAAGGCTGGGTGGAGAACAAAAAAGAACAGAAACGCTATTTCAGTCAGGCCAATGGACGTATGTGTACAGGCTGGGTGAAGAGCAGTGCCGGAAATTACAGATACTTTAAGCCGTCAAATGGAATAATGTATACAGGTCTGGAGAAAATTGACTCAGACTATTACTATTTTTCAAAATCAACCGGTGTCCGTTATCAGAAAGGTTTCGGAACCGTAAGAAGTAAGAAATATTATTTTGACCCTTCAGATGGTAAGGCGAAGACAGGCTGGCTTGAGCTTGATGGAAAGAAATATTATTTTGATATATCAGGAGTGATGCTGGCAAATACCATCGCTTCCATTGACGGAACTACATACAGGTTTGATTCTGACGGTGCTGCAACAAAGACTTCCGGTAATGATTACACAGTAGAGGGCAAATATGTCAAGGTCTTTGATGCGAAGAATAATAAATACTACTATATGGAAGAAGAGTTCCTGGAACATCCGGGAATTGCAGACGGAAAGGTGTCAGATCTGGATCTTCTGGCAGCAGTGTGTGATGCAGAAGCAGGAGATCAGGGAGTTGTGGGAATGGAGGCAGTTGCGCTTTGCGTATTAAACTGTACCATTGACCAGTATAAAGAATTTCCGTCACAGATCCGTTATGTGGTATATCAGGGAAAACCTACCCAGTATGCGGTTGTCACAGACGGAGCACTTCTTAAAAGACTGAAAGGCCAGTTTGAGGACAGGACCAATGCCTATGCGGCAGCAAAGGCAGCCATGGAAGTGTTCAGTAACTATGTAAATCATGGCACAAAGAGAACACTCCCGGGATTTAAGACAAAGGGTTTCAATTACAAATTCTTTATGACTCCGGCAGCATTTAAGGCACAGAACCTTAATTTCAGCAAGCTGGAATATGAACAGTACAAAGGACATGTATTCTTTGTGGACTGGATTTCAGGGTGAGTACATTAATGCTTTAAGTTGGTGAAATATGAAGAGGATTGCTATAAATTCCTTGACAAATAAATTTTGTATTTGTATACTTGCAGATATATGATATAAAAAAGCACAGATGGGAAAGAGTAACATAGGGAAAACAGACAGAGAGCTGCCGGCAGGTGAGAGGCGCAAGGAAACAGATCTGGAATACATCCCGGAGCTTTGCACCGAACGTCATACCGGATGGTTAAATATCTCCGGTTCGATTAATAAGCTGCAACGTATTGGCACACGTTATAGTGCCGGAGTGTTAGCAGAATCGGCTATTTTCACTATATAATATATGTCGAATAATGTGTGACAACTCACGGAGGCATTCCTGTGCGAGCAGGATGCAAATTAAGGTGGTAACGCGAGAAATCCCCCTCGTCCTTAAATGGATGAGGGGGATATTTTATTTTCAGAATACAAATTCAATCTATCAGGAGGAAAATCATGACAATTTATGACGAATTAGTTGCCCGCGGTCTTATCGCGCAGGTAACAGACGAAAAAGAAATCAAAGAGCTTATAAACAACGGAAAGGCTACCTTCTACATCGGCTTTGATCCTACAGCAGACAGCCTTCACGTTGGACATTTCATGGCTCTTTGCCTTATGAAGAGACTTCAGATGGCCGGAAACAAGCCTATCGTGCTTATCGGTGGAGGTACCGCACAGATTGGTGATCCATCAGGACGTACAGATATGCGCCAGATGATGACAACAGAGACTATCAACCACAACGTAGAGTGCTTCAAGAAACAGATGAGCCGCTTCATCGACTTTGGCGAGGGAAAGGCTATCATGGTAAACAACGCTGACTGGCTGATGGACTTAAACTACGTGGATGTGCTCCGCGAGGTTGGTGCTCATTTCTCAGTAAACCGTATGCTTACAGCTGAGTGCTACAAGCAGCGTATGGAAAAGGGTCTTTCCTTCCTTGAGTTTAACTACATGATCATGCAGAGCTACGATTTCTACACACTTTTCCAGAAATACGGCTGCAACATGGAGTTCGGTGGAGATGACCAGTGGAGCAACATGCTCGGTGGAACAGAGCTCATCAGACGTAAGCTTGGAAAAGATGCATATGCTATGACAATCAATCTGCTCCTAAACTCTGAGGGCAAGAAGATGGGCAAGACACAGTCAGGTGCAGTATGGCTTGATCCTAACAAGACAACACCTTTCGAGTTCTTCCAGTACTGGAGAAACATTTCTGATGCCGATGTTCTTAAATGTATCAGAATGCTCACCTTCCTTCCTCTCGAAGAGATTGACAAGATGGAAAGCTGGGAGGGCGCACAGCTCAATGAAGCTAAAGAAATCCTGGCATTCGAGCTTACAAAGCTTGTTCACGGTGAAGAGGAAGCCACAAAGGCTAAAGAGGCAAGCCATGCTCTTTTCGCAGGCGGAGCCAACAATGCAAATATGCCTACAGTTACCGTTACAGCTGAGGACTTCCCTGACGGAGAGCTTGATATCATCTCTGTTCTCGTAAAAGCAGGACTTTGCGATTCAAGAGGAGACGGCCGCAGAAATATCCAGCAGGGCGGTGTTTCCGTTGCAGATGAGAAGGTAACTGATATCTCTACAAAATACACTCTCAACGATTTCAAGGGCGAGGGTCTCATTATCAGACGTGGTAAAAAGAAATTTGCCAAGGTTGTAGCTGAATAGACATAGAATCCCCGGTAGTTACTACCGGGGATTTTTACTTTCAGCCATATTTTATTTTGAAAATTCATTTGCAGGAAATTCATATGGCACAAATTTACTGCTACATATAACTGTATACTCTGTTTCTCCCGAAACAGTTTTTTGTTCTGTGCCAACACCCTCCCCACAAATCCAGTATGAACCATCATTTTTATTCTTTAGCATAATATCCCCACACTAAATTAGCATAGTGTACAATAGCCATATGTTGATAGCTGACAGGCCTTGGGTAGCTGTAATCCATAAAACTTCTAAAACAGCTCCCCAATCCAGTCCAAAAACTGGAAAAATTCTGGAAAAAAGTAGCTGAAACCGCTGAAATTTCTAAAACAGCTCCCCTAACCACAGCGAAATAGCCGGAAAAATCTCCAAAAAAGTAGCTGAAACTGCTGAAATTTCTAAAACAGCTCCCTAACCACAGCGAAACAGCCGGAAAAATCCATAAAAAAGTAGCTGAAACTGCTGAAATTCCTAAAACAGCTCCCCTAACCCAGCGAAACAGAATGGCTTATTATCCATCATTTATATATATTAAACCCTACTTTTTCCTCATCTTCCCTTGACTTCTCATTAATAAGTTAATATAATTTACCTAATTGATACATCAACGCTTTAAAGCGCTGACAAAAGGAGGAATTATCATGAAAAAGAGATCTAAAATTTTAGCTTCACTTGTTCTTGCCGGAACAATGGTTCTTGGACTTGCCGGATGCGGAGATTCCGGTTCAGCAAACGGTGGCACACAGTCAGGTAAGAACTCAGATGCCAAATATCAGGTAGGTATCTGCCAGCTCGTACAGCACGAGGCTCTCGATGCCGCTACAAAGGGCTTTAAGGACGCATTAAAGGACAAGCTCGGAGACGAGGTATCCTTTGACGAGCAGAATGCCGCAGGAGATGCTTCTACATGCTCTACAATCTGCACCACGTTCGTCACAAACGACTATGACCTTATCCTTGGAAATGCTACAGCAGCTCTTCAGGCCGCTTCAGCAGCCACAGACTCTATTCCGATTCTCGGAACATCTATCACAGATTACGCTACAGCTCTTGATATGTCAGACTGGTCAGGCACTACAGGAAAGAATATTTCAGGTACTACAGACCTCGCTCCACTCGATGAGCAGGCTAAATGCATCAAGGAGCTCTTCCCGGATGCAAAGAACATCGGTATCATCTACTGCTCATCTGAGCCAAACAGTATCTACCAGTCAACAACTATTACCAAATACCTTGAGGACGAGGGATACACTGTAAAAGAGTACACCTTCTCTGATTCAAATGATGTCGCTGCAGTAACACAGAGCGCATGTGATGCATCTGATGCAATCTACATCCCAACTGACAACACTGCTGCTTCATGTACAGAGGCTATCAACAATGTAGCTTCACAGGCTAAGAAACCTATCTTCGCTGGCGAGGAAGGAATCGCTAAGGGCTGTGGTGTGGCAACACTTTCTATCAGCTACTATGACCTTGGATACACAACAGGTGAGATGGCTTACGATATCCTTGTAAATGGTACAGACATCAAAACTATGGAGGTTAAGAGCGCTCCTAAGTTCACTAAGGAGTACCTTCCGGACCGCGCCAAGGAGCTTGGAATCACAGTTCCTGACGGCTATGAGGAAATCTCAGCTGAATAAACAGCTGCACTATGGAGGTATTTAATAAAATGATTCTAATGAATTATTTTGCAACCTTAAATCCGGTTGCATTCACCAATGCCCTTCCGGGCAATATAGCCCAGGGTCTGATTTGGGGCATCATGGCACTCGGTGTTTACATCACCTTCAGACTGCTGGACTTCGCCGATCTGACGGTTGATGGCTCATTTGCAACAGGTGGTGCCGTAACCGTTATGATGACGATTAACGGCTACAATATCTGGGTTTCACTGCTTTGCGCATGTATTGCCGGTCTGCTCGCAGGACTCTGCACAGGTCTCTTACATACAAAGCTCGGCATTCCTCCGATTCTGGCAGGAATCCTTACACAGATAGCTCTATACTCTATCAACTTAAATATCATGCAGCGCCACGCCAACCAGGCACTTAGCGCAGATAAATATAATCTGGTGCTTTCATCACGTAATCTGACACATGCGATAATTGTCGGTGTAATTTTCTCGGTTGTAATTATCGCGGTGCTTTACTGGTATTTCGGAACAGAGCAGGGCTCTGCTATCCGTGCCACAGGCTGCAACCCTGCAATGAGCAAGGCTCAGGGTATCAACATCGACAACATGAAGCTCATTGGTCTTGCGCTTTCAAATGCAATTGTAGCGCTCTCAGGCGGCCTGCTTTCACAGTACTCAGGCTTTTCCGATGTAAACATGGGCCGTGGTGGAATCGTCATCGGTCTTGCCGCCGTTATCATCGGTGAGGTGCTCGGCGATGCAATCCTCGGAAAGCACATGAATTTCATGGGAAAACTTATCTTTGTCATATTTGGTGGAATCGTTTACTACATTGTAATCGGAATTGTTCTGTGGCTGCAGATGCCAAGTGATGACTTAAAGCTCTTCACTGCAATCATCGTGGCTATTTTCCTTGCGGTGCCTTACCTGAAGGGCAAGAGCAAGGCCTCCTTTAAAAAGGCCGGCAAACGCTCTGCCGCAGCACTTAATGCAAAGGAGGGAAAATAAATGCTAGAGATTAGAAACGTACATAAAACCTTCAATCCGGGCACAATCAATGAAAAGCATGCCCTTAATGGTGTAAACCTAAAGCTTGAGGAGGGCGATTTCGTCACTGTTATCGGTGGAAACGGTGCCGGAAAATCGACCATGCTCAATGCCGTTGCAGGCACATGGCCTGTTGACGATGGTTCAATTCTCATCGATGGAGTGGATGTCACAGGACTCCCTGAGTTCAAGCGTGCATCATTTCTGGGACGTGTGTTCCAGGATCCAATGACAGGAACTACCGCAACCATGCAGATTGATGAAAACCTCGCACTTGCAGCGCGCCGCGGAAAGCGCCGTGGTCTTGGCTGGGGTATCACAAAGGCTGAAAAGGAGCGTTTCCACGAGCTTTTAAAGGAGCTTGACCTGGGACTCGAGGATCGAATGACCTCAAAGGTTGGTCTGCTCTCAGGTGGACAGCGTCAGGCTGTTACACTGCTCATGGCTTCACTCCAGAAGCCGAAGGTGCTGCTTTTGGATGAGCACACCGCAGCTCTCGACCCAAAGACAGCCTCAAAGGTGCTCGCTCTCACAGACAAAATCATCAAGGAGAACAGCCTGACAGCCATGATGGTCACACACAACATGCGTGATGCCATCGCTCACGGCAACAGACTCATCATGATGAATAACGGACAGGTTGTCCTTAATATTTCAGGCGAAGAAAAGAAAAACCTCACTGTGGAGGATCTGCTCATGAAGTTTGAGGAGGTTTCCGGCGAGGAATTTGCTTCTGATAAGGCTTTGCTTGGATAGACATATCTATATAATAATAACAAAAATTTGCAGCTCAATACACGAGCTGCAATTTTTTGTTATATACTTTTATATGAGTTATCCCACCGGCTTAATCATATCAGCCTTGATAAAGCCCTTTATGATGAGATACTGCTCTATCGTCTTCACACAGTTTTCCACACCGACACGCTCACTGTTTAGTGTCAGGTCGTAGTTCACCGGATTGGTCCAGTAGTTTCCGTGTGTATAGTACTTGTAATAATCTGCCCTGAACTTATCTGTTCTCTCAATAGTGGCATTTGCCACCTCCGGTGTCACACCCATATTGGCTATGGTACGCTCCACACAGAATGCACGCGGTGCCTCAATGTATATGCTCACTACATTTGGGCGGTTCTTTAATACATAGTCGGCACATTTTCCTACTATGACGCAGGATTCCTTGTCTGCAAGCTCGTTGATAATCTGGCTCTGATACTCAAAGAGCCTGTCATCTGATTTGAACTTCTCATTTCTTGATATATATCCCTTTGCTCTTGGAAGCCCTCGCAAAAAGCTCGTAAATCCGCCCTCTTCACGCAGCTTCTCATTTACCTCCTGAAACACATTCTCGTCAAGTCCGCTCAGCTGGCTTGCAAGAGTCAGAATACGGTTCTCATAACAGTGTATTCCAAGCTCTTTTGCCAGCTGTGATGCTATTGCTTTTCCGCCTGTTCCAAATCCTCTGGCAAAGGTTACTACAAAATTATCCATTTATCATTTCCTCCTTCTGAATGCCAACCATATCTAGCCTGCCAGATATCTGCTTAAGAATTCTCTTGTTCTTGGATTCTTAGGATTTGTAAACAGCTCTGACGGTGCTGCATCCTCTGCCACATATCCTGAGTCCATGAAAATAGTTCTTGTAGAAACATCTCTGGCAAATGCCATCTCATGTGTGACGATTATCATCGTAAGTCCTGTCCTCGCGAGGTCCTTCATGACATTTAGCACCTCTCCGACCATCTCCGGGTCAAGCGCTGAGGTTGGCTCATCAAATAAAAGCACCTCCGGGTTCATACAAAGCGACCTTGCAATGGCAACTCGTTGCTTTTGTCCTCCTGAGAGCTGCGATGGCTTTGCATTGATATAAGGAGCCATGCCGACTGCCTTCAGATGTGTGATTGCCCTGTCAAAGGCCTCCTGCTTTGGCAGATGAAGCACCCTTCTTGTACAAAGCATACAGTTCTGGAGCACTGTCATATTGTTGAACAAATTGAAGGACTGAAACACCATTCCCACCTTTGAACGGTAATCATTGATATCCTTTTGTACATTTCTGACCTCTTTATCGTGATATAAAATCTTTCCTGAGGTCTGTTTCTCAAGCTTGTTGATGCACCTAAGCAGTGTTGATTTACCCGAGCCTGAGGAGCCCACAATACAGATGACCTCGCCGGAATGCACATCAATATCAATCTTTCTAAGTACCTCATGATCACCAAATGATTTGCTTAAATCCTTAATTGAAATTACTGTCTCACTCATATTGTGCCTCCTATTCATTGTCCATGTACTCAACTGCGAGTGCATAGTCTGTCTTGCCCTGCAGCTTCTTTTCAATCAGCTTGAAGAGCTTATCAAATACAAAGCAAAGTACAAAGTAAATTACCGCGATAACCAGATATGACTCAAAGTACTTGTAGTAGTTTCCACCGACTGTCTTGGCAGCCATGAAAAGCTCCTGCACAGCGATAACATTGAGCACTGATGTCATCTTCAGATTTAAAAGGAATGTATTTGCCATCTCAGGAATGATATTCTTGAATGCCTGCGGCAAAACTACATAGAGCATTGTCTTAAACGGTGACATTCCCATGGCCCATGCGCCCTCGCGCTGTCCCATATCTATTGAACCGATTCCTGCTCTGACTGTCTCTCCCATGTAGGCACCTGTATTTAATACAGTTACAAGAATACCTGCAAATACAGGTGTCAGGTTTTCATAGCCCATCTGACGTATTCCATAGTACACAATCATCGCCTGAACTATCATTGGTGTGTCCCTGAATACTTCAACATAAACTGTAAATATCACCTTTACTATACGGATAAGGACCTTTTTTACGATGTTGTCGCCATCGTTAAGCTTTACATCATTTACTATGCCTACGATATATCCCAATACGAAGCCAAGCAATGTACCAACTACCGATATGTACAGCGTAAGCCAGGTTCCTTTGATAAACATGCTTGAATATTTCTGCGCCAGAAATACCATCCATTCTAACGAATTACTTGGATTACTTATCATCATACTGCTACCTCACTTTTATCTCTCTAATCCCCAGCTTACGCCGGTTTATCAGACTATTGTGGGATGATGCGATATAACATCATCCCACAGTCTTTCATCTTTTCGTGAATCAGATAAATCTCTAACAACTAGTTGGCTGCCGGCTGCTGTGTCAGAACCTGATCCATCAGCTCATCCATCTTTGCCTTGTCATTCCAGCCGATTGCATTCATGGCATCCTGGATTTTATCTCTGAGTGCTGTATCATCCTTTCTTGTTGCGATACATACATTTACCATTTCATCATCACCTGTGAATGTATCATTCTCATCCAGCTCGATAATCTGTAAATCATCATTTGTCAGTGCTGCTGACTCTGCTGTCGGAACATCGATTACACATACATCTGCGCTGCCGTTTGATATTGCGAGGAAGCACTCTGATGTAGTCTCAAAGTTTCCTGACTGCTCAGCACCCTTTATCTGGTCTAAAAGTGGAATCCAGCCTGTTCCAAGCTGTGTCGTTACTTTGCAGCCTGTATCTGCGAGATCTGAAAGACCCTTTACATTTGAATACTTGCCGCCCTTCTTAACAACGATACAGTTGTTTCTATAGTAATAAGGCTCTGTGAATGCGTATGACGCTTCTCTTTCCTTTGTCTTGCCCATACCGGCGATGATACAGTCATAATCTCCTGCATCGAGTGAGATACCGATTGATGACCACTCAACCTTATGTACCTCAAGGTCCATTCCCATCTGGTCTGCAAGCTTCTGTGCCACTGCTACATCGTAGCCGTATGCATAGTAATCAGAGCCTGCTATCTTGACTGCCTTGCTGCCGTCCGGTGTGGTATCTGTATCCTGTGTCCAGTTGAATGGAGCATATGCACATTCCATACCAACCTTTAAAACCTTATTTGATGAGCTGTCTGCCGCTGAGCTATCAGAGGCAGCTCCTCCTGATGACGAACCACATCCAAACAATGTTGTCGCTGCCATTACACCTGTCAATATCAATGCTGCAAATCTCTTACTTCTCTTCATCATAATCTTTTCCTCCTTGATTATTGAAATACGAAAAGGCGCCGGAGTTTTTCTCCAGCGCCTTTGCTTAGTTCGTATAATAAACTTAATGAAGCAGCTTTGCAATGTTAATTTTGCACAATTTGTTTGTGTATTTTTACAGTAACTAATTAAACATAAGCCTTTTTACAAGAATACAATTAACTACATCCAGATATTCCATCGAGTCATCAAGGCTGATTTCCAGTATTTCTTCTATCTTTTTCAGACGGTATTGCAGGGAATTACGATGAACGTACATCATCTGTGCCGTTTTTCCGACATTAAAGCCACACATATAATAATTGAGCAGCGTATCTATGAGAAACGAGCCGTTTGCATTGTCATACATCTCAAGCCGCTTTAGCTTCTCGTTGCAATAATCCATGATTTCCTGCTGATTGCCACTATTGAACATATACTTGTATATGCCCATGGAGCTAGCACTGATTACCTTCTTGTTGGTCGGATTGGGTAAAATATCCTTTTTGGGGATGAGATTTTTCGCCTCCTGATAGCTCTTGCCAAAATCCGCAGGCTTCCTGTATGCAGCACCGAGTATGCATGTGCTGTGAATGAGCCCTGCGAATGGTGCACGACTGTCTAAGTCCCCAAGTATCCTTTCAATCTGATGCTCTGTCTCCATATCCTTTGTCTCCTCAAAAAGAAGCACAAATTTGTTTAAAAACCTCATATACATAGGCGTTTTCTTCATATGGATAACCTCGCGGTTCAGGCAGTCGGTATAGTATGTATATGTGTGCTCGTCCTGCTCCAGATTCACTCCGTATTTGCGGTCTATCACGATGATTCCCACTCTGTACGGCCGGTCAAAGGTCAGACCAAACTGTGCAGAAATCTTCTCGATATACTTATCATTTACCTCATATCCAAAAAGCAGGTTGTACAGGTAGTCCCCGGTCCTTTTATTATCCACACTGGTCTCTAAAAGCAGCTCTCCGACGCTCTGCGCAATATCTACAAAAGTAGCTCCCGCCCACCGGATATAAAACAACGGCAGCTTGAGCTCATCAGCCTTGTCCTTCATCCTCTGTGGTGTCTCTTCCCTATCCTCCACAACCGAAATCGCAAAGCCCGATATCCCCAGCTCATTCAGCTCAACCATGGCATCATATGCCTCGTCCATGGAAAATCTCTTGTAATCTACCACAAGCAGCGCAAAGTTGCCCGGATTCATATGATCCTTATAAGGCTTTGTCTGCACCAGATACGTCCATGACACTATCCTGTCAAGCCCTGCTGCTCCCGCCACAAGCTCCATTCCGTCCATTTGTAAATTGTTAACATCCCTGCATGAAATCATCTGCGTCTCCCTGATATCATTAAGCTTCGGTAATTATCCCAAGCCGCTTCACATTACTTATATCCACAGCCGCTTCGCCCCGGCATATCCTCTCCGTGCACATACCTGGCATTGAACTCCATATTTATCTCACGAAGCTCCTTCTTTCCGTCAATATAGTCCTGATACATCTCGGCAAGCCCCGACATGCACCCATCGCAGGTGG
>ERZ779861.4167-NODE-4167-length-11101-cov-3.214105_pt1 | contig 11101 bp, 10 predicted proteins | sample MGYA00511558_ERZ779861 | MGnify/ENA primary metagenome ERZ779861 (study PRJEB29588, sample SAMEA2163432) | human gut metagenome | biome: human gut; feature: human-associated habitat; material: faeces | place: Denmark | collected 2008/2010 ... | reverse complement strand
TAGAAGCCCAGTATGCATTAGAATCTACTAGCCAGCCACTTGGTATTTCTAGTTATGAATTATCAAAACTTATACCAGAAGAGTTCAGAGGCAGTATGCCTACCATTGAAGAAATTGAGGCTGAATTAAATGAATAACTCTCAGTTTACCAAGCAGATAGCAAAGCGGAAGATGCCAGAAAAAAGCGTTTAACAATCGAAACTTTCGTAAGGAGGGAATCCAATGTATAAATACGAATATGAGACCATCAGCTGTGATTTTGGAGGCTGGGGCTTTGGCGCCGGTAATATTTATAACATCGAGAATTACCGCTCGGTTATTGAGAAAAGAGCCGGAGACGGATGGAGATATGTTGGATATATCCCCACAAAGCAGCGCGGAACAGGGCATACGCAGGAAATGGATTTGATTTTCGAAAAAGAGGAATGACGGCAAACCGGTAGTAAGTCAATCTTACTGCAACTTCCGCTTTTTAACGTTTTACAAAGCGTCATGTAAAACGTTATTTTTTGAATTTAAGTGCAAATACACCGTATATAATATTGAATAAATGAACATAATAGAACATATTTATGTTGAAGAAATGCACATTTTTTGATATACTATGCTTATACAGGCGGAGGTGCTTATGGTTTTTAAAAGAAAAGCATACCATAAATTATTGGAATGGAAAGAACTATATTCAGAAAAATATGCTGTCTTGCTGGAAGGCGCAAGGCGGGTTGGCAAGTCGACCATTGCGGAGACCTTCGCAAAAAATGAATATAGATCTTATATTTTGATAGATTTTTCTAAAGCAACAAGTAACATTCTAGAATGTTTTGATGATATAGGAAATTTGAATATTTTTTTCCTGAGGCTGCAGGCCGAAACCGGTATCACCTTGTATGAACATGATTCCCTCATTATTTTTGACGAAGTACAGTTGTTTCCAAAGGCCAGACAGGCAATCAAGCATCTTGTACATGACGGCAGGTACAGCTATCTGGAAACAGGCTCTTTGATTTCGATAAAGAAAAATGTTAAGGACATTCTGATTCCATCAGAGGAAATGAAGATAGAAGTATACCCCATGGATTACGAAGAATTCTGTGATGCCACGGGTAGTAATTATGGTCTATTGCGGCAGATTTATGAACGTGATGCAGCCATCGGGCAGGCAACCAACCGAAAATTAATGAGAGATCTGAGAATCTATATGGCGGTGGGCGGCATGCCACAAGCAGTAGAGGCTTATATCAACGGGAAAAACTTTTCAGAAATAGATATGGTGAAAAGGCAGATTATATCCCTGTATGAGGAAGATTTTAAGAAAATTGATGCATTCGGAAGAATATCGGCATTATATCATGCGATTCCGGCACAGTTGGCAAAGGACGCAAGAAAATATCGTATTACCACCGCAATCGGAAAAAGAAATAATACCAAGGCAGAAGAATTATTATATGAGCTGCTGGATTCTAAAACAGTTCTGCCATGCTATAATTCTACCAATCCAAGGGCCAGTCTGACAGACACGAAAGATTTTTACAGTTACAAATTATATCTTTCAGATACAGGATTGTTTGTTACACTAATATTTATTGATCGGTCTGTTGCGGAAAATGATATTTATGCGAAGCTGCTTTCCGATAAATTGCCTGCAAATCTGGGATATCTTTATGAAAATCTGGTTGCTCAAATGATTGCGGCCACCGGAAGAGAACTGTATTATCATACTTGGGAAAAGAAGGGAAGTACACATTATTATGAGGTAGATTTTCTGATTTCGGAAGGAAGCAAAATAAATGTATTTGAAATCAAGTCATCCGGATCTGGAAAACATGAATCCATAAAAGAATTTTGCAAAAAATTTTCTCAGAATATGAATCAGGCATATTTAATATCACAGAAGGATGCAGGAAAAGAAGAAAATCTATTGTTAAAGCCCTTTTATCTCTTGCCTTTCCTAGTAAAATAAGGTATTTGGATTCAATTAACCGTGTTCTTTAGATTCACGTAAATGCGAGAATCGAGAGAATAGATATTCCGGAGAGCGAAAAAGAAAAGCTGTGGCTGGAAAAGCAAAAATTTAAGAATACAGCAGATGATGCCTATACGAGGTGAAACCTGCTAGACTGACGTATATTGATAACTTCTCGTTTATCGAACAGACGGCAAAGCGGAAGATGCCAGAAAAAAGCGTTTAACAATCGAAACTTTCGTAAGAAGGAAATCCAATGTATAAATACGAATATGAGACCGTCAGCTGTGATTTTGGAGGCTGGGGCTTTGGCTCCGGTAACGTTTATAACATTGAGAATTACCGCTCGGTTATTGAGAAAAGAGCCGGAGACGGATGGCGATATGTTGGATATATACCAACAAAACAGCGTGGGACAGGGCATACGCAGGAAATGGATTTGATTTTCGAAAAAGAAGAATGAAAAGAGCGCAAGACGAAATCCGGGATTTTGTCTTGCGCTCTTTTGTCTTTATAGTTCTTGATAGCCCTTGCCTGCGTTATTTGATATACGCTTTCTCGACATACGGGCTGGTTGCCAGTTTGAGCATCGCGCCGTATTCCAGCGTAAAGGAAACAACGTCACCAACTTTGTATCCCTTGTCCGCGTGGGTAACATCTAAAATCGTATGGTCGGAGGATCCGCCCATGATTTCAATCTGCGTGTCTGTCGGATGCATACCGCCGAGGTCGGTATCCTGTTTACCGACCGCGATGATGGCGCGTTTCATCATCCCCCTGTCCTCGTAATACGGCTTTTCACCGAACGCGTCCACGCCGACCTCGCCAATCGGCAGGGATGGCTTCTCTTTGAGCTCGATGATCTGCGCTTCCAGCGTCATGGTGTCGTGTACGCAGCCCGGAACCGTTTCGCCGTAGGCGGTGTCATTGCCGAGCAGGAAGGATTCTCCGAGTCTGAGGTTGTTGATACCCTCCGGCAGACCTTCTTTCCAGATCAAGTAGATGGAACTGGAGTTGCCGCCGGAAATCACGTTCAGCTTGATATCGAACTGTGCCTCGATTTTGCGTGCGATGGCTGCCAGTCCGCCCAGATTATCCTGCTTCGGAATAATCGCACCGTAGCAGGTGAGGTTGACGCCGACGCCGTAAAGGTTGATGTTCGGCATGGTCAGGATTTCTGCCACTGCTGAGAAGATCTGATCTTCGTTCTGATAAAAAATCCCCTCTCTCAGATCGCCCATGTCGATCATCAGCAGGATGTTGTGCTTTACGCCGATTTTGCCTGCCTCTTCATTCAGAAGTCTGATGGTGGCAAGCTCCGAGTTGAAGCTGATATCCACATATTTTACGACCTCCGCCGTTTCACACGCCATCGGAAGTCTCAGCAGAACAGTCTTTTTGCCCTTTGCTCTGGTCTCTGTCGCGTAGGTTTTGATATTCGCCACGCGAGAATCTGCCATAAATTCTACTGCGGGATGGGCCGCGACCATGCGCGCCATCTCCGGATCGGCACAAAGTCCTTTGCTTACAATCATCAAAGACCAGCCGCCATCTTCTTTTACGATTTTTGCACAGGCATCAAGATTGCCTTTTAATTTTTTCAGGTCCACGACCAGTCTTGGATACATGTTTTCGTCCTTTCTGCACCAGGGCTTTTGTTATTTTCGTTTTACCTTCGTTTCCTTGCATCGTTTAATAGCGATTTATTTTAATTCTACGGTCTGCCGGCATCCTTATCACGATACGGGCAGTGCTTTCTCATACATGCCCAGCACTCGTGGTTGCAGTTTGGTCTGCCGTCCACTTCTCCGCAGCCGCGCATGACATGTTGTGCCGGATCGTAATCATCCACATCGCCAGTTACCGATGCATCGGAAGATTTTGCGCCGTCTGCCGGTTGCTCTGCATGTTCGACTAAATCCGCACCCTTCTTGATCGTACGATCATGCAGCAAGGCCTCTTTTTTCGCCGCTTCCACTTCTTCCTTCGTCGCGCCGCCGATTTTCTCTGCTAAGGCTTCCTTATAATCGGTCAAATCGTAGCCCATCGCTTCCATCTCGTCCATGTGCTTGCGCGTTTCTTCCTCCTTCGCCTTGCGGGCGGCGGACATCCGCTGCAGTTCTTCAATAAATGCTGCTTTGTTGACAACGTGCTCGTTTTCTTTGAGTTCAATTTGCAAGCTTTTTGCCAGCAGGCGGATGGCACCCTGCCTGTGGGTCTTGGAAAGTACACCCAGCGATGCCATGATATAGTCGTTATCGACCAGGATCTTGACAGATTCCGGCGGATAAAGCTTCATACCCGTTTCGTTATCCTTCGGTACTTTTTGCATGATCTCCACGCGATGCGGTAATCTGGTCAGCGCGCCGCCGGTACCAACGATATATTTAATCTGCGTCAGGTCTTTGCCCTCTGCCAGGGTCTGTCTTCCGGTCGGTCCATAGACATAGCGAATCTGCCCCGCATGGCGTTCGACAGCTCTCAAAACCGCCTCTTCCGTCAGGCGTTCTACCAGCTTGAACTCGTCCTCCGTCTTTGGGATTGCCACATACGTTTCCAGTGTTTTGTCCAGATCGATGTGCAGCTTCTCCTCGCATTCCTTGCGCAGCTTTTCTTCGCCGATGGATTCAATGACCTTCATGCGGTTGACGTATACGCCGAGGTCGCCCTCTACGGTTCGCTTTGCTTTCGGTTCCGGCGCGGTCAAAATGCGAGCAACCGCATCGGAGTCCTCGGTTACGGCGTGCACATCTGTAGTCGCGCCGCCGACATCGATGACCATACAGTCGCCGATGCAGTCATACAGCAGCTTCGTACATTCCATAACCGCTCCCGGTGTCGGAATGATCGGACCGTTTACCATGTCTCTGACGTGCTCCATGCCCGGCGCCTTGGTGATGTTGTCCTCGAAGGCCTCCTGAATGACCTTGCGGCAAGGTTCGACGTTCAAGGTGTCGATCTTCGGATAGACATTATCGACCAGATAGAGCTCCTGTCCGCTCTCCTCATCGAAGATCAGTTTCATTTCATCCTGGTTTTCAATATTGCCGGCATACACAACCGGGGTATGCAGTCCCATATTGCGGATCATTTCTGCATTATAGATTGCGGTATCCCGTTCGCCGTAGTCCACACCACCCGCGATCAAAATCAGATTTGGGTTGATTTCCTTGATTCTCGCCAAATCGCTTCTTCTCAATCTGCCGACCGTAATATCGTGAATGATGCCGCCCGCGCCGAGTGCCGCTTCTCTCGCCGCCTTGGCGGTCATATCATAAACCAGTCCATGGACGGTCATCTTCAAGCCGCCTGCCGCGGACGAGGTTGCCAGCATTTCATCATATTCCAAACTGTCAATGTTCATCTTCCTACAGAGATCATCGATCGCTCCCTGCAGTCCGATACGAACATCGCCTTCCAGCACCGAAGTCGGCGCCTGTCCCTGCGCCCAAAAAACCGGATTTTCGCTGTCAAGGTCTTTGAACGCATTGACAACGGTCGTCGTCGAGCCGATCTCCGCAACTAAAACGTCTACCTTCATTCCTGTCCTCCTTTTTATACTTTGCGCTCCATTGATTTTTTATCCTGATAAGGCTGTCTTTCATTTCATCCTGCAATAGAATTCCGAATGCCTATAATGGCATCCAGGTGCCGACGCCGGTCGCCACGAGTTTGCCTGTTTCCTTGCAAACCATCTCCGCGCGCAGGCGAATGATCTTCCGCCCGGTCTTAACCGTATAAACGGTGACTGCGGTATGCTGACCGTAATCCAGCGGGCGCATATAGGAAATATTCATGTCTACCGTCGTCGCTTCATTCTCGCCGGCGATGAAATCCGCTACGACTCCGAACGCGGTGTCAAACATGCCCGCGATCGCGCCGCCGTGAATGCCGCCCCATTCGTTGATCTGCCATTTCTGTGTTTCAAACTCTATCGTTACCGACTGCGCCTCATAATCACAAGCGACAAGCGTCGCGTGCATCTGATCGTCAAAGCACCCGTCCTGTCTTGTCAAGTACCCACTGATGATGTTTTCGGCCTGCTGCAGCCATTCTTGTTTGTCCATTGATGTTCTTCTCCCTATAAGCTTGTATTGCGATTTCTATTCTAATCTATACCTTCAGTTGACAAAGGCACACACGGTTTGCAAAGACCTATTTGCTTCTGCACTTTGTTGTCTTCGCTCACCGTAGCACCACTACGCCTCGCTCATTCGCCTCGCGCAGAGGCAAATATTTTCTCTTCAAACTTCCTTGGAACCTGGCGGCTTGAAATTTCTGCACAGGCAAGGCCGCAGGACGAAAGCTTACTGGACGTAAGCCTGAGACGAGAACGAAGCATGCGTTGAAATTTCAGCTCGTCCAGGCGTGTGTGCTCTTGTCAACTGAAGGTAGTATAACACACAAAAGGTTTCATGTGTAGCATTCCATTTCGATATTTTCCCGCAGCGGCGAAGTCTTGATCACGTCGCAATGGGCTGTCCTGCTTTGCAGTGTTTCTGGCCGGGCAAAAGTGCACATAACGAAACCTGTGATTTCTATGTGCGCATGGCGCTGATTCATGAGTGCTGCTCCGTAAGGTGCTTTTGTCGTGATTCCGGAAATATCGCCCGGTGATATTTCCTGCATCATAAACAGAGGGGCTGGGCATCCGGCCCAGCCCCTAGGGTTTCATTTTGTTTTGTTTTGGAGTTTATTTTTCTCTTTCGCCTCTTCTTCTCTGTCTTTCTTCAGCTAAGAAGGTAGCAACGTCGATACCGTGGGAGTTACGTCCGAATCCCATGTCGATACCGGTCTTGACGGCTTCTTCCGGAATAACCTGTGTGCCGCCCGCGCAGATGATAACCTTGTCTCTGATACCTTTTTCCACGCAGAGTTCGTGCAGTCTCTTCATGTTCTTGTAGTGAACATTGTCGTGGGAAATGATTGTGGAAGCGAGGATCGCCTGTGCATTTTCTTCGATACAAGCGTCAACCATCTTTTCTACCGGTACGGAAGTGCCGAGGTATACGCATTCGATACCCCATTTTTCGATACCGCCGTGCTTGATATTAATGATCTCTCTCATACCTACGGAGTGTTCGTCTTCACCGACTGTACCGCAGACAACCTTCATGTGTTCGTGTCCTTCGAATTCATCATAAAGCTCTTTGTCTGTCAGATAATGTGGCTCCGGTGGAATTTCAAGAGTTGTCAAGTCGATATCGAAGTCCACTCTGCCCTTCAATTCGATTCTGGTACCTTCCGCATCCTGCATCACTTCCGCAGAGATAACTTCCGGATCAACCAGACCTAACTTCTTACCTAATTCAACCGCCGCTGCTTCTGCAACACGCTTGTTGGTCGGAAGCATCATGGTAACCATAACCACTCTGTCGCCGCACCATTCCACTTCCGGTGTGATGACTTCGCCGGTTCTGTATTTCGCGACCTTCGCGAGTCTTACGTTTACGTTATCCTCTTCATCAAGCTCGTCAATGTAAACGATCTTGCTTCTGTCTTCAAACGTACAGCCGCCGATCAGCGCGGATGGGTTCTCAGGGTCTCCGCCGTACTGTTCTACGTTGTTATAGCCATAGTGCGCGGTTACCGGCGCCATGTAATCTTCATCTCTCTCAAAGATAAAGCCATAGCCTACGCCGCCCTCGATCTTACGCGCGATGCCGTCGCCGTTTCTTTCCGGATATTTCGCGGAGTCAACGAAGAAGCCATCCTGAACTGCCTGGAAGTAGCCGCCGTTCTCTACGATTTCTTCCATGAACAGGCAAGCTCTTTCTTTCAGGTCTCTGGCCATATCTCTCAGCGGACCGTCCTTTTTGAGCTCTACCATATCCATGATGCCGTCTAAGCCGATCAGAGTCTGTTTCGCGGTGTCGCAGGCTTCCATGTTGTAGATGTGCCAAGGCACGTTTCTGCCTTCGTCCGGTGTAATCGTGGACTGAATATCCGCGCTGGTCAGCTTGGAGATGAACATGTTCATAACGTGCGTAACCGTCGCTTCACGAGCGGAGGACTGGATATACTTGGTGTTCATCTGCGCTCTCATCTTATATCTGTTGCAGATTTCTCTGAGTGCTACCGCGTAAGGCAGGTCCATATACATACAAGGCGCCGGTGTCGCTGTCGGCGGTACGGTCGATAAGGAGATCAGTTCCGGCTTGATGCCTACCTTCTCGGAGAATCTAGAGTTGATGGCATGCTGTACGATCAGTTCCGGCTGTACCTTCCATGCTTCTCTTGCGGTCGCGTTCGCATTGTGCGCACCGTCAATCTGCAGCATGTCTGCCCAAGCCATGATTTTTTTGGATTCACAAGCATCTACAAAGGATCTGACGCAGTTGATATCTCTGTAAAGAACGTTGTACTGTGGGTCCTGGTGCGCGCCGTTTACGCCTTCTTCCGCGAACAGTACAGCAACGTCCGGACCGGCAACGCCGGATACATAGGAGTGATAGTTGATCGGACGACCAACTTCATCCTCGATCATGTCGATGGCTTTTCTCTGTGCTCTGATCTGCTTTCTGGTGATCGGAACACCGCCGATACCCTGCGGTGTACCTTCCATCAGGCCGTCGATGTGAGACTGACCCATGTGACGGATAACCATCAGATGGTCAGCGCCGTGCCAAGCGCCCATTCTCATTCTGCGGATATCGTCCTCGAATCTTCCGGAAGCGATCTCTGTAGTGATGGTCTGCATCGGCTGTGGGTCAATGTCTTCCATGAATTTTGCAGGGGGCAGCGGAACGCTCTGCTTCAACGGCTTGGAAATCTCACGGTACTCAAACGGTCCCATGTGCTGATTGTCAGCTTTCTCTCTCCATACCCAGCCTCTTCTTCTCGGTTCGTATTTGTCAAGGTCTTTCAGCAGTTCGACAATATCGATTTTTTCGTTTCTCTTTAATTCTGTCATCTTACTTACCTCCCTTGAACGCTTCCACTAATTTGTCCCAGCCTTCGCCCTTCGCGAGCTTAATGCTGGCTTCTCTGATCGAGATATCTTCCATTTTGGACAGCTTATAGACGCAGTGTCCGCAGCCCTTGCCCATCAGACCGTGATCCATCGCGTGGTTCACGATTGGCATGCAATCTAAGGAGGATACGCCCATTCTCAGTAAAACGGATCTTTCTACGGAAGGTGTCGTATTCTTTCTGCCGAGTTCCAAAAGCGGATCAACGACCTGATCGGTCAGCTCCCAGAATCTCTGATAAAGTTCTTCATCCGTAAGTTCTGCGATATGCTTTCTTCTTACTTCAAAATCGTCTGCTCTTTTCATCCTTATAATTCCTTTCATTTATTCACAGGTTTCGGAGCGCCGGCAAAGCGCTCCGAAGCATGTGTGAAGTTTCTATCCTACAGTAAGCCTTCTGCTTCCAGCGTTTTCTTAACAAAGTCAACATCTGTCTTTGTCTCAACCGCGAGGAATTCCAGGTCGGCAGCGGTCGGCTTTACGCCGGCTTTCTTAACTGCCTTCTTAATCAGAGACTTACGGAAGTGTTCGATGTCAGCCACTTTATGCTTGATCAGACCAGGGTTAGCCGGTAAGATCAGGTTTGTACCAGGCTTATCGTCCTTCGGATCTCCGAATTTGATGTCGATGCCGTTGTCTCTTGCAAAATCAAGCTGCGGCTGGATGTGTTTACCCGCGCCGGTGTATTCGGTCTCGGAAACTACGACGATCGCGTCTTCCGGAAGTTCCTGCGCATAGGAGAAAGCAGCCGCCAGCGCGGTATTTCCCGCAGGACCTCTTTCGATACCTTCCAGATTTGCCAGCATTTCGGTCATATACATAACCTCACCCTGTGTCGTCGTGAGATATTTGTCCATATATCTCAGCGGACGCGCTGCGGAACGAGGAACGTCGGAGTGGTCCGGATCGGTAGCATAAGGAACGCCGAAACCGGTGTGTCCTGTCGTGCAGGATTTTTTATTGAAGTCCACATCGGACGCCATGGAAAGTCCCGTTAAGTCGATGGAAGCAGCAACAACCTCTGCCTTGCAGCCTGCTTTGAGCAGTCCGCGCGCCGTACCGGTCACCATGCCGCCGCCCGCGTTTGTGCAAACAACGACGTCAGGATCCTTGCCGAGCTTTTCTCTGCACTGTGTCGCGATCTCATATCCTAAGGTTTCCACGCCGGCAATGCCGAACGGAGAATACAGGGAAGCGTTGAAGTATCCGGTATCTTCCATGATGGACAGGAAGGAGTAGAACAATTCCGGTCCAACGGTCAGCTGAACGACTTCCGCGCCGAGCGCTTCGCATTTTCTCGCCTTCTCAACGATCTCCGGTTGTCCGACACCATGGGAGTCGTAGCATTCCTGGACGATGATGCAGTTTAATCCCTGCATCGCGGCCTGAGAAGCAACCGCCGCGCCGTAGTTGCCGGAGGTCGCAGCCATAACGCCCTTATAGCCTAATTTCTTCGCGTGAGCGACTGCGCACGCCGCGCGTCTGTCCTTGAAGGACCCGGAAGCGTTGCAGGATTCATCTTTGGCGAAGATTCTTGCGCCAAAGCCCGGTTTCGCGTATTTACGCGCTAATTTGGTAATGTTTCTGAGTTCCAGAAGCGGTGTGTTGCCGACACCGTGCAGTCCTTGAATTCTTTCGATTTCGTCTAACGTATATCCTGTGGATTTCATCAAAGCGTCATAGTCGAAGGAAATCGGAGAGGTCTCAAAGTCAGCGTAGTCAAGCCCGAGGGCTTCTTTTTGAATTTCGTTGGATCTGCCCATGACGGACTGATAGTCTTTTGCCAATGCCATTATGCTTCACCTCCGAAATTCATGATCTCTCTCAACTGTCTGTCTATTTCGATAATTTCCGGTACAAATTTGCCATAGCTGTGTGTATAGCAAGGGGCTTCATCAATCAAAGTACCCTCTACCAGACGGCCGACTGCAGTCTTAACGGTAACTTCGTCACCGAGCTTTGCTTCTTCATTCTGCAGGAAACCCTTTGTCCATTGTTGCAGGTCGCATTTTTTCGTGTCTTCCGGCAGCTTCGCAGTTCTCTCCTCTGCCTTCAGCACGATGCTGTGAATGCGAACCCAATCGCCTTTTTTAGCCATTTTGTCTATCTCCTTATGATGTTCTGTAAAATCAAAGATTCGCCCTCTAATTTCTGAGCAGCGCCGAGG
>ERZ779861.4157-NODE-4157-length-11116-cov-5.851189_pt1 | contig 11116 bp, 9 predicted proteins | sample MGYA00511558_ERZ779861 | MGnify/ENA primary metagenome ERZ779861 (study PRJEB29588, sample SAMEA2163432) | human gut metagenome | biome: human gut; feature: human-associated habitat; material: faeces | place: Denmark | collected 2008/2010 ... | reverse complement strand
GGGCGGCGACTATCTTGCCATCGTGACGCTGGGCTGCGGCGAGATCATCAAGAACGTCCTGACCAACCTGAACATCAAGGGCACCCCCCTGCAGGGCGCACTGGGCATTGATACCTCCTCCATCCGGCGCAACTCAAAGGATCTGCTGCCGTATGCCATCCTGCTGGTTCTGCTGACCATGCTGGTCATCATGAATTTCAAGCGCTCCAAGCACGGACGCGCCATCATGGCGATCCGCGACAACCGCATCGCCGCCGAGGCGACCGGCGTCAACGTCGTGTACTACAAGTTGATGGTGTTCATGCTGGCGGCGTTCTTTGCCGGGGCGGCAGGCGTGCTGTACGGCTACAGCCTGCCGGTCGTGCAGGCGGATACTTTCGGGTACAATATGTCCATTGAAATACTTGTCATCGTGGTGCTGGGCGGCATGGGCAACATCGGTGGCTCGATTCTGGCAGCCATCGTTCTGCGTGCCCTGCCGGAGGCGTTGCGCGACTTCTCGGATTACCGGATGCTCGCCTACTCGGTGCTGCTTATCGCCATCATGCTGTTGAATGAAAACAAGCGCTTCAAGGCGTGGAAGAGCCGGTTCTCGCTGTCCGGTTGGTTCCGCGGACTGCGGCGCGGGAAAGCCGGCGGAAAGGAGGCGGACGCATCATGAATCTTTTCGGAAGCAAGAAGGACAGCGACCGCGCCGACGGCTCCCGGCTGGTTCCGTACCCTTCCGGTGCGGTCATCCCCGAGCGCGATCTCGGCAAGACGCCGGTGCTGGAGGCACTCCACCTCGGCATCGACTTCGGCGGTCTGACTGCCGTGGATGATTTTTCGCTGGTGGTGGGCAAGACCGAGATCGCCGGGCTGATCGGCCCCAACGGCGCGGGCAAGACCACCGTCTTCAACCTGTTGACCAATATCTATCAGCCCACGCGGGGCAATATCATGCTGGACGGGTACAGCACGGCGGGCAAAACCACAGCCCAGCTCAGCGAGATGGGAGTCGCGCGTACCTTTCAGAACATCCGCCTGTTCGGGAACATGAGCGTGGAGGACAACATCAAGGTCGGACTGCACAATGCGACGCGCGAGAGCCTGCTGGCGGCGGTGACGCATACCTTCGGCTACGCAAAGCGCGAGCGTGAGGCACATGAAAAGGCGCTGGAGCTGTTGGATTTCTTCGGCATGGCGGATCTGGCGGACGCGCCCGCCGGCAGTCTCCCCTACGGCGCACAGCGTCGGCTGGAGATCGTGCGGGCGCTGGCAACCGGACCCAAGATCATCCTGCTGGACGAGCCGGCGGCGGGCATGAACCCCTCCGAGACGGCGGAGCTGATGACCAATATCCGGCGCATCCGGGATACCTTCCAGATCGCGGTCATGCTGATCGAGCATGATATGAAGCTGGTCATGAGCATCTGTGAGGGCATCTGCGTGCTGGATCACGGGCGCATCATTGCCAAAGGATCCCCGGAGCAGATCGTCTCCGACCAGAAGGTCGTGGAGGCGTATCTGGGCAAGAAGAAGGAAGGAGGCGATCCGGCATGATGCTGCAGGTAGATAAGATCAACGTGTACTACGGCAAGATACACGCGCTCAAGGACGTGTCGCTGGAGGTCGAGGCTGGCGAGATTGTGGCGCTGATCGGCGCGAACGGCGCCGGCAAATCCACCACGCTCAAGACCGTGTCGGGGATGCTCCACCCGCAATCCGGCAGTATCCGTTTCATGAACACGGACATCACGCATACGGAATCCTTCCGGCTGGTTTCGCGCGGCATGGCGCACGTGCCGGAGGGGCGGCGCTGCTTCCTGCAGATGACCGTGCAGGAGAATCTGGAAATGGGCGCCTATACCAATCCGGGATATACAAAGGAAGGACTTGCCAAGGTCTACGGGCTGTTCCCGCGCCTCAAGCACCGGAAGAGCCAGGTGGCAGGGACGCTTTCGGGCGGCGAGCAGCAGATGCTGGCAATGGGGCGCGCCCTGATGAGCCAGCCGCAGCTGCTCATGCTGGATGAGCCGTCCATGGGGCTTGCTCCCATCCTGGTACAGCAGATATTTGACATCGTGCGGGAGCTGCACCGCGCCGGCACGACCATTCTGCTGGTCGAGCAGAACGCGGAAATGGCGCTCAAGATCGCCAACCGTGCCTACGTGCTGGAGACCGGCGGCATTGCCATGAGCGGCGATGCGGCTACGCTCGCCAACGACGACAGTGTGCGCCGCGCCTATCTGGGCGGCTGAAGAGCTGAAGAGTTGAAGAGTTGAAGAGTTGAAGAGCTGAAGAAAGGGATACCCGCACCGGCGTCCGACACCCGGAGATGAGCCTTATCCGGGGGCGGTCGCCGGTTTGCCTGTCCCGGCAGGAAGCCCGCCGGCTTACGTATCTGGGTATACGGAAAATGCGTGAATTGGACATTTACATATGCCCACAAAGCGGGTATAATCAGAGTGCCCCGCGCGCGGGGTGATAAAATCAGGCAATCGCCGGTGCGTTACGCTGCGCATTGCGTGCGAGGTGCCCCTAACTGAAATGAGGTGTTTGCCATGCCGTATCCACGTATTCTGACCATCCAGGATATTTCCTGCGTGGGTCAATGCTCCCTGACCGTTGCTCTGCCTGTCCTGTCCGCCTGCGGATTGGAGACCTGCGTCCTGCCGTCCGCCGTGCTTTCCACGCATACCGGCGGCTTTACCGGCTATACCTTCCGCGACCTGACCGATGATATGCCTGCCATCCTGGCGCACTGGAAGCGCGAGGGCATTCTGTTTGACGGCGTTTATACCGGCTACCTCGGCAGTGCCCGGCAGATCGGCTATGTCCGGGAGATACTTGCCGCCGTCCGCCGCCCCGGCGCCCCCGCCATTGTGGATCCCGCCATGGCGGACAACGGAAAGCTCTATGCGGGCTTTGACGCCGCCTATGTCGCGGAGATGCGCCCCCTGTGCGCCGATGCGGATTACCTGCTGCCCAACATCACCGAGGCGTGCCTGCTGACCGATACGCCGTGGCAGGAGACCTATGACCGCGTCTTTGCGGATGCCCTGCTGGCACGGCTGGACGCGCTGGGGGCACGGTGTACCGTCCTGACCGGCGTGTCCCTGCGTGCGGGCAGAACCGGTGTGATGGTGCACAGCGCGGGCGGCACGGCGTACTATGAGCATGAGCTGCTGCCGAACAGCTGTCACGGAACCGGCGACATCTACGCCTCGGCGTTTGCGGGCGCGATCCTGCGCGGTGTGGCACCGTTCGCGGCGGCACGGATCGCCGCCGATTATACGGTCGCCTGCATCCGGGCGACTGCCGCCGAGCCGGGGCATTGGTACGGCGCGAAATTCGAACCGGTTCTGCCGGTGCTCATGAAGGAAATCGCCGCGGCGGCGGGAGAGGACTGAGCGGGCGGTCTGCCTGCGCCGCGCGCATCGCCGTTTCGCGGATTCTGCGGCAACACTGCCAAACGCGGGCGCCGCACGCAAGTTTTCCTGTCCGATTTTACCGAAAATGTCCCGGAGTTCTTGACAAGGCGGGCGCTTTGTAGTACAATAATCTTATATGTGAGTATAACTTTCCAGGAGGCACCCGATGAGAAGCATGACAGGCTATGCCCGCGCGACCGCCACGGTCCCTGCGGCGGCAGGCGGGCAGGATGTCCGCGAGGTGTGCGTGGAAATGCGCTCGGTCAACAACCGCTACCTTGACCTGTCCGTCCGCCTGCCGCGCAGTCTGACGGGACTGGAGGAGCGTGTCCGACGTGCGCTGACCGCCGCCGGCATCGCGCGCGGCAAGCTGGACGTGACCGTGACGATGACAGTCCGGGACGCCTCCGGGGAAGAGGGCGGCGCAACGCCGCTGGAGCCGGATATGGTCTTTGCCCGCCGCCTGGCGGATGCTGCACAGCGGCTGTCCGAGGGGCTGGGCGTTCCGAACGATCTGACCGTCAGCCGCCTGATGGCGATGCCCGGCGTGCTGGTTCCGGTTCGTCCGGAGGCAGGCGAGTCCGAGGAGGATGCGTGGGGCGTGCTGGAGCCGGTGCTTGCGGATGCCGTCGCGCAGTTTCTGGACGCGCGGGCACGCGAGGGCGAGCGGCTGGGTGCGGATATGCTGGGCAAGATAGCCCGGATCCGTACACTGGCGGCAGAGCTTGCCGCTGCGTCGGAGGAGGATGTCCGTACCCTGCGGGTGCGCTTTGAGGAGCGGCTTCGGTCGCTGATCGGGCAGGCGGACGTTCAGCCGGATGAGGCACGCATCATCACCGAGTGTGCCGTCTTTGCCGACCTCATTTCGGTGGACGAGGAGTTGGTACGGCTGTCCTCGCATCTGGACACGCTGGAGGGACTGCTGCATACGGATGACGCCGTGGGGCGGAAGATAGACTTCATGCTGCAGGAGACCAACCGGGAGGTCAACACGGTCGGATCCAAATGCTCCAACGCGGGCATGGCGCGGCTGGTCGCGGAGATCAAGAACGAGCTGGAAAAGATCCGGGAACAGGTCCAGAACATTGAGTAAGACCGTCCGGGGAAAGGAAGAAATTCCATGAAATTCATCAATATCGGCTACGGCAATATGGTGGCGGTGGATCGTATCGTCACACTGGTCAGCCCGGATTCGGCACCCATCAAGCGCCTGATCCAGGACGCGAAGGACGACGGGCGCGTCATTGATGTCACCTGCGGGCGCAAAACCCGCGCGGTTATCATCACCGATTCGGAGCACGTCATCCTGTCGGCATTGCAGGCGGAGACTATTGCCAACCGGCTGGACAGCGACGCCGATACCGACGACGCGGCGGAAGCTGGCGACGCCGACCTCACCGAGGACGACTGAGCCGGGATGCGGATTTCCGGAGAGCGTAAGGCATACGGGCACCTCTCTGCCTGTTCGCCGCGCGGTGAATTGTCAGAGGCACCCATAATCTGAAGAGCAGAATAAGGAGAACTATCCATGATTTTTCCCACTACCAGTGACCTGACCAAGGGCAAGTACAACCGGTATGAGGTCGCGCTGGCGACCGCCAAGTGCGCCCGCATGATTACCAACGAGTACGTCCGGCAGCGTGCCGAGGCGGAAAGCTCCATGTCCGGCAACAAGGAGACCGACCGTCCGCTGAACACGCTCATCGACAAGGAGGTGCGGGACGAGAAGGCGGTCAATATCGCCATCCGCCGCCTGTACGAGGGGCAGTATGTCATCACGCACAAGTCGGTGGAGGAGCAGGAGCGCGAGGAGCGCGCCGTGCTGGAGGGTATCGGCGAGCCCGCACAGCAGTTCGCGGAGCGTGAGGAGGATGAGATCCTGGACGGTGACCGGAACGCGGACGATGCCGTACTGGATGATGATGCGGCACCGGAGGACGGGGAAGCCGCAGAGACGGACAGCGGCGATGCGGCGGATGCTGTGACGGAGGACGAAACGGCTGCCGATGCCGTTGCCGAGGAGGAAGCGGAAGCGGCAGAGGCGGCGGAAGCGGAAGCGGTGGAGGAGTCGGACGCCGACGGATCCGCCGGAACATCGGAAAACTGAGCCGACCTGAGCGCGGCGGGCTACGTGGGTAGCGGGAAGGAGTTACGGCATGAACCAGCCCGAAAGCTGCCGCGCGACGGATGCACCGTCTTCAGACGTTCTGTATGCCGCCGTGCATATTCTGGAGTGTCCCTTCGGTGTTGACCGACCGTACCATTACTATATTCCCCGCCCGCTTGCGGATGCAGTCCGCCCGGGCGCGTTTGTGACGGTTCCCTTCGGAAAGGGGAACCGGAAGAAACTCGCTCTGGCTGTCGAAATCTGCGATCGGGCGGGGCTTTCTGCACTTCCGGACGGGTTGGATCCGGATAAATTCAAGCCGGTGAGCGGCGTCTGCCGTGCGCGGCTGTTCCTCACGGAGGGGCAACTTGCGCTCTGCCGCTACCTGACCGCGCAGACGTTGTGTACCGTCGGCGAGGCGGTGCGCACGCTGGTGCCGGCGCAGGCACTGGCTACGCTGGCGGAATTTTACCGCCCCGTCCCCGGTGCGGTGCTGCCGGCAGAGCGCCTGCCCGCCGCAGGGGATCTTTTGATTTACGAGTACATCCGCGCACGGGGGAGCGTGTCGGCGCAGGCATTGCGCACCCGCTTCGGGACACGCGCAGCCGCCGTGCTGGATATGCTGACCGAGCGGGGGCTGGTTGAGCGTGAGCTGGCTGTCCGGGAGCCGGACGAACGGCAGGAGAGCTTTTTTGTGCTTGCCCGCCCGGCGGAGGAGATCCGCGCGGCGCTGGCGGTGGAAAAGGGAGCCGGACGCATTGCGTCAGCCGCTCAGCGCACGGTGCTGGGTGTCCTGCTGGACGCGACCGAACCGATCCCCGCATCCGCCCTCAGACAGCACGCCGGCGTGACCGCGGCGGTTTTGCGGGCGCTGGTGCAGAAGGGACTGCTCCGGAGCGAGGTGCGCCGCGTGCTGGCGGAACACCCGGAGACATCGCCGCTGGGGGACGCAGGACTGCGCACGCCGTTCTCGCTTAACGGGGAGCAGTCCGACGCGGTGCGCATCCTGTCCGGGCTTGCCGATGCGGGGGAGGCACGCGCGGCACTGCTGTTCGGCGTGACCGGCTCCGGAAAGACCTGCGTTATCCTGTCCATGATAGACAGGATGCTGGACGCCGGGCGGGGCGTTATTATGATGCTGCCGGAGATCGCGCTGACTCCGCAGATGCTTGCCATTTTCCGCGCCCGGTACGGCTACCGGGTGGCGGTGATCCATTCGGGACTGTCGGGCGGGGAGCGGATGGACGCTTACCGCCGCATCCGTGCGGGGGAGGCACCGGTGGTGGTGGGTACCCGATCCGCCGTGTTCGCGCCGGTGCCGCACCTCGGCATGATTGTCATGGACGAGGAGCAGGAGCATACCTACAAGTCGGATCAGAACCCCAAGTACCACGCACGCGATGTGGCGCGGTTCCGGTGTGCGCAGGAGAAGGCACTGCTGCTTTTGGCATCCGCGACACCGTCGCTGGAGAGCTTCCGCAAGGCGGAGGAGGGAAAGTACACGCTGATCGCGCTCCGGCACCGCTTCGGAAATGCGCACCTGCCTGCGGTGCGCATCGTGGATATGCGCGGCGAGGCACAGCGCGGGCAGACCGCCCCGCTGGGGCAGGAGCTGGTGACCGAACTGAAGCGCGTCCGGGAGGAGGGGAATCAGGCTGTCCTGTTTCTCAACCGGCGCGGGTATTCGACTCAGCTGGTCTGCCGTTCCTGCGGTCTTGCCGTGACCTGCCCCGCCTGCTCGGTTGCCATGAACTATCACACCCTGCGCGGCGGCTATGACCGGGGTGAGCTGGTCTGCCACTGGTGCGGCGCGCGCCGTCCGGTTCCGGAAACCTGTCCTTCCTGCGGCTCGCCGCATCTGATGCGCATGGGCTTCGGCACCCAGCGCATCCAGCAGGAGCTGGAGCGGGAACTTCCCGGGGTGCGCGTCATGCGCATGGACGCGGACACGACCGGGACAAAATCGGCGTACTTTGATATGCTTACGTCCTTCCGCAACCACGGGGCGGACATCCTGCTGGGGACGCAGATGGTCACGAAGGGGCATGACTTCCCGGACGTGACGCTGGTGGGCGTCCTGCTGGCGGATATGTCGCTGTATGTGGACGATTACCGCGCCGCGGAGCGCACGTTCTCCCTGTTGACGCAGGTCATCGGACGCGCCGGGCGGGCGGATAAGCCGGGACTGGCTGTCATTCAGACCATGAACCCGGACAACGACGTGCTGAAGCTCGCCTGCGCGCAGGACTATGAGACCTTCTATGCGCGCGAGGTGCGCCTGCGGCGCAATCTCACCTTCCCGCCGTTCTGCGATATCGCCCTTCTGACGCTGACATCGCCGGACGAGAAGGAGCTGCAGAAGGCGTGCCTGCGCCTTACGGAGGAGATCCGGCGGCTGACGGCGAACGACTATACCGATGTGCCGATGCAGATGTTCGGTCCGTTCGAGGCACCGGTCTACCGGGTGGACAACGTATACCGGATGCGGACGGTCATCAAGTGCCGCCTGACGCGCCGCGCGCGCGCGCTGTTTACGGAACTGCTGCGGGCGTTTTCCGCCCTGCGCCAGCGTCCGGTGCTGAGCGTGAATTTCAATCCGAGCAGTATCTGAGGAGGGGACCTCGGAAAAACCCCGCGTGCCGCGCCTGCCGGCAGTGGAAAGGATCCTGTTATGATACTCTGCGATACGCATACCCACACCCGTTTTTCCTTTGACGGCGCCCCGGACTCCACGCCGGACGCCCTGTGCCGGCGCGCGCTGGAGATCGGGCTGACCGATCTGTGCATCACCGATCACTGCGATGTCAACGGCGAGGCGGAGGGCATCTATACCCACTACGACGCCGATGCCGCCTGGGACGCCATGACCGAGGTGCAGGAGAAGTACCGAGGGCGGCTGTATATTTCGCGCGGACTGGAGCTGGGCAACGCCACGCAGTACCCGGAGATAGCCCGGTCGGTGCTGACGCGCCACCCCTACGAGTTTGTTATCGGGTCACTGCACAATCTGTGCGGCGTGCCGGATTTTTCCATGCTTCGCTTTGAAAGCATGAGCGAGGCGCTGATCGACCGCCTGTTCTGCCGTGCCATGGACGAAACGGAGGAGATGCTGCGCTTTGAGCCGCCCGCAGGCGCACCGGCAATCACCACGCTGGGGCATTTGACTTACATCCACCGCTATATCACCATGGCGGGCAGGCGCTTTGATTTCCGCCCGCATTACGACCGGATCGAGGCGATCTACCGCCTGCTCATGAGCCGTGACATCGCGCTGGAGCTGAACGTTTCCACGCTCTGGCGGGGGCTGGGCATCGGGATGCCCACGCTGGAGCTGCTCAGCTTTTACCGCGACTGCGGCGGGCGGCTTGTCACGGTAGGCTCCGATGCGCACGCACCGGTCAATCTGGGGCGCTGTATCCGGCAGGGGTACGCGCTCCTGAACGCCGCCGGACTGCACGAGGTATTGGTCGTGCGGGACGGTGCGCGTTGCCTCCTCCCCATTGAATAACGAAAGGATACAGGATACCGGCATGAAACTGGAAAACTTCAGCCTTCTGTACCCCGACAGCCAGACCCAGCGGGATCATCTGGCGGGGGTCAATGTCCCCGACATTGATATGTATACGCTCCAGGAGTTGGGGATGCTGGAAATCTTCAACCCGCAAAGCACCCCGCTTTCGGATTTCTTCACGTCCGACCCCGCCGTGATTTCGTACCGCAATCAGACCTTCTCGGATATGCTGTGCAATCCTGCCCTGACCGAGACACTGCATCGGCTTGTGCCTGTCCTGCAGGACATTACCGAACTGCGCCGTCTGGAAAATGATATTGCCGGGGAGGACACCGCTTCCTACCTTGCCAGCATGACCGAGATCGAGCTGTATATCACCTGCGTGGACATCCTGCACAGGGGCATGAAGGAGGTGCGCGGCAACCTGCACGGTGCCGCCTTCCGGCGTCTGGCGGACTGCGTGACCGAGTTGGCGGAGTCCGACTACTATGCCGAACTGAACCGGAAGCTGTCCGAGCTGACGCGGCGCGTGCGTGAGATCCGGAGCGTGACCATCGGGGTTAATCTGGACGCGCAGCTCCGCCCGGCGCAGGCAGGCGTGCTGTCCATCAACGCGCAGCCCTTCAAATCCGGCGACGTGCTGGACAAGATACTGCGGCTCAACCTCAAGGGGGACGAGTACACCTGCATTGCCAATCTTGTTCCCTTCGGCAAGAAGCAGTCCGAAAACCAGAAGACGGCGCTCTCGCTTGCCTTCAATTCCGCCATCAACGATGTGTACCGCTCCTCCCTGCGCTCATGGAAGAAGATCGTGCAGGGCTACGTGCTGGAGAATACGGACTTTCTGCTGGGGCTTCTGCCGGAGATCGAGTTTGTGGTCAAGGGGACGCAGCTGCAGGAATCCCTGCGTGCGCGGGGCTGTACGCTTTGCGAGCCGGATCTGCGCCCGATGGACGAGCGTGTCTTTGTCGCCGACCGGCTGTACAATCCTGCCGTGGCACTCAAGCTCCCGGAGGGGGAGACCATCGTTCCCAACAGCATTGCCTTTGACACCACGCCGGAGAACGCCATGATCTATGTGTTGACCGGCCCCAACCGGGGCGGAAAGTCCGTCATTACCTGCGCGGTCGGGCTGTGTCAGGTCATGCTGCAGCTTGGTATGTTCCTGCCTGCCGACACCTGCCGCATCAGCCCGGCGGACGGCATTTATACCCATTTCCCGACCGGCGCGGACGACACCATCGACAAGGGACGCCTTGGCGAGGAATGCGCGCGCCTTGGCGAGATCTTCGATGCCGTAACGGCAGACAGCCTTGTCCTCCTGGACGAGTCGCTGTCCTCCACCGGCTCCTTCGAGGCGTCCTATATCGCCGCCGAGGTGCTGATGGGACTGTGCCGCGTCGGTTGCCGCTGCCTTTTCTCTACCCACCTCCATGAGCTTGCCGCCGAGATCGACCGCATCAACGCGCAGTCCGCCGCCGAAGGCGGTGCGCGCGTGGATACCCTCGTCGCTGGCATCGAGGGCGAAGGCAAACGCTCCTTCGTCATCAAACGCGCCAAACCCGACGGTAAATCCTACGCCCGCGACATCGCCAGCCGCTACGGACTGACCTATGAGGGCATCCTTCAGCGCATCGGCAAGGAAAAGAGATAGAGACGGGAAACGGGGAAACGGGGAAACGGGGAAACGGGGAAACGGGGAAACGGGGAAACAGGGAAACAGGGAAACAGGGAAACGGGGAAACAGGGAAACGGGGAAACGTTGGGGGCTTCTTGAAAGAAGCCCCCAAGCCCCCAAGAACTTTCCCGATATATTCTTGATTGGAACCGGCGTTCGTGCCCGGTCCCGGACTTGTCTTGCAGCATACATGGTGGCTGTGATTTTGGGTGTTGCAGAATCGGCTTAGCCGCTTCTGCTATGGATTTTGAATCCGGCTTTCCCCCGGATGCAAGGGCAAAGCCTCTTGCATAGGAAAGCCAAAATCCCCTTTCCCGCCGGGTGCATAGCGCGCTCCCCTACCCCGTGCCGTCCGGGTTCAGAAGCAGGGGTGACGGGGGCGGTAGCCCCCGGCGAAATAAAGTAAT
>ERZ779861.4152-NODE-4152-length-11122-cov-4.231589_pt1 | contig 11122 bp, 10 predicted proteins | sample MGYA00511558_ERZ779861 | MGnify/ENA primary metagenome ERZ779861 (study PRJEB29588, sample SAMEA2163432) | human gut metagenome | biome: human gut; feature: human-associated habitat; material: faeces | place: Denmark | collected 2008/2010 ... | reverse complement strand
CGTTGCTCAAAAAAGCACTTGTTTGTTAAGAGATGACAATTTTTCGCAAAATACCCCTTGACAAATTGCATTTTAAAAAAAGAATACTCGAAGCCAATGCAAAACAAAGCGGCTTCACTGATCTGCGCTGGTACACCGACAACGGCTATTCCGGGCGAATTTCCAATTATGGTTCATAAGGCGCCAATAACAATGCGCCGTCTTTTCCGCTTGTATAAATCGCATAATGACGTATATTACCATCTGCATCGGTAAAGCTGATGCCATAGGTGGTCATATCCCCCCAGAAAACAATTCCCAACACCAACGAGGATTGCGCGGGAACGGTATCCGTTTTGTATAGCTTTTCCGTTTCCGTGTAAGAAGTTTCGTTTGGTTGCAGCATCACAAATTCAACATCGCGCAACGTCTCATTGGCATAAAAGCAGATCTCCACCGTATATTGGGTATCGTCTACCATGTATTCTTGATATTGTTCTCCGTCACCCATGGTAGCATCATCTGCAAAACAGAGGGTCACAGGTGTCTGCTGAGCAACCTGTGTCAATGAAATCCACCCTGCGTCGGCATCCAGTTTTCCCCATAAATTTCCCTGTGTGTCCTGCGTCTCTTCCACAACGGTATAACTGGCGACAGAAAATGTCGCTTGGGCGCTGTCATAAATGAATCCGGGCCCCGTGTAGATGGCAAGTGACATTCCGGGAGAAAACGTATATGGCAAAACATGCGGTACCCGTTGCGTTTTTGCCGCCGTCGACAGCGATGCATCTGTCGTTTGCGCTGTCACATCCGTTGCCTGTGTTGTTTCAGAACTTACGGTATCCTGTGCCCTCGTCTGCGTATCTGTCGCCTGGCATCCGCTCAAACAAGCCATACAAAGCACCGAAATACACATCCATACGATCATTCGTCTCATAGCAAATCCTCCGTCCATTTCCATTTCGCAGTCTCTGCACATTTATGCTCTGTGAGACCAAACACCATCAAAGATTGATATGATTGATGTCACTCAGAAAAATAAATCTAACGCATTTTGATACAATATCTGCTCTTTTTGTTGTTCCGAAAGAGAGAGCGCGCGAACCATATTCGCAAATTTACCCACATCTCCCCACGGACTGTCGGAAGCAAACAGGACACGATTCGCACCGTGCGCCGAAATCAGCTCTTCCAACTCTTGCGCCGGCATGCGATCCACAACATAAGCGGTGTCCAACAAAACATTGGTTCCAATCAAATATTGCCGTACTTCGTCAAATTGCTCACTGCCGCCCATGTGCGCCAAAATGATGTGTGCCGAACCTGTTTCTCCCACCGCGTCAATCAAATGTCGAGAACGCACAGGCGGCGCATGCACCAAATCCGGAGACACCGGATCAAACCCGGCATGGATCACCACATACATTCCCAGTGCAACCGCTTCTCCCACCGTCTCAATCATACAAGGATCATCCACCATGTGATTCTGATAATCGGGATGCAGCTTGATTCCAATAAACCCGTTTTTTTGCAACAGCCGCAATTTGCCGTGCAAATCTTCACAATCCGGATGAATACCGCCAAAGGAACATAGGTTTTCGTTTTTCTCATTGACCTCTGCCGCAAAGCGATTGATGGAATCAAATTGCCGCGGTGCGGTGACCACAGGCAGAATGATAGAACGATCGACGTGGTTTTTTTCCATAGAGGCAAGCAGAGAATCCAGCGTTCCCGCCGTAGACGGTACCGTTCCACAAACCTGTGCCATGTGCGGAATCACACGTGCGGCAAGTGCATCCGGGAAAATATGTGTGTGTGTATCAATCAGCATGTCGTTGCCACTCCTTTTCCAATTTCAATACATCACGTAAAAGCAATGGGTTCTGCAAAGAATCAACCCTGTCCATTTCATTGTTCCCATTCACGGCAAAACCATCCTACCTGTTGGCATCTCTTTGCTTGTGCAACATCCATTTACGATAGCTGTTCAGCAATATAATTGTAACATTCCGTGCGATTAGGAGCGCTGTCAAACGTGTGTACAGCAGGCGTTGATTTGCCAAACCGCGCACTGCAAAGCACACGCAGCACCTCCGGCGTCATCTTTGTACGGCTAGTAAGCAGTTCCGATGAAACACCTGCCTCATTGGCAAGCGCCAAAGCACCGCTGTATGGGTGCATCGCGTTGCAGTTCAGTCCGCGCGGCATGCCTGCTGCACCGCGGATCATGTCAATGCGGCGTTTTACCCCATCTTTGCCAAATAATACCATCGCAATCTCCATTGCCGTGGGATCCTGTTGGGGACGAATGGTATTGTCCCGATAGGCGGCACAATAACCGTTTTGTACCAACATACTGGCCGCATCATAGAGGGGATGAGTAGGATCGATATCATAAAACATGGCACGTGAAAGCAATTCGGAGACGGTCAAAACCTGATACCCGTATTTGTCCAGCAGCGCCAATTGCAATTCCAACCCATCTGCTACCGGCGTACGGCGCGCCATATTCAATCCATCTTTTTGAAAAATAATCTGCCCGCAAAAGATATCTTCCTGTTGCAAAAGCGCCTGCCGCATCGGCGTCACCATCGCCTCCACTTCCGCCTCATATGTTGCGAGCGGCAACCACCCTGCGCCGTCAAAACTTGCAGCCATGTATTGATATCCCATCAGCGCATACGCATCATACGCATTGATCCCGCGGGTTATGGTGTCCACATAATGCGGGGGACGGGCAAGTCGAATTTGATTGTGATGAACCGTTTTCATCAGATCATCCAGTTTTTGTAGATCAGATACAACCGCGTCCAAATCCCCCAGATAACGGCGCGCACCGTATACGAGATTTTTTCGGCCGAATAACACATGCGCATAGGTGTGTGAAGTGATCTCATGCCCGGCCGAGAGCAAACGGTCGATCAATTCCGGGCAGTGATATGCTCCTCCCATTTGATCTTTTTGAAAATCGGGATAATGGTCATAGGCAACCCCACCCCATTGTGCACTGCCCTCTTTTCCCGCAACATCGGGATAATTCTGTGAAGTGTCGCCCACCACATCAAATGTCCCCTTGGCGCCGTGCCGTTCCAGCACTTGAGCCAAATGCTCCGTCAGCCCCATGGTACCGTTTCCCGGTTGCGGCGGCAACAAGCACGGTCCGTCATCAAATGTCATGGCACAAATACGCTGTGTTGTTTTTACACGCTCAATTCGACGCACGGGCGAAAGGTAAACCACCGCCGCCGCTCGTCGCTGTGCGTCGAAACGATGTTTGATTTTTTTTGCCAACCCAATGCCTTTGGTTACAAGTGACATCATACGCTCCGTTCTGCCGTCATGCGGCGGTGTATGCGCCGCAGTATTGCGGTATTGGTATCATAACATAAAGAAAATAATAAAACAATCAAAGATTGCAATCCAAAAAATATCTTCATAATCACAATGATGTAAAAACAAAGTACTTTCAAACAAACAGCATCGTGATCTTCATGAAAAGACATAACACCATGTCGAAATGTTGTCTTATTTATCTGCACGCGTTGTGGATCCATCCACACGCGCGTCGGGTGACACATCTGCGTCTTTTTGAGGCAAGAACAAATCCAACATCACGCAATACATCAGATAACAACCCCCGCGGACAAGCGTAAAGAGCGTCGGTCTGTGACAGATTTTTTTCCACTGAGAGAGTCCTTTTTGTACTCGCGGCGTCAAACGAAACCGCAGCGCACGGCACTGATGGGCAAGCAATGCCTGCCGCAAGGTTTGTCCCTCCAAAAGCGTTACCTCGGTGTAGGCATCCCCCACGCTGACCGCGCCATGTGCGTCGCTCCCCCCCGTTTGGAACAATCGTTCCTCCACGGCAAATTGCCGCGCCATGGCGTTGGCCTGTGCATGATGGAAGCAGGCGCGCGCGTTGATCGTTTCCACCCCGTCCGCACCGCACAACAATGTTTGGCGCATACGTGTTTGTTTGGCAAACGGATGCGCCAGAACGGCAATCCCACCATGCGCATGGATGCGCGCTACCACCTCTTTGGCAGACGGCAATGTGCCGTCTTTGGGAAGCGTGCAGTCAAATGAAGAGTTGCAAAACAATGCCAAAATATGTCCCGCATCCGTGGAGCATTCGCATCCGCCCAAAACAACCACGCCATCGATACACTGCATCCGCGGCTGGGAAAACAGATTGTGATCACATACACAAATGGCATCCAATCCCCGTCGCTTTGCAGCTGCAACCAGTTGTTTTACGTCACTTCTCCCATCCGATGAGGCCGTGGTGTGCACATGAAAATCAATGTTGTAGGTTCCGGCTTTCCGGGGCACATCCGGATCGAATGAAATATCAGACGGTACGGTGTCATCCAAACGTGCTTGATCCGCCATACCTGCCATGTTTGGGGAAGTCTGTTGTTTCATTTTTCATCCTCCCTACTTTCGGTCAACGTCTGTCTTTTTGTCATTTTTTCCTTTGCCGGAACGGGTAAATAGGGCACGATAATAGCGCCATGCCGGCCGCATGTCGCGCCACTCCCACAACCCGTCACAAAGAAACGGGGAAAAGGCGCCAAGCCCGCGCCCGATCTGGCCGCGACGCAAATATCCAATTCCCGCGAGCAGATCCGTCGGGAAAAAACGCATTTTTTTGCCCATGTGTACCGAGGCACTGACGCGCGCAATGGGTTCTTTGGGATTGCCGTTGTTGTAGGAAAGCGCAAACCAAACAAATGACATCCCGCTGCCGGCAACCCGCGCCAGCGGATACGAGCCCCAAACGCGCGGATTGATTTCCAAAAGCCGCGCTTTCCCGTTTGCATCCGCTTTGAATTCAAACATCACCGGTCCGGTAAAGTGTACCGCCGCCGCCAGTGCCTTTGCCGCTTGCACCAGGTGCGGCGCATCGATGACGCGGCAACAGCTGGACGGTCCTCCGCTCACAGGATATTCCCGCAACCGTTGGTGACATAACACACACATCAGTTCCCCGTCTTGACAAATGGCACTGCATCCGTATGCCGCCCCCGGCAAATATTCCTGCACCAGCGGTACCTCCCCGGTCAGCGTTTGAAAATGATGCGCCGCATCTGCCAGATGTTGCCGATCAGATACAATCTTGTAACGCTGTGCAGCATCCAGCCCGTATTTTTCTCCGCATAACGGCTTGACCACACACGGAAACGATGACCATTGGTGTATGGTTTGTTCCGTTGCCGCAAGGCTTTGCGGCACTGCAACACCCAGTTGTGTCGCCAAACGGTGCACTGCCGCTTTGTCGTTAAACAAATCCAGTTGTTCTGTGTGCGAAAGACACAACCCCGCAACAGATGAAAACCGACGATGTGTTTCTTGCTTTGCCAATTGCGCAAGTGTTTTTGCCCCTACCGCCAATAGTGCCGGCTTTTCGCCGGTCTGTCGATAAACATCGGCACAAGTCTCGTATAACGCATCCAAGTACGCTTCATCCTCATTGGGCAACGTGATGGTTTTTTTCACGCTCTTTGAAAAAAAACCAAGCGGCGGTGTTTTCCGGCTGTGTACGTATTTTTCTCGTTCACATGCAATCACGTCGATACCCACACTGCCCAGATCGCGTATCAATGCCACCGCCATACGGTATCTTACATCCGTGATCACTGCAGTCATATCGTCTTTCTCCGTTTCACTTTCCCCAATGTTTACATATCGTTTGCATGCCTGTTTGATCTCTTACAACCTTTTGGCGAAACAACGCCCGCTTTTTCTGATCAGCCGTATTGCATGATCTTTGCCCCATCGTTGTGCTGTTGCGCCAAAGTTATAGATATCCATGATGATTCAGAGATAGGGTAGCACAATGATATGTCTCTAAAAAGAATTTTTATTGAACCGGATTTGAACAGCCCGCTTTGTCTATTGCATTTCCCGATGCCCATCGTGTATTTTAAACGTATTGTTGTATTCCCCATTTGATCTTACCCAAAATGTTTTACATACCTCATGTTTGGTACGGAAAACTATTCGCTCAAGTTTTCAAACACAGAGAAACACCAAAACCGCATTTTTACTCAGATCGCAACGGTATGTTCCGCATTTACCTTTGTTTCTCTGTCTCTTTTAGCTTTATCACGTTGATGAACTTGACACCGTGTGGTATCATGGAAGTGCTGATGGACGAATACAAAGGAGTTTTCTCATGAAAAAATTTTTGTTGGTCTTCGTTGCCGCAATATTGGTTCTGTTTTTGGTTGCGTGCGATACAAGCAGTACAAAAGATACGATCTCAAAATCGATTGGTATTGATATTTCCCATGGCCAGGAAATATCCAAATATGATACGCATAGTGGAAATGGTGACGGAACATCTTGTGTGGCATTCCGTTTTGATGATGATGATGAAATTTTAGAACAAATCCGAGAAAATAACACATGGAACATGTTCCCGCTCAGTGAAACCGTAACAACTTTGGTTTATGGCATATCTGATCAAACGAGCAGGATCGGCCCGTTTTTGTCAGATCAAAACGGTAAGGCATTGGTTCCCATGATCAAAAACGGTTATTATTTGCTGATTGACAGACAAGCGAAAGAAGATGAACTGCAACCGGATATTTTGCATCGAGCATCCTTCAATTTGACGTTGGCGCTGTACGACACCGATACAAAAACACTGTACGTTTGTAAATTGGATACGTAACCAATGGAGCAAACCAAAACCTGAATGTTCGAAAAACTTAGAACAGGTATGTCCTATACCAATCATTTCCATAGATTGAAATTGCACTTGTAAGAACACAAACCGATGTAAGGCAGCCGCGAAAACACCTTGACAGAAAAGTGACGATGTGATAAAATTGATTGATACATGGATGGGGGTTGTATAACGTCACGCAAATACCATCTGTGACATCTCAAATGTTTTTTCCGTATCACATCTTTGAAATAAAATACGTAAAACAAAACCGAAAAAGCAAAATGGAAAAAGAGGAGGCAGGCAGCATGGATCAGGCGCATGAGGCACAGGACATATCCCTTCCCCATACCACCAAAACCATCATGCTCACCTCTTCCAAAGGCGGCGTGGGAAAAACGACAGTGTGTGCCAATTTGGCTGTTTCGCTTGTAAAAGAGGGATGCCGTGTATTGACGGTAGATCTTGATTTTGACAATCGATGCCTGGATCTGCTTTTACATATGGAAAACGATGTGATGTATAACCTTGCAGATGTGCTGCGCGGTGATATTACGCCGCAGCGCGCCATTCTCGATTGCGCAAGATTGCCGGGACTCTCATTTCTTCCCGCCCCGCCCGCCGGCGTCTTCTCCTTTGACACACAAACCATGATTGATGTGTTGCAGAACCTTGCGGCAGACGGTACGTATGATTATATCTTGTTGGATACACCCGGAGCGGCGGGACAAGCACTGCTCTGTGCCGCAAAAGCCGCAGATGAAGCGTTGATTTTATCCTCGGCACAAACGACCGCCATTCGCGGTGCGGAACATACCGGCGGAGTGCTGGCAACCCATGGCGTGCAAACACAATATCTGGTGGTCAATCAGTATATCCCGCAAAAGAAAAAGAAACATCGGGTAAAAGACCAATTGACACTCATTGATATGATTGACACCATCAGCATTCCGTTACTCGGCGTCATTCCGTTTTTTCCGCGTCTGTGGTCTGATCAAAACCAAGGGATTTTGATGGATCATATCACATATCGCGGTACCGGCTTTGCCTGTGCGATGCAAAACATCGCCAAACGTTTGCAGGGCATACAAGTGCCCCTGATGCAGGGTGTTTGATTTTTGGATATGTAGATGGTATCCCATCACACAAAAATAAAACCAAAAATATATGTAGCTATAATAAATAAAGATAAGCAAAATCATCGACTGTTCAGAAAAAACGACAAACACACGTTTTTCGATGTGAACATGTCATATGGATCAAAGAAGCAACACGATGAAAGGAGTATTGTCCAATATGGAAATCGCATTGATTGCGCAAGATTCTAAAAAGGAGCTGATGGCTCAATTCTGCATTGCTTACTGTGGAATTTTAAGCAGACATACATTGTGCGCCTCCTCCATCACCGGAAAATACGTCTCCGATGCAACGGGTCTTACCATCGAACGGTTGCTTCCGGGCAAACAGGGGGGACTGGAACAAATCATTTCACGCGTCGCTTATAACGAAATTGATATGGTACTGTATTTCCGTGACACTGTCGCTGAAATTACAACCCCGGATGAAAATGAAACGGCGTTGGAACTTTTGCGTATCTGCGACAAACAGAATGTCCCCATTGCAACAAACATCGCAACGGCAGAGGCATTGGTTTCCGCGTTGGATCGCGGTGATTTTGATTGGCGTGAAATTATCAATCCCAACTCGGAATATAACCGCAGAAAAAATAAAAAGACCTTCTGAAAACACTTGAAAAATTGAAAAACTTATTTTCAAAAAATCATTGACTTTTCGTTTTCGTTGACATATACTTGTGTCAAAGATGGTTTTTGATCGTTTGAGTCGGCATGCAGATGTTATGTTTCGCTTCTCTTGCCTCTCGCGCGATCATTGCAAAATACCATTTGTATTTTTTGTATCTTAGAGCAAACATTTTTGATTTCACCATCATCGGGACATGTCGTTCATCTCCCCGTGTCATACCAGAGAGTGTATCCACCGGCTGAAAGATACACACGGCGCGCATTTGAACGGTACCACCCGTTGGTCAATTTCCATATTGTTTGTGGCATGCGATGACATTCCCGTCTCGTGTGTCATACGAGTGGCTCTTATCAAATGAGCCGCACGTATCATGAGTGAAACATTTGGGTGGAACCGTGCAGAAAATCACTTTCCGCACCCCAATGCCGCAAGGCATGGGGTGCGTTTTTATTTGATCATAAAATACCCGAAATCAACCAAAATATAAAAATCATTAAAGGAGTGAAAAACATGTTTGAATTGAAATTCGGCGATCAAGTACAAACGTATGAAGAACCCATCAGCATATATGATGCAGCCAGTGCCCTGGGACTCACGGACCGAGATACACTGGCAGGCCAGATCGATGGAAAAACATGTGACCTTTCCACCGTGGTAGATCATGATGCCTCTATTACCCTGTTAACTTTTGACGATAACGAGGGCAAAAAAGTCTTTTGGCACACAGCCGCACATGTTTTGGCGCAGGCGGTGAAACGTCTGTATCCCGACGTCAAATTGGGCATTGGCCCAGCCATTGAAAACGGATTTTATTATGACTTTGAAAGTGCTGTCACGTTTACCCCTGAAGTGTTGCGCTCGCTGGAAAGCGAAATGAAAAAAATCGTTCATGAGCGTCTGGTGCTCAAACGTTTCACACTGCCACGAGATGAAGCAATTGCATTGATGGAATCACGCGGGGAACCGCTCAAGGTGCAATTGATCCGCGAATTGCCCGAAGGGGAAGAAATCTCCTTTTATCAGCAGGGAGAATATATCGACCTTTGCGCCGGTCCGCACCTGTATTCCACAGCGGCCATCAAAGCGTTCAAACTCACTTCCTGTACCGGTGCTTACTGGAAAGGCGATCAGAACAACCAGCAAATGCAACGTATTTACGGTACAGCATTTCCCACAAAGGAAGCGTTACGCGCCCATCTCGAACAAATGGAAGAGGCAAAAAAGCGCGATCACAACAAGATCGGCCGGGATTTGGAATATTTCACCACGGTAGACTATATCGGCCAAGGCTTGCCCATCCTGCTTCCCAACGGTGCACGTACCATTCAAACACTACAACGATTTGTGGAAGATGAAGAGCGCCGCCGCGGATATCTTTTGACCAAAACGCCCTACATGGCAAAACGGGAGCTGTATAAAATCTCCGGCCACTGGGATCACTATCGTGACGGGATGTTTATTTTAGGAGATCCGGACGATGAAACCAAAGAGTGTCTGGCCCTGCGTCCCATGACCTGCCCGTTCCAATATCAGGTATTTTTGAACAAAAAACGCTCTTACCGCGATTTGCCCATGCGTCTGGCTGAAACGTCAACATTGTTCCGCAATGAAGATTCCGGGGAGATGCATGGCTTGATCCGTGTCCGTCAGTTCACTATCTCCGAGGGACACCTGATCATCACCCCCGAGCAGTTGGAAGAAGAGTTCCGCGGCTGTTTGGATTTGGCCCTGTATATGTTAGATGCAGTCGGTTTAAGAGAGGATTGCTCGTTCCGCTTTTCTCAATGGGATCCGAATAACCGTGAAAAATACGAGGGCACGGCGGAACAATGGGATTACGCACAAAAAGTCATGGGGAATCTGTTGGACAAGATCGGGTTGAAATATACCGTCGGTATCGATGAAGCGGCATTTTATGGGCCGAAATTGGATATTCAGATCAAAAATGTCCACGGCAAGGAAGATACCCTGATCACCATTCAAATTGACATGTTGTTGGCCAAAAAATTCGGCATGGAATATACGGATCGAGACGATACACGCAAAACGCCGTATATCATCCACCGCACTTCCATCGGTTGCTATGAACGTACCTTGGCATTGCTTTTGGAAAAATATGCGGGTGCACTGCCCGTCTGGATGGCTCCCACGCAGGTCAAGCTTTTGCCAATCGGAGAGGAACAACACGAATATGCGCGCAATTGTCTGCGTTTTTTGGAAGATCATGGCATCCGGTGCCAGATCGACGAGCGCAATGAAAAAATCGGGTATAAAATCCGCCAAGCACAATTGGAAAAAGTTCCTTATATGCTCATTATCGGGGAAAGAGAGTTGGAAGAAAATCAAGTCTCCGTGCGTACCCGTAAGGGAGAAGATCTGGGAGATATGACACAAAATCGCTTTTTGGAGCGTATTTTGCATGAAGTCCAAACGTTGCAAAAATAACACCGTTGTCCTTTCAAATGGGATCACTGGTCCTGTTCTCATCAAAAAACGGCGACGAGCAAATAAATGCTCGTCGCCGTTTGATCATTGTACATGTTTTCAAAATATCATCGTCCAATATCATATCTTTTCGCACAGCTATCCATGTCACATCACACGTACTTGATACACTTCACTCCTTTTCTCGATCCGTTTCTCTTTTGACACGTCTGAATATGGCACTTTCTCCGGGCATCAGTGTAACATTGCCGTGCCGGATCT
>ERZ779861.4149-NODE-4149-length-11125-cov-10.231165_pt1 | contig 11125 bp, 9 predicted proteins | sample MGYA00511558_ERZ779861 | MGnify/ENA primary metagenome ERZ779861 (study PRJEB29588, sample SAMEA2163432) | human gut metagenome | biome: human gut; feature: human-associated habitat; material: faeces | place: Denmark | collected 2008/2010 ... | reverse complement strand
GCCCCCGCTGCGCAGCCGGTCGGACGAGATCCCGTCCCTTTCCAGTTTGTACCTGAACAGCCTGAATCTGGAGCTAGGCAAGCAGCTCTCCGGCTTTGAGCCTCGCGCGCCGGCGGAGCGCTCGCCCCAGCGTGACCGGGTGCTGCTGTTCGTGGCGGCCATGGCCATCCATAATCTGCCGGAGGGCCTTGCGGCGGGGGTAGGCTTCGGCACGGAGGACATTCCCCGTGCGCTGGCCATCGCCGGAGGCATCGCCCTGCAAAATCTGCCGGAGGGCATGGTGCTGATCGCGCCCATGCTGCACGCAGGCATTTCGCCCCGGCGGACACTGCTGCTAGCCATGTCCACCGGCGTGATAGAGATCGCCGGCACACTGCTGGGGTTCGCCACCGTGTCTCTCAGCGCGGCGATTCTGCCGTTTCTGCTGGCCTTCGCCGGAGGCGCCATGCTGTATATCATCTGCGACGACATGATCCCCGCCTGCCAGGGCAGCAAAAGCGTCTGCATGCTGCTGACGGGCTTTTGTCTCATGCTGGCGATGGATTACTATTTGGGGTAAAGCGTTTCGCACTTCCGAAACAAAGCTTGCCCCTCGCCTCCCTCTGTGAGGGAGGTGGCGCGAAGCGCCGGAGGGAGAGAACAAAAAAGCTTAAATTCTCTCCCCCAGTCTCGCCTGTGCTCGACAGCCCCCTCTCAGAGGAAGCCAAGGCTGTAGGGGCCGATGCCCACATCGGCCCGCTTGGGGAAATTTCGCGCCCCCTACGTACGCGAAAACACACCAGCCATCCGCCGGGATGGCTGGCGTGTTTTATTCCGCTTTCTTTTTCGCGTCGTGCAGCGCGTGCAGGCTCAATTCCCCCGCCAGCTTGAACAGGGCGTCCGCCATGACCTGCTCCGGCGGCAGGTTTGCCTGCCGCCCTACCTTTTCATAAAAGTCATACAGAAAATCTTCCATCCGGATCGTAACCATTTTCACAGCATCCCCTCCTTATTTCCAGTATATACGATTTTTTCTTTGAGGTCAAGTGGCCTCAAAGAAAAAGCTTCTTCCTGTTATCATGGTGGATAAAAGGGGGTGATCTTGTGGTAGACGCGGCGCTGATCGGTCAGATTTTACAAGAATACCGGGTCAAAAAGGGCATGTCTCAGGAGCTTCTGAGCGGTCTGGCCGGTTTGGACAGGACGCATTACAGCAAGATCGAGCGCGGCTTGCGCAGCCCCACATTGGATACGCTGTTCAAGATCGCGCAGGCGCTGGAGATCCCGCCTCACGAGATCGTCCGGACGATCGAAGGCAGAATGGACGGCGCGGACAGGTCATAAGAGTCATAATTTCACAACGGGCGGGGTAGAACCCCGCCTCTACACACATTTCTTACAGTGCGGTATAGCGCGAAACTTTCCAGCAAACCATCAAAAAAATCCTTGCCTCTCCGGGCAAGGATTTTTTTGACTTCACACGCTGCCCTTCACGATCCGGTAATACCCGTTGGACGTGGCCTTGTACACCAGCGTGTACACCACCGCCAGTACCGCGAAGCTGACCAGCGCCGTGGCGATGAACAGTCCCGTGTTGTGTAGCTCAAAGAGCAGCAGCATCCGCCGGATCATGGGGAATGCGAACGCCATGTGCAGCGCCGCGCCCGCCAGCGGCAGGAAGAACACCGTCAGCAGCTGGGAATTGACGCTCCTGCGGATATCCGCCGCCGTCATGCCCACCTTCTGCATGATGGCGAAACGGGGTTGATCCTCGTATCCCTCGCATAGCTGCTTGTAGTAGATGATAAGCACCGCCGCGCAGATGAACAGCACGCTCAGCACGAAGCCGATGAAGAACAGGCTGCCGTAGGTGCCGTAAAAATCATCGGCGGCCTCCGCCCGGTAGGAGCGGAAGTAGTTCCACGTAATGTCCGTGTCACCCAGCGCCTCGTCAATGGCGCGGCTCAGCGCCAGCTGCTGCTCTTGGGAAAGTCCGGTGTCAAAGGCGGCGCTCCACGTATTGCCGCTCCCCGGTTCCACAGTGCCCTTCTCCCAGACGTTCACGCCATAGGCCGCGCCCGCTTTGGTCAGAGCCTCCTGCAATTTCGGCATGTCAGCGCTGTTCTCCAGCCACACCTCCAGTGCAAACTCGTGGGGGTACGTGGCCTTTAGACTGTCCTCCGCGCCGAAGTACAGACAGGCAGAGGAGGACAGCATCACCAGCACCATGGTGGCCAGAATGCAGATGGAGGCCAGTCCCGCGCCGTTGCGCTTCATGCGGTAGGCCATGGAGGACACGGACACGAAATGCCGAGGCTGATAGTAGTAATTCCGGTTCCTTTGCAGCGCCCGGCACAGCGCCACGCTTCCGGCGATGAACAGCAGATAGGTGGCCAAAATCACCAGGATCACCGCGATGAAGAACAGCGCCAGCGCCTTCATCGGCTCCTGAATGGACACCGCCATAAAGTAGGCGATTCCCAGCAGCACCGCACCCAGCAGCGCCACAAACAGGTTGCCTTTAGGCGGCTTTTCGCCGCAATTCTCGCTGTGCAGCAGGGAGACGGCGCTCCCCCGCCCCACCTTTATCAGTGTGCTGATCAGCGTCAGCAGGAAGATGGCCAGATAGACCAGCGCCGTCTGCGCCACAACACTGCCCCGCACCGCAAAGGTGAATTCCATCTCCGCCTGAACGGTGGAGCGCAGGCCCATCTCCACCGCAAAGGACAACGCCACGCCCAGAATCAGTCCCGCCACCAGCGCGACGGCCGCCGTTATCAGCGTCTCGATGGCGCACAGCAGCGCGAGATGCCGCTTGCCCAGACCCAGCACGTGGTACAGGCCGAACTCCCGCTGCCGTCGCCGGATCAAAAAGGAATAGGTGTAGAACAGAAACAGCGCCGAGAACACCGCAATGACCCAGCTGCCCAGCCCCAGAATAATATGGGACGCGCCGCCGCCCTTCATGTACCGCAGCAGGTCGCTGGCGCACAGCTCGCTCATCATATAATGCGTCATCACCATGCCCACGCAGGTGAGGATATAGGGCAGGTACAGCCGCTTATTTTTCCGGATGCCGTCCCACGCCAGACGTGCGTACAGGCTCATTGCGCATCACCGCCTGTGGTCAGCGCCGTCAGCGCATGGGAGATCCGCTGGTAGAACTGGGTGTCGGTGTCGTTTTCCCGGCGGAGCTGGTAAAACACCTGCCCGTCCTTCAGGAACAGCACCCGTCCGGCGCGGCTGGCCGCCTTGACGGAGTGGGTCACCATCAGAATGGTCTGGCCCTCCTGATGCAGTCCGGCAAACAGATCCAGCAGCTCGTCGGTGGACTTGGAGTCCAGCGCACCGGTGGGTTCGTCGGCCAGCAGGATACGGGGATGGGTGATCATGGCGCGGGCCACGGCGGCACGCTGCTTCTGCCCGCCGGACACCTCGTAGGGGTACTTTTTCAGCAGCTCTTTGATGCCCAGCTGCTCCGCCAGCGGCAGCAGCGCATGGTGCATCTCCGGGTATTTCTTCCCCGCCAGCACCAGCGGAAGATAGATGTTATCCTCCAGCGTAAAGGTGTCCAGCAGGTTGAAATCCTGAAATACGAAGCCCAGATGATCCCGGCGGAAGGCCGCCATGTCGGCTTCTTTTCCTTTCACAATGTCTTTTCCCTCCAGCAAAACCTGACCGGAGGTGGGTTTGTCCAGCGCCGCCAGAATGTTCAAAAGGGTGGTTTTGCCGGAACCGGACTCGCCCATGACGGCGACGAATTCGCCCTCCTCCACGGCAAAGGTGACGGCGCGCAGCGCCTCCACGGACTGGCCGCCGAAGCGGGTGGTGTAGACCTTACGCAGATCGTTGACCTCCAATATATTCATAGCAGTTGCTCCTTTATGGGATTTTTATGCGTTTTAATCGGTACATTAAGGGCCTTTATGGGTACATAAACGGGGGTTATAGGGGCAAAAAGGCGCAAAAATTAGCCGCTGCCGAAGCGGCGTGAGTTGAGAGAAGGCGCGTTCTCTCTTGGCCCCCTCTGACGAGGGGGCTGTCACCGAAGGTGACTGAGGGAGAGACCGGCGTTCCACCGCATTCCTTGTGTTCATCGTCTCTCCCTCTGTCGGAACGTTAAGAAAATATGCCGGGGGCATATTTTTAGTTCCGATCTCGGCGGCTATGCCGCCGTAGCTGACACCTCCCTCGTCAGAGGGAGGCAGGGGCCACCGCGTTTATCGTGAGAGGCATCAGGGCGGCGGGCAGCGTGAGACCCGCCGCCCCCTTTTGCAGCGGACGACCGCAAGGGTCGCCCCTACGGAATTTCTCCGCAGCTGCAATGCGCCTGCCCTTACTTTCCGGCGCAGATCTGCTGGAGATCTACGCTGCGGCTGTGGTGGATGGGCTGCCAGGCAGGGTTGTGGAACAGGGAGACAATGACGATGGGGATGTAGGTGAACATGAACACCGGGAAGGTGATGGCGTAGAAAACTTTCTTGGTGGCGGAGCAATAGATATTGTCCCACTCGGTGATGGTGGTGATAACACCAAGGACGAACACGGTGAGGTACAGGCTCAGGAAGCTTTGCAGCAGGCAGGCGGCCAGCACTGACCAGTCGCCGCCGTTCAGGCAGTTATAGACGGCAGCGCCCAGATTCACCGCGATGGACGCGCCGGACAGCACGGCGGCGGGCATGATGTTCATGGTCATATCGTAGCAGGAGAAGCTACCCCGGAAGATGCCCCGGAACAGGGACACGCCGTATTTGCCGAACACCTGCAGGTAGCCCCGGGACCAGCGGAGACGCTGGCGGAAGGACTGGCGGAAGGTGGTGGGCTGCTCGTCATAGAGAACGGCGGTGGGGCAATAGCCCACCTTTTCGCCCCGGATGACATTGGCAATGGTGAACTGGATATCCTCGGTCAGCAGGAAGAAGTTCCAGCCGCCGCACTTTTCCAGAATCCGGCGGGAGAACAGGAAGCCTGTGCCGCTGACGGCGCAGGAACTGCCCAGACGGCACCGCGCGCCGTTGAGGTAACGGCTCTCCCGCAGGAACCAGAGAGCGTAACCGGCGCTGATCCAGTTGTCGCCGTAGTTCTTGGAGTTGCGGTAGCTGGTGACGATCTGGTAGCCGTCGGAGAAGGTCTTGTTGATCTCGGTGATATAGTTAGGGGACAGCACATTGTCGGCGTCCAGCACCAGATAGCCGTCGTAGGGGGCGAAGTCCTCCTCGATGCAGTGGAGCAGGTACTGGAGGGCGTAGCCCTTGCCCACCTGCGTCTGGTCATTGCGAAAGTAGACATTGGCGCCGTGAGCGCCCGCCACGCTGCCGGTCAGGTCGGTGCAGTTGTCGGCCACCACGAACACGTCCACCAATTCGGTGGGATAGTCCTGCGCCTTGACGCTGTCGATCAGGTTGCCGATGACGGACTGCTCGTTGCGAGCGGCGATGAGGACGGCGATGCGGTGGGGCGAAGGCTCGCGGTGGGGCGCGTCCTTCTTGAACCACGCCACGGGAATATAGAAGAACTGGTAGGAATAGCAGAGGAAAAACGCCAGCATAATGGCGAGATTGATGATCTGTAGGGTAGTCATGGGATACGGCCTCCTTTGTGCCGTGGCCGCCGACCCTGTCACTACCGGCAGGCGACCGCAAGGGTCGCCCCTACGCATTGGCAGGGCAAGGCGTAGGGCGGGCCGATGTGGGCATCGGCCCCTACGCAATGGCAGGGCAAACGGCGTTTTCGTGGGCGAAGCGGGCAAAATGGGTGCGCTTCGCGGAGGGGTGGGCATTTTGCCCACCCCGTCGGGTGTATGGAGTTGTGGTACGCGGCGTATCGTGCGCCGCGGTAGGGTTTGGGAAAGGTGCGGGGTAATCCTTTTGGCCCCCTCTGACGAGGGGGCTGTCAGCGAAGCTGACTGGGGGAGAGAACAATAATCGCACCTTTTGCTTTCATCGTCTCTCCCTCCGTCTCGGCTTACGCCGAGCCACCTCCCTCGTCAGAGGGAGGCTTTGGGGGCGGTGCGTGACCCGGCGGCGGGCGACCGCAAGGGTCGCCCCTACGGGGTAACGCGCCTTTACCGATCATTGGGCAGGCGGACAGAGTCGTCCGCCCCTACGGAGGGTCTATCAAACCGTTGGCGGTCATCGGGTGGGAGGGGCAGAGCCCCTCCCCTACGAAAGGTTTATCAAACCCTTGCGTTAGTCGTACATTAAATCGGCGCGGGTGTCGGCAAGGCCGAAGGATATCAGGAGATCCATGAGCTCGGTGCAGTCGCCGGGCATACAGTCGATCACCCAGCTCTGGCCGCCGTTGCTGTCGCCCAGCTCGGCGCGGGTGGTGGCATTACCACTGCTGTTATCCGTGTCGGGCGCGGCGGTATAGTTGAATTGCAGCATGAAGCAGCTCTCTGCCACATTGCTCTCACTGAAATCCAGCACGTCAGCAGACGTCTGGATCTTGCTGTCCAGATAGCGCTGTACGGCGGTAAACAGCTGGCGGGCCTGCGCGCCGGTCAGCTCCACGGAATCGCCGCCCAGCTTGTAATTGTTGAACCAGCCGCCGGTGATATTCTCCACGGTGATATCGGGATTGACGCTGAAGTAGTTGTTCACCAGCGCCTTGCGCACCACCGGCATGTTGTACACCCTGTTCATCTGCTCATACAGCGGCGTATCGCGCCGAATGATCTGGGTAAAGCGGCGGCGGATAAAACCGCCGTTCTTCATCTGATAGCAGAACTCGATGGTCTCCTGATCCACATCGGCACTGCTGCCGCGCATCTCTTCAGCTGCCTGATTCATTTCGTTCTCGGTAGGCTCGCCCTGGGCCAGCACCGCCTCATGAAGGGCAATCACCTGCGCGATGGCTTCCTCGTCCGTCAGGTTATCCACATACCGCATCTGGTAATAGCTGCCGAAGCTGACGCTCTCCACCTGATCGGCGTCGGGGACATAGCGGCTGACGCCGAGGGCATCGAACCGCACCGCAAGGCCGATGACCACCAGCGCCACAGCCAGCGCCGCCGCGCCGATCCAGCCCCGGCGGGTGAACACCCGGAAGGACTTGTGCAGCAGCATCTGGACGCCGAAATAGACGATCAGGCCGCTGATGATCTGGTAGACCAGCAGAGCGGCCAAGCCCTTGGCGGCGCTGATCATGTACCATAGCAGGATACCCAGACCCATGCCGCCGGCCAGCGCGATGACATACAGCACCACAGGACGCAGCCACGGGAACACGATGGCGTCACCGGCGGTCTCGCTGTGACGGGCACGATAGAAGCAATACGCCACGGCCGCCAGCAGGACGGCCACCGCCAGATAGACCGCCAGCGTCGTCCACGCGCCGGAGGACAGACGATCCACATAGCAGCGGAAGCCCCTGTCGTTAAGGCCGTACAGCACCGCCTTGCTGTCCGTGACCTGCCAGAGCAGGCGGACAGTGGGGGTCAGCCAATCCAGCCAGCCGGGCCAACCGGAGGCCTCGTAGCCCCAGCAGAAGATCTGGGTGATGGCGGAATACAGCAGGTAGAAGGCGGCGAACAGGAAGTTGACGCCCGCATAGATCACCGGGATAGCCAGCAGCCAGCCGGTGACCATGGCGCACAGGGTGGACAGGGAGAAGAAAAGCAGTCCGCTGACCTCCGCCACCGCCAGCCACTCCAGCGTACCCTGCAGATCCACAGCGCCCAGCGCCGCCTGCACCGGCAGAGAGATCAGCGCCGTCACCACGTGCACCGCCGTGAACATCCCCACGCCCACAGCGAAGTGAACGCCGAACTGCGCGCCCCGGGTGATGGGCAGTGAGTGCATCAGGCCCACGCTGCGGCTGTTCATCAGGTAGGAAAACAGCGCCATGGCCAGCAGCACCGTGAAGCAGGCGGGCACGATGGCGGCGGCGACGATGCCGCCATTGCTGAAATAGGAGTTGACAATGTCGCACAGAACCCTCACGTGATCCAGTGTCCGGGCATAGTCACGATGGCTCCACAGGGCCACCGGCATGGCGCACAGCCACAGCACGGCGTAGCCGAACAGCAGTGGTCAGAAGCGCCGAAGGTCGGAGCGCACCAGCGCCCACTTAGAGGACGATGTCGTGAACCGCATAATCGGCACCTCCCATCTCGTAGATAAAGATCTCCTCCAGCGTCAGGGGGATGGCCTCCAGCAGAATGGGCTGGAGGGCGGACACCTGTGCCAGAATGTCGTTCTGATTGCCGCGGACAATGTAGGTATGGACACGGCCGATGCGCTCGTGATGCAGGACGTTGAGACTGGCGGGCAGCTCCGGCTCCTCGCCGCCGAAGGCCACCTGCAGCTTCACGGTGTTGTCCTGCAGGTCGGACAGGCTGCGCTCCAGCAGCACCTTGCCCTTGTTCATGATGCCCACGTGGTCGCAGACGTCCTCCAGCTCGCGGAGGTTGTGGCTGGACACCAGAACGGTGGTGCCACGCTCGGCCACGTCGCCCAGCAGCAGCGACCACACCTGACGGCGCATGACGGGGTCAAGGCCGTCCACCGGTTCGTCTAGGATCAGGTATTCCGGCATGCAGCTCATGGTGATCCAGAAGGCCGCCTGCTTCTGCATGCCCTTGCTCATACGGCGGATCATCTGGCGGTCGTCCAGCGGGAACACCTCGTGCATTTTGTCGTAGCGCTCCTGGCTGAAGGTGGGGTACATGCCCTTGTAGAGTCGGGCCATCTCCCGGATGGATCGCTGGGAGAAATAGAACCAGTCGTCAGGGATGACGCAGACGCGCTGCTTGACGGTGGTGTTTTCGTAGATGGGCTGGCCCTCCAGCGTCAGAGAGCCGCTGTCGGGACGGTAGACGCCGGTGAAATGGCGGATGATGGTGGACTTTCCCGCGCCGTTGGGGCCTACCAGACCGTAGACCGCACCCTTGGGGACGGTCAGGCTGGCTTCGTCCAGGGCGCGGAAGCCGTCAAAGGTCTTGACGACGTTCTTTGCTTCTAACATTACTTTCTCTCTCCTTCCCAAAGCTGCACAAGCTCCTCGCGGGTCATGCCCAAATTCTTCAGCTCCTCCAGCAGAGGCTTCAGCTTGCCGGTCAGCTCGGCACGGCGGGCCGTGTTCTGGGTATCGCCCTCCGCCACAAAGCAGCCCTTTCCAGTGACGGATACCACGTAGCCCTCGGCTTCCAGCTCGGCGTAGGCCCGCTGGATGGTATTGGGGTTGATGGACAGCTGCGAGGCCATGGCCCGCACCGACGGCAGCTTGTCGCCCGGCGCCAGCACCCCCGTCACCATCAAACGCCGCAGGCCATCCTTCACCTCCTCGTAGATGGGACGGCTGTCCCGATAGTCCAGATGGATCATAGTGTCACTCCTTCCGAGTGTAGTGTATTAAGCGTGTTAATACGCTTATACCACGATGCGGTACACCTGTCAAGAGGGGCGGGGAAGTTTTTTCGTAAAATCTGCCTTCGTTATGGCTGGGTTTTCAATTTTTTATGCGGGAGGGGCTTTTCTTTTGTGGCAAATTCGATATAATAATAAGCACCTGTTATGAAAGGATGTTTTGCCTTTATGAAACTGAGTTCCATTCGTCAGGCGGCCAAGAACGTGCCGCTGCGCCGGGTCTGGCAGACCGCCGAGAAGGCGCACGCCATCTGCGGCAAGCCTACGGCGGCGCTGTTTACCGACATGCTGCGGTGCGCCAAGCGCTACGGCGCCGGCCCGACGGACTATATGATGTTTGAATTTTACGACCTGAACGACGCGGAGCGCTCCACGTATCTGACCCGTGTGCGGTCGGCTGCCTTCGTGAAGCGGGTGAACAACCGCACCGACGCCGCCATCTTCAACGACAAGAACGCCTTCTTTGAGAAGTTCCGGCCCCTGATGGGCCGTGAGGCGCTGAATCTGTTTACCGCCGACGCGGAGCAGTTTAAGGCGTTTCTGGCGGACAAGGACGCGGTGATCGTCAAGCCCATCGATGGGGACTGCGGCAGCGGCATTGAGAAACTGTACAAGAAGGATTTCGACGATGTGGATGCCATGTGGGCCTATGTGAAGCGGCCGGAGAAGCGGTTCGGCATCTGCGAGGAGGTCATTCGCCAGCATCCCCAGGCGGCGGCGCTGCATCCCGATTCCATCAACTGCATCCGCGTGGCCACCTTCGTGAAGGACGGCGAGCCGCTGGTGATCTACGCCGCCTGCAAGGCGGGCACCGGCGGAATGGCCTTTGACAACATGGGCCGGGGCGGCATCACCATGCGGTTCGATCTGGACACCGGCAAGATCGCCGGACAGGGCCACGACGAGGAGCTGAAGAAGTACGACCGGCACCCCACCACCGGTATCGAGCTGAAGGGCTATCAGATGCCCATGCACGAGGAGGTCAAGGCGCTGGCGCTGAAGGCGGCGCTGATGTATCCGGAGTTCCACTATGTGGGCTGGGACATCTGCATGACGGAGAAGGGCCCCGCCATCATCGAGGGCAATGACTATCCCGGCTACGATCTGGCGCAGATCCCCGACGACGGCGATCCCCATCCCCGGCAGGGCTTGATCCCGCGGTTTGAGAAGTTCGGCATCGAGGTGTAAAAGCCCGCAAACATAATAGAGACGCATCAGGGGCGGGAAATGTTCCCGCCCCTTTTTCTTTATTTCAAAGGGCTATTGCCCTTTGAAATAAGTTTAAGATTCGCTCCGACCCGCATTCACCCGCACATAAAATGTGCGGGTGAATACTCTCTCCGCGCAAAGTGTTTTTCGCCACGCACATGTCGCGGCGAAAAACGTCCGAATTTTTTGCGCCTGCGGGCGCAAACTCTGCGAGGCTTTTATAAAAAATCACCGCAGGCTTTGTGCCTGCGGTGATTTTTTTATTGGAAGTATCAATATGCTTGAGAAATCCGCTTACTTCTGGTGGGCCAGCGCCTTGTTGGCCTCGGCCATTTCCTCGAAGATACCGGCGCGCTTCTTGGCGACGATGACCTTGATGACCAGCAGAGTGCCGACCATCAGGACGCAGGCGAGGATCAGGTTAATGACCACGTTCTGGATTAGACCCGCCAGAATGAAGCTGACGAAGGCCACACCGGAAACGGTCAGGGCATAGGGCATCTGGGTGAACACATGGTTCAGGTGGAAGCAGTGGGCACCGGCAGAAGCCATGATGGTGGTATCGGAGA
>ERZ779861.4146-NODE-4146-length-11137-cov-5.949287_pt1 | contig 11137 bp, 9 predicted proteins | sample MGYA00511558_ERZ779861 | MGnify/ENA primary metagenome ERZ779861 (study PRJEB29588, sample SAMEA2163432) | human gut metagenome | biome: human gut; feature: human-associated habitat; material: faeces | place: Denmark | collected 2008/2010 ... | reverse complement strand
ATTAATATTTTTGACAGATTTCACAATTTCTTCACAATCAATACCACCCGTCTAACGGGTGGTTTACTCAGCGGCTATAAGCCTTTGTTACCGGCCAGCGCCTAAAGACGCTGGCTTTCACTTTTCGTTCAAGCTATTATGCCCTTGACTCGTTGCTACCCTTAAAAGGGTGTTTGTACTACTGGCTACCCCCTAAAGGGGTCTTCATATTCTTTCACGCTTAATTTATCCAGCGCTATATCATGTTTCTCTTGTTCTTGTATATACTTTTTTATTGCCGCCTCATTTAAGCCTACTGTACTCACGTAATATCCTTCTGCCCAGAAATGTCTATTTCCGTATTTATATTTCAGATTTGCATGTCTATCAAACATCATTAATGCACTTTTTCCTTTTAAATACCCCATAAACTGTGATATACTGTATTTAGGTGGAATACTTACCAGTATATGAACATGATCTGGCATTAATTTTCCTTCTATTATTTCTACCCCCTTGTATCCACATAAAGTTTTTATTATGTCCCGTAAATCTTTTCTGTATTGATTGTATATTACCTTTCTTCGATATTTGGGAGTAAATGCAACACTGTTCTGAATCACACACAGAGGTCGAATTGTCCTCTATGTAACCGGCTGTCCGGAAGAAGCCGGTGTAATCTTCTCCGGAACAGCCCTTGATAAAGATGTGGCAGTAGCGCTCATCATCCTTATCCACAATATAAATTCTTTCTACGATAGTCTGTATCAAAGTGACCAGAACCTCCGGCTGCGCATCTTTTGCATACTCTGCAAAGGAGAGCAGCCTTTCTTTTGTCATTTCCAAGTCACGGATAGCAATCATGTTGTTCTTTCTGCCTTCATCCAGTTTGGACAGTTGCCGCTCTGTTTCTCTCAGTTCTTCAGCCAGATTCTGCAAATCCTCTTGGATAAATTGCTTGATACTGCCGTCCGCTTCACGCAGATTTCTTGTCTGCGCTGCAATATCCGCTTTCAGCTTGTCACGTTTCTTTTTAATGAGGTTATGTTCCTGCACTGTCTGTGACTGCTCCAAGACCTCCTCGATTTTAATTTCGAGAATATCTTTGAAATGCTCGCTGTTTTCATCCGATAGTTCAGATAACTGCTGTACCACAAATTCATCCAGAAGAACGCCATCTACCGCTTTGAAATTACATTCCTTTTTGCGATAACCGGGACAAACATATTTGAATCGAGGTTTTCCGTTCGTCCAACGGTCGGACTCGGAAATTACACTCAGTCGTCTGCCGCAGTGAGGACAATGCACCAGTCCTGCCAACAGAGCGTTGGTCTTTCTGTGAGGACGGTTGTATTTCTCTGCAATAGCGTCCAGAAGCTCCTGTACCTCAACCCATTGCTCACTTGAAATAAAGCCTTCATGTCTTCCGACCGCAATAATCCACTCGCTGATAGGCTTGCTTTCAATGGTCTGAACATATTTCGGAGAGATAAATGTGCTGTCGCTGCCTTCATACTTTTCCTGATCGGTTTTATTGTATGCCGACAATCCGTGAGTTCCGTCAAACTCTGCCATATCGCCAAACACGTTGCCGTCATGGTCGATGAAATAATCATAGCTACGTTTATCAGCAGTACAATAGATAGGATTCCTCAAAACCAGTCTTGTGGTGGATGCGTTAAATGCAGCACCAGAAGGGGTGTGGAAGCCTTCTTCATTCATCTGTTTTGCAGCGCTCTGGATACTGCGAGTGGTTCTGAAAATTTCATACAAACGCTGAACCATGCGTTTTTCTTCCGGTTGACTTTCTAAGTAGCTGTATGCAGATTTCCCCTTTCCGCTTCCGGTTGTTACACGACGGACAGTAAATCCCATAGGAGTATTGCCACCGAGCCATCGCCCGTCCTTTGCAAGCTCCATCATATTATCCACGATTCGCTCTGTCAGAGTGTCTCTTTCAAATTCCGCAATAACAGCGAATATCTGAATAAAAATTTTATAAAGTCCGCTGGCAGTATTGATACCATTAGAGCAGATCAGAAGATTCACATGGTACATTTCCAGAAAATCCATCAAGCGGATTAAGTCTGCTGTTTTTCTGCCGACACGATCCAGCTTGTAACATACGATTGCTTTGATTTTTCCATCTTGTACATCATGCAGCATTCTCTGAAAATCCGGTCTGTCTGAAAAATATCCGCTGAGTCCCTTATCCTCATATTGCAGAAATTCATATTCCTCATCCAATCCCAATTCCTTTTTAGCGTAATCCGCACATTGTTTGAACTGGACGCCGATACTGTCACCCTTGTTGGTGATACGGGATTTACGGGCGTATATCGCAACACCACGATTATCTTTTTCAATTTTTCTCTGTTTCTTCATGGCAAGTCACCTCCGCTCATATCATACCGCCATCCCGGTTATTCTATCAAGTTTGTGGCAACTGCTACGAATCCATTCCAGAAACACATACAAGGTTTCTGCATCAAAACTTCTGATTTCCTGTGCGATAAACTCTGCTCGTTTCTGTTGAAAGGCTTCCATAGTTTCTTTGAATTTTTGTCCTCTGGTAAATGGTAAACCATGCACCTGCCACCAAAACTAGCCGCCCCTTTGAGGCGGCCTTAAATGTTCTATTTTATCTTACGGCAAGACATTGGCAGTTTAGGCGACCATGGCATAAGATCATCCAATGAAAACGTACTGTCTTTTTTTCGGGAAATTCTCTCTGGTAATTCTGTCAGGAGATATTCGAAATACTGATACGGTTTTAAGTTATTCGCCTTGGCAGTTTCTGCAATGCTGTATACAATTGCACTTGCCTGGGCTCCTTCCACTGTATCGATCACATTCCAGTTTTTTCTTCCTACGCAAAATGGCCGGATCGCACGTTCACAGGCGGAATTATCGATTGGGATATCCCTATTATCAAGAAATGCCCTTAGATACTTTTCTTGATTAATACTGTAAGATAAGCCCTCTCCAGTCTCTGATTTCGGCAGTACATTACAGGTTTTGATCTGCTCCTTTACCCAATCAAAGTATTCATCCACAAGCGGCTTTAGGATCCTTTGACGATGTTCCATGCGGTATTCACTGGTCCTTTCTTTCCAGGATCCGTCAAGCTTATAGATTGCAGAGATACGTGCCAGTGCCTGATAGGCGATGCTGTTTTTCAGCGCTTCTTCCGGCAGATCTTTTTGCGCCGCTTTTATTGCGTTTACAAATCTACGGCGACAGTGGGTCCAACAGCCAGCGGATGTCAGGGACTGTTCTTTTGAGAATGTATGATAAGACTGGTAACCATCTGATACCAGAATTCCTTTGTATGAGGACAGAAACTCCCTTAAATGTTCCGTACTTCTTGTTCGGCAGTAATCATACAGAACGATCTTTTTTCCGCTGTCATCATGTTCTCCGGTGATATAGACCCACATATAGCTGGATGATCCGGCCTTCCTGCCATCCCGGTTCACTTTTAAGGTCGTTTCATCTGCCTGTACAACAGGCTGCTTTAAGAGGACATCTTTCATCCAGTCATAAACCAGTGAAAAGTAGATCTCGCTGCTTTTGATGACCCAGTTGCACATGACCTGCGGGGAGATGTTCACTTCGCTCCGTTTAAAGTCTTGTGCCAGACGATGGACCGGAAGTGCGTTTACATACTTATAATTCAGGATCCCGGCCAGAAGTGATGGCGTTGCAATGCTGTTCCGGAACAGATCTGCCTGAGGGCGCTTCGCTTTTGCAAACTTTTTTCCATCAGCACTGACATAGACACAGATGTGGTATTCTTTTACCTCAAAAGATGAGGGATGGAACTCTAACCGCTGATAAACCTCATCTTTTAGCTGGCGGTATCCAGGCCCCAGCTGTTCCAGAAGTTCTTCTTCTGTAAGGGTGGAAATGACCGGTTCTGCATGAGGAAGGTCTTTCAGATCCTCCTCACGTTTTCCGGCATGTTTTTTCCTTTTGTGGGCAGTAACTGTGACTTCTTCCATGTCCGGTTCATCCGGCGGAGTCTCATTTACAGTGGCTTCTGCTTCATTAAAGCATTCTGCGTACATAACGGCAAGTTCCAGCTGCTGACAGGTTCCGGTATCATACCCCATCTTTTCAGAAGAACGTCCAAAGCGGTTTGCCTGCGCGAGGTTCCATTTTTCAAGGATCACCTGCATCTGCTGGTTTGTCCGCTTCAGTTCATCTGTGAGGACAGCCAGCTGGCTGCGCAGTTCTTTTTCCTGCGCCATGCTTTCGAGCAGAAGCTGCAGGATATCTTTTTTATTCAGTTTTACCAGCTGTTCTTCTGATAACGCAAGTGCCATATCGATGGTCACTCTCCTTCGTTTTTATGGCTCCAGTATAACAGAACATGCGGCAAAACGCAAAAATCGAATGGACAGCCTTTCGGCATTTTGACGGTGGAAAACTCCTGATGAAAAGCTGTTCTCCTGTGGAGGCAATACTTCCAACTGCCTGAAAATCGGTAAATCTGGCTTGCTTTTCAGACAACGGGGAATGCTGTCCACAATTCGTATTGTTCAGATAAAAAACAGAACAGTTTATCCCCATACCGACTCTAGATCAAAGAGAAATTTTCTCTGTTTTTACTAAAAGATCACACGGGGTGTTTCGGATCGATCTTGTGAACAGAAGGGTCTATGGCATATCCGGTCATGAGCAGATGATACTGTTCCGGAGTAATGTTACGGGCTTCAGCCTCTGATCTGGGCCATTGAAAAGTTCCTGCCTCCAACCGTTTATAGATAAGCAGAAAGCCATCCTCCTCCCAGACTAACCCTTTTATCTTCCGGTTACTGGAACCACAGAACAGGAACAGATCTCCTGCATGAAAAGGATCCAGATGGAACTTTTGTTTTACCAACGTTGACAGACCATCGATCCCTTTGCGGAGATCGGTCTTTCCAACAAATACATAAACATGATGAAAATGTGAAATATCTGCGTCATTGAGCATGGGCAGCCACCTCAACGATCATGGATAAGGTATCCCTTTGAACGGAGATGGGAATATCAAGCTGCATTCCACGAAACGTAAGAGTCATCATTTCCTTTGGATCAGCGGTTGTGGTTTCCGGCACAGGCAGCTTTTCTGGTTGCGTTACTTCAACAAAACCGCTTTCCGTAAGCAGAGTCTCTTTCACTTTACGAAGCCAGTAATAATAAGAGTCTCTTGAAAGCTGGTGCTGTGCGCAGTAATCTTTGACAGACAATCCAGATTGGTTGCGGTCCTGAATAATAGCAGTCCAATTTTTTACGCGGATCTGGGCTGTGGCAAGTTTGGTGTTCATAATTGACCTCCTGGTGTGAAAAATGGGAAAAGTGTGTTGTACAACTTTTCCAACATTATCTCAAATCTGGATATGTAGGTCTAGAGATGTATGATTTACCATTTACGTCCTCTGTGAATTACTGCGATCAAATAGTTTCCTCCGTTTCTGTCTGTAGCTCCGACTTCAGACCAACTTGGTCCAAAGTCAGATAATGAAAAAAGCTGCTACACAGATGCAACAATAACAGACACAAGAAGATTCTGTATCTGAATTGATGCTTCCATGTAACAGCTCCGACAGTTCGGACTGACTAAAAATATGTTTGTATAAATATGAGGCTTGCCCATCAATAAAATCTCGTATGAAGCAATATTTAATTTTCAACTGTAACTATCATAGCATGAAATGTCGAAAGATGCAATCATGCCAAGTCTTGTCAACGAACTCATTTCCAATTCGGGAACAAGTAGCTAATAACAAATCTTCATTTTACCGAAAGTTGCAGCAAAGACATTTTTGATTTTCTACTTGGAGCTTGATGATACCTCTGGACGAATTGTCCAGAAGTCATTTTGGTATTTATGAAATTTCAGGCAGCTCACCTGAAATCTGCAATATAAAATCTACACGCTTCACTTTGCTGCAAGTTGCACCGAAGCACTTTGTCCCAACTTGGGACGAAGTTGATTTTTTGAAAGTGGAAGTGCTGTCTTGTGGTCAGTTCGTCCATAGGCATAAAACCCAGACCTTAAACTTCTACACAAATGATGTCGAAGTGATTTCCGTTTTTCTGTTTTTGACTCTTTTAACTTTGCGCCAACTTGGCACGAAGTTACCAATCTCAAGTGAAGATGAAGTTACATCCAACCACCTTCATCGTTTTTCCTTTGTGGCAACTCGCTTGCAGGACTTCCCGACAATTTGTCGGGAAGTGGATTGCCCCACATCATAAAAAATAATCAAGGACAACTTGTTCTACATTTTCATTTTTCGTCTATGGGAAATTGAACTTCTATGCAAATTGTGCAGAAGTCAGTAAATAAAAGTATTCAGAATGAATGCGTAGCCGACACCGTAGGTGGCGTTCAGAGGGGATTGGGGATGCTTCCCCAACAAGCAATTTACGAAGATTTCCCATCTGGGGGAATCTTCGTAAATGAGTAAACCTGTACAGGTTTACACTGCTTGCCAATTTGTAACGCCTATAATATGCGGGCAAAATTATTCCCAAGTTGGGAATAAAACCTGATACACCTCCGCCCGAATTGGGCGGAAGTTCCGAATCCGACTTCTGCCCAATTAGAGCAGAAGTTAATCCACACTTGTTCCCAACTTAGGCACAAGTTATATTGTGCGAAGAAAACTGGCAAGCTGGGCAATGTGGTACCACCTTGCCTATTTTTCAAGAAATCACTTTTGTTCCTTTTGAAAAAATGCTTGCTCCGCTTGTTGGGGCATCGTCCCAAATTCGCTTCGAACATCATCTGTGATGATGGCTGCTCGTTCATTCTGAACATTATATTTGTCATATCTTGCAAGAACAATGGCACATCCGAAAAATCACAGAGAATATAGCTGCTTCAACAAATTGGCATCTCGCCTGGAATCTCGGACTGATAGTTTTTCCAACACACTCTTTTCCGTTTCCGGACTCCAATAGATTTTAAGGTTTTCTTTTGCACGAGTGATCGCAGTATAGAAAATATTATGTGTAATGCGTTCTTCAGTTTCGTTGGTAATTACAATTTTCACAGAACGATATTCCAAACCCTGAGCCTTGTGTATGGATACCGCATAAGCAACCTGAAACGGAACGACTGTATCAGAATAATCATCATCTTCATCGGTGCTTCTGTACTTATCAACGCTGAATTTGATTATAGAATTTCCGCTTTCAGATGCATCCATCAATTCAAAATCATACCCCCATGCATCCAATTCATTGATCACGCAATCCAACTCGATTTCGAACCAAATTTTCATTTCCTCTGTGGTAATACCTACAATACGCCCCTTCGAATTGTTGTGAATCAAAGGAGAGAAGCGATCTGATTCATTAAACAATACGGGATCGCCAACTTTATACAATCCAATACCCCATTGAATTGCCGGACTCGGATTACTGTTCTGTAAGAAGCGATTGATGTTGTTAATTCCGTACAATCCATCGTAATTTAAACAGAGAATGATTTCGTCCTCCTCTGCATGGGAGAAAATAGATTCATCCAGACGGATGGAATATTTGCTCTTAACCATAGGCTCCAAAATTGCGATGTCAAGATTTCGAACTCTTTCCCACACGGTCAGAAGATTTTCATTTTGCGTTCTATATGGATGTGTCAGTTCAAAGATAGAGTCTTTGGAAATGAAATTGCGTGCAATATCAAACCAGTTTCCAAAATAGATTGATTCAATCTGATAAACATCTCCTACAAGAACCAGAAGCTTAAACTCCGCCTTTTCTAAGACTTTTCGCATATCAGAATTGCTTACTGTACTACATTCATCAATAATAAGGACATCACATTCTGTGTGTTGATTCTTTTCGGAAATAAAACTTGCGATGGTATTAAACTCTCTGTTACTGGCGGTTACTTTCCTTCGCATATTGTCTACTGCTGGATGTGTATTTGCCAAATACAACTTTTTCTGGTTAGAAAAGAAGTTTGAAATGTGATTAATTAACGTGGATTTTCCAGTTCCAGCAGAACCATAAATAAGTGCCACTTGCGATTTTGCAAACATATTTCGCAATGCTTCTCTCTTCTCTGGTGAATCAATAGAATATGAGCCTTTGTTCAGCCAAGAATCTACAGATCCAGTATATTGTGCGATTCCACTTGTTGCCAGATATCGTAATTTTTGAATGATGAATGCGCTATCATCCGCATATCCTTTGATATACACAAAATCATGAAAAGTCATCAGCTTTCTGTGTTCGTGCTTTGGAAGATATAACTTGCGATTGTATGCACTAATCAACGCATCGATATTATCAAAACCTACTATATCCTTTTTTGGTGTAAACAATATTCCTTCTATCTCTGTATTATTTTGAATATGGCGTGCGAATAGTTCATGTTCTCTACCTTTTTCCGATAGGCAGTCCAGCAAATCGTATATGCGTGGATTATGATTTCTCAATGATGTACAAAACGGCATCCTATCAAACGGAACACATCCATAACTTAAATTTAGTCCTGACAACAGCGAACAGCCATCATTCCAACGTTGCCATTTAATAATTCTGTTATTCAAATGGTACAGTAAATACTTAAGCACATTACATCCAGGCTTATTGGATAAGATTAGCGCTCTACACTGATCAAGGGTGTCAAAAATATGAGACGTTCTTGCCTGACTTGTAATCTGTTTTTTTACAAAACCATAATACCGTTCTGAGCACACAACCAACTCTGATAGTGGCATTTTAGTTTCCGTTAAAAATCGCATCAATTCGGAATACTCTTTTGTTCCTGTGTTGATTTTAGAATGTTTTCCGATAATATCTGCAAAATTATCCAATTCGCAGGGACGTATTGATACATTCCACCCGTCGATAACTTGAATAGTCATATCTTTTCCTAAAACATTGATCGAATCATTACGAATCGAAAGTTTTACCGCATAGTTACTTAGTATTTCATAACGTGAAAAAGCGATTACTCGGTCAAATTTGCTCATTTTACTGTTTGCCGCAGTAAATGTAACTTCGTAGTATATTCGCTGATTCACAAAGAACGGCTTAATCTTCTGAATGTAATATCTATCTGAATATGTACTTGTTGAACATCCCGGACTTGGACTGTAAATCTTTTCGGCAATTTTCTCATGATACTCTGACAGTTCTGTATCCGTATCCAATGGAAAATCTTCAATATTATTCAGAACATGAAGCCCATATGTATCATTAAGAAAGATTTTTATTTTCAGGAGATATTCATAGTACTTCAGCATTAGTCTTTCAGAACCATTTTCATCTAAAGTGTAATGAGACACCGACTTTTGAAGGAGCTCATGAAATTGGTGTAAAAAACGGAGGTCTCCTCTTGTTTGCAAATGCTTCAACGCTTCAACATTTAGAGCATAATTATTGGGATCGAGGTCTGAGCCGCCAGCATATACTTTATCAGCAATATATTCAACAAAATTGCGTAATTGAGCCAAAATATTCTGGCTCAATAACCCACGTTCTGAGTCATCAAATCTACTGATATTTTTACAGATCACTTTGTCGGTAGCCAGTATTGCACTGTCGATTTGCATCATATTTTTCCTCCGATCAAACGAATTATATAAGCAAAGCAAGCAATGTTTATCAACAGATTGCTTGCTTTGCAAAGTGACTATTTTCCAGGTTCCAGTATACCAAGCTTACCTTCGCTCAAGAGCACATGCCTATTCAATCTGAACTCAGTAATGCCACGAATGCTTAGATTATCAAAATCAACATAGAACTCACGGGAAAGGAAGTTTACAGCTACCCCGTTCCACATAATGCCCCCAGTGATATGGTCTGTATCTTGAGGTCCAAGACCCGGTGTATATTTTTTATTACCTGGAAAGCTTGGCGTGTTCATTGATGTTATTGAATTGAGCGTCTCGATCGTCGTTTTTGCTACCTTTCTCGACGAATTTTCGATTCAGTTGCAGGCTAAAGCCCAATTTCTTAAGCAAGTATCGAACCGAGGTAGGGCTGACCTTGAAGCCCTTTCCCTTTAACGCATCGGCAAGGTCGTAGGTGCTGAGAGTCGTCCAGCAGAGGGGGTTCTCCGAGTTGCCGACTGTATTGCCGTCGAGAAGCGAAAGAAGACTTTGCGTAACCTCCGGCTGAGCCTCGGTCACAGATTTGCGACCGCCGCCCTCCTTGCGGGCAGGTGCCATCTCGTCAATCGACGGACGTGCCTTGGGATCGCATTTGAACTCTTCACTTTCTTTTTGTCCCTTCGTCAATGTGACGCGGGATACGCCCGTCATCTTTTGTAAGAAGGTAATGCCGCCGTGCCCGAGCGCGGACGCGAGACAGCCAAGCACCTGGCGGCGCTGGCGTTCGTCGAGCAACGGCATGATTTTGCCAATGAATTGCGGAAGGCCTTCAGAAGAGAGTGTGGGCACGATTTTTCCTCCATGCCCACATTATTGCATGCGTAAACTTTATTTACGCGCAGTTCCAAAGTCTATAGACCCGCAAACGCAGGCACCACGGCGTTTCTGAGGGGTTGACAATGGCACGAAAGTCAATTAAAGGCGACATATGCAGTCGCTTGAAGCATCAGCCCAAAAAACTAGACCGTCACCCAAATACATCACTTCAGCCGTACCGCCACGCCTGCAGACGTTTTGACAAGCTCTATCACCTAGATACAACAAAAGATTCATTCCGCACGAAAACAACCCCATAAGGGTTAAATCCGATGGCATTCACGGCCTTGCGGAGGTATGTTCTCAAGGAATCCCTTTTTCATCTCGCTGGAGGAGGATAAACATGTACAGAAAAACTCTTGTTGCGGGCACCGTGCTCGCTCTCTTCGCAGGCGTTTCGCTCGCCCAGTCCTTTGACGTCGTCGTTGTCGGCTCGGGCGGTGCAGGTCTCTCTGCCGCCATCATGGCCAAGGAGGCGGGCTCAAGCGTTGTCGTCCTCGAAAAGATGCCCTACCTCGGCGGCAACTCCAACTTCGCCTCTGGCGGCATGAACGCGGCGTGCACGAAGCAGCAGATCGCAGGCGGCGTCACGAACGACAGTCCTGAAATCTTCTACCAGGACACGATGAAAGGCGGTCACAACCTCAACAACCCCGCGCTTTTGAAGACGCTCACGGAAAACGCACGATATGCGGAGGAATGGCTTGTCGATCTCGGCG